>Ga0134126_10006776_pt1 | contig 14394 bp, 17 predicted proteins | sample KB31752_FD_96881 | JGI IMG/M metagenome (GOLD analysis project Ga0134126, IMG submission 96881) | Terrestrial soil microbial communities with excess Nitrogen fertilizer from Kellogg Biological Station, Michigan, USA - KB3-175-2 | ecosystem: Environmental > Terrestrial > Soil > Unclassified ... | reverse complement strand
TGCGGTAGAGATGGTCTTTGATACGGGAAGAAACTTGATGGCTCCGTCCCCGCCGTTTTGGGAGCCCCGCCATGATATTCAGCAATACCTTCGCCGCGGCACCTGGCGGCGGCTCTACCTGAATGGCTCGAAGTTCCGCAACGACTTCATCATGTACTGTGATCTGAATGCTGGTCCCTGCGTCGCGCTGGACGCGGCGCACCAGAGCCGGCAACCGCTTGCGCGCTTCACTGATCGAAAGTTTCATGACGACCTCAGATTGAACATGTTGGAAATGTACAACCATGTACAATGCCTGTCAACACGGAGACAGCTCCGACGTGCCGTTCGCGCCGTTGGACGGACGCATCGGTTCGCCGTCATTCCCATGAAGCAAGTGCTTGAATGATATTCTCAAATATGTGAACATGAGTCCAAGAGCAAGAGGACACATTGCCGAGGACGGCTCTTTGAGCAAGATCCGCACAGGTATACCTATCGAGAGGAATAACCATGGCAAAACGAAAACGCGCAACCACGTCGGATGCCGTTCAGATTCTCTACCGCCGGTATTATGAGAGGAGGCCGGAACGCGCGCGAGGGCTGGAGGAAGCACGAGCAAACGATAGTGTGGCACGGAAGCTCACCGCATTGCGGCTTCGAGCGGGACTCACGCAACGGCAATTGGCCGACTTGGTCGGCACGACGGCGTCAGCCATTTGTCGGCTTGAAGATGCGGACTATGAAGGCCATTCCCTGGCCATGCTGAATCGCATCGCAGCGGCCTTGAAACAGCGGGTGGAAATTCGCTTTGTTCCCGTTGCGCAAGGCAAAGCGCTGAAATCGGCCTGATGCCTGACGAGAAGATCCAATAAGCAAATACCGTCATTCTTCTTTCCGGCATGAAAGAGCGGTTGTATTATCTGTCCGGTATGCCCCATGAGAACCCTCGTTGGATTCTCAATCTTACTTCGTGATCTGAAAATGACAAACCGTCTTGCCCATGTGCGTCGAAACGAAGACGGGTCGTTTGCGATTCATGAGCTTGAAGACCATTTGCGCGCGGTGGGGGATCTTGGAGAAGAGGAGCCTCGGTAATGTCCGATCATCGACAAGACTCTGAGCCTCATCGTCGCCAATACTTCGCACATAGCGCCAACGGACATGGTAACTGGCATCAGTTGGCGGATCATCTCGTAGGCGTGTCAAAACTTGCCAGTTGTTTTGCTGAGCAAAGCTGTTCCGATTTGAAAGACTCGGCATTTTGGGCCGGGTTACTGCACGATCTCGGGAAATATCGCGATGAGTTCCAAGCGTATCTTCGCAATGAACGTGAAGGAGGCGTCGAGACGCATCATGCTATCTATGGTTCGGCATTGGCCTTTCAGCGGGGGTGGCTCGGGCCAGCTTTCGCCATTGCCGGACATCATGCAGGATTGCATGATCTTAACGAATTACAAGCGCTGGTGGAAGGATCGACCTATCGAACGAATGAGCGGCTAGCGATTCTCGTGGAACGGTTCGAGCACGAGTTGGGGAAAATCCCCAACGAAATTGTCGAACCGTCCTTTGTCGCGAACGAACACCATGCCGAGTTCTACATTCGAATGCTGTTTTCTGCCCTGGTCGATGCCGATTTCCTCGACACCGAGGCACACTTCAAGGAAACCCCAAGAGCATCCTTCGAACTTCAAGCCCCCGAACTGCTCCAACGTCTGATTGCCGAGAAAACAAGTAAGTCGAGCGAAGGTGAACTTAACACCATTCGTAATCGCATCTTTCAGCAATGCCTAGAGAAGGCACGAGAATCACCGGGATTCTTCTCGCTGACCGTTCCGACAGGCGGGGGCAAGACACTTTCGGGAATGGCTTTCGCCCTGGCCCACGCGGCTCAACCTCAACATAAATTGCGGCGGATCATCGTCGTTATCCCTTATCTTTCGATCATCGAACAAAACGCCGCACAATACCGGCGGGTTCTCGACCCAGAGAGCCGTGGCATTGTTATCGAACATCACTCTGCGGTGAATGTGCCGGAAGACACCGGCGAATCACGCCCACGGGCACCCTTCGAGAAACACCCGGACGAATATGCGGCGGAAAATTGGGATGCACCGGTCATCGTGACGACCTCGGTACAGTTCATCGAATCAATATTTGCCAACCGCACGTCGCGCAGCCGCAAGCTTCACAACATTGCGCATGCAGTAGTGATCTTCGATGAGGTGCAAACTTTGCCATCGCCCTTGCTCAATCCGCTGCTCAATGTATTTCGCGAATTACGCGACCACTACGGCACCAGTTTTGTGTTCTCGACTGCGACCCAGCCAGCTTTCCGTCATCGTCCCTTGTCGCTTACAGAGGGTTTTAAGCCTGGCGAGATTCAGGAAATTACCCAGAACATTGGGAAGGTGTTCAGTGGCTTGCGTCGAGTATCCATCCAACTTCCCAAGCCTGACGAAACCATCGGATGGGATACATTAGCCGATCTAATGGTCCGGCGTGACCGAGCCTTATGCATCGTGAATATTCGTCGCCATGCATACGATTTGTGGGAGAAGCTGCGATGCGCCGTGCTTCAAGAAGAAAGAACGGCGGTGTTTCATCTATCCTCGGCCATGTGCGCGGACCACCGTCTCAATGTCCTCGGCGCTGACCATGACCCCAAGCCCGACACCATTCGTTATCGGTTGCGCCATAACCAGCCCTGCCGCCTGGTTTCGACCCAGTTGATTGAAGCGGGCGTCGATGTGGATTTCCCGATCGTCTGGCGCGCTATGGGGCCACTGGACTCCATCGTGCAAGCCGCCGGGCGCTGCAACCGCGAGAACCTCTTGCGCGATACGTCCAGCAAACCCGCACTGGGCGAAGTCATCGTGTTCAAGCCCGAAGACAATATTCTGCCATCTGGCGTGTATCGGACTGCCACTGACATCACCGCTTCCCTTCTTGCCCACGTCGAGGCCGATGCATTGGCCACCGATCACACGCTGTTCGAGCGGTATTTCGACCAGCTGTATCAACTCGTGCCGACCGATCAAGAAATCAGCATCCAAGGCGAACGGAAAAAACTGCATTTCCGCAAAGTCGCTGAACTGGCTAAAGTCATAGCTGACGACACTCAGCCAGTCGTTGTCCCCTATGGCAAAGGCTGCAACCTCATCAAAGAAATGCGCACGCGTCCAGTCGTCAAGGAGCAACCGCGCTTTGGTCGAGATGACTTGAGAAAGTTGCAGCGGTTTATGGTCAATCTGCATACGCGTGATTTTCAGCGGCTTCTTATGCTCAAAGCCATTTCGCCGCTTCTACCGAATCTCGAGATTTATGTGCTGGCCGATGGCTGGTATCACCCCGACCTTGGCCTCCTTATCGACAAACGCCCGCTGGAGGACTTCTTCGTATGAGCGACAACCTTATAACTACACGTGTTTGGGGCGATCACGCATGTTTTACGCGTCCTGAGATGAAGGTTGAGCGTGTGAGCTATTCAGTCATGACGCCCTCTGCCGCTCGCGGCGTTCTCGAAGCGATTTTCTGGGAGCCTGAAATCTATTATCTGATCGACTCAATACGCATCATTCGGCGTGGCCGCTGGTTTTCCTTTCGACGCAATGAAGTCATAAGCGTTATCAGTATCGACAGCGCAAAAACTTGGATGAAATCGCCGGAGAAGGTTTCTCCGATTCTGGCAGGTGGCGGCGCACCGGATGGCACACAGCGGAATATGCTCGCGCTCGAAGGCGTTGAATATCTTATTACAGCCGAAGTGCATTTGAGCGAAATCGGGAAAAGAAGAGGTCACCCGATCAAGACGTACAGGACCGAAATTGAGCGACGGGCAAAAAGTGGCAAGTGCTATCACCGCCCATATTTGGGCGTCCGCGAATTTACCGCGGACTTTGACTGGGAAAACGACGCCCAAGTAGCGCTCGAACGCCGTTCAGTCGAACTAGGGAAGAACTGGCAGTGTATTTGGCCAGAAGAAGACCTGGGGCTGATGCTGTATGACGTATTCGATGACGGACAGCGTATACAGGGTTTTCGTTGGCTTACCGAAGAAGAGCGAAAAGCACAGCCGAAGAAACAAACTGTTCCGAGATGGGAAGGTTCATTGGTCAAGCCTGAAGCAGTATTTTTCCAAGCGAATATAAAGGACGCGAAACTCGATTGCCACCCGCAGCGAGTCCGCTTGATGCGAAATCAGATCGTAGGGAGCTAACGATGCTGTTGAAACTTCTTTATGATTTTGCGCACTCGCGCAACCTGCTGAACGATTTGGCCTTTGAAGAGAAACCCGTCCGTTGGGTCATCCAGCTTAATTCTGATGGCTCTCTTCGAGGACAAGGGCCAATAGAAACAACTGGCAAGAAGAATAAAGGGAAGCCTTTGGCGTGCCCAAGAATAATTGGCGATACGAATTCAGGGGAAATTGCTGACTTTTTGGCTGATGGCATTGATGGAATGTTTGGCCTAAGTCCGAACCTTGAAAAACCAAAAGACTCGATCAAGCTTGATGCCAAGCATAAACATTTTTGGGATCAAATTCTGGAATGCCACAATGTAACAGGAGAAGTTACTTTAACTGCCTTGCTAAAATTCCACAAAAATCTCACGAATAGCCTGCCGAGCTTTCTTATACAGGAAGGTGATAACTGGGTCGTTATTTCTTCTCAAGGCGAACACCGAAAACTCGGGAATGACGAGTTCACCTTCAAGGTTGACGATGAGTTGCTCCTGGAAAATTCTAAGATTCGCGATTATTGGAAAGGTAAGTTTTCTGAATCTTCTGAAGAAGAAGGTGATGACGACGACGAAAACAACAAGGCTGAACTTGTCTCCGGTATTTGTTTGGTAACCGGCGAATTTGCTCAGATTGCCAGAACGCATAACCCCAAGATTAAGGGCGTCCCTAATACGCAGCCAGGAGGCGCAAAAATAGTATCTTTTGAAAAGTCATCGCCAAGTTTCTCCTCTTTCGGATTCAAGCAAAGCTATAACGCATCGCTTTCTAAACAAGCAGCAACTGCTTACTGTGTCGCAGCCCGCAGATTGCTGACGGATCCAGACTGTCACTATAAAATTTCAGTCAGAAAAGACAATGGAAAGACGGACGGCACAGTCGTCTGTTTCTGGGCACGAGAAACCAAAGAAGCATCAGGTTTCTTTGCGAAAATGCTTAACCGTCCTGACCCGGCCAGCGTCACCGCTTTTCTGAAAGCTCCTTGGTATGGCATTGATCGTGAGTTGGCCAAGCACGATCAGTTTTACAGTGCCACCCTTTCAGGCAATGTGGGCCGCATCGTTGTGCGCCACTGGATGCAAACCACGCTCGAAGCAGCGCGCGAACACTTACGGCAATGGTTCGACGATCTCGAAATCGTTACATACGGAAACCCTAGTGCCCAAGCGAACCGTAAGCCGAAAGCCAAAGGCGATGGTGGTGAAGCGGACAGCGGAATGCCCCCACTGGCGCTGTTTCGCCTAGCATGTACCACCGTGCGCGAAGCTAAAGACTTACAGGCAGAAACACTCAGTCAGCTTTATAGCGCTATGCTTGAAGGCACGGCACCGTCACTAATGCTACTCAAGCCAGTATTGAATCGCTTGAATGCCGATCTGTGTCGATTCGGAACTGGCATCTTGGAAACTCCTATTTCAGGCAAAGCCATGCGGGCGATTATTGATTCAAAGACTCCACTCCCTCCGCCTGGCCAGTCACGTATGGCTTTGCTCCGAACGATCTTGAATCGCAACAGAAAGGAAGGTGAATTTATGATTGAACCTCAGATTTGTGAAACCAACGACCCAGCTTACAATTGCGGTCGGCTTCTGGCAGTGTTCGACTCGCTTCAACGATCCGCACACGGAAAAGGTTTCGACGGGGCAACTATTGCCGAGCGCTATTATGGCTCCGCTTCTACGACACCCAATACGGCCTTCTCGCTCCTCTGGAAACTTCATCAACATCATTTGAAGAAACTCCGGCAGCAAGGGGAGAGGGGGCAACGGACAGCCTCCAAAATTAAGACTGCTATCACTGAAATTGCCGGTGTGTTTGAACCGGCAACGCCTGGTGCATCCCCACAATTTCCTCGTTACTTCACTTTGGTGGAGCAAGGTCAGTTTGCGCTTGGTTTTTACCAGCAGATGGCAGCGCGTAAGGCCGTGATTGATGAATACATGAGGAAGAAAAAGGCGGGCCAACTGAAGCATGAGGAAGTGGATGATGAATTGGAGCTTTCCGAGAACGAGTAAATACCCAACCGAACATTTAGGAGGAGAAATGAACCAAACCCCACTGACTAACCGACACGATTTCCTGATGCTGTTCGAAGTCACCAACGGAAACCCCAATGGCGACCCCGATGCAGGCAATATGCCTCGGCTCGATCCAAACTCGAATCGCGGACTGGTTTCGGACGTATGTCTGAAGCGCAAAGTCAGAAATTTTGTCGAGCAATTTCCTGCTGAACGAGCCGCAAGCGATGCTAACGGCTTCAATATCCTCATTAAGCAAGGAGCTGTGATCGAAGCTGAGCAGAAGAAAGGAATCGAAGCGGCTAAGGGTCAGGATAAGGCGAAGGACAAACAGGCTGAAGCGGCGATGCGATGGCTGTGCCGCGAATTCTACGATGTGCGTACCTTCGGTGGTGTTCTCTCCACTGGTGACGATGTGATGAAAGGCTCAGCTTGGGGACAAGTTCGTGGGCCGGTTCAATTTACATTTGGCCAGTCTTTTCACCCGATCACTCCGCTCGAAATTACCATTACCCGGTGTGCGGTGACCAAGGAAGAAGATAAGGCCAAGGAACGCACCATGGGCAACAAGCACATTGTCCCCTATGCGCTCTATGCCGCGAAGGGCTATGTTTCTCCGGCCTTTGCAGAACGCACTGGTTTTACCCAGGCTGACCTCGACTTGTTCTTTGAGGCGTTGCTACAGATGTTTGAGCACGACCGTTCGGCAGCGCGCGGAGAAATGGTAGTGCGAGGGCTTTACGACTTCGAGCACGTTGGCACACAACACGAGAACAATGCTGAACAGAACAAGCGCGAAGCACGATTGGGTTGCGCGCATGCACACAAACTCTTCGAAGGGATCAATGTCGACCTAACGGACGAAGCAAAGGTCAAGGGCTTTCCCGAATGTTTCGCTGATTACAAAGTAACCTGCGATTGGGGAGAGAACAATCTGCCGAAAGGTGTTCGGCTGCATAAGCGACACGACATGTAAAGCATCCTGATAGGCATTGCAGAGTAGGTGTAGCAATGATCGGTGGAGAAAGCAGGACGGATGAAGCTGATCAGATCCCCATTTCAGCGCTCAATCACTATGCTTATTGCCCGCGACGGTGTGCATTGATTCATGTTGAGCAAACGTATGATGAAAACATTTATACGATGCGTGGCCGTGATCTGCATGGGCGCACCGATCAGCCGACGGAAAGCGGATGGGAAGAAGGGATACGAGTAGAGCGGGCGTTGCCGTTGTGGTCTAAACGCCTTGGTCTCATCGGGAAGGCAGATGTTGTCGAGTTTCGCGGCGAGACGCCATATCCGGTCGAATATAAGTCAGGGCCCAACCGTCGCTTTGAGAATGACGACCTTCAAGTCTGTGCCCAGGCAATGTGTCTGGAGGAGATGACGGGCAACGAGGTGCCGCTCGGGGCGATCTACCATCACAGTTCGCGGCGACGGCGCGAGGTGCTTTTCACTCACGCGCTGCGGCAGCGAGTCGAGGAGGTGGTTGCCGGGATTCGACAGATGCTCGGGAGCAGTACGCTTCCGCCTCCGGTGAATGATCGTCGTTGCGAGCACTGCTCCTTGAAGGAGTCCTGTATGCCGTCCGTGATTGGTGAACAAGAACGGGCGCGAGTCCTTGTGCGTGGATTGTTCGTGGCGAAGGAGTCCTGAAGACCGCCATGCAGCAACTGTTGAATACGCTCTATATCACGACGGAAGGCGCCTATCTCCGTGTGGATCATGACACGCTGAAGATCGAGGTCGAGAAGGAGACCAAGCTGCAAGTGCCGTTGCACCACATCGGCGGGGTAGTGTGTTTTGGGGATGTCATGATCAGCCCGGCCGCGATGGCCCGCTGTGCGGAGGATGGGCGATTCGTCGTGCTGCTGGATCGGAACGGGCGGTTCAAAGCGCGGGTGGAAGGGCCGGTCAGCGGCAATGTCTTACTACGGTCTGCACAGCATGCCGCGATGAGCAATGCTGCGCAGACACTCGCGATCGCGCGGAACATCGTCGCCGGCAAGATTCAGAATACGCGCCAGGTGGTGTTGAGGGGAGCGAGGGAGGCGGATGACGACGGCGATGCTGCGGCATTGAAAGCGACCGCCGAGGCGCTGGGCAACGCCTTGTCTCGGCTGCCGTTGTGTGAAGACGTAGATGTCCTGCGAGGGATTGAAGGGGAGTCCGCTCGTGCGTACTTCGGCACGTTCGATCGCATGGTAAGGGAAGATCGGCCTACGTTTACGCTGGACGGCCGAAATCGACGCCCGCCGCGTGATCCCGTGAATGCGCTGCTGTCGTTTCTGTATGCGTTGTTGATGAATGATTGTGTGGCCGCCGTGGAGGGGGTGGGGCTCGATCCGCAGATGGGGTTTCTCCATGCCTTGAGGCCGGGCCGGGCGGCATTGGCATTGGATCTCATGGAAGAATTGCGTAGTGTTCTGGCGGATCGCCTGGTGCTCACGTTGATCAACCGGCGTCAGGTCGCCGCCAAACACTTCCAAGCTCGGCCCGGTGGCGCCGTCCATCTGGAGGATGAGGCGAGAAAGGACGTAATCGTCGCGTACCAGAAACGCAAACAAGAGGAAATCACGCATCCGGTACTGGACCAGAAAATGCCGTTGGGGCTCGTGCCGCACATCCAAGCTCGCTTGCTGGCGCGTGTGTTGCGTGGCGATCTGGAGGCGTATCCGCCCTATCTGCATCGGTAGGTAGCAGCATGAACATTCTGATTACCTATGATGTCTCAACGGAGACGGCGGCAGGTCGCAGGCGGCTTCGCAAGGTGGCGTTGGCTTGTCTGGACTTTGGTCAACGGGTGCAGAAATCCGTCTTTGAATGTTCGGTCAGTGAGATGCAGTATGAGGAGGTGATGAGAAGATTGCTGGAAATCATCGAGGAAAAAGAAGACAGCTTGCGGGTGTATCGCTTGATTGAGCCGAAGGAGAAATATGTGCAGGTCTATGGAGTGAATACGGCGGTTGATTTTGAGGAGCCGTTGGTGTTGTGAGCGCGGACCAGGAGCGCTGAGGAAAAACCGGCAGGATCGCGATGAACCGAACTCATTGTCCGAGCAAGAGATTTGGTGAACGTGAGGAACGAGAAACCTTGAGGCGTAACGAACTATTTCAGAGTTCGCGCAAACAAGCCTCTAAGTCAGCGGAAGAACAAGTGTTTGGAGTAGTACTGTAGCGCCCGCTCGAAAGGGCGGGCGAGGATTGAAACAAACAATGGTTGTCTTTTCCGTACGCGGCAGCGCAGTAGCGCCCGCTCGAAAGGGCGGGCGAGGATTGAAACTGAGGAAGTGTCCGGCGATGTCACGATCGTGCGCAGTAGCGCCCGCTCGAAAGGGCGGGCGAGGATTGAAACAACTGGGCCGACTCAGGAGCCGGGGCATCTTTCCGTAGCGCCCGCTCGAAAGGGCGGGCGAGGATTGAAACATGCAGGCTGGATCACCTCAAAGGACTTCATGGCGCGGTAGCGCCCGCTCGAAAGGGCGGGCGAGGATTGAAACATGTCAGGCCTCCTCTCTCTGCTGATAGCGATCCGTAGCGCCCGCTCGAAAGGGCGGGCGAGGATTGAAACTCACACTCGCGGCAGGGGTCATCAATCTCATGGTGTAGCGCCCGCTCGAAAGGGCGGGCGAGGATTGAAACCAGGAATAGGTCATCACCCCCCCATCCGCTCCGGAGTAGCGCCCGCTCGAAAGGGCGGGCGAGGATTGAAACGCTCACTCCTCCTGCATACCGAATCACCAATGCCGTAGCGCCCGCTCGAAAGGGCGGGCGAGGATTGAAACTTACGATCAACAAGGGAAGTTAAAGAAGTACGCGGTAGCGCCCGCTCGAAAGGGCGGGCGAGGATTGAAACGGCGGTCCCTTAGGGCTGGCTGTCGGGTTGTTAGGTAGCGCCCGCTCGAAAGGGCGGGCGAGGATTGAAACAGATACAAACTTTCGAACATCACGTTCAGTTTGGTAGCGCCCGCTCGAAAGGGCGGGCGAGGATTGAAACCATCCTTCCTGTCGGAGTAATCGCAACACGGATTGGTAGCGCCCGCTCGAAAGGGCGGGCGAGGATTGAAACATGTTGGCGATATAAGGGGGACAGATCATGATGATCGTAGCGCCCGCTCGAAAGGGCGGGCGAGGATTGAAACTGGGGGAACCGGCCTGATGGGTGGTACGATGTTGTAGCGCCCGCTCGAAAGGGCGGGCGAGGATTGAAACAATTTATCCGATGATGGGGGCATTACATATTATGGGTAGCGCCCGCTCGAAAGGGCGGGCGAGGATTGAAACTGATAATCAATATCCGTGACCATCTGCGTCGTGCCGTAGCGCCCGCTCGAAAGGGCGGGCGAGGATTGAAACATCGACTTCTTGACTTCTGTGAGTTCTCGCTGGAGTAGCGCCCGCTCGAAAGGGCGGGCGAGGATTGAAACGTTCCCGGAACGAGTGTCCCGTTCCCACCAGCAACGTAGCGCCCGCTCGAAAGGGCGGGCGAGGATTGAAACTGGAAGGCATTGCGTGTATTGCGAAAGATCCGGAGTAGCGCCCGCTCGAAAGGGCGGGCGAGGATTGAAACTCTCCATATTCCCTCCTCGCGCACTGCCAGCACAGTAGCGCCCGCTCGAAAGGGCGGGCGAGGATTGAAACTCCAGTCGGCTCTCGCATTATGCCGCTGAGCGCAAGTAGCGCCCGCTCGAAAGGGCGGGCGAGGATTGAAACCGTGCAACTGTCACAAAATCAATTGGCGCTGGAGTAGCGCCCGCTCGAAAGGGCGGGCGAGGATTGAAACTCATTGGCTCGATTGAAATTGTCAGTTGCCAGAATGTAGCGCCCGCTCGAAAGGGCGGGCGAGGATTGAAACGTGGACTTCACCACGAGTGGGGCTTGCAATCCATCGTAGCGCCCGCTCGAAAGGGCGGGCGAGGATTGAAACATGGGATCCGGCACGACCTTGCGCGCGGCGAAAGGTAGCGCCCGCTCGAAAGGGCGGGCGAGGATTGAAACATGATGACCCTGGCTCGGGCTTAACAACAGGGTCGTAGCGCCCGCTCGAAAGGGCGGGCGAGGATTGAAACTCCAATTTTCGAAAGGTGATCACCCAGACCCAGGGTAGCGCCCGCTCGAAAGGGCGGGCGAGGATTGAAACAGGTGTCATGATGTTGCTCCTTGTTGTGAAATAATGTAGCGCCCGCTCGAAAGGGCGGGCGAGGATTGAAACAGTATAGGGAGATGGCGATGCCATTTGATCGAGGTAGCGCCCGCTGGAAACGGCGGGCGAGGATTGGGGTTGAACCAAACAGCATCGCATACCTTTTTCACGCGATCGCGTTCGCGACTCGTGTTCTGTTAACCCTCCGTACATCCACTACAATGCCAACATTGTGAAACCGGCCGGGTTCGAACGACAGGCGGGGAGCAGGACCGGCGGACGGTGCGGCGGATTGTTATTACGGAGTTGGCATAATTGATGCGACTTAATAAGAGGCAAATCGAAGTCATTGACAAGGCGATGGCGGAGATGTTGCGGCGAAAGACGTCGGTGGAACGCCTGCGGATCGGATTCGGATTGTGGCGATCGGCGCGGAAGCTCTTGCGGGGACAGTTGGCCTCGTCGCACCCGGAGTGGGATGTGCGACAGCTTGAGCGCGAAGTCGCCCGAAGGCTCTCAGGAGTGAATAGCTGAGAGAGGATTATGGCCACACCGGTAACGACACCTGTAGACTGGAATCGATTGAAAACCATTGCCGATCGGTTGCGTCAGCACTATGGAGCAGAGCGGGTCATTCTCTTCGGGTCGGCGGCACGCGGCGAGGCTACAGAACACAGCGACATCGACCTGCTGGTGATTGCTGAGACCAGCGAACGGTTTTACGAGCGCATAGGGTCGGCGCTGGCCGTGGTCAGGGACATCAGTCTGGGGTTGCCGCTGGCCCCGATCGTCGTGACGTTTGAAGAACTCTCGGCCCGTTTGACTCGTGGCGATCAATTTATCCAGGAGATCGTCGAGACCGGGGTGGACTTGTGACGGACCGAACAGATTCTCTCTATGCTCACAACTTTTTGAGGCGTTTCAGATCTTCGATAGTGTCGAGGTAGGTCTTGATGGCGTCTTTGACGTTGTCCAAGGCTTCTTCTTCCGTCTCGCCTTGCGAGACGCATCCTCTGAAGGTCGGACAAGACACGACATACCCTCCGGCTTCGGGATCTTGTTCGATGACAATGGGATATTCCATGTATACCTCGAGGATATGACAAGTGAACGCAGTATAGCAGAGTGTACCAGGGATGTGTGCCCGCGCGGTCCATCAGGTGCTGGAGATCGCTGAAGTTGGATTCCACGGCTGAAATGCCGTGGCCCCATTGAAGCATGCCTATTCCAAGAGCAACACTCCGCACTGCCATTGCTCGCCCCTAATCCGCGCATGTCGGACTGCTTCGCCCACGAGCCATCCCCCTCTTTCGGCTAGTTACAACTCCGCGTTGCTTTCGTGCAGATTCCATCCAGCCGGCTCGGGATGCCGCATGGGGCAATGGGATTCTTGACAGCCAACCGACAGCCTCTTAGACTCACGCACCATCTTATTAGGAACACAATGCATCTATTTGTTCCTGCGTTGGCCTTGTCCTCAAGATTTCTTATCCACGACAAAGGAGTGTGAATGTATGGGTGAACCCAAAGACACCGCCATTGCGTTGAACGTGCGATTGAAACCGTCCGACTCCTCCGCTCACCCGCGTGCAGCGAATTACACCAACATCGGCGTGGCGCAAGGCATTGCCTATCTCGATTTCGGATTCATCGAACCTGCTTTGCTTGCTGCGATTGCGAAGACGGCGAAGGACGGCCACGCGGCACCGAAAGGCTTGGATGGCCATCTCGTCACTCGCGTCGCGATGGATCTTGGTGCCCTCGCGCGCCTGCAGCAGCAGATTCAACAGATGTTGGCGGGATTGCGCACAGCGCAGAAGCCAAAGACGAAAGACTGAATGTGAGAGGTGCAAATGGGTTCCGCAATGCGTCAAGGGTTCCCACGGCAACGGACATGTCGACATGAGAGGTTCGATGATGCAGCGACTATGGTTGGTGCTGGTATTTCTCGTGATGCTTGTAAGTCCGCAGTTGGCGACTTCGGCGGATAGACCGATTTTTATTCTCAAGGATTCAGGGTTCCAGGCAAGTAGCCAGCACCGACTCTACTGGTTGGATAATGACCGCGTAATCTTTGCAGGGTATGAGATCGACCTTGGAAAAATAGACAAGGAAGGTCGCTATGGACGTGAGCAGAATATCTATATCTGGGATACGCGTGAGAATCGGCGGACGATCTATGTGAAGAACGCCCAGCCTAGGTTGCTATTTTCGCGGCTACATTCGCTATTCCATTCTCAACGGACCATCCAAGAAAGGACCGATGGGCCAAGAACGCACATACCTCGATATGTATTACTCGAAGGAGACCTGGGAGGGAGAACCTCCGGAGTGGGAAGAAGAAGTGAAAATGCATCCAATTACATGCAGAAGCTACCGCTCGCGCGGAGCGGGGTACGTCGATTTGCTCCCAGAACACGGCTACTTGGATTACAGACGGCCACATGATTATTCATCGGAAGACAAAGTTCCAATTACATGGTATCGCGCTGATGGTATTGGCGGAGCAAAACTTCCCCTCATGGTCCATGCGTATCTAAACTCTTCAGCCGTGCGCTATGAAGAGTTCATGAATGGGTACGTATTGGAAACCACAAATTTAATCGAATCGACGAAAAAACCATCGCCGCTTAGTGGCGACACCTTCTCTATTTGGCTGTTTCTCACTGATGGCAATGTTAGCAAGCTTGTCATGCCACGTCGGGACTGGATGGGAGGAGGGTCACGGAGCTTTTACCCAGTTCGAAGCGGAGTATTTTCATGGACACTTATCAGGGGTCGCCACAAAGAACTCCCAGGTGATGCAGGTGCGTACTGGATTCATGGCGATCGTGTAGAGAAGGTGATTAGCGAGGAAGTTGGGCCAGATTCCATTAGGGTTTCTCCGGACGGCTGTGACCTTCCCCTGATTTCACAGACACCTCCAGAAGGAGGAGAATGATGAAAGCGGAGGACAGAATGATCACCAAGACACGACGGCGGTCCACGGAGGAATTTAAAGACGAAGCAGTCCGG
>Ga0134126_10006775_pt1 | contig 14396 bp, 13 predicted proteins | sample KB31752_FD_96881 | JGI IMG/M metagenome (GOLD analysis project Ga0134126, IMG submission 96881) | Terrestrial soil microbial communities with excess Nitrogen fertilizer from Kellogg Biological Station, Michigan, USA - KB3-175-2 | ecosystem: Environmental > Terrestrial > Soil > Unclassified ... | reverse complement strand
CTGGTTCCGGTGGTCAGTGACGGGATGGCTCTTTTCATCGGGGCCAGCCTCGGGCTCACCCTGGTGTTGGCTGCTATCGGGGTGAAGCTGAATCACCTGGCCGCGCGCAATGCCCATATCTCCCTTGGCCGGATGAAGCGCCGCTAATGATCTCCGCGAACGAGGATTTTGCCCCAGTCACCCTTGACTTACGGTTTCTGGGCCAACCAGGGGTCATCGCGTCCTTTTTGCTCCGGGGCGAGGACGAGGCGGCCCTGATCGAGACCGGCCCGGGCAGTTCCGTCCCGGTGCTGCTGGAGGGACTGGCCCAGGCGGGGGTCACGGCGGAGGAGGTTCGCCATATCCTAGTGACCCACGTCCATCTCGATCATGCCGGAGGTGCCGGTCTCCTGCTCCACCACTTCCCCAACGCGGTCCTCTATGTCCACGAGGTCGGCGCCCCGCATCTGATCGACCCCAGCCGCCTGGTGGCCAGCGCCACCCGCATCTACGGCAGCCTCATGGATCGCCTGTGGGGGGAAATCCTGCCCGTGCCGTCCGACCGGCTGATCCGCTTGGCCGATCGGCAGCGGCTCCGAGTGGCCGGACGGACCCTTGAGGTTCTGTATACTCCGGGCCATGCCAAACACCACGCGGCATTCCGAGATCTGGGCACGGGCACGATATTCGCCGGGGATGTCGCGGGTTCGCGTCTGGAGGGCTGCACCTACGTCCGGCCCCTCACCCCACCGCCCGACCTCGACCTGGAGGAGTGGGATCGGAGTCTCGACCTTCTCGCGTCCTTCCAGCCGCCGGCATTGTATCTTACCCACTTTGGCCGTCATGAGGGCGTGGCGGAGCACCTGGACGAATTGCGATCGCATCTCAGGCAATGGGAGAGCCTGGTGTTGGCGGCCCTGCGCGCGGGACAGGATCGGTCGGCGATTGCCGCGCTCTTGCAACGATCCGGTGACGAGGAGTTGCTGACCCGCCACGCGGACGCGGAGACGATTGCCCGGTACGAGTCCACCAGCGCCTATACCATGAACGTAGCCGGATACGAGCGGTATCTCCGCCGGCGTCATCCCAACCTTCCCGTGCCGGAGACGAGCCGGTGAGGGGAGAACTCCGTCCCAGCGAGGTTGTCCCGTGGGGATTCACGAAACCGTATGATATACTGCCAACACCGGCGTTGGTGACCGTAGCCGCCGGGCATGGCGCCCTAGGTAAGCTGAGCGGACGGCGGCTGGCCAACTCCTCGGCGGAGCACCCTCATTGAAAATCGCATTACTGAAGTTTGGCCCTCTCGGCATTCACTGGTATGGGCTGGTGATCGCCGCTGCCCTGGTGATCGGGGTGGTCGTATCCGCGTTCATGGCCCGGCTGCGGGAGGAGCCTTTGGAGCCGCTGTCCGGCATTCTCCTCCTGGGATTATTGGCGGGAATCATCGGTGCCCGTGTTTGGTACTTCGTCTTCCGGCGCGACTTTTATAATCCCGATCCCGGCCGGATTTTCGCGGTCTGGCAGGGCGGTCTTGCCTGGCATGGCGCCCTGATCGGAGGCGTGCTGGCGGCGGCTATCTATACCTGGAACCGGGAAATACGCTTCTGGACCTGGGCTGACATTTGCGCTCCAGGGCTGATTCTGAGCCAGGCGATTGGCCGCCTCGGCGATTTGATGAACCACCAGGCATTTGGCGTCCCCTCGCATGGCTGGTGGGCGGTCACTATCCCGGTGGAAAATCGACCGCCCCAATATGCCGCCTACAGCACCTTCACCAATACGGCTGGCTACGAGGCGGTGTGGGACGTGCTCGTGTTCGGCGTGCTGATCGGGCTCACCGTGTTGCAACTCCGGCGACCCCGTTTTCTTCCCGTGGGAAGCATCTTTCTTGCCTATCTGGTTCTCTATTCGGTGGCGCGCTTCCCGCTGGAGGGGCTCCGAGTCGATAGTCTGTGGGTGATGAATATGCGGGTGGCGCAACTAGCCAGCGCGGTCCTGATTGTGATCGGTGGATTAGTGTATGCCTTCCGACTGCTGCGAGGCGACCAGATTCCCATAGCCGCTCCCGTCGCCATGGCACCGGTATTCCAGAACGCGATCGCCCCTGGCGAGGTATATCTTCAGCCCAGTGAAGCTTACTTAATCGCTGCTTCCAGCGCGGCCCATGTGCGCCAGACCAGCGAGTTGCCGGCTCTCGCCGCCGCGGGAAACGGGCATAGTCCGAGTGGGCACGGGGAAGCCGCCCTCTCCACCGAGACTGCCGTGCTTGCCAAGCCGGATGTGCTGCCCAGACCGGAACCGATGCTAGAGGAGAAATGACCATGCGCTTGACCGTGTTGGGGGCCAGTCCGGCGTGCCAAAACTCCGACGGTGCGTGCTCCGGTTATCTGCTAGAGCAAGACGACACGGCGATCGTGTTGGATTGCGGGCCTGGCGTGTTTGCCCGCTTGCAACGGTATACGCGGCCAGAGTCAGTGCGCGCGGTGATCATTTCCCACATGCACGCCGATCACACGTTGGACCTTATGCAATATCGCTATTATCTGGAATTTCTCCGCGATCTGCGGCCGGAGGTTCCGCGCCCCCAGCTGTATCTGCCTCCCACCGGCCATCAGCGCCTGCTCGGGGTGAGCGCCATGCAGGATCCCTCTCCCACGTTTTTCAGTAACACCTTCGATCTGAGCGAATACGACCCCACGCTCCCGTTGTCCCTTGGCCCCCTCTCGCTTCGCTTCGTGCCGGTCGTGCACATCCCGCATACCTACGCCATGCGGGTAAGCGGAGCCGGGGTATGCGCTTTTTCCGCCGACAGCGGGCCCTGCGCCGGATTGGTCGAAGTGGCTCGGGATAGCGATCTCTTCCTCTGTGAAAGCTCCAACAAGGAGCATTCCACCTATCCCTTCCATCTCACCCCAGCGCAGGCCGGTACGTACGCCACCGAGGCAGGTGCCCGGAGCTTGCTTCTTACCCACCGCTGGCGTTTGCTGGGGGATGACGTGACCCTGACGCAAGCCAGGGCGACCTATGCCGGCCCTCTGGATATTGCCAAGGAGGACATGCGCGTTACGATCGGATCGTGAGCCAGATCCCCGCCAGGACGATCGCCCCGCCGCCCGCGCTGGTTGCCGCCGGCTGCTGACCGAGCAGCAGCCAGGCCAGGAGGGACGCCCCCACCGGTTCTCCCAGGAAGCTGATCGATACCGCCGCTGCCGGCAGGTAGCGGAGAGTCCAGTTATAGAGCAGGTGGCCGCCCAGGGTACAGACCACCGCCAGGGCCAGGAAATCCAGCAGGTCGCGGCTTCCGACCGCGATCAGGGATTGGCGGAACGCCACGGCCAGCCCGGCCAGGAACCCGGCGCACAGTCCGTAGACCGGAATGCTATAGGCGATGTTATCGAGGTACTGGCGGGCTCCACGCCCAATCACTAGATACCCCGCGAACACCACCGCTCCCAGGGCGGCCAATCCGTCTCCCAAGAGGGCATGGTCGCCAAGGCGAAAATCCCCGCCCGCGATCACGGCGCTGCCAATCAAGGTAAGGATAATCCCCACCACGGCGCGGCGGCTGGGGCGCTCGCCCAGCACCACCGCGCCGGTCGCCGCCACCAGCGCCGGATGGATGCTGACGAACAGCACCGAGCTTGCCACGCTGGTATAGGAGAGCGAGGCGGTCCAGAAGGCAAAATGGAGGGCCAACAAAAGGCCCGAGAGGACAGTCAGGAGGCGCGACCTCGCGTCCAGGGCGCGAATCCGCGCCATGTGGGATCTCCGGAGAAAGGGCAGGAGGAGGAGCGTGGTGATCACCATCCGGTAGGCCGCGATCACCAGGGCCGGCACATGGCTGTCCTTGATCAGAATGGCGGAGAAGGACACCGCGATGGTGGCCGCCAACAGCCCGAAATAGGGGTTGATCGGCGCCGGCGAGAGATCCGGGGACGCGGGCGCGCGCGTAGTACCGGGAGCAGGGGGGCTCACGGGACAGGCTCCCGAGGGCCAACACGGGAATAATCGATGGGACGTTCGGCGCCCGCTACCATGGCAGCGTATGGACACTGCCGGTGGCGTATGGGCCCGGATGGCGGAGGAGCAAGCGGCATGAAGGAACTACGAGTCCGGCGCTTTAATCGCACGCAGCGCGCCCTGCACTGGAGTCATTCGATCACGTTCTTCCTGTTGCTGGCTACGGGGCTGGTGCTCTTGGTGCCCCAAATAGGCGGCCTGGTGGGGCATCACCTGATCGTCCTCCAGTATCACGAGTATATCTCGATCTTTTACATCACCGGGCCGCTGCTGTGGCTGATTTTAGGGGATCGGATGTCGCTCTTGCGTGACCTGAAATCCTTTGATGAGTGGGATCAGGACGATGTGGACTGGCTGAAGGAGTCGGCGATGCGCGGCCCCTCGGCGCGCGATCTGCCGCCGCAAGGCCGCTTCAATGCTGGGCAGAAGCTCAACGGTATCCTTACCCTGGCGGCCACCGTGGGCTTCGTGGTGACCGGGCTCATCATGTGGCATCCGCCGTGGATTACCCGGTGGGCGCCCTCGTTCCTCTTCGGCGACTCGGTGAGTAACAACGCCGTTTTCCTGCATCAGGTTCTGACCTGGGTGAGCATTCCCCTGGTCATGGGCCATATCTACCTGGCCGCCATCGCCCGGGCCACCCGGCCCGCCCTTCGCACGATTATCGACGGCACCGTACCCATGTCCTACGCACGCGAACATCACCCCAAGTGGGCGGCGGAACTCGAGGCGACACCGGCTCCCAAGGCAAGCGCGGACGTTGGCTAGGACGCGCTGGGTTAGTCCCTGGACTCGCCCGCCCCAACAGGCCGTGCTTCGTAGCGCGGCTCGAACAGGGGACAGATCAACGCCAGGTCACCGGTCCAGATGGTGCGCGCCTCGCCGAAGCCCAGGCCGCACACATATCCTTCATCGGACGCGCTGAGGTGTTCGCAGCGGAAACAGTTCTTGGGTTTCTTCTCATCCAGATACGGCATTTATGTTTCTCCCTGTGGGTTGCGGATATGAAGTGTAGCGACGAGAAGCGTCCAGGGCAAGCGGGACGCTCCGGCGCTCTAGCCAGATTACCCACCATGACAGCGGACAGTCATGGTATAATCGGCAACAGGAGCGGGGCGGTTTATCCCCGCGCTAGGCTGTGTCCTGAGGGAGAGCCCTCATGATACCGACATTTCCGCGCTGAGCCGCGACCGAGGAGCGGCGCCCATCCACCGATAAGCAAAAGGGGCCGCGACACAACCAATGGCGATACGTTGCCCGAACTGCACCCGTAAAGTCCATATCTGGAGCAATCACAACGGTTTTTGCAGCAAGCGATGCCGAGAAGATTCGCGAAGCTCCTGCCTGAACTGCGGCAAGCCTGGGCTCTTCAAGCATGAGCGGTTGGGTTGCTGCAGCGATGAGTGTCGTTTTTGGTATGTCACTACCATGCTTGGCTACGACCGTGAATATCTCCTCACGCCGGCCTGGGATAAAGTGGTGTACCATGTGCGCCTTCCTTCCGCTAGCGCCGAGATATCCTCGTTGCAATTGGATGAACTGGAATATGAGCGGGCCCACGAGACCATTCTCGTCGTGGCTGCCCCGGCCTGGATCGCGCGCCAAAAGGTGCTGGCTGAGTTACCCTACCAGCGCTTCGACAATCCAGCCTGGCAGCATCTACGCGCGGACGGCACCTTAACCGCCGACGAGACCGAACGGTTCCGTCGTATGTGCTATGACGATCCCTTGCTCTACCATAATCTGGGCGAGCATGTCTTCGAGAAGATCCGCGGCCAGGGCGGCACCAGCCCCATCACCCCCTCAACCACGCCGCAGCTGGCCCCCGGCGGCGTGCCGTTGCCGCCCTCCTATCAAGTGTCGCCCGGCGGCGTGCCGTTTGAGCAGTTACCTGAATCCACCGTGGTCGCGTCCGATCTCCCCCAGCTTTCCAGTCCTGGGCAGTATGCGTCTTCTCCGCTTCCTCCGCTTCAACTGACCCAGGTGAGCCAGGCCGGAGCACAGTTGCCGGCTCCCGAGCATTTCGCCGCCCAGGTCCGGACGCTGTTCGCCCTGCGCAATTATCAGGTGTCCACGGCAAATAGCGATACGGTGGATACTCTGATTTTGACCAAAGGCGGGAAACGCGCCATTGCCCGCTACATCTGGCAGGACGGGATGATTTCCGACGAGCCGGTGCGGCAACTCCTGTCGTTGTTGACGGCCTGGGAAGCTGACCATGGCTATATGGTGACCAATGGGCATTTCACCCTGCAAGCGCAGGATCTCGCCGCCAATCAGCCTATCCAGCTCATCGACGGCCCGGAACTCACCAGTTTGATCAACGGCATGCATACGGCGCCGTCCGTGAAGAGTTGGGAGCCGTCCTCCGGCCAGGAGCATGGCGGTGCCGCCACCACCTTGTTGAGTGGGGCTACCCGCTCCCTTCACAACGAGACGGCCCATCTCGATATCGAGTCGGTCGCTCCCCCGACTGCCGACTGAGGCCGGCTGGCCGAATCGGACGGGTCGGACCGATCGGTCCGATCGACCCCACCTACCGGGTCAGTTTCCTGATCCGTACATGAGCCGCGATCCGGGCGGTATCCTCTAGATCGCAGATCCCTGCTCCCACGGTGAGGGTGCTCGCGGTGGCCAGGGCCGTGGCGAGACGCAGGGCATGCTCCAGGACGTCTGAGTGCCGCGCCGCCGCTTCCAGTGAGTCCGCGCCGGCCGCATCGAGGAGCGCGGCGCACAGACCGGCCACGAAGGAATCGCCGGCCCCCACTGTATCTATAGGCCGTACGGTCGGCGGGACCGCTCGCCACGATCCAACAGGACCGTGCAGCAAGGCACCCGCCGCGCCCAGGGTAATGGCCAACAGCGTGGGCCCGTGAGTTGGCAGCGCCGCCAGACTCCCGGCATCTTCCGGATCAAAGACCCTGCCCCACAAATCGGCTGCCTCGTGCTGGTTCGGCTTGGCCAGCGCGGGGGCGGCGGCCAATCCCTCGCGGAGCGCCGGGCCACTGGTGTCCAGCGCGCAGGGGACGCCGACCTGGCGGGCGATTCCGATCAAGTGGGCGTAGAAGCTGAAGGGTACGCCTGCGGGCAGCGAGCCGCTCAAAGCCACCAATCGCGCGTCGCCAACCTGTCTCCTAAAGGTCTTCAGGAAGGCATCAAGCTCCCGCTCCTGAATGGTGGGTCCTGGCTCGTTTATCTCGGAGGCAATTCCGGTTTCCGGATCCACGATCGCCGTGCAGGTGCGTGAGTTACCGCTAATCTCGGTCAGTTGATGGTTGACCCCTTCCAGATCCAGGGCGACGCGAATCGCCTCTCCGGTCACCCCACCGACCAGTCCGAGCGCGACGACCTCATGGTCAAGGCCCAACAGAGCCCGCGTCACGTTGAGACCCTTCCCCCCACCCAGGGTCAGGGCTGAATCCACGGTCCGCGATTGGCCGAGCGCGAACCCAGGAGCGACCAGGGTCCGGTCGAGTGCCGCGTTCAAGGTCACGGTAAGAATCACCAGTTCAGCCTTTGCTCATTCACGAGGGCGACCGCGCCGCCGTTCCCAGGGTACAGGATGCACGCGCCCTGGGGCGTTCCGATAGGCTCACGGCAGCCGTACCCTCCCATCCTCGCCGATCTCGGCCAGCCCATCGCGCGCCAGCGCGCCGACCATCTCGCGCAGCCAGGGAAGGTCATCGTCCGCGGAGTCAGGCTTGATCGCCAGCGCAAGCTCCTCCAGCGAGACCGAGGCGCCGGGGACCAGGGTTCGTAAGTGATCCACGACGCGGCCGCGATAGTAGCGGCTCGACCCAGCGAATGGCGTCTGAGGCGCGGCGGTGTAGGATGCGGAACGCTCGCGCACGGCGACCGTGACCTTTCCCGCCGACCGGCACCAGGGCTGGGCGGGGCAGAGCAGGCATTGGGGACGGCGCGGCAGGCAGATCCGCGCGCCGATGTCCATGAGCGCCTGATTCCAGTCGTAGGCCGCATGTTCGGGCAGGAGCTGACGCGCGATAGTCCACAGCGTGCCGGCGGGAGCGGTAGGGCCGTCCGGGCCAATGACAATCCGGCCCAGAACCCGGCGCACGTTCGTATCGAGGACCGGCTCGGGGAGGCCAAAGGCGAAGCAGGCGACCGCTCCCGCGGTGTAGGGTCCGATCCCCTCCAGGGCCAGCAGACCCGACGCCGTATTGGGCAACTCACCCTCATGGCGAGCCACCACCTGCTGGGCGATCCGGTGAAGCCGGATGGCGCGCAAGTTATAGCCAAGACCTTTCCAGGCCCGAATGACCTCCGCCACCGGAGCGGCGGCCAGGTCGGCTATGGTGGGAAACCGAGTCAGGAACTCGGCGTACTTCGGCAACACCCGATCGACCTGGGTCTGCTGGAGCATCACTTCGGAGACCAGCACCCGATACGGATCGCGGGTGTGGCGCCAGGGCAGATCACGCCCCCACTCCGCGTACCACCGCAGCACGGTGGCATGCAGATCGCCGTAGAGGGCGTCCATTCGCCGTTCAGGCAGCGCTAGTTGCTTCTTCCCAGTTCGGCCAGCAGATGATCCACCCGATCCTCGGCGGTGCGAATGCGCCGGGAGAGCATGGGGAGGAGAGGCAAGGCCATTTGGGGATGCGATTCCAATTCGCCCAGAAACTCCCATTTCGAGAGGGTGAGGCAACGGGAAGGAGCCGAGGCTCTCACATCGGCCGTCCGGGGCAAATCATCCAGGAGGGCCATCTCGCCAAAGAAATCACCGGCCACCAGGTGGCGCAGCACCTGATTCCCCCGGAGCACGTCGGCCGCGCCCTCCGCGATGATATAGAGACCGAGGCCCGCCTGCCCGGCCTGCACCATCAGTTGGCCCTGCGTATACTCTTGCTCCCGCGTCAGCCGGATGAGCGAACGAATATGGCGCTTCTCCAGCCTCTGGAAGAGCGACACGCGCTCAAGCAATTCCTCAACGTCCATATCGGCGGCTCTCCTTCGGTTTCCCAGGTCAACGGGACGATGGCCCCACGATCACACGCAGTATACATGATGCGGCCCACCTGTCCAGCGGAGGATCCCGCGTACGGTGGGATCCTCGCTTACCCCTGGCCGAGCCCGAAGCGCGCCATGCGCAATCTTCGCTCTACGGTGTCCGCGCCTTCACTCGATCCAAGCGCCAGGTTTACGGCCTGGCGGAACGGGATATCCGCTGCCGATGAGAGGGCATGGATACCACTGGCGTGCAGGTTGAGCGTCACTTCGGTGAGCACGCGCCGCTCGGAAGGAAGCAGCATGGCAAGCCAACTCACTCCCGCCGTCATCGTCGTCTCGGCGCCCTTGGTCTCCGGCGTGGCATAGGCCCGGAGGCGCCCGTTCTCCCAGCCCACCAAACCCAATTCTAGACACCCACGGAGGGTATGATCTAGGACTACCGATTGCGGCATGAAGCCACCGGCGCCGCGACTAAAATAGAAAGGTGTGTGGGGCAACACGCCCAACTCGCCGGCAAGGAACGCGAGGCACTGCAGATCATCCTCGTCCTGGAGGTCCGGAATAGCATTCACTAACAGCAGAAGGGTTTGCTGGGTCCGCGAGAGTTCCCGTCTCTCCAGCGAAATGGGGAAGGGCGGCGTAAAGGTCTCGACCGGGGAATAGGCGTACACCATGGTCACTCTCCATTCGTACCAGTGGCAAATCTGGGGCCGAGGGCAAGCTACCCCGCGGTCGTTAACGGAGGGAGAGAATCTCCTTTCGCGATCGGCTTAGCCGATAGGCTTTAACACGCCGTTAATAGTATCGCACATGCGGCGTAGCTTTGGGAGGGAAAATCTTAACGATGGAGATCTGAATTATATTGGTGGACGCGGAGGCGCGTCGTGAAGACGCCGTCACCGCTCAGCACCCCGCCGCGGGCGAATAACCGTCCGAATTGCCAGTTGGAGAGCCCCAGTTCGGGCCGATCCAATGCGTATTGGCCATCCACCCAGCGGGTAAAGCCATCGCCCACGAACGGAGCGTCTATTGCCCGGAAGAAGTGCTCGTGCGCCGCCGGAGATTCACTGATCAAGGAAGCCACGAAATGGGGACTGTGCTGATTGAAGAGTTCTATCGCTTCGTTAAGATCGCCGACCAGGGCCAGGCTCAGCTCGGGGGTCCGCTCCCATTCCCATTCGACACCAAGATTCTCCATAGATAGGATCTCGGCGATTGGTTCCTGGGACGACCCTCCCGCGCGGAGAATCGGCGCCGTACTCCGAAAGAGATCGGAAGGGACGAAGGGGAGGGTGTTGGCCGCGGCATGCAGTTTGAAGCCGCTGCCCAGTCCGTTGCCGCGCTCCCGCAGGGCCCGAAGAGCGACCGGTATCAGCTCGGCGGCGCGCGATTGCTCGATCAGCACCACATTGGCGGTGTTGCACACCTTGCGATCTAGGGAGTGAAAGAGGGCGGTGTGGAGCCGAGCCGGGTCGGCGTGGGCATCCGCGATCAGCCAGGCGCCTCCCGTCCCGTGCAAACTGACCGGTGTCCCGGCCTGTCGCGCGATCTCTCCCAGGAGAGTCACGGCCCGCCCCGAGCCGCGGGCCACCGCCAGGGAGAGCCGGCGGTTGGCAAACAAGGCCCAGCCTGCCGCGTGCTCGACCGTGTCCAACAGGATCACCGCGTCGAGCGGCAGCCCGGACTGACTCAGGGCGGGACGAAGGGCGTGGTCGGCGATGGCCCGAGCGGTGCCCAGGGCATCGGCGCCGATCCGGAGGACCGCCGTATTGCCGCTTCGAAGGATGCCGGCGGCATCGGCGAACACGTTCGGACGCCCCTCGAAGACGAAGCCGATCACTCCCAGCCCGTCCACCACCTGCTCGACCGTCCAGCCCTCGTGAGCAATCCTCGAAGTGACCGATCCACGGGTCGAGGGCAGGCGTGCCCAGACTTGCAACCCCTCAATCATGTCCTGGCGCATCCGCGTTCCAGCCTCCAGGCGCACCGCGGATCGTCCGCGGGACTGTGCCAGTCGCACATCCTCCGCGTTGGCGGCGGCGATTTCCGCCCAGATCGCATCGTCGGCCAGAAGGACGGCGAAGGACTGGAAGAACCGGGTGATCGCCGCGTCATCCACGGCGGCCAGAGCGGCGAACGCGGCCCGCGCCCGCTCGACGGCCCGGTCAACCACCTCGCCAATCGCGGCGGGAAGGTGCAGAACCTCTCCCGTGCGTCCGATCACCAGCAACTGATCTCCCGGCTGAAAGCGATCCGCGATGCTGTCCGGCACCGGCGCCAGGCGGTTGCCGTCGAACAGCACCTGCATGCCGCGCGGGATCTCGGTGAGGGTCGGGTGCTCCGGTGTTTGGCCGGAGAACGGGGGAGCGGCCTCGGTCGAGAGTGGCAACGTACGCTCCTCTCCTCTGGTGACCAGTACTCTATTAGCCGGCCTATTTTGCTACACGCTGGGGCCTCCGGCTGAGGCCGGATGGGAGGGACGACGGCTGAGGCCGGGTGTGGTCCCAACACCTCAATGCATGCCCGCTGATTTTGCCCTAGAGACTGCTTCTGGCGATCTTCGATGTCCGTGGTCCGGCGGAGCCGAAACCGGCTCCAGGGTTCCAGGGTATCAGATGGCGCCGAGATCGCCTCTCGCTCGCCCAGGAAACCATTTCCCTTTGGTGGCTGGTATCCTGTCAGCAACCCCGATCCTAGAGGGCGCGGGACGCGCCCGCCCGATTGAGAAAGGCATGCGGCCATGGTCTATAGCAAGCAGATGGGTGCCCGCGTACGGCGTAAAGAGGATCCGAGACTGATTACGGGCCGCTCCACCTATGTGGACGACGTACGGCTCCGTGACATCGGGCATGTCGCGTTCCTGCGAAGCAGCCAGGCGCATGCCCGGATCATCACCATTGATACGTCCGCCGCCGCCGCGCTGCCGGGAGTCACCGCCGTCTACACCGGGGCCGATCTACTGGGCGACTTCAAGACTCCGATGCCATTTGGCGGCGAGGGCAGTGGTCCCCGCGGGATGATCCCGGTCGAGACTCCCGTGTTCGAGACCGAGCGCGTGCGTCACGTCGGCATGCCTATCGCCGTGGTAGTGGCCGAGAACCCCGAAATCGCTCAGGACGCGGTGGAACTGATCGAGGTGGACTACGAGTCGCTGCCGGTGGTGACCGATCCAGAGGCGGCGATCGCGCCGGGCGCCCCCCAACTATATGATCACGTACCGGGGAACCTCGCCTTCACCTACAAGCGGAAGCGTGGCCCGGTCGATGAAGCCTTCGCGCAGGCGGAAGTAACGGTTCGGCAAAAAATGTTCAATCAGCGGGTGGCCGGGATCCCCATGGAAACGCGCGGTGTCCTGGCCCAGCCGGACGCCCTCAGCGGCGGATTGGTGGTCACCACCTCTACCCAGAACCCCCATAGCGTCCGCACCCAAATCGCGGCCGCCCTGGGGTTGCCGGAGATCGCGGTTCGCGTGGTGGCGCCGGAGGTGGGCGGTGGTTTTGGGGTCAAGATCAGCGTCTACCCCGAGGAAATCATCCTCCCCGCCCTGGCGCTCCGCTTGCAACGCCCGGTCAAATGGGTGGAGACGCGGCGCGAGAACTTGCTGGTTACCCATCATGGACGGGCTCAGATCGCTGATATGGAACTTGCGGCCCGGAAGGACGGGACGATCACCGGGCTCCGCCTCCGTGGGGTGGCCGATCTGGGCGCCTACCCCCGCGATCCCACGATTCCGCCGCTCACCGGCTGGCTCCTCTCCGGCGTCTACAAGATCGATGCCGTTGATATGGAGATTCAGGCGGTGTACACCAATACGATGGCGGTCGGCGCCTATCGGGGGGCCGGCCGTCCGGAAGCTGCTTATTTCATCGAACGTATGGTGGACGTGTTGGCGGCTGAATTGGCGATGGATCCAGTGGAGATTCGTCGGAAGAACTTCATTCCCAAGGATGCCTTCCCCTACAAGACCCCCAATGGCCCTACCTACGATAGTGGTGAGTACGACAAGCCGCTCACTCGCGTGCTGGAAATGGCCGATTATCCGGCTCTCCGCGCCGAGCAAAAGCGGCTGCGACAGGAAGGACGGTATATCGGGATTGGGGTTGCGGCCTTCACCGAGATCTGCGGATTCGGCCCCTACGATAGCGCCACCGTGCGCGTGGAACCCACCGGCTCGGTCACGGTGACGACAGGCATCTCCCCGCACGGCCAGGGCCAGGAGACGACTTTCGCCCAGATCGTGGCCGACCAGCTTGGTGTCTCCATGGACGACGTGGTAGTGGTGCATGGCGATACGGCGCGCACCCCAGCCGGGATCGGCACCATGGGCTCACGCGGCCTGGTGGTCGGCGGCTCGGCGCTCTTCGGGGCCGTAGCCACTGTCCGGGCTCAAGCGATGAAGGTGGCGGCGCATCTCCTCGAAGCGGCGCCCGAGGATATCGAGCTGCGCGAGGACGGCTATGGGGTGACGGGCGCTCCAGACCGATCCAAAACCCTGGCCGAGATCGCGGCGGCGGCCTACGGTGGGGAGCTACCGGACACCGTGGGGACCGGCCTGGAAGCGGTCCACTTCTTCCGCCCCGAGGACACGACTTTCCCCTTCGGGGCCGACGTGGTGGTGGTCGAAGTGGAGCTGGAGACCGGGGTGATCAGCCTGCGCGACTATTGGACCGTGGATGATTGCGGGAACGTGATCAGCCCCATGCTGGTGGAAGGTCAGGTACACGGCGGCCTGGCCCAGGGGATCGGGCAGGCGCTGTTCGAGGAAGTGATCTACGATGAGAGCGGCCAGCTTCTCACCGGGTCACTGATGGACTACGCGGCCCCCAAGGCCGAATCCCTGATCACCTTCCAGACAGATCGCACGGTGACCACCACCCCGCTGAACCCGCTTGGAGCCAAGGGGATCGGTGAGTTGGCCACCATCGGCTCGACCCCCGCCGTGGTCAGCGCCGTGGTGGACGCGCTCTCGCCGTTCGGGATCCGCCATCTCGACATGCCGCTGCGCCCGGATAAGGTGTGGCGGGCGATCCGGGCTGCTGGAGGGTGAGTACCACCAACCTATGCATACGCTAGGAATGACAGCATTTGGGGACCGCGCTCACGCCATCCACACACAGCAAGTGGACAGAAGGCTAGCGCGGTCCCCAAATGCTGGCAATAGGTGTGGCTACGATGCGCTCGCTCAGGATGAACCGCCCGGGGCCGGTATGGAGGACGGCTCCCGCGACAAAGCGGTCCCCAAGTGCCTCCCGCAGCCATGCGAGATGCCGGCCGTCATCGCGGTTCGGAGCAGCGGTAGCCTTGATCTCGATCGCCACTACCTGATGCGCGCCCAGCTCAACCAGGAGGTCCAGTTCCCGTCGTTCGTTTTTCTCGCGCAGATGATACAACCGGGGCCGCGTCTGACTTAAGACAAGCTCAGGGCG
>Ga0134126_10006774_pt1 | contig 14396 bp, 8 predicted proteins | sample KB31752_FD_96881 | JGI IMG/M metagenome (GOLD analysis project Ga0134126, IMG submission 96881) | Terrestrial soil microbial communities with excess Nitrogen fertilizer from Kellogg Biological Station, Michigan, USA - KB3-175-2 | ecosystem: Environmental > Terrestrial > Soil > Unclassified ... | reverse complement strand
CCTTCCACGGGCCGTGAAATCTCGCGCATCGTCGATGCCTCCGATGCCGACGTGAACCGCGCCGTCGGCGCGGCGCGGACCGCCTTCGATGATGGGCGTTGGTCGAATCTTCCGCCCAAGCAGAGGGAGCGCACCATCAACAAACTCGCCGACCTGATCGCGGCGCACGCTGCGGAGTTCGCCGAACTCGAGGCCATCGACAATGGCAAACCGGTGGGCATGGCGGGCGCGATCGACATCCCCGGTGCGGTTGACATGCTGCGCTACATGGCCGGTTGGGCGTCGAAGCTCGGCGGCGATCTGCTCGAACCGCAAGGGGTGCCGCGCGGCAAGATGTTCAGCTACGTGACGCGCGAACCCGTCGGCGTCGCGGCTCAGATCGTGCCGTGGAATTTCCCGCTGCTGATGGCCACGCTCAAGATCGCGCCGGCGCTCACCGCCGGCTGCACCGTGGTTTTGAAGCCCGCCGAGCAGACTTCGCTGACGGCTCTGCGCCTCGCGGATCTGGTGGCCGAGGCAGGCTTTCCGCCGGGAGTCGTCAACGTGATCACCGGCAACGGTCATACCGCCGGCGACGCCCTCGTGAAACATCCCGGTGTCGACAAGATTGCCTTCACCGGATCGACGGAGGTGGGCAAGCTCATCAACCACAACGCCATCGACACCATGAAGCGGGTCACGCTCGAACTCGGCGGCAAGTCGCCGGTGGTGGTGATGCCCGATGTCAACGTCGACCAGGTGGCTGCCGCCGCGGCCGGCGCCATATTCTTCAATGCCGGGCAGGTCTGCATCGCGGGGTCCCGGCTGTTTGCGCACCGCTCCATCTTCGACCGGATGATCGAGGGCGTCGCGGCCGCGTCGGCGTTTTGGAAACCGCGCCCCTCGCTCGATCCCCAGGGGCACATGGGTCCGTTGGTATCGAAAGTGCAAATGGACCGCGTCATGGGCTATATCGAGGCGGGCAAGCGCGACGGCGCCTCCGTGGCGGTGGGCGGCGACAGTGCCGCCGCCGATGGCTACTACGTCAATCCGACGGTGCTGGTCAATGTGAAGCCCGGCATGAGCGTGGTGCGTGATGAAATCTTCGGTCCCGTGGTGGTGGCACAACGCTTCGACGACCTCGACGAGGTCGCCAAGGCCGCCAACGATACATGCTACGGCCTGGGTGCCGGTATCTGGACCCGAGATCTGTCCACCATGCACAGGCTCGCGGCCAAGATCAAGGCGGGTACGGTCTGGGGCAATTGCCACGCCGTCATCGATCCGGCGCTGCCCTTCGGCGGATACAAGCAATCGGGCATCGGCCGCGAACAGGGGCGGCAGGGCGTCGAAGCCTACACCGAGATCAAAACCGTGATCATCGAGCTCTGAGCGTCGCGCAGCCTCGTTCACCCTTGCCCCCCTCAAGATTCGGGTCGGAGATCAACTAAATGTCTGCATCATCACGAGGCGGCGCATCGTCGCTCGAGTCCCTGCTGGCCGGCGTCGGCAACATCGCCGAGTTCCTGCGCAATCAGCAGGCGGGGCCGAACGTTTATCCGGGCGTGCCTGCGGAATACACCAATTGGCGGGATGAGCAGCGTGCATGGCAGCAAACCTGCGTGCTGTTCAACCAGTCCTACCACATGGCCGAATTGATGATCGAAGGACCGGACGCGCTCGAATTTCTCAGCGGCCTCGGCATCAACAGTTTCAAGGGTTTCGCTCCCGACAAGGCCAAGCAGTTCGTGCCCTGCAGCCATGACGGCCATGTCATCGGCGATGTCATCCTGTTCTATCTGGCGGAGAACCAGTTCAACATGGTGGGCCGCGCGCCCACGCTCAATTGGGTGTCATACAACGCCGAGATCAGCGGCCGCCGTGTGACCTTGAGCTACGACGAACGCACCGCGGCGCGTCCGGATCCGCAAAACCGGCGTCACTACCGCTATCAATTGCAGGGGCCGAATGCCTCGAAAGTCATCGAGTCGGCAACCGGCCGGCCGGCGCCGGACCTCAAATTCTTCAATCTGTGCTGGATGGAGATCGCCGGCCGCAAAGTGCGCGCACTGCGGCACGGCATGGCCGGGCAACCGGGCTTCGAATTGATGGGACCCTGGGCCGACGGCCCCGTCATTCACGCGGCCCTGCTGGAGGCCGGCAAGGCCCACGGCCTCACGCTGGTGGGCGGACGTTGTTATTCCTCCAATACCTTGGAGTCGGGCTGGATACCCTCGCCCCTGCCCGCCGTGTACACCGGCGAAAAAATGAAGCCCTATCGGGAGTGGCTGACGGTGGACCACTACGAAGCCAAGGCTTCCATCGGCGGGAGTTTCGTCTCCGACAAGGTCGAGGACTACTACCTCACACCCTGGGAGCTCGGTTACGGTTTCTTCGTCAAATTCGACCACGAGTTCATCGGACGCGCGGCGCTCGAAAAGATGGCGCAAGGTCCGCATCGCAAAAAGGTCACGCTGGCGCTCGACAATGTGTCCGTGACCGACGCCCTCTATACGATGTTCGATGAGGGACTGCGCGCCAAGTTCATCGAGTTCCCGAGCGCCGTCTATTCCATGCACCCCTTCGATCGGGTGACCGTGGACGGCAAACTCGCCGGACTGTCGACCTGGATCGGCTACAGCGCCAATGAGGGCAAGATGCTGACCCTGGCCATGCTCGATGAGCGCCACGCGGTACCGGGAACCGAGGTGAACTTCCACTGGGGCGAACCCGGGGGCGGTACTGCCAAGCCGACGGTCGAACGCCACAAGCAGGTGGAGATCAAGGCGGTGGTCTCGCCGCTGCCGTACTCGAATGTCGCGCGTACGATCTACGCCAAGAGTTGGCGCAACAAGGCGGGCTAGATCGCTCGAAGGCGCGCGCCGCCGGCCTGCCGACATCACCCGGCCGCGCGAACCCTGAGCGCCAGCAGCGCGCCCGCCGACAGCAGCGAGCCCATGGCCATCAGGGTGGCGACGGTCGGCATGGCGAATCCCGCCTGGAACAAATAACCCGCAACGACGGGTGCGAGCACCGCGCCGCCGCGGCCCACACCGATCGCAAAACCGGTGCCCGTCGCGCGCACGTGCGTGGGAAAAACCTGGGCGAACAGCAGGTAGTAACCGCCTATCCCCGCATTGATGAACATGCCGGCGACGGCGACCGTGGCGGCCAGCGAGGTCAGGTCATGCGGACCACGGCCGAACCACACCACCATGGCCGACGATCCGAGCAGCGTGACGACGGTCAGCGCCTTCAGGCCGACGCGCGTTCCGATCAGCCCGAAAATCGCCACTCCCGTTGCGCCCCCGACATTCAGCCAGGTCAGTACGCCGGCGGCGGTTCGCGGCGCGAAGCCCATGTCCACCACCAATTTCGGCACCCACTTGATGATGAAGTAGAAGCTGATGACATGCGTGAAATAGCCCGCGGTGACGAGCACGGTGGTGAGGATCAGGCCCGGTTTGAATATGTCCCACACCGAATGCTGCGAGGATTCCAGGGTGTCCGGGGTCAGCGCGGCGATGGTCTCGTGGCCGAAGCGCGTGAGTATGCGGTTGATGGCCTGCACCGCCCCCGGCCCGCCCCGTCGATCCAGAAATTCCACGGATTCGGGCAGCAGGAACCAGACGATGGGAATGAAAATCGCGGTGATCAAGCCGCCGAAAATGAACACATCATGCCACGTGCCGCTGCCGAGCAATCGCTGCACGATGATGCCGCCGGTAATTCCGCCGAGCGGATACCCGACCACCATGAGCGCCACGGCCAGGCTGCGCCACCGCAGGCTGGATAGTTCCGCAACGGCAGCATTGATCGAGGCCAGCATGCCGCCGATCCCGAGGCCGGTCAACAACCGGTAGGCGAGCAGCGCCGGCACGCCGCCGGCGACACTGGCGCCGAACATGCCCGCGCTCATGGCAAAAAGACAGGCGAGGATGGTTGGGCGCCTGCCGATCTTGTCGGCCACTCCGCCCAGCAGCACGGAGCCCACCGCCATGCCGATCAACTCCATCGAAAGCACCCAGCCGAGCACGGCCTTGCCCACGCCCCAATCCTGCGCAATGCCGGGCGAGGCGAAGCTGATCGACAGCACGTCGAAGCCGTCCATGGCATTGAGGCCCACGGTGACCAGAACCGCCAGCCATTGGCCGGCGCTCATGCCGCCGTGATCGATGATCGATTTCGGGTCGTTGCGTTGCGTTGTAATTCGGACGTTACTTACCGAGCTTGAACCGAATGCTGAGGTACCACATCCGCGGCGGATTGAAGTATGCACCCACTTCGCCGGCTCCGTAGTTCGGCGAACCGGCGGTCGGATACCGGTCGTTGGTCAGATTCGTGCCGCCCAGCGCCACATCGTACAGTTCGTCGGCCGACACGTAGTGGAGCGAGGCATCGAGCGAGCGCGTCGCCGGACGGCGCAACTGCGGCGTGTTCAAGGAATCATTAAACATCTCCGTCGTGTAGGTGAAGGACGGAATGAAGTGCACCGCAGCCTCGTTCGGCAGGCGAATCGTGTACTCAGGATCGAAGGTCCCCTTCCATTTCGGGGTTTTCGGCAGCTTCGCGTCGAGCGCCGTCGCGCCCGCCCATTGCACGCCGCAAATCGGCGGCCCGGCCGGGCAGACGGTGGTGCCGTCGGGCAGCGCATATTGCGGGAAATTCGCGTTCGGATTGACCTTGGTGTAATACGCATCGATGTAGGCGCCGGTGAGGTTCAGCTGCAGGCCGCCCCCGACCAGCCATTGCATCTCGAGTTCCGCGCCCTTGATCTTGGCGTCGCCGGCGTTGGTGTAAACCGGCGAGATGCCCTGCTGGATGTTCAGCTGTATGCCCTTGTAATCCGTGTAGTAGACCGCGGCATTGGCCAGCAGGCGATGCCCAAACCACTCGGACTTCATGCCCAGCTCATAGGTGGAGGAGTACTCCGGGTCGAAGCGGGCGTCCGTGGGGCTCGGGATCTGCGCCGACAGGCGCGTGGTCCAGCCGCCCTGCTTGAAGCCCTTGGACCAGCTGAGGTAGGTCATCATGTCGTCGTTGATGTGGAACTGCACCCCGGCGGTGGGATCGAAGATATGCCAGGTCTGGCTGTCGGGCACGGCCGGGAAATAGCGGAAGATATTGTCGGGACCGGGGCCGAAGAACGGAAAGTTGTTCAAATCGGACTGGCCTCCCAGGAACTTGGTCTGCACGTCCGTGTAGCGGCCGCCGGCGGTGAATCCCCATCGATCGTTGAGTCTGAAGTCCCCGTGGAAGAAGGCCGCATAGTCCGTGTTGGTCACGTCGTTCGCCAAGTCATCCACGAACAGCAGCGACTCGAAGGGCACGAAGTCGTGGACGTAACCGGCTTCCTTGAAGTAGTACAGGCCGGCGACGTAGTTCAGCCGCTTGTCCAAGGCCTTGCCCAGAAGCTGGACCTCCTCGGAAACCTGGAACTGGTGCTGCCGGTCGGTGACTTCCTGCAGCGTCTCCGGGGTACCGTCCAAGTCCGTGCCGATGTTCCAGCTGATCTGGCGGTAGCCGCTGATCGATTTCAGCTGCAGGGTGTCGGACAAATCGTAGACCGCCGTGGCGGAGAAACCAAACACATCATTGCGGGCGAAATCAGGTCCGTTCGCGTAGGTCGTGTCGATGTTGCCCGTGTTCGCGGCAGCATAGCTGTCCCAGATGCGGGGCTGGTTCGTGCCCAAATAAGCGGTGCCCGGATGGTTCAGATAGTTGTACGGGCCCGCGGGGCCGCCGACGTAGCCGGCGCCGAGCAGCGCGGCGCCGCCGATGGACACTCCCGGGATGCGGGCGCGGGGATGCGAGCAGCCGAGCCCGAAGTTGGGCGCGAAGCCCGCGGCGACGACCGGCGGCGGCGGGCCGCCCGCCGCGAAGATTGCGCCCGGCAGCGACCCGGCGCCGTTGCTGATGCACAGATTGTACAGCGTGGAGAACGTCGAACTGTTCAGATTGCCGCTGTACATCCCCAGGACCGTGTACGGCAGCGCCGTTTGATCTTCGTGCGACCAGTCGGCCGTGAACGTCACGTTGAGCTTGTCGGAGGCTTTCCACAGCAGCTTGCCGCGCACTGTCTGCACGCCCGTACCGCCATAGTTGTCCGAGGTCTGGTAGCCGGCCTTGGGATAGGCGTTTTGCGGATCGACCACGAACGGCACCTGCCCGTAGGGGGTGGTGGAGGGATAGGGAATGACCTTCTGCCAGCCCGTCTGGTTCTGCGACGAGACGCTGATCGTGGACAGCAGCGTGCTGCTGATGGGCAAATCGGCCGTAAACGCGAAGTCGCGCCGATCGTAGCTGCCGCCGGTGGCGCTGCCGATGAATCGCGCCGTGTCGCCCGGCGTGTGGGTCACGATGCTGATCGCGCCGCCGATGGTGTTCGCGCCGAACAGCGTGCCTTGCGGGCCCTTCAGGATTTCGATGCGGTCCACGTCGAGCAGCTGCTGGTTCGCACCGATGGTGCGCGCCAGGTACACGCCGTCGAGGTAGACGCCGACGCCGGGGTTCAGGTTGAAGGCAAAATCGTCCTGGCCGATGCCGCGGATCGAGGCCGAGAGAACCGATCGATCGCCGGAGAAGGGCGCGCCGGCGTCGAGGTTGACGCCCGGGGACAGATTGCCGATCGCACGCACATCGACGAGATTGCGGCTCTGCAAGGTCTCCGCGGTGAATGCCGAGATCGCAATGGGCACGTTCTGGACGTTCTCGGAGCGGCGCTGAGCCGTCACGATCACTTCCTCCAGGGTGCCGGATTCCGCCGGTGCGGTGGCTGCCGGTCCCTGCTGGGCCTGTGCGGCCGCCGCCAAGGCGAACAGTGAAATGGTTCCCAGTGTGCATCCGCCCGCCAGGGCTGACCGCCAGCCCGACGTTGCCGATACCGCACGCTTGTTGTCTGAACTCTTTGTCATTGGTATTCCCCCAGAGCCATTCACGTGTGGGCCGTCCGTATGGCGAACGCCGCAAAGACCGTTTTCTCGTTTATTTTTCCCAGCGCAGCTGTAGCTACCATACAACAACATAGCGCAGAATCGGCTGAATGGTATCCCAGCCGTTGGGCCGGGTGTCAGAACGACAGCGAACTTGAACTCGCACAGGAGAGCACAGCGGTTCTCCCGGCGGCCCTGGCGCGGTTCTGCTGCAGGGCCTAGCGCCCGCGATCCCTGGCAAAAGCGATGAAATAATCGAGGGCGGCGGGATTCCTCAACGCCGAGCGATTCGCTGCCTTGTCCGGATCCACGCCCATGAGAATCCGCCGTATGGGTACCTCGAGTCGCTTGCCCGTGAGCGTGTACGGTATGTCCGGCACCTGGTATATCTGGTCGGGCACGTGGCGCGGAGAGTAATCGCGGCGCAGTTGCTCGCCCACGCGCCGCACCAGCGGCTCGTCGAGCTGCCGCCCGGCCCGCAGCTTGACGAACAGCGGCATGAAAAATTTACCGCCGGGCAGATCCAGATTCACGATCAGCGCATCGTCGATCTCCTCGATCAGCGCGAGCGAGCGGTAGATTTCGGCGGTGCCGATGCGGATACCGTGCCGGTTGAGGGTGGAATCCGAGCGGCCCAGCACGTACACCCCGCCGCGCCGATTGAACCGGACGAAATCCCCGTGGCGCCAGATCCCGGGATAGACGTCGAAGTAGCTCTCGCGGTAGCGCCGATCCTGCGGATCGTCCCAGAATTTCACCGGCATCGACGGCATGGGCTCCGTGATGACGAACTCGCCCACCTCATCGACGATCTCCTGCCCCGCTTCGTCGAAGGCATAGCAGGCGCACCCCAGCGCACGCGCCTGGATCTCGCCCGCATACACCGGCAGCATGGATACCCCGCCCACGAAGCCCGTGCAGCAGTCCGTGCCGCCGCTGCCGGATGCCACCCACAGATCCGCTTTGACATTCTCGTAGATCCATTGCATGCACTCGGCGCTGACCGGCGAGCCGGCCAGCGTGATGGCTTCGAGCTTTTCCAAGTCGAATCGCTGCATGGGGACGATGTCGGCTTTGCGCTGATGATCGATGTAGGCGGGACTGGTGCCGAACAGCGTCGCGCCCGATTCCTCGATGACTTTCCACAGCGCATCGGGCTTGGGATAGGCCGGGTTGCCGTCGTAGAACACGGGGATGACATCCGCGGCGAGTGAGCTGAGCAGAAAATTCCATATCATCCACGTCGTGGTGGTGAAGAAGAACAAGGGCCGGCCGCGCGTGGCCTCAAAGTTGAAGTGCAGATGCTTCAGATGTTCGAGCAGGATGCCTCCGTGCCCATGAACGATGGGTTTGGGCAGTCCCGTCGTTCCCGAGGAGAATAGGATCCAGAGCGGGTGGTCGAAGGCCACCTGCTCGCAGACAAAATCAGCCGCAGCTACCCGCGGCTGATCCAAGATGTCGTCCCAGCACAGCGCGCCGGCGGCGGCCGGGTTCTGCCCGTCCTGTGGGGCGTAAGGCACGTGAATCGCATGCTCGACGGTATCGAGACCCTGCAGGATTTCCCTCAGTTCGGCGCTGCGGTCGTAGCGCTTGCCGCCATACTGGTAGGCATCGACATAAATAAAGACCTTGGGCGCCAGCTGCCGAAAGCGCTCCAGCACGCCCTTGGCGCCGAAGTCGGGTCCGCAGCAGCTCCAGATGGCGCCGATGGCGGCGGTGGCGAGCATGCCGATCGCCGCCTCCGGCGCATTCGGCAACACCGCGACGACCCGGTCACCCGGCCTCACACCCAAGCGGCGCAGTTGGGTGGCAAGGATGCGAACCTTATCTGCGAGCGTCGTCCACTGCATCCGTTGCAGAGGCCCGCCTTCGCGCAGGCTCATGATGGCCGTCGCATCGGGACGCTCGTGCGTAAGAATATGGCCGGTGTAGTTGAGCCGCGCCCCCGCGAACCACTCCGCGCCCGGCATGTCCCGTCGTCCCAGCGCTCTCTCGAAAGGTGCCGACGTCTGAACGCCGAAATAATCCCAGATCGAGCGCCAGAACGATTCCAGATCGGTGACGGACCACTGCCACAGGGCCTCGTAGCTCTCCAATGCCAGTCCGCGGTGTTCTTTCAGCCACCGCATGTATCGCAATACCTGGGAACGGCCGCGTCTCTCCTCGCTCGGAGTCCATAACAACTCGCCTTCTCGGACTGTTTTCATCGCGTAACACTGTCCCGTAGATCACGTCGTGTTGCACCTTCGCGTACATCACCCGGCAAGGGGGCCAAACATTCCAGCAGATCGCCGAGGCGCCGCAGCACTTGGTCGGGACGGCGTAGACCGATCTGACCAGCCCACTCCTCGCCCGAGGTGACTCCCGTGGTCACTGCAAAGGCCCTCGCGCCGCCGCGTCGCGCCATGAGGATCTCCACCGATGGGTCGTCACCGACAATCCCCACCTCGCAGCGCCGCAAACCCAGTCGCCGCGCCACGAAGCGCAGCGCGTGCAGCGAGGGCTTGCCGGTCAGGATCATGGGGGCCCGGGTCACGCGCCGGATGGCGCCGACGATGGCATAGGAATAGCCCATGGTTCGGCCTTGCTGGGTGGCGAAGAACGGCACATCGGAAGCCACGTAAAGCCGCGCACCCGCCCAGATCGCCTCACAGGCCGCTTCGATCGCCTTCATAGTGCACTCCGGATACCAGCCCACAAACACCGCATCGACTTCGCGTTCGCCGCTCTCGCCGGCCTGCAGGGTGTCGATTTGCGCGTCCCGCAAAGCCTGACCGACCCCGGCGCCGCCAAGTACCAGGGCACGTTGCACGCCGGCACGCACCATGAGGTCGGCCGCGACACTGGAAGGAGTGAGCATGCACTCGTCACGCACCGCCAATCCCAGTTTGCGCAATTTGGCGGCCTGCTGCGCCGGCGGATAGGCGCTGCCGTTGGTCAACACGACGAAGGGAAATTGCCGCCGCACCAGTTCCGCGAGCAGTTCCGCGGCACCCGGCAGGATTTCATAATTACCCAAGGACCGGTCGCTCAACAGCAACGTGCCGTCCAGATCGAACATCAGTCCCTTCAGGTAAGACGGCGCGGAGGACTGCAGGGGTCGGGTCATTGCACGGTCCCTGCGCGGCTGTCCGCGGCGCTTGCACCCGCGGGGGCCGCGCCATCGCGCCGAAGCGTGAGCTTCATGCCCTTTTTGTCGATCGCAACATAATCAAGATCGGGGCGCGCCGCCAGTTTTCGGATCAGATCGAGCAGAGGAGCGACCGCCGGATCGTAGTGCCGCCGCGCCGGACCGGCCGCCACCATGGCATCGACCTGGCCCGAGGGCATGGTGGCGCGCAGCAGAAATTCCTCGTCGCTCGAGCGGGGTCCCAAGCGCCGCCGTAGCTCCTCGATGCCCGCCATTTCAGGCTCCGCGCGCAACTCCCGGGTGCGCGGCAGCGATTCGATGCGCTCCATCACATGGGCGGCGATGGGTGCCGTCGGCCGGCCAAACCGGCCGATCGCATAACGGATCGCCTCGTCCGGGAGGACGCTGTAGCGTTCCTTGTTGGTCACGTTCATCACGGCCAATGTCATGAGGATTTGCGCAAAGGGCGTCATGACGATGGGCCAGCCGAGCTCTTCGCGGACCCGGCCCAATTCCTCGATCACGGCTCCCTCGAGGTGCGACAGGCGGGCCTCGGCGAGTTGTCGGCGCGTCGTGCCCACCATGCCTCCCGGCAGCTGATGCCTGAGGTAGCGGGCATCGAAGGCCTGCGGGGTGCCCACGGGCAGGCCCTCTGCCTCCGCGAGCTGGGTGAAATACTGATTGACGCGCCCGAGCGCCTCATCGTCGACGGCCACGCCAACCCCAAGCGCCCGAAGATTCGCCGCCACGCGTGCGGAATGCGGGTTCGAGGTCCCGTCCGCGGCGGCCCCGGACGCACACTGCAGCGCCGACACACCCAGATCGGGTGCATCCATATAAGTGTGTTCGGCGAGCCCGATGGTGCAGTGGGAGTGCAGCTCCAGAGGCTTGCCGCCCATCACCGCCTTGATCGCCGGAATCAGGGTTTGCGCCCGCGAGGGCTTGAGCAGCCCGCCCGGGTCCTTGATATAGAGTGCATCGATGGCAGGACTCGCCGCGAGTACGCGCGCCCGCTCGACGTAGTGGGCGTCGTCATGGATGGGACTCAAGGTGAACACCAGCGCCACGATGACGTACTCGCCGCCGCCCTGCTTCACCATGCGCGCGCAGGCCATGTTCGATTCCGCATCGTTCATGGGGTCCGCGAGGCAGAAGCGCCGGATGCCGTTGCGCGCCAGCACGCGGAATGCCAGCGCCATGAACTCCGGGCTCGCGGTCTCCCAGGAAATGAATCGAAAACCGGTCGACATGAACTGCAGCGGTGTATGCGGCGTCGCCGCCGCCATGAGTCGAATCCGCTCCCAGGGGTCTTCCCTCTTGTAGCGCACCGCCACCCCCATGTGTGTCGAGGTGGTGAAGTCGATGGCGCGAAAACCAACCCGGTCCATGACCGGGGCGATGGCCAGCGTCCTGGCCGTATCGATACCCAAGGCCGCCCACAGGCATTGATTGCCGTCGCGCAGCGAGGTCTCGACCAATTGAACCTCAGCCATGGGCGGCACCGGCTTCGCCTGGACGCCCCAGGTCGGGCCGGCGGGCATACAAACGCTCGATGAAGCCCGTATCCACGCCGCCGGATTGAAATTCCTCATCGTCCAGCGCGGCAGCATGGAAACCGAGATTGCTCCGGACCCCGCTGATGCGCGTCGCGGCGATCGCGCCGCGCAATCGCGCCAATGCGCCGGCGCGATCCGGACCCGATGCGATGATCTTGCCCAGCAGCGAATCATAGAAGGGGGGAATGCTGGATCCGGGCACCACGTGAGTATCCACGCGAATACCCTTGGCAGCGGGCCACGACACGTCGCGAATGCGTCCCGGACTGGGCCTGAAATCGTTGCGATAGTCCTCGGCGTTCACCCGGCATTCGATGGCGCATCCCGTGGTGCGCACCTGCGCTTGCTGCAGCCGCAGGCCGCATCCGTCGGCGATGGCGATCTGCTCGGCGATGAGGTCGATGCCGGTGACGGCCTCGGTCACCGGATGCTCGACCTGGATGCGCGCATTCATCTCGAGGAAGTAGAAGCTGTCGCGCCGCGCGTCGACGATGAATTCCACGGTTCCGGCGCCGCGATAGTTGAGGCGTTGCGCGAAGCGCACGGCGGCTTGCAGCAAAGAGTGGCGCAGCGCCGCCGACAGGCCCGCCGCCGGCGTCTCTTCGATGAGCTTCTGGTAGCGGCGCTGAACGGAGCAATCGCGCTCGCCCAGTTGAATCACCCGCCCCGCGCCGTCGCCTAAAATCTGCACTTCGACATGGCGGCCGTGCTCGATGTAGCGCTCCAGGTAGATGCGCGCGTCGCCGAAGGCAGCGCCCGCCTCGGCGGCGGCCAGGTCGAGCAACTGCGGCAGGTCCTCGAGGCGCTCCACGAGCTTCAGGCCGCGCCCGCCGCCGCCGCCCACCGCCTTGATGAGCAGCGGTGCCGCCAGGTTTCCCGCCAGAAGCTCTGCCTCGGCGCGCGAATTCGCCGCGCCGCCGGGCACGACCGGTATGTCGGCCGCCTCGGCCTCGGCGCGCGCCCGCAGCTTGTCGCCGACCGCGGCGAGCTGATCCTCGGTCGGGCCGATGAAAACGATGCCGGCGGCCGTGCACAAGCGCGGCAGAACCGCACGCTCGGACAAAAAGCCATACCCGGGATGAATCGCATCCGCGCCGGTGGCGACGGCGGCGTGCACCATGCCCGGGGCATTGAGGTAGCTGTCGGCGGACCTGGCCGGGCCCACGCACACGACGCGGTCCGCCTGCCGTGCCGGCTCACTATCGCGGTCGGCCGAAGAGACCGCCAGCACCGTCCCGATATCGAGGGCGCGGCAGGTTCTGATGATGCGCGCGGCAATTTCTCCACGATTTGCAATCAGGATTCTGCGCATGGTCATGAATCAAGCGCCCGTGCGTACCCGCATCAGAATCTCACCGAACTCCACCAGTGCCTCGTCGGCCGGCAGGATTTCCGTGATGACGCCCCGGACTCCGGCTCGCACCGTATTCATGAGCTTCATGACTTCGATGATGGCGATGACGCTGTCCTCGTCCACCACCGAGCCGATCTCGACGAAGGGCGCAGCTCCGGGCTTGGGCGCGCGGTAAAAGGTGCCGAGCATGGGCGAGGCAATATCCTCGAGGTTCGCATCGGGCGCGGCGGCCGTGGTTGGCACGGCGGTGAGCGCCGCTGCCGCCGCAATAGGCGCGGCCGGTGCGGCCGCCCCGCCCGGATGTGCCGCGGCCGCCGCCGAGCACGAAGACTCCGATGGCCTCGTCACGCCTTGAACGAATCCGCCGTTGGCGCCGGCGCGGCGCAGGGTCAACTTGACGCCGTCCATCTCCAGCTCGAGCTCGTCGAACGTCGACGTTTCTATCACCCGCATGATTTCCGCGACATCCGCGGCAGTCAGGGTCACCGCCGTCCCCCGAAAACGTTCATGACATGCAGCAGCGGGTCGGTGGGGCGGGCCGCCGCTTGGTTGTCCTTGTTCGACCAAACCGTCTCGGGCCGGCTTTGCAGCAGCAAGATCCGCTGCGTGTGCCGGTCGATGGCCCACTCGATGTCCTGCGGCCGGCCATAGTGGCGCTCCACCCGTCTGCCGATGGCGCGCAGGGACTGCAGCTCCTCATCGGAAAGGCACGGTTCGCGGCGCATGGACTCCTCCACCGCCAGTTCTTCGACGCCGCCGGCCGGCGAGCGGGCATGGCGGATGGCCTTGTCCGAGATTTCGCGCACCGGGATTTCACCGGTGATTTTCGCCACCACCCAGTGATCCGGCGTCACTTCGCCGCTGACCAGCGCCGAGCCCAGCCCCCAGGCGCCCTCGATGCTGATCACGGATCGATCCCCGCTGATCGGACTGCGCGTGAACATGACGCCGGCCGTGCGCGCATCCACCATGATTTGCACCACGACCGCCATGGCCACGGTCGATTCCGCGATTCCCTGCCGCCGCCGATAGCTCAGCGACTCCAGCGAGTACAGGCTGGCCCAGCAGCCGCGGATCTTGTCCATCAGTGAATCCGCCTGTGTGACCCAAAGATAGGTGTCCTGAAGGCCGGCGAAGCTCGCATCCACGGAGTCCTCGGTGGTCGCCGACGATCGCACAGCGACGGCGGCCGGGGCCGGGGCGGCCGATTCGCCCAAGCGTCCGTACGCATCGCGGATTGCCCGCTGCAAAGCCGGCGGCAGCGGCGACTCTTGCATGCGCGCGCGCAATTCGCGCGACACGGCCGCCATCGCGTCCAGCCCATCCGCGGCGAGCCCATCGCCTCGCGCCCGCAGCGGCGAGCGCTGCTCCAGCGCGTCGATAAACTCCTCGAACGCCTCGGTGCGCACGACGAAGCCCGGCGGCACATCGATGCCGGCGCGTTG
>Ga0134126_10006772_pt1 | contig 14397 bp, 12 predicted proteins | sample KB31752_FD_96881 | JGI IMG/M metagenome (GOLD analysis project Ga0134126, IMG submission 96881) | Terrestrial soil microbial communities with excess Nitrogen fertilizer from Kellogg Biological Station, Michigan, USA - KB3-175-2 | ecosystem: Environmental > Terrestrial > Soil > Unclassified ... | reverse complement strand
GCTGCCCGGTTGCCGCAGGTGCGGCTTGAAGACGGTCTTGTCTCGCGGCCCGATGGCAATAACGTTTCGATGGACCGCGAAGGCCTGAACCTGGCCGAGGCCCAGTTGAAGTACCGCACCGGCGTGGCGCTGCTTCGCCAGCAATACCAGATGACACTCGACGCCATTCGTGTCGACAGCAAGTGACCTGGGCCGTTTCGAGCAGTTGACCCGGACCGGAAGACACACCGGAGTCGGCCGCAACACAGGGGGGAACGATGAATCTCTTCGGACTGATGGAAACATCCGGCAGCGCCATGCAGGCCGAGCGGATGCGCGCTGAGATTGTCGCCGCCAACATGGCGAATGCCGAGACCACGCGCACCGACGCAGGAGGCCCGTATCGCCGCCAGCACGTGGTGTTCGCGGCGAATCAGGTGCCCAACTCGTTCGCCGACGTGCTGGGCGATGCATCCGGAGCGCCGCCGCTTCTGTCGTCTGTCACCTCAACGAGTGCAAACTCTCCCGCAGGCGGCGTGCACATCACCGGTGTGATCGCGGATCCCGCGCCCCCACTGCGTCGCTACGATCCGGGCCATCCCGATGCGGGTCCCGACGGCTATGTCGCGTATCCGGACATTAATCCGCTCACAGAGATGGTTGACCTGATGGGCGCAACCCGTGCATACGGGTTGAACGGTTCGGCTGTGCAGGCGGAGAAGGGCATGATCGCCGCCGCGCTCGACATTGTCAAAAGCTGAGAACAGGCGCGCCGCACACAGCCGGAAAGCAGGAACACACCATGGCATTCGCAGTCGAAGCATTGACGAATCTGGCATCGTCCGCCGGTTCGGTATCGTTGAAATCGAGCGGCGCAGGTTTTCCGCCGGCGAGGGCGCAGGGGCCCGCGCCGACTCCGTTTTCCGGCCTGCTTACCGAAGCGATTGGCGAATCCGGCAAGCTGCAGGACCAGGCCGATGCCGCCGTGACCGGATTGATGACCGGCTCCGGCGTGGATGTGCACACCGCCATGATCGCCACGGAAAAGGCGAGCATGGCCTTCGAACTCTCGCTTGCCGTTCGCAACAAGGCGGTGCAGGCGTATCAGCAGGTGATGAGCATGCAGTTCTGAGTGGGCGGGCATTCACGAAGTCACCGTGCAAACGGCACAGAGTCCTAAACCAGACGCAACGCAAAATTGAACACGGCGGATCACGGTAAACATGGCCACGGAAACACAGTTGCAGAAGAGCCCTCCGGCCATACCGGGCAGGATCCCGCTTGGGGCAGGGTTTGCCGCCCTGCTCACGCGCGCTCGCGTGTTTTGGGCGGGCATGCAACCGCGCCAGAGAACTTCGGCGGTGGTCGCGGCGGTTTCCATCGTGGGGCTGACCGGGCTTCTGCTCTGGTATGCGCTGCGTCCTGACTGGCGCATCCTCTATGCCGACCTCGATCCCGAAGACGCGCGCCAGGTGAGCCAGGAATTGACCGCGGCGCAGATTCCTTTTGACGTCTCCGAAAGCGGAGGCCTGCTGCGCGTGCCGGCAGCGCAGCTCGACAAGGCGCGGCTGGCCACGGCGGCCAAAGGTGGAGTGCGCAGCGGACGTCTCGGCTTCGAACTCTTCGACAAACCCAACTGGGTCGGCAGTGAATTCGACGAGCAGGTCAACTATCAGCGCGCGCTGGAAGGCGAGCTCGAGCACACCGTCTCCACGCTCACGGATGTGGAATCGGCGCGCGTGCACCTGGTTCTCACGCATGACTCTCTGTTCCGCGACCAGGACCGTCCCGCCAAGGCATCGGTTGTGCTCAAGCTGCGCCATCGCGGACTCGCAGACGGCGAGCCCGACGCCATCCGCAACCTGATCGCATCGGCGGTTGATGGTCTCACGCCGGATCGCGTGGTGCTGGTGGACGCGGCCGGACACCTACCACTGGGGCCCAAGACCGCCGACGCGCTTCGTCTGACTGCCGAGCAGGCGCTTGAAGAAAAACTCGTTTCCACGCTGGAGCCGGTGACCGGTGCAGGCAACGTGCGCGCCTCGGTGACGCTCGATTACGATCCCAGCGCCTCCGAGCAGACCGACGAAACCTACAATCCCGACAAGACGGTAACGCTGTCGATGCAGCGCACCGAGCAGTCGAGCGGGCCGCAGGCTCTGGCCGCCGGAGTGCCGGGCACGGCGTCGAATGTTCCCAACGCGCAGGCGCTGCCGGTGTATCCTCGAGAGACCGCGCCGCCGCAGACGGCGAAGTCTGAATCCAGCACGTACGGCGTTACGAAGTCGGTGCGCCATATCGCGGAAGGCCCGGGCCGGGTACGCCGGCTTACTGCGGCAATCGTGGTGAACGACCGCGAGGTGCAGCCTGCCGCCGGCAAGAAGCCGGCCGTGTGGCAGCCGCGTTCTCCGGACGAATTGCGCAACCTGACGGCGCTGGCGCAGGCCGCTGTGGGGTTCGATACCCAGCGCGGCGACATGCTCACGGTGCAGGATCTTGCATTTGAGGACAATCATCTTCAGCCGCAGGTTTCCGCAGCCGAGCGCGCACTGCGCCAGGCAGAGGATTCCCCGGTGTTGGTCAAATATGCGGCCGTGCTGCTCGGGCTTCTTCTGCTCACCGCATTCGGCATACGTCCCGCCCTGCGCGCCGTCACAGGTCCAGGAGCAAAGACTGCGCGAGGTGCTGCTGCTCCGCAACTGCCGGCGGCCAACCAGGAAAAGCAGACGCTCCCGGCACCGGAGCCTCCGGCACCGGATAGCGAGCGCGTGCGGGCGCAGGAGATTTTCGACCAGGTCAGCGGGGTGGTCAAACGCGAGCCGGCGCAGAGTTCGCGGCTGCTGCAGAGCTGGATTCATTCCGAGTAAGGCAACGGGCGAGAAGCGAAGGAGTACGGAATTTGGCAACCCCGGCGAACGCGTTAGAGGCAGCACCCAGGCGTAGGCCCACGGCCATGATGAGCGGCGTGCGCAAGGCCGCGATTCTGCTTATCGCCCTGGGCGAGGACCTGGCCAAGGAGATTCTGCGCGCGCTGCCTGAAGGCGATGTGCAGCGGCTCACCGAGGAGCTTGCCGAGCTGCGCAGCGTGGCTCCCGATATGTCGGCCGCCGTGATCGAGGAGTTCTGGGAAGTGCTTGCCTCGCAGAACTTCATGGTGCAGGGTGGACTGGACTACGCCAGCCGTTTGCTGATGGAGACTTTCGGCAAGGAACGCGCGGAAGACCTTTTGCTCATGGTGCGGCGCTCGCAGGAGGCTGCGCAGGGCAACCTCGCAAAGCTGCAGCGGACCGATCCCCAGCAGCTGGGAAAGCTGCTCGATGCCGAACATCCCCAGACCATCGCTCTTGTGCTTGCTCACCTCGATCCCCGCCGCGCCTCGCTGGTGGTCGACAATTTGAGTGAGGAGCACAAGGTCGTGAGCCTGCAGCGCCTGGCGGAGATGCGTCAATTCTCCCCGGAGATGGCGCAGAAGGTGGCACACATTCTGCACCGACGCCTGGAAAGCATGGGCGACACGCAGCGACAGAGTTATTCCGGCTTCAAAGCCGTGGCGGACCTGCTCAACCGACTGAATGCCGACCAGGCCAAGCACATTCTTGAAGTGATTGAAAACAGCGACCCGTCGCTGGCCTTGAATATTCGCAACCTGATGTTTACTTTCGAGGATCTGGTCACGGTACCCGCAGCGACGATTCGCGAGATCGTTGCGGGAGTCGACAAGCGGCAGCTCGCGCTGGCTCTTCGCGGAACCAATGAAGAGCTGCGCGCCACGATCTTCCGCTCCATGAGCTCGCGTGCCGTCGAAATGCTCAAGGAGGACATGGAAGTGCTGGGGCCCGTGCGCTCAAAGGAAGTGACGCAGGCGCAGCAGGACATTCTTAACCTGGCGCGCCGCCTCGAAGCCGAAGGCAAGGTGGTTCTGAAGCTCGAAACCGGCGACGAGATGCTGGCCTGACCGGCACTCACGCGGAGCACGCATGCGCGCAAGCGGCACAATCATCGAACCGGCAGACCAGGAGGTGGTCACTTTCGCCTACGCCTCCGGTTTGAAAGCCCCGCCGGTCACCGCGGACCTGGCCTTTCCCGAGTTAGGAGCGGAGGGGCATCCCGTTGCTCCGAATTCGGTCACGCCTCCCGATCCCGCAGCAATGCAGGCATCGTTCGATCGCCGACTGGCCGAGGAAACCGCGCGCAGCTTTGCCGAAGGCCGCGCCCGGGGAATGGAAGAAGCCCGTATCGCTGAACTCGATGCCGAAGACATGGCCCAATCCGGAGAAGCGGCGGCGCGTGCCGCCGAAATCGCTCGCCTGGTGCAACAGTTCGCGGTCGAGCGCGAGCGATATCTCGAGCGCATTGAAACCGAAGTTGTTCGGCTGGCTCTGGGCATTGCCGCGCGCATTCTGCGCCGCGAAGCGCAGAGTGACCCGCTGCTGCTGCTGGGGGCAGTGCGCGTCGCACTCGGCCAGCTTGCCGGTGCGACGCGTCTCCGCCTGCGCGTGCCCGCCGCGCACGCCTCGTTGTGGAAGGACGCTGTGGATCTGCTGCCTGCGCGTGCCTCGCGCCCGGAGATCGTCTCCGACGACGCGATGCGCCTTGGCGAATGCATTCTCGAAAGTGAACTCGGTTCCGTCGACCTCGCCGTTCCCGCGCAACTGGCCGAGATCGAGCGCCGGCTCTTTATCGGCGCGGATGATTTCGTGCCGGAGCCCGCAGTGGAGATTGAGGCGTGAGCGCAGAGCTTGATTCCTGGATGGGTCGCTTGCAGAGCGGCCATCCTTGGCGCTGGCGCGGAAGCGTGCTTGAGGCTGTCGGCTCGACGATCGAGTCATCCGGGCCGCTCGCCTGTGTCGGCGAGTGCTGCGAAATACGCGATCATGCGGGTGCGATCCACGCAGCCGAAGTTATAGGCTTTCGCGGTCCGCACGTGCTTTCCATGCCGGTAGAGTCCAGCGAGGGCGTTCGTTATGGCGACACCGTGACGGCACTCGGGGTTTATCCCGCAATCGCGGCCGGCGACGCACTTCTGGGCCGCGTCCTGAATGCCCTTGGTGAGCCCATAGACGGCGGGCCGCGGCTCAAAGGCCTTAGAGCATGCGCACTTGAAAGCCGCGTGCGCGCCCCACTCGACCGGGCGCCAATCAAGTCGCCTCTTGGCACCGGCATTCGCGCCATCGATGCGTTGCTGACCGTAGGCCGTGGCCAGCGGGTCGGCATCTTCGGCGGGTCGGGAGTAGGCAAGAGCACGCTTGTGGGCATGATGACGCGAAATACGGAAGCCGATGTCGCGGTTGTTGGTTTGGTGGGCGAGCGCGGCCGCGAGGTGGGCGACTTTCTTGAGAACGCGCTTGGCCCTGAGGGGCTGGCGCGCTCCGTCGTCCTCGTGTCTACGTCTGACCAGTCGCCGCTTTTGCGCCTGAGGGCCGCGCTTGCCGCCACCACGGTCGCGGAGTACTTTGCCGCGCGCGGCAAACACGTTCTGCTCGTTCTCGATTCGCTCACGCGCTTTGCCATGGCCGCGCGCGAAATCGGCCTCGCCGCCGGCGAGCCTCCAACAGCTAAGGGCTACACGCCATCCGTTTTCACTCGGCTGGCCCGCCTTGTTGAGCGAGCCGGGGAATTCCGCCGGGGATCCATCACCGCGTTCTACTCCGTGCTGATGGAAGGCGACGACCAGCAGGATCCGCTGGTGGACGCGGTGCGCTCTCTGCTCGACGGTCACGTCGTGCTTTCTCGGGCGCTCGCCGCGGAAGGCTGGTACCCGCCGATCGCCGTGCTCGATTCGATCAGCCGCCTCATGCCCGCGGTCGCGCAGCCTGCGCATCTCGAGCAGGCCTCCCGCCTACGCCGCCTGATGGCCGCTTATGCGTGCTCGGAGGACCTGGTCCGCATCGGCGCCTACAAGCCCGGAGCCGATCCCGACCTCGATCGCGCCCTTCGCGCCCGCCCGGCGCTCCGCGCGTTTCTCGCGCAGGACGCCGCGGAACGCGTTCGCATGGCCGATACGCTCGGCCGACTCGCGGCGCTCGCGGCCGAGGTCTAACAATGCCGGCGAGCGACGGTCTCACACGCCTTCTTCATCTGCGCACGCTCGAAGAGGAACAGCGCCGCGCCGCGCTCGATGCCGCCGCGGCGGCGCTGAACCGTCTACGTGCCGCGCTCAAGGCCGCGCAAGTACGAGAGCGCCGGGGCAGGGAATCGATTGCGCATAGTTCGCACTCGGGCTCGCCAGCCGACCGCATCGCAGGGTTGGTAGAGTCTGAATCTTCCCGCCGCGCAGCCACTCTTCTTCGCCTTCGCATTGCCGGCGTGGAGCAGGAAGCTGCCGAGCTGCGCAGCGGGTATCTCGAAAAGCGCACGGAGCGCCGACAGGTCGAGACTCTGCTGCGTGAAGCCGAAGCGCGGCAGGCCCTCGATCTGGCACGCCGCGAGCAGCAGAGCCTCGACAACTTGTTTGTCGCGCGGCGGCACGCACGCCAAACCGCGGCGCAGTCTGGTTCTCGTCCGATTGCTGCAGAGCATGAGATCAAAAATGCCCAAGAATCGGCGAGCATTCCAGAAGCGGAACCGAAGTCCCATCTGTGACAACTCTCTAACGACCGCGCGAACGGGTTTGGCAGACGAACTGCTCCTGACTCCACCGTGACTCTGACCAGCCTTATTCCCGCGGCCGCAAATTCTTCTACGCAATCGGCGTCCGCTCAACCGGGCTACGCTTCCGCGCCGGAATCCGCGGTTCCATCGCTCGGCGATGTCACGGAGTTTGCCGTCCGCCTGAAGGCACTCTTCGCCCAGGCAGCGAGTTCCGCCGCAGAGAATGGCAGCACTGCGGCATCTGTTCCATCGCATTCCTCATTGGTTCTCGAGGAGGCTACTGCATCAACGCCGGTGACGCCCGACGGCGCAGTTCCACTCGCGGCGACCGTGAACCTGCCCCGGAAAGCAGCGGCGATTTCCACACATGCGTCGCCAGCCCACAAAGCCCACACGGCGCATCTCGGGCACACTTCTTCGCAGGACGGCTCAACCGCGGCGCAGCGATCGCATCAGCCCTTGACTTCGCAGGCGCACGAGGCGGCATTGAGTGCCGAATACGCGCCGACGTTTGCGGACGGTGTGCCGATGACTGCAACGATGGCGCCACAGCCGGCTCCGTTGCCGATTACCATCGACAGACCAGTGGAGACGCTTGCGGGATCCTCCAGCTTCGCACCAGTCCCCGGCGTTGCGGAGGGCCCTGGTCGGCACGCTTACGACTCCGCGCTACCCTTTTCGTCGTTTCCTGACGCGTCCGCGGCAGACTCCTCCGCTTCGGCAGCCACTCACGACGCGCATCCGTTCGCCAAGTCCAACGATCTCTACCCCAATTCGCAGCTTGCCGACGCAGCGGTATTCGCGGATGTCTCATCACGGGGAAATCTCGACAGCATGCGAGACGTGGCAGCCGGCACGCCCGCAACGCCGGCGCCTGAGCCAAGCGAAACCAGTCGGCGTGCAAGTTTTCCGGCGGTACATCCTGCGGTCTCACAGGTCTCAGGACCCTCTCCGCGTCCGCATGGGTTCCCGGCCGACTCGTCTGGCGAACCGGCTGCTTTTCGTGGAGGCCAATTCTCAGATAGCGCTGTCCAATCGGCTCCACATCCTGTCGCGCGCCAACTTAGTTTCATGTCAGCCCCGCCGAACCGATACCCTGCAGCCGCGGCGGACCCAAACGCCGCAGCTCACGGGGTGCCGTTAGCAACGGCTGCGGTTCCGCAACATCAGGCGCCGCCGTCCGACACGGGCACAGCGAACCGTGCTTCCATTGCAGCGTCGCAGCCATCAACGCCGGAAGCCGCAGTTCCTTCTGCCGTCCAAGCTGCAACTGCGGAGTCCGCTTCCTTGCAGGCTGCCACGGCTCACAGTGCTGCAGCGACCAATTCCAAATCACAGCCAGCGGCGTTTCGCGCAGCGGCGTCCCTGGGCGATCCCAGCTCTATCACGAACATGTTCCCGGCTGCAGCCAGCGGCTTGCCCAGCGCAGAAACTCGTTCTACTCAACCTGCTCCGCAAGTGGGAACCGGTTCTCTTTTCTCGCAGAGCACGTTTGCAGCACTCGACGCGGCGACTCAGCCGCCGTCAACGGTGTTTACTCACGCGGGCGCGCGCCACGCCGAGGCCGGCTATCTCGATCCCTCGCTGGGATGGGTAGGTGTCCGTGCCGAGGTTTCCGGCGGAGCGTTGCACGCCGCCGTCGTGCCGGCATCGTCGCAAGCCGCTGACGTCCTTGGCGCACATCTACCCGCGTTGCACGCCTATGTCTCGCAGCAACACGGCCTCGAATCCACGATCGACATGTCATGGCAGCACGACGCAAACACCGGTAGCGGATTCCAGCAGTCCTCGCAACAAGATCGACACTCCTCGGCTGGAGAAGATGCCAAAGGCAGTATTCCCGGATCTCCTCCAGCTTCTGCAGCTCAACCCAGTTTTCTTGTGTCGTTCGATGCCGCTGGGGCGTCCTCCCTTGCATCGGGCGGCCGTTACATCTCCGTATTGGCGTGAACTCAACCCGCGGCTCAAGCCGTCGGCACCGGGTCCCAAAGCTAGTCGCAAAGGAGCAAGCCATGATCCCTTTCTCAGCCTCTCCGAACGCGCCGTCAACGCTCTTCACAGGCGTTGAGGCCCGGCCCGCAGCAAGCCCCTCCCCCAGCGCGTCGGCTGCTTCCTCCTCCACGATCTCGTCCAACGATTTCCTCACGCTTCTGGTTACCGAGATGAAGAACCAGGATCCGACGAATGCGACCGATCCCAACCAGTACATCAATCAGCTCGTCAGCGTGAACAGCCTCGAGCAGCTCATCGAGATCAACCAGACCCTGGCGAGTGCTCTTTACTCCGGCACTGGTGCGACTTCGGGCATCAGCGCGCCGCCCGCATCCGGTGACACTTCGACCCTTCACGCAGCCGGTTTGCCGTCGGTTACCGCCGGCAACCTAAGCCTGCCGCACGCCAATCCCGCGGCGCACCAAGTCGCACGGGCTCTCTCGCCGCACCCGCGAGGCTGATCCGTGTTGCCACGCCGGCCTCGTTCCTCAACCTGAAACCGCCATCCCGCACGAGGAGATCTTCCATGCCAAGTTTTTTCATTCCTCTCTCCGGCCTGAATGCTGACTCCCAGGCCATGAACACCATCGCCAACAACCTTGCCAATATGAACACCGCCGGTTACAAGGCGCGCGCGGCGCAGTTCGCCGAAATGTTTTATCAGCAGATTGGCTCCAGCGGCTCCGGAAATCCGATTCAGGTAGGCGCCGGAACGAAGATCGGAGCCATCTCGACGGACTTCTCTGACGGCACCTCGAACTGGACCGGGCTCAGCACCGATGTTGCGCTGCAGGGCAATGGCTTTTTTGTCGTCAGCGACGGCCAGGCACAGTACCTCACTCGCGCCGGCAACTTTTCAGTAGATGCAAATGGCAACCTGATCACCAGCGACGGGCTGCGAGTGATGGGTTATCCGGCCGTGAACGGCGTGGTCAACACCAATGCCGCGCTCACTCCCATCAATATTCCGGAAAGCCAGATCCTCTCACCGAAGGCCACGGGCTCGTTCAGCATCTCGGCCAATCTCGATCCCACGACTGCCGCGGCCTCCAAGTTTCCTGCGACCGTAAACATGTACGACTCTCTCGGCCAGATGCATACGGCTACGGTGACCTACACTGCCAATGGCGGCGGCAGCTGGGGTTACTCCATCGCGCTGCCGGCCGGCGACACTGCAGCGGCGCCCGTTACCGGCACCATGACGTTTGACAAGAACGGAAATCTTGCCACGATTCAGCCGACGGGCGCAGCAGCTCCCTCCAATGTGGGCACCGCGGCCGGCGACGTTTCCTCCATCCCGGTGGCGTTCGCCGGTCTCACCGATGGCGCGAACAATCTCAACATGACCTGGAACCTGCTGGGCGCCTCCGGCACACCGACCATCAGCCAGGTTGCGGGCAAGTCGGCGGTCAACGCTACCAGTCAGGACGGGTATGCTCCGGGCCAGTATCAGGGCTTCACGGTCGGCTCCGACGGCACCATCACTGCGAGCTTTTCGAATCAGCAGAAGTTGAACGTGGGCCAGATCGCCCTCGGCAACGTCGCCAACCTGCAGGGCCTTCAGGCCGTCGGCAATGGAGAGTTCGCCTCCACACTCGCCAGCGGTAGCGTCAACATTGGCGCATCGGGGACCGCGGGGCTCGGCATCATGCAGGATGCTGCTCTGGAAGGCTCCAACGTGAACATCTCATCGGAGTTTGCCAACCTGATCATCGCCCAGCGCGCATTCGAGGCGAACTCGAAGTCAGTCACGACGTTCGACACCATCACCCAGGAAACGATTCAGATGATCCACTAATGCGCTGTTCTCCTTCGTCGCGGTCTTTCGCTTCCCGTCTGGGTGACGCTTCAGCGCCAGGCGGGAAGCATTTTCGTCTTCTCACCTCGTTTCGGGTGAAGGACCTAAAGTACTTGTCATATTGAACGCGGTAAAGGACCTTTGGGTTCTCGCACCGACGGGTGGAACTTCGGTCTTCGTCCGAGCTCTTCTGGCCCCTGAAAACATCCCCTGAATATATTGATCTGAGGAACGGCTTCTATGGCCTGCACACCGGCGTGTTCGCCATCTCGTCCAGGAGTGCCCGCGTGGCAAAGGTTTCTTCGGCCGGATTTGCAGCAGCTCCCCCGGCATGTTCGATGCGTAGTTCGGGAAGGGAATTGAGATACATGACGAACACCCGCGGACTTTCCATGTTGGGGCTGTGCATCCCCGGATTGCGATAACGCAGCTCGCCCGAAGGCAGGAGCTCCCAAGTCCGCGTCAGCGCCTTCCACCCTTCGAAGTCCATCGTCAGCTTGACATCAGGATTCTTCGGCGGTTTCGGCTTACCCTTCAGTGGGTGCACGGGCGGAGTAAAAACTGCGGGGTCCACTCCACCGAACGTGACCAGCCAACCCAATTCACGCTTCCCTTGGTTCTCAGTACACTCTGCGGTGAGCCGCGGCAGGGCCTTGCCCTGGCTCACTGTCGCCGGAGCCAGAACGCTCAGCAGCACGTAGCGAATTCCCGACTCCGCGTCGACACCCTCAACGCGCAACACCTTCTGGCCTGCGATAGCACCGCTTGCGGCTCCAACCACCGGCTGCTGCGCTGCCGCCGGGCGGTCTATTCCAGCGCATGAGAGCAACGTTGAACTCAAGGCAAAGTGCAACACAAGACGGGAGCAAGCACGCATGGGCAAGGTCCGGTCCTCCGGGGACTGTTTCGTCAAGATTTTCCTGCAGATGTTTCCCCGTAGAATCTACGTTCGCCATTGCCGGGTCAAGCAAAAAAGAGCTCTGCCTCGTCACCTCTCACTCAGGGAGGTCGTGTTCCCCATGCACGAATCCCCTCGGCGTCTCAAGCGATCGGATCACGAGCGAACTCCTTCGAGTTGGCGCCTGTTCCTGGCGATTAGAACGGCAGCCACGGCTGGATCTGGACCAGGTCCTGTGCCGGGGTTTCTCCGGCTGGGGACTTGTCTTCGACGCGGCGGCCGAGCTTGTATTGGCGGCAGATGGCGTTGACGATCTCTGCTACGCGATTGCGGTACTCGGCAGACACGAAGGCGCTTGAGCCGTAACGCCGGCGATAGGATTCGAGCTGATCGGGGAAGTGCTCTTCGACGAACTTGAAAAACGTGGGCAGAGAACACGGCTTGAGAAACAGAGCGCCGGCGGCGAAGAAGCTTGCTCCCACGCCTGAAGCGGCGCGTGCGACCGCCTCGATTGAGCGCCGCGAATCCGTGATGCCGGGCATCAGCGGCGAACACAGAACTCCTGCACGGATGCCGGCCTCGCGCAGCTTGCCCAGCGTGCGGATGCGCAGATCGGGGCGCGGCGCGCGCGGTTCGAGGGTGCGCGCCAGGGCTGCATTCATGGTGGTGATGGTGAGGTGAACCTGGAGTTTGTGGCGTTTGGCTATCTCTTTCAGCAGGTCGAGGTCGCGCACAATCAGGGCTGATTTGGTGACGATTCCCAGGCTGAAGCCGCGCGTTTTGGCGAAGACCTCGAGCAGGGAGCGGGTCACCTTCTGGCGCCGTTCCAGAGGCTGCCAGGGATCGGTGGCAGTTCCCAGGGCGATCTCCGTGCCAGGCTTCAGGCGAGCGAGCTCCTGCTGCAGAAGCCATGGCGCATTCTGTTTGTAGAAGATGTTGCGCTCAAAGTCGTCTGGGGTAAGCTGCATGAATTCATGGGTGTAGCGCGCATAGCAGTAGCGGCACGCGAACTCGCAACCGCGGTAGGGATTGATGGCGTGGGTGAAGGGCAGCCCGCGCCGGGAAGTCGTCTTTGTCAGGATCGATTGTGTTTTCAGCGGCCTGTACTGAGTGAGGTGCCCTTCGGAGTCGAGGGGTGCGGTGGCCGCGGAGCGGGCCAGCAGGTTGAGCCGGGGCTCGTGGGGCTGAAACCCGGGCAGGACGTTGGAAGCGGAGAAGATGGGAGTATTCGCCATATCTTCGCCTTATATGCCAGATGCGATCTCCGCGTCAAGTCGTGCTTCGTTCAGCCCGCTGATCGTTACTGCAAGGTAAACATTTAGGTCGGCCAGTCAAAATTGCCGGCACTCAACCGTTCGCTTTTCATTCGTACTCTCTTCGTCTTTGGGGCGAAAACTTTAATCTCGTAGAATCAATGATTTGCGATGTTTGATGTGTCGCGTTGTGCGAAAAATATGCTTTTTTTATTTATTGATTTTCTGGTAAACAAACCAGTTAACGGATCGCCTGCGCAAGGACGCTGTAGCGAGAGTCGACACGTATGCGCCATGACAGGAGCCTCGATCTTGCGCTGGAATGGGACAGCGCCGCTGTGACAGTCGTCACGATTGTTGGGTCAATTTTCAGCTCGCCTGTAGTCCTTGAACGCCATGGTGTTGACCAGTGCCTGGTGCTGGCCCTTGCGCAACTGAAGCTCGGCACTGACGGGCATGAGGTAGCGCAGGCCATCGATGGGGACATAGTCGTAGTCCACGGTGATGGACGTGGAGCGCTCGGGGGATCCAGCCGGAAGGGCATCGGCGACCAGGGTGACCCGGCGTGCGCGACGGGTAGCGCTTTCGATGAACACCTGGCCGTGGAACCCCACGGTGGAGCGCCGGCCGTTGGCGCCGCTGACCTGAAATGCCGAGTGGGCCTGGTCCACCGTGTAATCGAACACCTGCACTGTTCCATCGCGAAGTGCATCGGTGCGCTTCCAGGTGAAGGCGGCCTGGGAGTCGGGGCTGAAGACGGCACGGAGAACGCCGCCAAATTCACCCGAGGACAGGGTGCCTTTCAGGGCACTGCGATCCGTGTCGGTCGCGGGGGCCCCGTTGTGTTCGGTCAGTGTGCGCTGTTCCTGATGGTTGCGATAATCGAGCTCTTCGACGAGCACGTCGATGAGTTGCCAGCGTCCGTCCCCTTTGCGATCGACCGATCGCCGTGTGGTCTGCGTGCAGGCGAACTTCGGCAGCAGGCGCGAGAAGTCCAAAGCATTGGCCCGGGCGCTCTCGACCAGTTGGCGGGCCTCGTCTGGGGAAGGTGCCTGCGCGGGCACTCTGAGCGGCTTGATGGCGAGCTTTGCGGATGGCACCGGCGCTGTGGATCGCGGCTGCGCCTTGCCAAAGGGAATTTCTTCGTCGCCTACGGCCATGACCAGAGCCGAGGAGGGCGGAGGTGCCGACGGGACGCCCTCCACGTGAAACGTTCGTGTCTGCGTACTCTTCTCAGTGCCCTGGGTGACAAAAGCGGTCAGGCGGTAATCGCCGGGAGCGAGCGCACCGGCGCTGATGCGAGCCATGTAGGGAATGGCGGAGTGGGCGCCGTTGGCCTGGTAGAGAAAGGTGCGTTCTCCCGTTTTGCCATTTTGATCGAGCTCCATTTCGAGCGTGAGGGGCGCGCTGGATTTGGGATCGGGGTGCAACATGAAAAACACCGAAGCGTTCTTTGTGTTCGCCGCTACCTGGCCAGCCAGATTTGGAACGATGTTCTGATGGTCGTAGCGCAGCGGCTGGAGCGGGTCTTCCTGCTCGGCATAGTGCGGCTCCAGGGATCGGACCAGGACCATATCGCTCAGGGAGACGGGTGCGGACTCGGCGGCGATCTCGAATGAAGTACGCAAGGCGCCGGTCTGGCTGCTGTTCTGGTCCACAACCGCGGTCTCGAGGGTGTATTTGCCGGGTGAAGACAGAAACGAGTGGGTGAACGAAACCGCGGCCGATGGATCGAGCGCCAGGGTCTCGGTCACTCCGCGACGGACGAGGTCCTCACTGAAATGCTCGACTACCACGCCGGAGGCATCCTTTACCTGGGCCACCACCGCGACGCGCACCTGGGGGACATTGGTCTGAGGGTCGGGCTTCACCTGCAGCTCAGAAAG
>Ga0134126_10006771_pt1 | contig 14398 bp, 15 predicted proteins | sample KB31752_FD_96881 | JGI IMG/M metagenome (GOLD analysis project Ga0134126, IMG submission 96881) | Terrestrial soil microbial communities with excess Nitrogen fertilizer from Kellogg Biological Station, Michigan, USA - KB3-175-2 | ecosystem: Environmental > Terrestrial > Soil > Unclassified ... | reverse complement strand
GACGGCGAGGTGGCCTGAGATGAACGCGCGCGAACGGCAACAGGCCAAGGGCAAGCGATTCGTGGAGCTGCATGCGCGGCCCGGCGCATTCCTGATTCCGAATCCGTGGGACGCCGGGACGGCGCGGATTCTCGAGCACATGGGATTCAAGGCGCTCACCACGACGAGTGCCGGACTCGCGTACACGCTCGGCAAGGCCCATGGCTCGGGCCAAGTGACACGCGAGGAGACGCTGACTAACGCGATGGCGATCGTGGATGCCACCGATCTTCCGGTAGCCGCCGATCTCGAGAACGGATACGGTGATTCGCCGGAGGTTGTGGCGGAGACGATCCGGATAGCCGGCGAAGAAGCCGGGCTGGTGGGCGGGTCGATCGACGATGCGACTGGCGATCCGCGGCGGCCGATTTACGAGTTTGCGCACACGGTGGAGAGTGTGGCGGCGGCGGTGGAAGCGGCGCGGGGGCTTTCGTTTCCGTTCGTGGTGGTCAGGCGGGCGGAGAACTTTCTGCGCGGGCGGCCGCATCTGGACGACACGATCCGGAGGTTGCTGGCGTTCGAGGGCGTGGGGGCGAATGCGCTTTACGCGCCGGGCCTAACGAAGGCTGAGGAGATCCGGGCGGTGTGTGCGGCGGTGGGGAAGCCGGTGAACGTGGTGATGGGGCTCAAGGGTGGGTCGTTTTCGGTGTCGGAGCTTGTGGAGATGGGCGTTAGGCCTTCGCCCATTCGCGATTGCGCTGCGAGAAACCCCGATTACTGCAGGCAAGCTTGCTACGTTCCTAGCTCTAGGGCATTGGAATTCGCACAACGCGAAGCATGGCGAAGCGGCGTGGGTGATCCACGCTGCATCGGGCGCCAGCGCAGAATCGATTCGTGCCACGAGAGGATTCGTTGGAGCCAGGCAGACAGGCTTCTCCGACTTCGTGAAATCCCGGAAGAAGTCCTCCCAGTGACTCAGTACAACAATTCGTGGATTGCGTTGCCAAATGAGTGCCTGAGGGTATGCGTCAACGCGATTATGGTTGCCTACGCACAGGATTGCGACATCTACCCTGTGCCCGTCCGCTAGGACCTCGACGGGTGCAAATCCTAACGGCGGACGCGGTGGGGCATCGGTGTAGTAGACTGTCTGCTACATAGTACCACCGCCCTATCCGATACAAGGATCCCACGTTCGAAGTCGATTACCCTTACCCGATCTAAGGAATCCGTTTGCTCGTCCGGTGATGCAGTAAGCCGTCACCGGCAAGTATGTGCCCCATAGTTGGCGAGCCGTAGATCTCTGCGTGAACAGCGTAGCGCTCAGCGACGTAAGGCACATCCATCAGGTGATCATAGTGCGAGTGCCCGATCAGAATCGCTGTCGTCACCTCCGCGCCATGGCGAAGTGCGCTATCGGAGAAGACGCGGTCGATGTAGTCCCTGCGTTGCCGGATGGGCAAGTCAAGGAGTATGTGCCACAAGAACCCGGGGTTGGAGAATAGCGGGCCCGTCATGACAGCATGACCGTCGCGCTCAATCAAGAATCCACTTGTGCCCAAGAATGTCAAATCAAAGCTGTCAGCGGCGAAAGAGTCGCGTATGATGAACGGCGGAACGTTCGTCAGTGGGTGCAGCGATTCGATTGGGCCTCCTGCACACGCTGCGACCAGTGCCGCCGTTGCCATAAGCAGTATTCGCCGCGGTGCAGCGCCATTGGTTCGACGAGAATCGCCATTTGGCTCAAATAAGCTTGAAGCGGAGACACACTCGCTGAAAACGAGTCGCGTCGTTCTATCGCTGGTTAGGCGTGCCGTTGGCACGTTGGAGTTCTGTTCGGCACGCTGCTACCAGAGGCTTTTGCGAGACTTTGCTCTCTTGTGCCACGATGGCGCGGCAAAGTATCAGGTCGCCCTCGAGCTGGTGTTTGTGCGCAGCGGAATCCACCTCCACGTCAACCACGCGTGGGGAAGCGACAGAGGTCGTCGCATGTGGGGAAACGACTGTTGCCGCGCCGCCTAACGTGACCGCTTGCTTGGGCATTGGGCGACGATCAGATGTCCTGTGATTGCCCGAGGGAGATGCTCGGTTAGCCCAAGTGCTGTACTCCTTGAAGAGACGGAATCTTGCCTTGAGATCCATGTTATGCACGATGGCCGACAGACTCTGCTCCGGCTCGTTGAGATCGGCGCCTGTATCGGCGGCCGCGAGTAGCGCAACGGCGCGTTGCCCGTCAGCTCGAACGTCATGCACATATAGCTGGTTGGAGTCCGCAGACGACGCCAGGGATTGTGACATCGTCCACGTTAGGCTTACGAGACCATCGAACATCGGCGCGCTACTGCTATCACTTAAGTCGAACTGGAGAACGACCCCCTTGCCACTATCCGCGCGTGCGGTCGGGTCGGCGAGGGACTGGGAGGACTTGTCCCAGGTGGAATGGACAGTTACGCCAGACGCGCCCGGCTTCCATGGAAGCACCAAGCTGTATCGGCCGTTGGCCAGGTCCGTTAGTTGATGCAACTTCCGACTGCACCACCCCTCGTTGCCTCTATCCCGAACAAAAACTGCCCAACCTTCCTCGGTATCGGAGGCGCCCAACGTCTCAATCGCCATCGCAAGAACGGGGTGAATCTCGGAGTGGGCGCCGTGCTCAATGTCTATTCCAAACAGTCCGGTGATGATGGCTCGGTTTCCCGGGAGCGCTTGAGGAACCTGCAAAGGCCGCGGTGGCTGGTCGACCTCGTTCATGTTCCGTGGTACAGCGTAAATGATCCGGTCGTCCCCTTCCACCATCTGCCTCAAGTGCAACCACCACTCATTCTTGAATCGATCGATGGTCTCGGTCGAGTTGAACTCGACCTCCAGCACCCCATTGTTTTCCTTCAGAAGGCCACCGTCGTGAACAGGGGCAAACACAAGAGTGTAGTCCTGGTCCGGAAGTGAGTGGTCGTGCCACCGCGCAAAACCGGTGTCAGTTACGAGCCTCCAATTGGCATGACCATGCAGTTTGCCCTGCCCACCACTAAAGCTGCACTCGACCTGGTGCAACCCATGGCCTTCGTCGAATGTGACGGTATCCGCAGTACATGGCGGGTCCCCAAGCGACACGCCGCTCTGGGATTCCTCAAAGGAACACTTCCGACTATCCGGAAGTCCTTGATGGTCAGTTTGCCAGTGCCAGGTCGGGTCGAGCAGTATTCCGTTGTCGTCGGCGGAGTGCTTGGGATCGCTCGCTACAAGGTCAAAATCATTAATCGGAATCTTTGTCAACGACGACTCTGATTCCACTTTCCCCCTGAACAGGCCTGACGGTGTTTCAACTCGCTTCTGCGGCGCCTTTTCCGAGCGGCAGGCCGCGACCGAGAAGACAGCAATGCCGATAGCTAGGAGCAAAGATGTTGTGCGCATTATCTCGCTACTCGTTGGTGGGCAGCAGGGCGTTAGGCCGATGAGAATTTTGTACCAGTCGCCCTTGGGGGCCTAGACCCAACACGCGACCGGATAGGCCCTGTTTGCGACGTCAAGCCCGCAAGCGTGCCTCGTGAGCGTGGTTAGACCTTGGAGTCGGCGCACGGGCCCTAGCAACGGGGATCGTGCTCACAGGTCCCGTAACCCCGAAAGATCTATGGTAGATTTGTTCGGGCGCGCCACTTTCCGGACCTGGATCGCCGATGTGCCACGCATTTGATGGTGACCATCGTTAGGCCAGATTCCTCGGTGGGATACAGCGCGATACAAGCGAGTCGCTCTCGATGGCCTGGCAACACACTTGGAACTTGCGCCAGAGCGATGACTTGTGCAGCGCCCGGGGTAATGGAATCGTCCGTCAGGTACGCTCCGCCCCTATACCTCGTAAGCGTGGCCGACGATCTTACGCGCGTAGCGATGGTCGAGCGCAACTACCCCTGACGCCTTCACCGGTTAAGCACTGAGCGTCACCCTCTCGCGCGAGCACCACATCCGCCGGTGCTTGCGGCATGGGCACGATGCTCCGAGCGGCGAAGCGGCACTAGTGTGTCATCAGTCGCTCGGCGCGCGTGAATAGCCGGATCGTAATCGCGCGCCGCAAATCATCCGCCGATATACCTCTATAGTGTGCCTCTGCCTAGATACCAACCACCAGACCTAAGAGCATGCGATCTTGCCTTTGACTATGCAGCAGCCCACTCCTAATTGATTGTACCGGTGTCGAATCATCGCCTAACGCTAGGCCAACATCGCCGGCCACGTGCCCTAACAGAGCTCCGAAAACAAGCTCGTTGCCAATGCTGCCAGTCAAAAAGTTAGTGCCACCGAAAACGCCGAGCGAGAACGGTTGCCAGGACGGTGAACCAATCCCAAGTCCGGAATGCGACCAAGCGACATTCCACACAGCAATGAGGTAGCCGTTCCCCTGCCAACGCGATGACACGCTCTGCACTTGCAGAGTCGCGTTATAGGTAGGGAAGCTGCCGCCATATGTAACGCCAAAGAGCACACCAGCCTCGATCCTGGGCTGCTTCGAGTTAGCTAAGTTGGTATAGATGCTTTCGAGCGCGCACTGATCATCCATCTTCTTACACTTCGTATTAGAGAACTGCTTGCCGTCAGCCGGTCTAAGAGACAGCTCGACTTGAGCGTTGTCCACCAACCCAAAACGCGCGAAACCAACGTAGAGAGGGTCTGTTGTATCTGAAGATATTAGATGCAGCGTCAGCGCTTCCGACGAGTCATTTAGTACAGGCGCGGCGGGCGCCGCAAGGCCAACAAGTTTGCCAAACGCCGACAACAATGTTGAAAGATCTGCATTTGGCCCATATACGATTGCACGGCGAGCGAACATCAAGTCCGCGTCTTCAACGGCGGATTGGTCGCTCGCCTTGGTGTCTGGGTACGGAACAGAGACGGCAACTTTCTCGCCCCACCTGCTGACGCTGAACCTGGCTGCCAAGGGATCAGACGAACCTGACGAGTGCTTGACAAGAAGCGGCCCATCGCTGAACACCATCGCCCAGACGTATTTCATACCGTGCACGATATTGTCTGGCTTAGTAAAGCCCTGCCTAACCGTGTCCCCGCTAATGTAGACTACCCAGGAGAGCAGCTCGCGCTGGTAGCTATCGCCAGTAAGCATTCCGACCGCGTCTGCAAAGCAGTGTCTGGACAACAAGCGACGTAGAATGGCCACTTGCGGCGGCGAGAGTTGGCGAATCTCATAGTGCGGCAACCAAGCGTGCTGGCCTACCTGCCTATCCACAGTGCAAGTGCCGGTGTCGCCACCGAATTTTGCCACCAACGCTTTTTGGCTCGAGACGGGGACGCCGGGCGAAACCTGGCTCGCTACCGAGGGAACCAACAACGCCAAAGCAAAGAAAAGGAGACTGCATATCCTCTTCGCGATCTCCAGGGTTAGGCCAGAGGTAATGGCCGCATTGCATGAATGTGCGAAGCGTCGTGAGACTGTCATGTCGCTTCCGTTAGTGCGATGGAGGTGGTGGTTGCACGACAGGAATCGCTCGACTGAACGTCTGAGTACTATCGGACCCTCGCGAGGCAAAGACGTGTACTGTGACGGTACCCTCGCACAGCGTGTCGGCTACGGCGAAGCCTACTCGTACCGTATCGTTGACCTCGACAATTGAATCGGCACCAAAGGTGCCCACGCAGTGCGAGCTGCTATCCGAGGAGAAATGAACAACAAAACCGGGACTCGGCGAACCAGTATCGCGCGTTAGCGTGACGGTTAGCACTACGTTCGAATTGGGACCCGCGACCAAGATCGGCGGAGACTCCGCGATCTCAATGCCAGTTGGCGGCGCCTTTAGAAACGTGACGGGCGTCGATGCAGAAACTCCACCCATCGAAGCGATAACCATCCCAGCCGACGTGTCGGCAGGCGCACGGAGTTGCGCCACCGCAGAGTCAGCAGCGTCCACTGGCACCGTGATAGTCGTTCCAGAAGGGGAGAACGATCCCACAGTCGTGGTAAACGTGATGCTTTGACCTAGCGCAAGTGCAGTTCTATCGACCGTGGCGACGAACGCGATCGTGCGTGTACCATCCGCGATATCAATCACGGCATTCGGTCGAAGGCTTTGGAGCCCCCTATTGAGCGGCACGTCCGGGAAACGACTGCTACACGCAGCACAACCAGCGATTATGGCGGCTAGGAAAACCCGCATCATGGTTATTCTCGGCGGCTTGAACGGGCCGACTAAAGAGCGGCGAATCGCGGCTTGCTCACTCACGCACCTGTCGCCTCGGCACCCTGAGTTAGCCTCGGGCGGCGGCAACAACATCCTCATGCGTCGCGCACTGACCTGTCGCAGAAGGTTTGGTGTATCGCCACTGTCTCACAAGAACCTGTTCGCGACGGCGCGAACCTATTTGCGACACCAATTGCATGTGAGATCGGCACTGGAGCGGTTGACGGCTGCTTTGTATTTGAAGCCCTATTCAATGCGGATCTGCCTGGCCCGCTGGTCGGCGGGAAGGCGATGTCGCCGGTATATGGGGCATTCATAATAGCCTCGTCGCCATAGCGTGCGAAGAGCGCCAGTTGCCCCGTCTGCCACGCGAGCTGCGTCTGCGTTCGGCTCATCCACACAAACGTCGCCCGGCAATGCGACAGCGTGCGCTCGCCCCCCTAACGGATCTCGAGCTGGACTATGTAAGGCGTGCTGCGAAGCTGTTTGACATCGGCTTCTTTGACCATGCGCTTTTCCGCATCATTCTTATTTGTCGCCGCGACGTCTGCATAGCCAACCTCACGTGCTTCTTCGTTCGTTAGTCGCTCGACGAGAGGTTCCTCACGCAACTCCGCTCCGCTTGCCCACGCTGCGATCGCCGTCGTTTCCCGGTAGCGATGCGGCGGAGTGCAGCGGAGTTGTCGCAAATCGGACCCACGTTGTCGCGAATCCGGGCTAGCCTGAGGCGCCTTAGTGAGCCAAGACATGAGTTGTGCCTGACGAGCCCGGGGTCCTTACGAGACGTACGAACAACTCCTTTGGCGTTGTAGATCGGCGTCCTTGATAGCGCTCCCAATGCGGCGCTTTGCAGGGTTAGGCAAGAGAATAAGTTGGCGCGTGGCTTTCGGGCAGCTTAGCGTTGGCGCATTAGAAAGACTAGCTGACACACGAGATCGCTGCCGGCTGTGTGGCTGAGGAAACATGACACGATCAAAGCAACGAATCGCATTTCGGAAGTGGAGGCGTCGGTTGCTCTTGCTGTGTATTGCTTGCACGCTGTCACCATCCCGCGTACACGCGCAGAAGGTGGACTCCACAACGACAAGTAGCTCGCTCTATGTAGACCAGGACACCTTCATGAGCCCGCCTACAGATCAAGACTACACTATGGGCTTCATGTTTGGGCACACGGGACCGTGGGTCGTTCGGCATCACCTTGATGTCCTAGTTCAAGCAGTCGATTTGTTAACCTTCGCGAATCGGCTTCACACTAAGGCGCTTCAGGCCCCCAACCCTCAGAAGAAAAACTTTGCGGTCGACGCTTTTATGCTCGGCGTATCTGCATTTACGCCACTCAAGGGAGTCAATGGATCGATCCTCAGCGAGACCCAGGCGATCTCTAACGACAGGCCCTACGCTTGCCTTGCGTATGCAACCGCCCGACGAACAAGTGCCACAGCTCGGTATGCTATTACAACGGATCTCGCTATCGGGTGGCTTGGATCCAACATCTGTCGGAATTTCCAATCTTATTGGCACGCCCATTGGGGGCACGACGTACATCCGGGCGGTTGGGCTCACCAGATATCGAACGGTGGTGAGCCCACCGCGAAGTACCGCCTTGCTTCCACTTTTCTCTTGGGTGCGAGAGAACTCGCGTCGCTACGCGCCGTAGATTACAGCATGCCGCCAAGCGTCATGTATGACGTAGTCGCGGACGCCGAAGGAAACGCTGGATACTATACGAATGTCGCGACTGGTCTGCGCCTTCGTCTCGGACACATCAGATCGGCGTTCTGGAGCGCTGACCGCCGGCCCATTTCGCCCATCAGCATCCAGACTGCGTGCGCAAAGGATCAGGTAACGCCTAACGACACGCTGTCCTGTGACGCAGCGGCTATACGTCAGATGCGCAAAGCCACACCTTCATTCTGGCAACGAACAGAGATTTATGGGTGGGTTTCTGGCGGAGCCACTGGGTGGTTTTACAACGCGCTTCTGCAAGGCCAATTCCGACCAAGCGACGTGACGCTTAGCTACTACGGCAAACCAACTCCTCCTGGTGTTGCAGCGCTAAATCCTCTTGTTGCGGATTGGCAGTGGGGCGGAACGCTTACCTACAGCAAACTCAGCCTGTCATACCAGTACAACAGCGAGACGGCTCTTTTCAACGGTCCGAATCGACGGCATCATGCGTGGGGTGGCCTCTACCTGAGTTGGGGGTTCGGAAAGCAGGGGCTGACGTGACCCCGCCCGAGTACCAGAGAATGAAGAATCGATTAGCGGCGGCCTTCAAAGGTTACCAAAGATTCCGCTCATCCCGAACCGCGCGTTAGGCTGCTCCCCAGCCTCAACCGGCAGCGGACTCCGGATCAGCGTGTCCAACTGGGAGCAGACGGGAGATGGCTCCGTGTAGCTCTCCGTGGACGATGCACTCCGGTGGGACCAAGACCTTCGTTCATCAGGGCGTCGGCGGCGAGACCATGGTGGACGACCTCGAGCAGCGCAGCACGGTGACGAACGGCGACTCGATCGGCTATCGCCACTGTTCCTTGGGCACCGATCGCATACTGCGCCGCGTACAGCATGGCGGAGAAGAACACCCGAATTTGGGTGTACTTGCACGGCTGTTACGCTTTGCTCGTGCAATGGCTCCGACGCGAATCGTGCCGATACACGCGTCTGCGCCGCATCGGTTCGGCGAATTCTTCGACGCCGTCGAACTGCACGACGACGGACAGTGGTGGGAGTGCTAAGCGTGCGGGCTCGGTCGAAAGTACGCTCGGCAAGCTAGACCTGAACAAGCATTGTCATGAAACACCAGCGGCAGATGGCCCGATGGCTACGGGCGTGGCTTCGACGCGGCTGAACTAAGCGAGCTCGGATCGGTGGTGAGTCGTTCCCACCATGCGTCGGCCGGCACGATGCGGGGCCGCAACTGGCTGAGCTCGAGCGTTTCACCGTTCCGCCACGCCTTACGGAACGAATCGAGCTCTCGAACGATCTCCGGCCGGCGCACATCGCTCGCGTAACCGCCTCGCCTAACGTGGGCCTTGTGCGCCGCCCAGATGTCAGGCTTGAGAAATCGCTTGTGCAACCGATCGCGATCACAAACGACACAGCGCGTATCTGCCGGCGGCTGCCCGAGATACGGGAGCGAGTAGTCCTCGGAATGGGCTTCGACTGGTGCGGTCGGATCTTGGCAGATGCTGCAAGGACCCAGCGGGTGTGGAGGAAAGCCGCTCACGGTTGCCAATCCCTCACTACTCCAGACCGGCCAGCATTGAGTTCAAGCGTGCTCGGATAGCCTGCCTCACCTCGGCGGGCGCAAGTCTCTCCGCCTCGGCTCCATATTGCAGCACATGACGGAGCGCCCAGTCGACGTCCGCAAGCGGATACTCCACGACGTACGAACCATCTTCCTCGGCACTCCCCTGCTCTCGCTCCGCGATCCAGCGTGCGATTCGGGCCGAGTAGCGGACGCGCAGCATAACGCTGTCGCGAGCGCCGCCGCCGGCGGTGCGACGTACTTCTCGCCTAACGGCTGTGCCTCTTCGATCCGGTCGACGCGAAAGGCGCGCACGCCCTTGCTATGCTCGCAGTGCGCGACCAGATACCAACCCGGGCCGGCGAGGGCGGTCGATTCGTCGGCACGCGCACCATTCGCTCGCTCCTTTTCCATGGGGCCCATGGGTCCATCAATCGTTACCTCGGCACATCAACCGCCCGACGCCGGTCGCTCGTTAGTGATAGTCGACGATCTCGACCTCGTCAGCGCCGGCATCGGTCCAACGGAAGCAAATGCGATACTGGTCGTTAATGCGGATGCTGCATTGACCCTTCCGATCGCCTTTCAGCGCCTCCAGGCGATTCCCCGGAGGGAACCGCAAGCCAGCTAACGAGACAGGACCGTCGAGCATGTCGAGCTTGCGCCTCGACTGCGGCCACAAATCGCGAGGACAGGATTTTCGAGCGGCCTTGGACTGTCGCGGAGCGCAGCCCTCACGCACCGGCAACAGCGGTCCAGCACCCAAATCGCACGCCCCTCGGCCGTATTCATCCTGAACTCGGATCTCAAGCTCGAATCGGCCTCAGTTCGACTTCCCTGTTGGGTGCCCTGCCTTCGCTAGTCCGCTTGGCCGTGGAATCCAAGTCCAGATCTTAACCGCAGGTATCGGCTTATCGACTGACGCGACGAACATCCCGTTGTGCACACGAAGGAGCAGGGCATCCTCGGGCAGTAGGTACGAACCCAAATACTGGCCGTTCGGTATGCGATACGTGTCTACCGTACGTCTCACGCCAGACGCGCTACGGGGCCCAGTGCCAAAGAGAACGTAGAGTCGGTCGCCGTCCACGGCGCCTGATAGAGCGCCAAGTTTTGCGGCAGAGTCTATCAGCATCCTCGTGACAGCTTTGCCGCCTACAGTCATTCCAGTAGAGCGACTACCAACCGAAGGAAACTCGCGTCGCTCGACGCCGCGATATGTACGCGCCGCCCTGGTCTTGCCATCTATGAGCACGAACCGATCTGACCAGAAGTACGTCATCGCTAAACCATTGGCGCCGACAGAAGCAAGAGACGCCGTTCCGGTAAGCGAGTTAATAGTGTCGAGCGCTACGGATATCGAAACGCGCGAGAAGTGTGCTCCCGTGGAATCGTACTGCCGCACCTCACCCCTCAGCGTTCCATCCGCCTGTCGAGCCTGGATCCAGCCCCAAAACGTTCCATCTGCTCGCGGAACAATTCGCCAGGGATACTCGAGGCCTTCAATGGTACGGACCAGTTGCCCGCTCGCGCTAACGATCGTGACGCGGCCCACAATTGGATCTGATGCCCAGACTTGGCCGCGCGAATCTACCTCGAGACTCGTAACGACGTGGAATTCACCGGCGCGCATCCCATCCTTGCCAAACTTCCACTTGGGCTTGCCATCGAGGGTGAATGCCTTGAGTACGTGGTCTTGGTAGTCGTACACGTATAGCGAGCTGTCCGACACGGCTGTAAGATCGCTGCGGCCAATAGCGCCAGTTTGAGCGGACACATCCGCCAGGTTCGACCACGATCCGCCTAACCAAATTCGCTTGGTCGGTTCTTGGGTATTCGCAGCGTGTGCGGGAAGGAGCAGCAATAGCGCCATTGCAGCTGGCATGACAGAACGCATTCGAGTGCACAAGTTGCACCTCTCTGATCTCTGAAGTGCGGCCGAAGCTCCTGCGTTAGAATCGAATCCAGCCTCGGCCTCCTCAACGTAATCCGTGCGATTCGAGCGGGGCGTAGCTGCGCAGCGGGCTTGAGGAAGCATTCGAGACTTACCCGCAGAGTCCACAGCCTGGACAGGGGTAGATCTGGGTACCTACGCGGTAAGCGCAGTTTCCACCACCTTCGACACAGCCTATGCCCTGACAGGTGCTAATCTGCATTGCAGCGCTAAGAACACCGTTGGTCACAGACGCATTTGCTTTCGCAGTCGCGAGGCCAGCAACAGCAGATGCAACGACAAGAGTGAGTATGCTCCTCGCAGTCCTTCTTTTTATCGACATTTGTTGCACCCTCCACTCTCAGTGAGTAACAAAGCGACCTCTGCGCATCTACGCCGCCTCTGAGATCAGCCGCTCGGGCACGCACTACTCCGCCCGAAGCGCGATTACCGGGTTAACGTGCAATGCACTTCGCGCCGGAAAGAATGACGCGAGGAACGCGGACGCCGACAGGAGAAACGCCACGCATCCGAAGACCCAGGGGTCCGTCGCTCCAACTCCGACGAGAAGGCCAGTCAATGTGCGCGTGGTTGCCCAGGCGCCGAGTAAACCGAACGCGAGCCCCGTTGACACCAGGACTAACGCACGGCCAAGCACGAGGCGCAGCACGTCGCGCTGGCCAGCGCCGAGCGCTGTACGTACACCGATTTCACGCGTTCTCTGCTGTACGCCAAACGCAACGACTGCGTAGACGCCAAGCAGCGCGATGACGAGTGCAATGACCGCGGCCCCGCCCAGGAAGAGCAGATAGAACTCGGGCCTCGCCGCCGCCTCGGCGAGCAGATCGTCGAGACTACCGATAGACGAAACGGGTTGGCTTGGATCAATCGTGTTCACGATCCGGCGCACCGCCGGCCCCATCGCAGTGGCGCTTCCAGCAGCCAAGACCAACAGGGTCATGTGAGGAACAGGGTATCGATCGAACGGGATATACACGTGTGGCCGCGGGGGCTCGATGGCAGGCCCAGGCTCACGTATGTTCCCAACCAAGCCAACGATCAGGTAGTTCACCTCGGGTGGCGGCCCCGTCGCATCGTCGCCAGGCGCGCGCAAAAGGTGTCCGACGGGATCCACATCGCCGTATAGAGAGCGCGCCGCCGCGTTGTCTAAAATGACAGTCGGCGTACCGTTAGGCCCATCTCGCCCATCGAACATCCGGCCTCGGAGCAGAGGAATGCCGAGCGTTCGGAAGTAGGCCGGCGTCACTACTTGCTCGTCGACAACCAGCGAGTCAGCTGCCCGCCCTGAACCCCCGATCGAACTGACAACGCCAGTAATCGCATGAGAGCCGGGTGGAACGAGCGCAACCGCAGCCGCGCGCACGCCGGGCAGTCCCGAGGCGCGTGCCAAGAGTTCGTTGCCAAAATGCCGCATGGGATCTTTGTCAGCCGGCCACTCGCCCAACGGGCGCGCTATGGTCGCGACGAGCACGTGGCCTGAGGAAAAGCCGACGGGTGATCCGAGGAGCTGTGCGAGACTCTTGCCTAACAATCCAGCTCCGACTAACAGCATCATGGTGAGTGCCAACTCGCTCACGGCAACCACCTCCCGCCACCGCACCCGCGATCGAGTCGCGCCGGTTTCGTGCGAACCGATGCGAAGCGAACGCATACTTCGGCTACGCGCCGCCTCGAGTGCTGGAGCGAGTCCGAACAACACCGTTGCCACAAGTACCGCTGCGACCGTGAACAGGACGGCATCGAGATGGATTCCGATTTCGGTCGACCGCGGCAGTAGCGACGCTCCCAAGCGGCGTATGATGCCCGCCAGCATACTGGCCAAGATGAGGCCGAGGCTGGCAGCCAGGGCCGCGATGACGAGGCTTTCGATCAGGAGTTGCTGAACGACGCGAGCGGTGCTCGCACCGAGGGCTCTCCTGACCGCCATCTCGCGCTCCCGTGCCGACGCTCGCGCGAGCAACAGATTGGCAACGTTAGCGCACGCGATGAGCATCACGAGTGCACCCGTTGATAGCAGGAGCACCAGCGGGGAGCGGACTTGTGCCGTCACATGATTGCGCAGAGACGTTACCGATGCCTGGCGCTCGACTGCCGAGCTATCGCCGCCGGCGCCAGCGTCGTACACTTGTCGTTGAATTTTTCGCAGCTCAAGCTGGACGTTCGCGGGAGAGGCGTTTGGGCGAGCGCGTCCCACTGCTCCTTCGAGTCGGATATCGCTACGCTCGAGCATGTACGCCGCAGCGGCGCGGAGACTGATCCAGGCCGAGACGCTCGCATCCGGGAAGGCGAACGACGCCGGCATCACGCCGACCACCTGTGTCGTTAGGCCGTCGAGTGTTACGGTCCGCCCGACGACGCCCGTGTCACCGCCGAACACGTGTTGCCAGGTGTCGTAACTGAGAACTATTACGGCTGGTGCGTCAACCGCATGGTCGCTCTCGAGCAACGTGCGACCAAGGCGGGGCCGGTTTCCCAATACGGTGAAGAAGTGCTCGGTGACTTGCGCGAGCTCGAAGCGTTGCGGTTCTCCTATTCCGGTTGCCGTTGCCAGACCGGTGGTGTATCCCGCAATGTCACGTAGCGTGTTGGTCCGCGCCTCCCATGAGCGCAGCAGCGGTGCGGAAGGCCCCATGTCCTGTCGCGTTTGGGCTCCGCGTTCGACAATCGACACAATGCGGTCGCTGCCGATGTAGGGCAAAGGACGCAGAAGCACGGAATCGACCACGCCGAAGGTGGTGATCAAGGCGCCCATGCCAAGCGCGAGCGTCAGGACAGCGGACGCGGCAAATCCGGGTGCATTCCGCAGTCCGCGCAAGCCATATCTGAAGTCGTCCGCTACGGATCGCAGGCGCGGCAGCAGCGTTGCGTTCGCCATTGCGTGTGCGCTTCGTTAGACATGCTATCGGCTCAACCCCGTTGCGGTCATTTACTAACAGCCCGGCGAAGTTCTGTCAAGTAAGTGTTAGGCCAGCAGCCGGTGCGTGGCGGCGAGTGTCCAAAACAGAGCCGAGAAACATCTCAAACAAG
>Ga0134126_10006770_pt1 | contig 14399 bp, 8 predicted proteins | sample KB31752_FD_96881 | JGI IMG/M metagenome (GOLD analysis project Ga0134126, IMG submission 96881) | Terrestrial soil microbial communities with excess Nitrogen fertilizer from Kellogg Biological Station, Michigan, USA - KB3-175-2 | ecosystem: Environmental > Terrestrial > Soil > Unclassified ... | reverse complement strand
TGCACCGCGTTCTCGCCGCTGGCGCAGGGCGTGCTGGCCGCGAAGTACCTAAGCGGTGTGCCCGCCGGCTCGCGGGCGTCGCGGAACGGTTCGCTGAGGGCCGACCAGCTCAGCGACCGGACGCTGGCTCACGTCCGGGCGCTGAACGAGATCGCGTCGTCGCGCGGGCAGTCGCTCGCGCAGATGGCCATCTCGTGGGTACTGCGCGACGCGCGGATGACGTCCGCGCTGATCGGCGCGTCTTCGGTAAAGCAGCTCGAGGAGAACCTGGCGGCCGCGCGGAAGACGCTGTTCACGGAGGACGAGATCGAAGCGATTGACAAGGACGCGGTCGAAGCCGGGATCAACATCTGGGCGGCCTCAAGCGCTGGCTAGCCACTCGCTCGCCAGCCTGCGGCCAGCCGGACGGCCGTCACGGGGCCGTTGGCTGGCCGGCTGGCCAGTGCGCACGGCCAGTGCGGAGTGCAACTGGCGGCGTGAGCTGATGCCGAGCTTGATGTAGACCTTGCGCAGGTGGAATTCCACGGTGCGCGCGGACAGGTAAAGCTGGGTGCCGATCTCCGGGTTGGTGTGGCCGTCGCAGGCCAGCCGGGCGATGCGGGTTTCCTGCGCGGTCAGCGCGGTGCCGGCCTCGGCACCGCGCTTGCGCACCGTCCCGCTGGTGGCAAGCAGCTCACGGCAAGCGCGCTCGGCGAACGCCGCCATGCCTAGCTCAGTGAGCATCTCGTGGGCGACGCGAAGCTCCTCGCGGGCATCGCTGCGCCTGCCCTCACGGCGCAACCACTCCCCGTACAGCAGGTGCGTGCGGGCGAGTTCCGGTCGCAGTTCGGCACGGCCCAGCCACTTGATCGCCGCGCGGTAGTGAGCCTCGGGCTCGTCGCCGAGCAGCGCCTGGCAGCGCGCCTCGATGCCTTGCGCAGCATCGGTGCCGCAGCCGCGCGCTATCTCCGCGAGCCGCCGCAGCGCATCGCGGGCGTGCCCGTCGTGTCCCGTGCGCGTGGCGGCCTCGACCAGTTCCGGCAGCGCCCGCAGCGCGAGGGGCAGCGCGGTGCTGTCCGCCACGGCCTGCCGGGCCGCGATCAGGGCTTCCTCGTAGCGGCCCACGGCGTTGTGACCAATGGCGGCCGCCCAGTGCGCATGGGCCACCGCCGCCCCGTGCCCGCGGGCTTCGCCCTCGGCGATGGCGGCCTCGATCAGCCGGACGGCTTCGTCGCCGCGGCCCTGCAGCGACGCGAGGATCATCTTGGTGACACGACCCGCGCGGGCCCCTGTAACCGCGCGGATCGCATCTGCCTCGGCGGCCAAGGCCGCGCCGGCCGTGAAGTCCCCGCTGGCAGCGACGGTCAGGCCGAGGGCCGCGAGCATGACGGGCAACTGGCCGAGCGCGCCGGCGGCGCGAGCGCGCTCGACCTGCTGCGCGAGCGGTGCCTGCCAGGTAGCGCTGTCCCACGCGAGCGCGGCAGCCGCTGTGGCCAGCCAGCCCCAGCGGAGGGCTTCCGCTGGGCTGAGCACCGCGAGCTCGAAGGCGCTCACCGCCCGCCGCATGGCTGGTGCCGCGGCGGCTGGCCCGTCCGTCACGAGCAGCGCCAGTGCTTCCAGCAGGACGTCGGTCGGCCGGGGGGCCGCAGGCGGGGGAAGGTTACGGACGGCATGGCTGACCTCAGGCAGGTCACCGCCTGCCGCGAGGTTCCCGGCGAACAGCGCCGCCAGGTACGCGCTCAGGAAGGCCTCCCGGGCGAGGTCAGCATCGAACTCCTCTAGCCGTTTGGCTGCCTTGAGCAGCAGCGCGGGCGCATCGCTGCCGCCCGTGAGGAAGACAAGCTGCGCGCGGATGAGATCCACCCGGGCGCTGGCGAACTCGTCTAGTGGCCTTGCCTCCGCCGCGGCGAGCAAGTCAAGGGTGTTGCCGAAGTCCCCGGCCTGCAGGCCGGCCTGCGCCGTGGCCAGGATGCGCTCGGTGCGCAGGGCCGGGTCGGTGGTTAGCGCCACGGCTTGCTCAAGGAACGCGGTGGCCGCACCCAGCCCGCCCCGGGCCTGCGCCAGCGCGGCGCAGCGGGCGAGCTCCGCCGCGAGGTCTTCGTCAGGTCCGCTCGCGGCCTGGGCACGGTGCCATGCCCGCCGATCCGGATCCGTCACTGGATCGGTTACCGCCGCCAGCGCCCCGTGCATCAGTCGCCGCTCGGTAGGAGACGCCGTCCGGTAAACCGCGGAACGCACTGACAGCTGCGGGAACCGCACGCGAGCGTCGAACCGGACGAGCCCCGTCTCTTCTGCCGACACCCGCGTGTGAACGGGAAGGGACAGCCGCTGCGCCGCCCGCCACACCAGCGACGGGTCTCCGGACAGGTCGGTCGCCGCGAGTTGCACCAGCCGCCGGGTCAGTGGGGGCAGTGCCTCCAGTTGCGGGACGACGCTGGCGGCGACCCGGGCCACAGGGACCGCCGCGGGCAGCCCGAACCCGCCCGCCAGCTGCGTCGGGCGCAGCCCGCGCGCTAGCTCAAGCAGCTCTTGCGGGTTGCCGCGCGTCTCCGCGACGATCAGGTCGCGTACCCGCGTGTCCAGCGGTCCGGCCAGCGTCGCCGCCAGCAGCGCCCGCGCGTCGTCGTCCCGCAGTCCGCCGACGGCCAGCTCGGGCAGTCCCGCACGTTCCGTGCCCGGCTCACGTGCCGCGAAGACCAGGCCGACCGCGTCCTGGGTCAGGCGGCGCGCCACAAACCCCAGGGCCTGCGCCGAAGCCTGGTCTAGCCACTGCGCATCGTCCACGAGACAGAGCAGCGGCTGGTCGCTGGCCGCCGCCGACAGCAGGCTGAGCACGGCGAGCCCCAGCAGGAGCCGGTTCGGCGGCGGCCCCACGGCGTCGCCGAGGGCGACCCGCAGCGCCTCACGCTGCGGCACCGGGAGGCACTCGGCCCGGCCGAGCAGCCCGTCGCACACCTGGTGCAGACCGGCGAACTCCCACTCCCGCTCCGACCGCGCGCCCGCCAGGCGCAGCACCCGGCACCCCGCGTCCGACGCCTGCCTGGCAAGGTAGTCAAGCAGCGCCGTCTTGCCGGCCCCCGCCTCACCACAGACGACCAGTGCCTGGCCGTGCCCCGCGTGCACGTCCGCTGCCAGCTGGTCAAGAGATTCGCACTCGGCGGTCCTGCCATACAGTCCGCTGATACCGGGCACGGTGACCGTCGGCGCCGGCGCTGTGATCTGGAGAGTGCTCATACCTGTATGGAATCGAACAGGCAGGGGGGCAGACAGTGGTCATATGACGATACTTTGGCCGCGCGGTGACGATACTCGCAGGCAGTTAAGGCGTGACACCCTGCCGCAATGCCTCGGTGGCGATGTCGACCCGGCTCTTCGCCTCGAGCTTGGTCAGGATGTGCGAGATGTACGTCTGCACGGTGCGCCGGGACAGGAACATACTGCGCGCGATGTCCGATGTCGAGTCCCCCCTGGCGACCAGGGCGGCGATGTTGACCTCGGTAGGGGTGAGCGCCGCCCAGCCGGTGGTCGGGCGCGGCGGCCGCCGGCCGCGGACGCCTCGCTTGATGCCGTGCGGGCGAAGCCGGCCCTCCGCCCGCCGGACATCCCAGCGGGCCTGCATGCCCTCGTACAGGCCAATCGCCTCGTTCATGGCGGCCCGCGCATCGGTCTCGTTGCCGTGCTCGGCCAGCACCACGGCCAGGTCCTCCAGCGCGGCGGCCAGGTCCAGGGCCGGCCCTGCCGAGCGGTAATGCGCCACCGCCGCAAGGAGGGGGTCCGGATCGGACTCAAGGAGCCCCTGGCACCGCAGGCTGGCCGCGGCCGGCCTGGCGGGCTGGGTCTCGGCGGCGGCTTCCGCCTGGCAGGCCTGCGCCGCGGCTACCGCCAGCTGGCTGTCCCCGGCGGCCTTCGCGAGCCGCACCAGATCGGGCAGCCACTGGTAGATGAGGGTGGTCTCGTTGGCCCGCCGCGGCAACAGCTCGGCGAGCCGCAGCATTGCCTGATGGGTTTCCCCGCGCTGCTCAAGCGAGAGCGCGTGCGCGGCGATCAGGAAATCCTGGTTCTCCCGGTCGGTGAGGTCCTCGACCGGCAGCGCCAGGCCCTCCTTGAGGTGCTCGTCGGCCGTGGTGCGCTCTTCCCTCCGCCCGGCGATGAGCGCGGCCACGCCGTGGACCAGGGGCGCGGCCCAGCGCTCGCGCCATGCCGCGAATGCCAGCCCGACGGTACCGGTGGCATCCGCGCCAAGCTCGGCGAGCGCGTCATCCCAACGGCCGAGCCAGTACTGCAGCACCGCCGCCGTGGCCCAGGTCGCGCGGTCAGGGCGGCCCGTGCGCAGGGCGGACTCGCGGGCCTGCCGGAGGGCGAGTTGGGCCGAAGTCCAGTCGCCGAGGTTCTGCAGCACGAAGATGCGGTTATCGAGGAAGTTCGAGCGCAGGACGTCATGCCGCGGATCGTCGCCCATGACGTTCAGCGCCCGGTCGACGCAGGCGAGGGCGGTGACGTGATCGCGCAGCACAGAACTGGCGAGCCAGCGGGCGGCCAGCGCATGCGCCAGCGTGAACGGGTCTCCGGTCCGCTCGGCGGCGGCCAGGGCCTGGTCGGCGAGGGCGTCAGTGACGCCGATGCCGCCGACTCCCCGTTCGAGCATCGCGTGCAAGGCCAGCAGCCGGGCTTCCCATACGGGTGGCGGGCTGGCCTCGGCCAGCGCCTGCCGCAGGACGGCGATCGCCGCCTCCGGGCTGGGCTTCACCGCGACCGTGGCGTGCGCCAGCAGCCATGATGCCTCGCCCCGCAACGCCGGGTCGGTGAGCCCCGTCAGCGCGCCGCTGGCGCGCGCGACCGCCTCCTGGTAGGCACCGACGGCGAGCAAGGCCCGGACGAGGCCGACGATAAGGACGTCCCAGCCCGCTCCGCCGGCTGGTGTCTCCCCTACCGCCCACCGCAGCAGCTCCGCCGCCAGCAGCGGCGCCCTGATGGTCAGCGTGGGCGCGGACTCGATGAGCCACGTCCGCGCCCACTCGTCACCCGAACTCCCCGCGGCGGACAGCTGCTGCGCGACGCGCAGCGCGTCCGCCCCGGCCGTCGCGAGCTCCCGCGCGACCTCGGCGTGCAGCGCCGTGCGCAGCGCCTCCGGCATGCTCTCGTACAGCACCTGCTGGATCAGCGGGTGCCGGAACGCCAGCTCGGCGCCTGCCCCCTCCACGATGCCAGCGGTCACTGCCTCCTGCACGTTGACCGCCAGGGCGAGCGCCGACCGGTGGAGGATGACGGCCAGGTCGGTGACCGCGAACCTGCCGCTAAGCAGCGCGGCGGTGCGCAGCAACTGCGCCGTCTCGGCCGATACTGAGCTGAGCCGGTCATCGAGCACCGTCGCCAGCGAGGCGGGCAGCCTGTCCTCCGCCGGGGCGATGTCGGCGACGGGCCTGATCTGCACCGCCTGGTCGCGCAGCAGGGCATCGACCAGTTCCCGCACGTAGAGCGGGTTGCCTGCGGCCTGCGCAGTCAGGCGGCGCAGGCCGTCCCCGGGCGGCGCCCCGACCAGGGCCGTAACCAGGTCGGCCACTTCTTTATCAGCAAGCGGCCCGAGGTCGATGAGCTGCCCGCCGCGGCGCGCGACGGCGGTGCGGGCCTGCTGCACCTCCGGGCCGCGCGGGGTCGGCCTGCAGGTCGCGATGAGCAGCAGCCGCAGCTGGCTGATGGACGCGGCGAGCTGATGCCAGACAGCGAGCGATGCGTCGTCCGCCCACTGCAGGTCGTCGACCACCAGCACCGTCGGGGCCGCCGCGCACAGCTCGTCCACCAGCGTCAGCAGCACCTCGATGCCGACCGACACGTCACCGTCGGAGTCCGGGTCAAGCAGCCGGCTGCGCAGCAGGTCGGCGGCGTGCGCCCGCCGTGGATCCGGTGAACTGGCGCGCACCTGAAGGCACTCTTGCATCACCCGCAGCGGCAGCCGCGCGGTGATCTGGTCCGCGCTGGCCCAGCCGACTTCCCACCCCGGCTGTTCCGCCGCGGCGATGGCTTCGGCCACCAGGGATGACTTGCCAATGCCCGGCTCGCCCTCGACCCAGACCACCGAGCCCTCGCCACGGGCGAGGGCCTCGACGGCGGCATGCAGGACCGCAAGCTCAGGTTCGCGGCCGACATACTGTGACGGCCGAATTGGCCACATGCAGCGATTATGCCGGTTGCGCACAGACTCAGGCGACGCAATTGCGTGTGATATTCCACGTCCCGCTGGCCGTTAAGGCGGCGCCCGCTCAGGTGGCGCCCGCTTACGCGGCCCCCGTCCCGATGGCCTGAGGGAAGGTGAACAGCCCGGTGGGATCGTACTTCCGCTTGATCCCGACAAGCCGGGCGTAGTTGCCGCCGTAGTAGGCCTGCTGCCAGTTGGTCAGGTCCGGATCGATGTAGTTCTGGTAGGCCTGGCCGCTCGCGTAGGGCCGCATCGAGGACCAGAACTTGCGCAGCCAGGTGTGCTGGTTGTTGATCCCGGTGCTACCCGCGCCGTTCGTCCAGTCGGTGGTGTACTGCGCCCCGAACAGGGCGTTCCTGTGCACGAAGGCCGTCGCGCCCGGCTTGACCCGGTTGACCGCGCCGCCGAGGGCGTCGAACGCGATGCCGCCGACGCCGCCCGGGGCGCCCGCCACCCGCTGCAGGGCGACGATCCCGGCGAGCAGCGTGCTGATCCCCGAATTGCTCAGCGGAGTCGTGAAGAAGTCGGACTTGGCGAACTGCGGCTGCCGGCCGAGCTTGCCGCCGCTGACATACCAGGGCAGGTGGCAGGCCTGCACGCCGATCGAGGAGCAGTTCGCCTCGACGAGCATCGCGCTGAGGAAGGACTGCGGGAAGCTGAGGAAGTGGCTCGACGGGCTCGAGCCGACCTTCGCATACAGCTGGTTCAGCAGGCTCGCCGCGCCGGCGTCGCTACCGAGGTAGCAGCCGCCGACGGAGACGGTCGGTGTCTTGCCGCCGGGTGCCGCCGCCAGGTGCAGGTTCGACCACATGGCGTCCGGGGCGTGCGGCGCCCAGGACTGCCAGCCAGCGACCACCCGGGCGGCCTGTGACCAGGGCCAGGACAGGGAGAAGAGCACCGGCTCCGGGGCAGGCATCGTCCGGAACGTGAACGAGGTCACCACGCCGAAGTTCCCGCCGCCGCCCCCTTGGCAGGCCCAGAACAGGTCACCGTAATGATGCGGGTCGGCGGTGGCGGTGAGCACCGCGCCGTTCGCCGTGACGATCTGCAACGACTCAAGGTTGTCGCAGGTAAGTCCGTATGCGCGGGCGGTTACCCCGATGCCGCCGCCGAGGGCGAGGCCTGCGATGCCGACCGTCGGGCAGGACCCGCCGGGCACCGCGCGGCCCTTGGCCGCGAGGCCGTTGTAGAAGTCGATGAGCCGGGTGCCCGCGCCGACCGTCGCGGTGGTGCCGGACACGGTGACGCCCTTGAAGTTCTGGACGTCGATAATCAGCCCGCTCGTGCCCGACCAGCCGGCGTAGCTGTGCCCGCCGGAACGGGCTGCGAACGGTATCCCGAACTTCCGCACGAACGCCAGGCACGTCGAGACGTCGTGCGCGTTCTTCACGTAGGCGATTCCCGCCGGGTGCTGCCCGTCGAACCGCGGGTCGAACAGCAGCTTCGCGGTGGCGTAGCTGGAGTCGCCGGGGCGAACCAGCGTGCCGGCCAGGTCGTGGGCGAGGGCAGTCCAGTCGGCCGGGGTCGGCCCCGCCGTGCGGGCGAGGATGCCGGATGGGGCGAGCGTCCCTCCGGTGGCGGCCCGGGCGACACCGGGAACGGCAACCGCGGCGGCCCCGCCTGCAGCGATACCGAGGAAGGCGCGGCGCTTCAGGGAACTCTCTGCTGGGTTGGTCACATCAGTTACGACGCCGGAGGAAGCCATGTGGTTGCCCCCGTTGTCATTACTTAACGTACCTAAGTTTTTCCTGACAGTAATCATTCAGGAAGCTCTCAGGTTCCACGACGTTAGCTTGAACCGCGAACACGACCCAGGCGATGACTCTTGGACCGCAACCTCGTCTGATTTAGCGGGGGATGTCACATCACAGGCGCGTGCTTCGTCAAGAAGGTGAAGGAAGATGGAGAAGGAGCGGAATAACTTGAGTAGCTCAACTGTTTAGCTAGTCATGAGCACGGAGATCTTTGAACCGGACGCGGCGCGGGCTGAAGCATCGGCACCAGCGCTCGATCGGGACATCCTCGAGGCGCTCACCACGCTGGTCAAGCGAGCCGGCACGATCGGGCAGTCGATCGCAGCCGGGTTCGACATCGCTCCGCACGACCTACTTGCACTGTTCAAGCTGGACGCCGGGCTCGCGATGAAGGACCTGGCGCAGCGGATGGGATGCGACGCGTCGTTTGTCACTGCTGTCGCCGATACTTTGGAGAAGCGGGGATTCATCCGCCGGGAGCCCGGCCAGCGGGACCGGCGGGTCAAGTACCTGATGCTGACCCAGGAGGGCGTCGCCGCGAAGGAGCGGATGATGGCCCAGCTCGCGGCGAAGATGCCCTGGTGCTACGGACTTAACGAGGAAGAGCGGCAGTGCTTCCTCGGGCTGCTGCGGAAAATGCTCGACACTCCGGAGCCAGCCAAGCGGGACGGAACTACGGGGACTGCAGCGGGGGCCGACGTGGCTGACGTGTAAAAGCCACTCACCGGGGGCTTCATCTCAGTAACGACGTCTTGCCCGCCATGATTCGACGTATGGCGGGAGAGGCAGCGCAAGAAGACGTTCGGGTTAACTTTCGTTTTTCTTTTCATGAATTACGCGAAGTCACATCAGAGGGGAAACACCTGTGTCAGCAACTAGCGGGGAGGCGGAGATCTCGGCACGATCCGGGTTCGCCGTCGACACGCCATCAGCAGGAGAGGCGCCGAAGCCGCGACGGCTCGGGCTCGCGCTCGTGGTGATTGCGACCGCGCAGCTCATGGTCGTGCTTGACTCCACCATCGTTAACGTGGCGCTGCCGAAGATCCAGGACGCGCTGAACTTCTCCGGGACGAACCTGGAGTGGGTCGTCAACGCCTACGCGCTCGCCTTCGGCGGGTTGTTGCTGCTCGGCGGGCGGTCTGGTGACCTGCTCGGACGGCGGCGCGTGTTTGTCGCGGGCATCGCGCTTTTCGCACTTGCCTCACTGGCCGGCGGGTTCGCCACTGACCAGGCCTGGCTGCTTGTCGCCCGTGTTATTCAGGGCATTGGCGGTGCGCTCGCGGCACCAACTTCCCTTGCGCTGATCGCGGTCACCTTCCCTGAGGGGAAGGAACGCAACCGGGCCATGGGCGTGTACGCGGCCATGTCCATCTCTGGCGCTGCGATCGGCCTTATCGCTGGCGGTCTGCTGACCTCGTACGCCGACTGGCGCTGGGTCTTCTTCGTGAACGTGCCGATCGGCCTGGTCGTGCTGCTGCTCGCGCCGCGGGTGCTCGGGGAGTCCGAGCGGAAGACCGGGCGGTTCGACCTGCCCGGCGCGGTCACCGGGTCCCTGGGTCTCGGCGCGCTGGTGTACGGGCTGTCCGAGGCGGCGACCACGTTCACCAACGGCCAGGCGATCGGGCACTGGGGCGACATCAAGGTCATCGTGAGCCTGACGGCGGCGGTGGTCCTGCTCGTGGCGTTCGGGTTCATCGAAGCACGGTCGAAGCACGCGCTGGTGCCGCCGCGGGTGCTCGCCTCCAGAGACAGGACCGGGGCCTACCTGATCTCGCTGTGCATCGGGACGGCGCTGTTCGGCATGTTCTTCTTCATGACGCTGTTCATCCAGCAGGTCTGGGGCTACTCGCCGGTTAAGTCTGGCGTGGCGTACCTGCCGATGGTCGCCGCGATCTTCCCCGCCGCGGGGCTCTCGTCGAGCCTGGTGTCGCGGATCGGCGCGCGGCCGCTGATGATCATCGGCCCGGGGCTTGCCGCCGGGGGCATGTTCTGGCTGGCTCAGATCTCTGAGACCTCGTCCTACGCTGGGGGCCTGCTTGGCCCGATGATCCTCACCGGGTTCGGCATGGGCCTCACGTTCGTCCCGCTGTCGCTCGTCTCGCTGGCCAAGGTCTCCAACGACGACGCCGGCGTCGCCTCCTCGCTGCTCAACACGGGGCAGCAGGTCGGCGGTTCGATCGGCCTGGCGATCCTCGGCACGGTGGCGTGGTCGGCGGTGGCGTCGAACCTGCACTCGGCCGCGGCGACGGCAGGGGCGCACACGACGAAGGCCGCGCAGCTGGCGATGTCCAACCACGCGCTGGCCTACGGGTTCGGCCGCGGGTACCTCGTCTCCGCGGGGATCGCGCTGCTCGCCCTGGTCGTGGCGGTGATCTTCATCCGCGTCAAGAGGTCGGACCTGGCGGGCATCGACCCGATGGCCGCTCCGACCAACTAGGTCGCGGGCGCGAGTGTGCCGTCGGTGCCGCACGTGCGGCACCGACGGCACACGCATGTTCGGGGAGGTTAGCTGCGGGTTCGCGCCGGTACCGCTCCTGATCATTCAGAACGGCCGCGTGCTCCGCCTTTTCCCTCTCTGTTTCTGCAAGGCTCATGCGGCTTACGATCGGGCTATGGCTGCTGATGATCTGCTTTTCGTGTACTCCTCCCCTGGCACCGTCGACCTTGCTGAGTTCACCGACTGGTACGACAACGAGCACGTGCCGAACCGGCTCGCCACGCCGGGCTTCGGGGCCGTCGCCCGGTTCCACGCGACCGACGGGATGAAACCGGAGTGGCTGGCCACCTACCAGATCAAGCCGGGCACGCTGGACACGCCTGCGTACAAGGCGCTCTGGGAGAACGCATCGGAGCGGGAGCGGCGCATCATGTCGTCGGTTTCCACACTTGACCGCCGGGTGTACACGCAGGTCAGCGACGCGTGGGCGGAGGGCGTCAGCCAGCAGGAGTCCGCATCGCCGGTGCTGCTCGCCGTGTCGATGTCAGTGCCAGAGGCTCTCGTCCCCGACATGGACGCGTACTACGAGCAGGAGCACTACCCGATGTTGCTCGGCGTGCCCGGCTGGCGGCGGGCCCGGCGGTTCGTGCTGACGGCCGGTACCGCGCCGAAGTACCTCTCGCTGCACGAGATCGACTCAGCGGCGGCGTTCGACGAACCCGGATACAAGGCCGCGATCTCCACGCCCTGGCGCAACCGGATCGTGGACTCCGCTATCGGCCGGGAGAAGCGGGTCTTCGGCCTACACAAGTCGTTCTAAGATTGGGGCCGGGCTTGCGCTTCAACCTAATCATCCTGCCCTCACGCCGCCCCCTGCGTGATCGTGGGCCAAGATGGGAAAAGGCAGCGACGGCACCCATTCCACTAGCGCAAAATGGAACAAAGTACCCGCGATTACGTCACCCTGACATGATCGAGGGTCAAGAGTGGCTACATTCGCCGCGCATGACCCGCAATCACTTCCAGATCGTCGGGCCCTTTGGGAAAGGGCCGTCCGGCTGGGTGAGCGTCAGCAGGCAGCTCGCCACGGACAGCTCGAAGAGCGTGAGCTTGTCGTAGTCCGGCCACAGCTGGCCGAAGTCCGCGATCACCTGGGCGCGGACCACCTCCCACGTGCTGTGGTCGGCTATCTCGGTGACGCGGCCGCTGACGGCGAAGCCGTCGTCCTCGCGCGGCGGGGCGACCGTCTCGCTGTGCAGTGAGTAGCGGCCGTCGCGGCGCAGGTCGGCGAGCTTCGGACCGGGCAGGATCAGCACGTGCAGGCCTGCCGTGCTGATCACCGGGCAGACGGGGTGCACGCGAGGGCCGCCGTCCTTGCGGACCGTGGCGAGGAAGCCCAGGCCAAGTCCGTGCTGATAGAGCTGCGCGCGGCCGGCGGCGGCGAGCGCGGGCTGCTGCTGCGCGAACTGCGTCCAAGTGGTCACAGTCGGACGCTACTCGGGGGCACTGACATTCTCGGAGCGCCCGCTTGTTTAGACGTTGGCGAATATATCTGTTATCGGAAGTGTGTGAGATATAAGGTATCTGTCACTTTCCGGCTGGCCTGAGCCTGTGAGGGCGACTACTGAGGGAAAGGTTGCCGTCTCGCATGGCTACTAACCACTTCGGCCCGATTCCGTTCGACACCCCGACAGACGTCCTGGAAATGGGCAGCCCGCCGCCACCACCCCGTCGGGGCTTCCGCATCAGCAGCCGGGCCAAGGTCGCGTCCCTGGCCATCGCGGCCACGGTCACCCTGATCGCGGGCATCGTCGTCGCGTCGCCGTGGAAGCCGACGCCGCCGACCGGGCTGCGTGCCACCGCGCGCACCGCGACCTCAGTGCTCGTCAACTGGCGGGCTTCCGCGGGAAACCTTGTCGGTCCGGGCAGTTACCTGGTGCTGCGCGGCGGCAAGCAGGTCGGCACGGTCCCCGCGGGCGCAACCTCGTGGACCGACCACGGCCTTGCCCCGGGGGCGACCTACCACTACACGGTGGTCGCGGCGGGGCTGGCTGACTCAGCGCCGTCGGCCACCGCCACCGTGACGACGATGGCGCCAAGCCCGGTCCGGCTGACCGCGGACCCCACGCACACCACGGTGGCCCTGCACTGGTCACCGCCGCCGCTCGCGCCCGCACCGGACGACTACTTGCTCTACAACGGGACCAGCCTCGTCGATACGCTCGCGGGGACGGCCACCGCGTACACGGACAAGAGCGAGTCTCCTGGCACCTCCTTCGATTACACGGTGATCGCGCAGTGGGGCAACAGCCTCTCTCACCCGTCTTCGGCTGCCAGCGGTGAAACGATCGCGGCTCCGCTGAGTTCGAGCGTTCCCGTGCATGTCGACACGACGGGCAGTCCCGGTGCTGACTGGGGCCGCCTCGTCGTCGGCTACGACTGGGACGACACGTGGACCGCTACTCCGTCCTGCACCCCGAACACCTGCGCGATGTCCGTCACGGTCACGGTCGGGCCGAGCGACAAGTCAGAGTCCACCGTCCCCGTGGCGCTGCACCATTCCGGCACCGGGTACAGCGGTACCGCCACGGCCAAGCTGACCGGCTGCGAGACCCCGCAGAGCGTGATCATGGAATCTGACACCATCACGCTGACCCTCACGCCGGCTAAGGGCGCGGTGCACAACGGGGCATGGACCGCGTGGACCGGCACCATGGTGATGAACGCCCCGTATCTGGCCGTGGGCGACGGTTATTGCCCCTCGGCAACGTGGAGTTTCGCGGTTACTTCGTCGTGATCAATTTTTGCGAAATTTCATAGCAATAGTCGCAATTCCTAATTTGTAGTGCATAGCCCTCACGTTTGCTGAGGACTTGGTTAGTGTTCGCCCCAGATCGGCTGTATGGAGTTCGACGCATGGGGGACACGTGGATGCCATCGACTCCGGGACACGGCTAGCCGGTCCCGTAGCGCCTGTCGCTGCGACACCAGCCACGCCGCGCCGGGGGGTCGCCTCACGGCTACGCGTCACCCGGCCCGTGCGGCAAGGACTGCTCGCTTTCGCGATCTACCAAGCCGTTTTCGTCATCGGGTTCGCGCTGCCGCTGATCAGCCACCTGGGCGTGCCGCAGGTCAGGGAGTACTGGACCGACCCGAACTTCTATACCTGGTCCATGCGCTGGTGGCCCTATGCGATTTCGCACGGGCTCAACCCGCTGTACTCGACGCAGATCGGGGCCCCGGCCGGCTACAACCTGGCTTGGGCGACCACCACCCCGTCGGTGGGCGTCCTGATGTGGCCGGTTACGGCCACATTCGGCGTTGTGGTGTCGTTTAACGTGATGCTGCTGCTCGTCCCGCCGATTTCCGCATGGGCGGCCTTTGTGGCAGCGCGCAGGCTAACCCGCAGGTTTTGGGCCTCGCTGCTGGCAGGCGCCGTTTATGGCTTTACCCCATTCGAGCTAGTGCACAGCCTGCAAGGCCAGCCGAACCTCACCGTAATCGCGCTGTTCCCGCTGCTGGTCTACCTGGTGCTGCTGTGGTGGGACGGGTCGCTAAGCAACGTCTGGTTCGCGGTTGCCATGGCGGCGGCCATGGCCGTGGAGTTCTACACATTCGATGAGGCCTTCGTCGACATGACCGTGGTGCTGGCCGGCGGCCTGGTGATCGGCTGCGCAGTCGCGGGCCGCGGGCACCGCACCAAGGTGCTCAGGCTGGCCGCGCTCACGGCCATCGCCTACGCGGCGGCGGTTGCGGCCGCGGCGCCGTACCTCATGTACGCGCTGCGGCACTACCCGGCAACGCTGACCAGGCAGCTGCCGATCTTCTCACTGAGCCCGATACGCCTGATCCTGCCGTCCTCGGACAAGCTCTTTGGCCTGACACCGCTGATCAGCTACTCCAACAGCATCGGCCGCTACTCGATCGACGACTACGTGGGCCTCCCCCTCCTCGCCGTCTTGCTGGCGCTGGCCATCTTCGCCTGGTCGAACAAGCTCGCCCGGCTCATCGTCATCGCGTTCGTATTCGTGATCGG
>Ga0134126_10006769_pt1 | contig 14401 bp, 16 predicted proteins | sample KB31752_FD_96881 | JGI IMG/M metagenome (GOLD analysis project Ga0134126, IMG submission 96881) | Terrestrial soil microbial communities with excess Nitrogen fertilizer from Kellogg Biological Station, Michigan, USA - KB3-175-2 | ecosystem: Environmental > Terrestrial > Soil > Unclassified ... | reverse complement strand
GCCTGCGGCTGAGCCTGGTTCTGCTGAGGCTGTTGCGCCTGGCTTTGTGGCGTGCTCTGCGCTTGCCCGAACGCCGGCACACCGGCCGCCAGCGCGCCCACCAGATATAGGGCAACCACGGTACGAATCAACCTTCCAATCATATAGTTTCTTCCTCTCAGACTATTTGAGACTTTCGTTGATGTCCTAAGTGAATGAAACGTGCGAGACCGCTGATATGTTTCAAATGATTGGGCGGAAACCCGCTAGGCTAATGGTATTTTGCTGGAAATAAAAGATTAACGCACGAACTCGCGCCATCCTTAGAGCCATGAATGCATTACGTCAGTTTGACCCGATTCCGGCGGACGGAATTCTAACACACGCCGCCCTTTCGACTGCTCCCGCTCGTTGACATTCGCGCATCCCTGGCCTACCCTCAGCCCGTCAACAATTCGGGAGGCCGACATCATGGACGCCGCTGAGATGCGACGCATCTTCGAGAAGGTTGGCGCGGTTCGCGAAGGGCACTTTGAACTCTCGAGCAGCCGCCACAGTGCCGTCTACGTCCAGTGCGCTCTCGTCCTGCAGCATCCGGACATCGCCGAAAAACTGGGGCGCGCGCTCGCCGAAAAATTTCGCGGCGCGGAAATCGATTGCGTGGTTTCGCCCGCGCTCGGCGGCGTTTTGGTAGGACACGAACTCGGACGCGCCCTCGGCGTTCGCGCCATTTTTGTGGAACGCGATTCTTCCGGGCACATGGCTCTGCGCCGCGGATTCAGCATTCGCCCGGGCGAAAAAATTCTTGTGGTCGAAGATGTGTGGACCACGGGCGGCTCGACGCGCGAAACCATGAGTATCGTTGAACAGGCCGGCGGCAGAGTCGTCGCAGCCGCCGCATTGATTGACCGTAGCAACGGCCGCCTCGAATGGGACGTGCCTGCGAAGGCGCTGCTTGAAATCAATATCCCAAGTTATGAAGCATTCGATTGTCCGCAGTGCCGCAAAGGCGAGCCGATCAATAAGCCTGGAAGCCACTTCGTTCGCGCCGAAGCTTGAAAATTCTCAAGATGTAACCATCATGTTTGCAAGACTTGATTACTAGAAATTTACTTGCATTCGCCAAATTTTGGCGCGACAATTCACTCCAGTTTTGCGAGGCTTCTGCTTAGAGGGTAGGCGCTCCGCAACAAAAGTTCCGTCCCTGACGGGAGTGTGTCTACCTGCGTACACAGGGATCCCGCCAAAGGACAAAAGCCGCTCGCCTGAGCGTCCGCAGCTTTCCTGCGGATTTACATTCAAGGCTTTGCACACATGGCTATCGTTAGAGCGTCACACCTTGGGCGCACGTTTATAATGCCTGCGGAAATCGAAGCATTTCTGCACGCCATTGGAGTCGAATATCAGCGCTGGGCCCGGATTCTCACGCTTCCGCTGGAGTCTTCCGCCGAGACAATCTTGAAAACCTACGCTCCACACCTGGAGCAATACAAGTCCAAAAAGGACTTCGCCGGCTACGACGTTCTGGAATTGAATCCTTGCGCGAGAAGCGCGGAAGAAATGCGCGAGAACTTCAAAAAAGAACATTGGCATGGCGATTTCGAGAGCTATTTCATTCTGGCCGGCCGGGGCATTTGCTATGTTCATCCGGCAGGAGAGCCCGTGATCTCTGTCGAGCTTGAGCCGGGCGATTTAATTTCGATAGGGAAGTACATTCGCCATTGGTGCGATGTTTGCCCGGAGGCGCGTTTTCGCGCAATTCGATTTATTTCCCATCCAGAGAAACAATCTACCGTCTATACGCGCAGTGGGATTGAAGCAGAATACGAATCCGTTTACGTCAGCCCTGCGGCATTCGCATTCGCGGGCGGCCGGCGGTAATCCCCGCTCAAGTCCTGCAAGATAGTCGGTCCTACAGTCTGAAAAACTGCGGCAGGTCGACGCGTCTGCCAACTCGCCCAAGTTGCGTGATTCTGCGAAAGCTTGGTATACGATTAGTGGGAAAATGGGAGCATGAGCCAGCCAAGCGCCAGCGTAAAAATAATCAGCAGCAGAAAATATCGCAGGGCGGCGAGGATCCGCGCTTTGGCGGTCGAATGAAAAACACAGCCGAACACAATGCTGATCAGCAGGGCGCAAAGCAGCATCGTCGCGAAATGGCCAAGCGGCCATTGTGGAGTTTGGATGCGCGAGGCTGTAAGCTCAATATGCAACGTCATTGACGATGGCGAAATTCATTGTAACAGTGGGAAGCACCAGGCGGCCTAAACTGAATGCTGTTTGGGAGGCGCTCACAATTCTTGGTCCTGTGCTCGAGCCCAATCAGCAGTTCGAGGTGATTGGCGAGGAAGCGCCCAGCGGCGTTTCGCATACCCCTCTGTCGCGCTCGGAAATTATGACCGGCGCAAAAAATCGCGCCGATGCGCTGGCGGTGCGCTCTCACCGCGAAAACAAGCCGTGGAAATTTTTCGTCGGACTGGAAGGCGGCCTCGACGTCGTTTCGCGCGATGGCTGCCGGCTTGCGTTCCTCGAAAATTGGGCTTACGTGCGCGATTCCTCGGGACGCGGAGCTTATGGGCAGTCGGGAAGCGTTCTGCTGCCGGATGCGCTAACCAAGCAGGTCGTGGACGACGGCATTGAGCTTGGGCTCGCCATTGATGAATTTGCCGGCGGCCATGGCATTCGCGACGCGCAGGGTGCGTGGGGCGTTCTGACGAAAAATCTGATTACGCGGCAGGACGCGTTTCGCGTGGCCATCATTAATGCGTTTGCGCCGTTTTTCAACAGGGCTCTTTATGTGCAGGCACAGAGCGCTTCGCAGGAGCGCTGACGCAAGCGAGGGATTTCGCGGTAAGGTTTGCAGAGTGGCTGTTCCATTCGCGGTGAAGCGCCTCGGGAGGCTGCGTGGACATCGTCAAGGGCAACATGGGTTGGATTGAAGTCATCGTCGGGCCGATGTTTTCCGGCAAGAGCGAGGAATTGATTCGCCGACTGCGCCGCGCGGAAATTGCGCGACAGCGCGTGCAGATTTTCAAGCCGGCGATTGATCGCAGATATTCGACGAATGGAATTGTGTCGCATTCAGGATTGGAGATCGCATCGGAACTCGTGAACAGTGGTGAGGAAGTGTTAGCGAAAGTCGAAGCGCGAACCGAGGTTGTGGGAATCGATGAGGCGCAATTTTTGGGCGAGAGCCTTATCGAGAGCTGCACAAGGCTTGCGGATTTGGGAAAACGCGTGATCGTCGCCGGATTGGATACCGATTTCATGGGCCGGCCGTTCGAGCCCATGCCGCGTCTGTTGGTCCTTTCCGAAGAGATCACCAAGCTGCTGGCGATTTGCGCGCGCTGCGGCAATCCCGCTATGAACACGCAGCGGCTTGTCGCTTCCGAAGAGTTGATTGTCGTTGGCGCCGGAGGCATGTACGAAGCGCGCTGCCGCCGCTGCTTCGAACCGCAACTCGCGGCGGAGAAAGTTGAAGAGGAAAAAAAGTCACAGGCATCACGAGCAGTTTCCGGCAGATAACTCACTCGGCCGAACAGGTTTTCTCCGCCAGTACATTCCCTATTCCCCGCATTTAAGGAAATGGTATGATTTGAACAGCGTTACACGAGCGGCGCCCCGCGATTTTGAACGCCGCTTCCGGTGAATTTATGGTTCGCCTGACGATTTCCGCGGCAACTTTGATTTTTTTATCTCTTGTTTCTCCGCGCGGGCACTCCCGTGTCGCAGGAAACAGTTCGCCATCCGTCGCGCCGGCGGCTTCGGCCTTCTCAGTAGCGCCTTCCAGCAATAAAGCGGATCAAAAGCCGAAAGACGCTCGCTTGCAGGGACAACTGGCCATGATCCGCTATGTGGATGGCGAATATGCGCGTGTCCTTCAGCCGCTACCCTCCCGCAAGAAAGGCTTTCATTACAAAGCGGGAGAAAAAATTGATCCGAACAAGCTCCGCTCCGCCCTGGCCTATGGCTCGGCTGCAAATCCCGGTGACCAAGTGCAGATTACGAACATCGAATTTCAGTCGAAAGCTATTGTGGTGAGCATTAACGGCGGGACTAAGGGGCACTTCGATTGGAAGAAGCACATCCAGATTTCCATGGGCGGGGCGGTTCCGGTGATGAGCACGACCCCGGCGAACCAGGCAGTGCGGCGCATTGGCGCGGAACTCGTGGTGGAGTTTCCTGGGCACGTGCCCGATTTGAGTCCCGACCAACTGAAGCAATATCTCTCGCCATTTTTGGATTTTTCCAATCAGCACTCCGCGGCTGTGAATTGGATCGACACTCTTCCGCCCGAATTTCAACAGGCCATCAAATCTCACAAGGCCATCATCGGAATGAATCAGGACATGGTTATGGCGGCGATGGGCAGGCCGGACAAAAAAGTTCGCGAACAGGATGAAAATGGCCACGAGACAGAAGATTGGATCTATGGCCTTCCACCGGAGAAATCTACTCTCGTTACATTTCAGGGAAACAAAGTTATTCGCGTCAAATCATACGGGTAAGAATCGCTGCGTTGACTTTTCCATCGGCGCGCCCTAGCATCAGCCATCTTTGCGCCCTTGTAATGTTGCTGCACAGTTCGATCACGCTCGCTTCGGAGGACGCATGTCAGTGAAGGTCGGCATCAATGGCTTCGGCCGCATCGGACGCAACATTTTTCGCGCGGCGATGGGGAATCCGGCCATCGAAATCGTCGCGGTAAACGACATAACCGATGCGAGGACGCTGGCGCATTTGCTGAAGTACGACTCCATTCTCGGAAATCTACCGAACCGAATTACCGCGAGCGACGAAGCCATTCATGTGGACGGCAAAACCATTCACGCTTTCAAAGTGAAAGAACTCGATAAAGTGGATTGGCCTTCGACGGGAGCTGAAATTATTGTGGAGTCAGCGGGCATCTTCAACAAGGGCCCGGAAGCGCGCAAGCACATTCGCGGAACGGTAAAGAAAGTGGTCATCACCGCTCCGGCAACGGATCCGGATTTCACCACTGTGCTTGGCGTGAACGATAGACTGTATGATCCAGCGAAGCACCACGTGATATCGAATGCATCATGTACTACAAATTGCCTCGCCGTAGTGGCAAAAGTTCTCGTCGAGAAATTTGGAATCGCCAGCGGTATCATGACGACGATTCACTCTTATACAAACGACCAAAAACTCCTCGATTTGCCGCACAAAGACCTGCGACGCGCGCGTGCCGCGGCTCTTTCCATGATTCCCACTTCCACTGGTGCGGCCAAGTCGCTGCATCTGGTGATACCCGAGCTGAAAGGCAAGCTGGATGGATACGCCTTGCGCGTCCCCACGCCCGATGTAAGTCTGGTGGATTTGAGCGTAACAACCGTCAAAGCGACTACGGTGGAGGAAGTGAACGCAGCGTTTCGCGAGGCGTCGCAAGGATGCTTGAAAGGCCTTCTCGACTACACGGAAGAGGAACTCGTTTCCATCGATTTTCGAGGCAATCCGCACTCCGGCATCTTGGACGCGCCCAGCACGCGCATGGTCGGCCCGAATAACGTGAAGGTGCTCGCGTGGTACGACAACGAATGGGGCTATTCTTGCCGTTGCGTGGACCTGGTAAAAAAAATCGCCGAGCGCCTGTAACTTTCAGTTGCCAATGGTTCCCGTGGATTCAGCAAAAACTTCGTCTATAGACCGGCTCTCGATTCGCGCCCTCGATATGAAGGGCAAGCGTGTTTTTATTCGCGCCGATTTCAACGTGCCGATCGAGAACGGCAGCGTTTCAGACGATACGCGTATTCGCGCGACGCTGCCGACGCTCACGCTGGCATCTCAGGCAGGCGCACGTGTGATCGTTGCTTCGCATCTCGGCCGGCCAAAAGGAAAACCCGACGCGAAGTTTAGCCTCGCGCCCGTGGCGGAGCGCCTGAAAGAATTGCTCGGAAAGCCGGTGATTTTCGCATCCGATTGTGTGGGACAGGAGGCGGAATCCCGTTCTCGCGCGCTCAAGAACGGCAACATTCTGCTGCTGGAAAACTTGCGCTTTCATGCGGAGGAAGAAAAAAACGACGACCAATTCTCGCGCCAGCTTGCGTCGCTCTGCGATGGACTTTATGTGAACGACGCCTTCGGCGCGGCGCATCGCGCGCACGCGTCGGTAGTTGGAATCACGAAGTTCGTGAAAAAAGCAGCCGCAGGTTTGTTGATGGAACGCGAACTGTCGTATTTAGGCAAAGCCATCAGCAATCCAGAGCGGCCATTTCTGGCCATACTGGGCGGCGCGAAAGTATCGGACAAAATCGAAGTGATTCAAAATCTGATGAAAATTGCCGACGCCATGCTCATTGGCGGCGCCATGGCTTACACTTTTTTTCGCGCGAAGAAATTCACCACGGGAAAATCATTGGTCGAAGAGGATAAAGTGGATCTCGCCCTGACTTTGCTGGGCGAAGCGCGCGAACGCAACTTCCGAATTGTTTTGCCCGTTGATCACATCCTCGCTCACAGCGCCGACGACAGCGCGGAAACGCTGGCGAGCGCTGTTGAAGCCACGCCGGCGGATTGGATGGGCCTCGACATCGGCCCGCGAACCATCGAACTTTTCACCAAGGAAATCGCCGCCGCGAAAACGATTGTATGGAATGGGCCGCTGGGCATGTTTGAAAAGCCTGAGTTTGCGAATGGCACGCTGGCCATCGCGCGGGCCATTGCGGATGCCACAAAACACGGCGCGACTTCCATCATTGGCGGCGGCGATAGCGTGGCCGCTGTCGAGAAAGCCGGAGTCGCCTCGAAAATTTCGCACATCTCCACTGGCGGCGGCGCTTCGCTCGAATTTCTCGCGGGCGAAAAGCTCCCCGGCGTCGAAGCGCTCACGCCGGCAGAGGCTTAAGTTTGCGCCGCCCGGTCATCGCCGCGAACTGGAAGATGTACAAGACTCGCCGCGAGACCCAGGAATTCTTTGACCGTTTCAAGCCGCTTGTCCGCGCTACTACTCATTGCGACATCATCGTCGCGCCTCCATTCACATCGCTCGCGGCGGCATCCGAAGCGGCTCGCGGCACAAATATCATGATTGCCGCGCAGAATGCCTATTGGGAGGGCGAAGGCGCATTCACCGGGGAAGTTTCCATGCGCATGATTTCCGATTCCGGCTGCGGTGGGGTGATTCTCGGTCATTCCGAGCGCCGCCGCTGCTTCGGCGAGACGGACGCGAGCGTCAATCGCAAGCTCAAAGCCGCTCTTGCGGCGAATTTGCAGCCCCTGGTCTGCGTGGGAGAAACCATCGAAGAGCGCCAGGCGAAAAAAACGACGCACGCGCTCCAATCCCAATTCCGCGGCTCGCTCGCCGGATTGACCGCCGATGAATTCTCGCGTATCCTAATCGCTTACGAGCCAGTGTGGGCGATCGGTACTGGCCGCACCGCCACTCCGGAACTCGCGGCAGAATCTCACGCCTGTCTGAGGCGCCTTGCAAAGGAAATTTACGGCGCTGAACTTGCGTCTGCTCTGCGCGTGTTGTATGGCGGAAGCGTCAGGCCCGATAATATTGCCGCTCTGATGGCTCAAGAGGAAATCGATGGCGCGCTCGTCGGCGGAGCGAGTTTGGATGCCGAGTCCTTCGCTTCCATCGTGAATTTTTGAAGCAGCTTGTCTGCTGGGAGTAAGAATGCCGAATACGGTCAAATGGTCAATCGCGCTGTTCGCCGCCGTGGTATTGGTTTGGTTCGGCTGGCATTTTTCAGTGGTGCTGGTGACGCTGCATATTCTCGTATGCCTGCTGCTCATCTTTGTCATCATGCTGCAAAGCGGCTCCGCGGCGGATTTGGCCGGCGCGTTCGGCGGCGCAGGCAGCCAGACGGCCTTTGGCCCGCGCGGCGCTTCAACGTTTTTGACCAAAGCGACCACATGGTGCGCCATTGTTTTTATGATGAGTTCTCTGGCGCTCTCGCTGAAGCGCGCGCCAACCACGGCGGAAGGCTCTTCGATTATCGAGCAGACCATGCCGTCGACGCCAACGAAAGCGGCTCCGTCACCTGCGGCTCCATCGAAAGCGCCTGCTCAAGCTCCGGCAAAAACGCCGCAGCCTCAGCCGCCTCACAAATAATTGACGAATTTGCTAGAATTGGCATGTTTCTCCTGTGCGGTCGTGGCGGAACTGGCAGACGCATCAGCTTGAGGGGCTGACGGTAGCAATACCGTGGTGGTTCGAATCCACTCGACCGCACCACCAATCTTAAAAGGCCCTGTTTTTATCGCCACTTACTAGGTCACAATCGATTCTAAGAGCCTCCGTGAGCTGAACCCCTTCAAAAGCCTTGCGCACGTCCCTTGTACTCCGATACCGCGCTGGCCAATGAGCTTTCACTCGTGTACACAATCTCAATCGAATTCCAGGCCAGGCTGCTTGGCTGGGAAAGTGGTACTATCCTGCTGCGATGAAAAAGCTCCACCGATTGGGCTGCATCGTAGCACTGTTCTTGATCTTGTTCCTCCCCAGAGCGGCGTCGGCGCCGCCAGGCTCCTCTCCATATGTGACTCTCATTCGCTGCGGAACCTTAATTGACGGAGTCTCTGCCGTTCCTCGGAAAGATGTTCTACTTCGGGTCGAAGGCAATAGGATCGCCGCCCTTAGCGAGAATGGAGGTGCTTTTACCCACCAATCGGCCGCGAAGACCATCGATCTATCTACAGCGGCGTGTCTTCCCGGCCTGATTGATGTTCACGTTCATCTGATTAATCAAGACCCTCGACGCCGTGAACTCCAGACGCCTGCGGATAGCCTCTCAGCGGAAAACCTGCTGAGAACGTTGCGGTACGGTTTTACGACAGTCCGAAATCTCGGCACCGACGGCTTGGGGCCATCCGACATTGATGTCCGAAATTCGGTCGCGAACGGATCCCTTCTTGGACCGCGGCTCAAGATCGCGATAAGTGACACAAAAACTCGAAACTTTGGCGTTAAGGGGCCCACTGATTTTAGGGCCGCGGTTGATCGCATCGTAAATGAGGGTTCGGACTGGATTAAGCTCTACGATGCAGTTATGCCTGGCCCAGAGAACGGGAGTAAATACTCGAAAGAACAGATTTCAGCAATTGTCGATGAGGCTCACAAGAAGGGCGTCAGAGTTGCAATGCACACGGTAGCGTTCGAGGGCAGTCACCGCGCGATCGTAAGTGGTGTTGACAGCGTCGAGCATGGAGTGGACATCGAGGATGCTGATCTAAGGCTGATGAAAGATCGTGGTATTACATTGGTGCCAACCCTTTTCGTGATCTCGTATGTGGCAACGCTTCCGGGCCGGAATGACAAAGACAAGTGGCTAGATTTTTCGAAGCGAAGCCTCGATACATTCGAGAGAGCCCTCAAGGCAAAGGTCAAAATCGCATTCGGAACCGACGCCGGTGCGGCTGGTTGGACATCAAATCCAGCTCAGCAATTTCAGATGATGGTGAGTCATGGAATGGCCCCGATGAAGGCAATCCAGAGCGCAACATTGGAAGGCGCCCGGTTATTGCGAATGGATAAAGACATCGGTTCCATTGAAGTCGGAAAGCTTGCCGACATTGTGGCTGTACAGGGTGATCCTTTAGCCGACCCGCGCCGACTCGAGCATGTGATGTTCGTAATGAAAGACGGACAGTCGGTTCGACTTCATTGATCAGTACTGCAGAAAGGCGCTTGCGACTGAACTAGCCCATCGCGAAGCGGAAGTCGCTTTTCGTCGAGGCGGGGAAATTCAGTCCTCAATCCTACGGAACTGATTTGATGCGTGAAACCTTCCGGCCAGCAGTAAAGATCAAGAAGCCCGTCGCTCCAGGGCCTCACATACGAAAATGCCTATTCCCGAACAAGAAGCGATGTCCAATCTATTCGCTGGCGCTAAGGGTTCATTCGACCGCACCAATCTTCCGCGTCGTTTTTCTGTTCTCGCGAAATTGCCGATTGCCTACTGCTACTCGCCTACAAAAAATTTTCGCGATTCCCTGTTGAATTCTTTCCGTTCTGTTATATAAGATTGTCTGCTTTGAACGCACCAGCCACATTTCAATTAAGGATTGAAGGCCGGAATCATGCCGCTAAGGCCGCAGAAATCCGGAGCGGAGGAAATGTCCTCGCGTAAAGCATCTGCAGGTTCAGCAGCGCCCGCTGTTTTGTTTGCGATTGTTCTTTTGATTCTTGTCGCTTCCACACTCTTTCTCCACCTCGATCATATCTGGTGGTTTCCCAAGGCGATTACGCCCGTGGGCCATCAGATCGATCACCAGATGTTTTTGACCTTCGTGCTCACGGGAATTGTTTTCGTCCTTGCGCAAGTTGCTCTGGCGTGGCTCGTTTTCCGTTATCGCGACCAGGGCCGGCGCGCGAGTTTCATCCGTGGCAGCCACGTTTTAGAAGTAATGTGGACCACGATTACGCTGGTGATTTTTGTGGGTCTTGGCGTCATGGCCGCGCATTCGTGGGGCGAAGTGCATTTTGGCGCGCCCGGCGCCGGAGCTTTGCAGGTTGAGGTCACCGGCGTGCAGTTTCAGTGGAACTTCCGCTACGCTGGGCCGGACGGAAAGTTCGGCAAGATCATTCCCAAGGACATTGATGCATCTGTGGGGAATCCGCTCGGCCTCGATCCCAGCGATCCCGCAGCCAAAGACGACATCGTCGTGCCGGATCTTTATTTACCTGTAAATCGCCCAATCGAACTGCAGTTGCGCTCGCAAGACGTCATCCACAGCTTTTTTGTTCGCGAGCTGCGCGTCAAGCAGGACGCCGTTCCGGGCATTGTGATTCCCGTGCACTTCACGGTGAATAAGATTGGAGATTACGAAGTGACTTGCAATCAGCTCTGCGGATTGGGCCACTACCACATGCACGCCGTTCTTCATGTGCTCTCGCAAGCCGATTTCGAGCAATGGGAACGCAAGCAGGAGGCGCAGAACGCGCAATGAATATCATCCGTAATTCATATCGAGAACTTCAGGGGGCGGCTCGATGAGCGCTCACGCCGGTCCGGTTCATCACGCGGAAGCGCCCAAGGGCTTCATCCGCCACTATATTTTTAGCCTGGACCATAAAATTATCGGTACGCAGTACATCCTTTTGGGACTTTCCGCCGTAACCATCGGCGTGATTTTGTCCCTCATCATGCGCATCCACCTCGTCTGGCCCAATGCGCACCTCTGGGGATTTGCCAGCGGCATCGTTTCTCCGGAGGACTACCTCCGCGTCGTCACCATGCACGGTACTCTGATGGTTTTCTTCGTGCTCACCACCGTGCCACAGAGCGGCTTCGGCAATTATTTTCTGCCGATTCAAATCGGCGCGCCGGACATGGCGTTTCCGACCATCAACATGCTTTCGTTTTGGACCACGTTACTGGCCATGCTCGTGCTCCTATCCTCGGCGTTCGTGCCGGGCGGCGCTTCCATCAGCGGCTGGACTTCTTATGCGCCTTTAAGCGCTGTCGGACAGGTGGCCGGACCGGGCTTAGGACTAGGCCAAACGCTCTGGGTGATCAGCATCGCGCTTTTCTGCGGCGGCTCGCTGATGTCCGCGATTAATTTCCTCGGCACGACGATTGACTTGCGCACCAAAGGCCTTTCGCTGATGCGCATGCCCCTCACCGTTTGGGGATGGTTCATTACAGCCTGCCTCGCACTACTCGCGTTTGGCGTGCTCCTCGCGGCTTGCATCCTGCTGCTGCTGGATCGCTTGGCGCAGACGAGCTTCTTCATCCCGTCGAATCTGGACGTTAGCGGTGTTCTCTTGCACCACGCCGGCGGTTCACCGCTCCTCTGGCAGCACCTGTTCTGGTTCTTCGGACATCCTGAGGTTTACATCGCCATCCTACCCGGCATGGGAATTATTTCCCACGTACTCTCCACGTTCTCGCGCAAGCCCGTGTTCGGTTACAAAGCGATGGTCTATTCGCTGAGCGCCATTGGGTTTCTGAGCTTCGCCGTCTGGGGACATCACATGTTCATCAGCGGCATGAATCCGTACTCAGCGCTGGCGTTCTCCATTCTGACGCTGGTGATTGGTGTGCCTTCCGCGATTAAAACGTTCAACTGGCTCGGAACACTCTGGGGCGCGCAGATTCACTTCACCGCTTCGATGCTCTTTGCCATTGGCTTCGTTTCGCTGTTTGTCACCGGCGGCCTTTCCGGAATTTTCCTCGCGCAGCCGGCTCTTGACCTCTACTTGCACGACACGTATTACGTCATCGGGCACTTTCACCTGATTATGGGCGTGGCTGCGATTTTCGCTATGTTCGCCGCGAGCTATTACTGGTTCCCGAAAATGTTTGGCCGGCACATGAACGAAACGCTCGGCAAAGTCCATTTCTGGTGCACCTTCATCGGCGTATACTGCATTTTCATGCCGATGCATTATCTGGGATACGCCGGCGATCCGCGTCGCTATGCCAGCATTGAATCGGTCAACTATCTGATTCCGCTGCACTCCGTGCACTACTTCATCACCATCTCGGCGTTCTTTACGGCCGCAGCGCAGTTGCTCTTTTATTGGAACTTCTTCTGGAGCATGGGACACGGCAAACGCGCAGTGGACAATCCCTGGCACGCAACCACGCTGGAATGGGCGGTGAGCACGCCGGTGCCGCACGATAACTTTGCGGGACACTATCCGACGGTCTATCGCGGGCCTTACGAATACAGCGTTCCTGGCGCGGCGGATGATTTCGTCCCGCAGCACCTTGCTCCTGAACAGGTGGCCAAGGCGTAATTGGGCGTTATGGCGCATACCACGGTCACTGACGATATCGAGATAATCGATTCCGGAGGCGGAGCGAAGCCGCCCGCGCGCCCAGATGGAGGCGATGGAGACGGCTTCGGCGACGGGCGTCCGCATCTACCACAGCGCATCTACGTTACGGGCGTGACCATCGCCATGGCCGCCATTCTGATGTTTTTCATGGCGCTGGTGAGTGCGTTCATTGTCAGAAAAGGGCTTGGTAGTGATTGGCGCACTTTTCCGATGCCCCGCGTGCTTTGGCTCAACACCGCGATTCTGCTCGCCAGCAGCTTCACGCTGGTTCGTGCACGCAGGTTTTTCAAACGCGGCGACAAGGCCGGCTTTCGCCACTGGTGGGCTGTCACTACCGTGCTGGGCCTGTTTTTCGTCGCCGGCCAGTTGATCGCCTGGCGGGAACTGGTTTCCGCCGGTTTCTACCTCGCTTCCAACGCCAGCAACAGTTTCTTCTACGTGCTGACGGCAGCGCATGGTCTTCACCTGCTTGGCGGAATCATTGCGCTGCTCTTCGTCGGTTGGGGCAGGCTTCGCCGCCTCACACTGGCAACCGCCACGGAAATCGCCGGCTACTACTGGCATTTCATGGACGGCCTTTGGGTTTTTCTTTTCCTACTTCTCTTGTTGGGACGGTGAGACTTGGCTGAACTCGATATTGATGCGGTTGCAGGTGCGGCATGGGGAGGGGGCGTCGCTCCCTTTGCCACCAACACGAAAAAGCTCGGCATGTGGCTGTTCTTGCTGTCCGACTCGCTCACTTTTTCGACGGCGATTCTGGCTTATGCCTACGTCCGCCTCGCGAGCTCCAGTTGGCCGCGCCCATTTGAAATTTATCCGGCCATAGCCAACGCCACATTTTTGACGATCATTCTTCTCTCCAGCAGCTTGACGATGGTGCTCGCTGTGGCCGCGGCGCACCGCGACCAGGTTAGCAAAGCGGTGATGTACATCATTCTGACGGCCATTGGCGGCGCCGCCTTCGTCATCCTCCACTTGGGCGAATGGTTTCGCCTCTTCGCCGAGGGCGTTACGCCGTGGTCGAATCAATTTACTGTGGACGGCCATCCCGGCGACCCGCTCTTCGGCGGCACTTTCTTTGGCCTCACGGGTCTGCACATGCTGCACGTCACCATTGGCGTGATTTATCTCTGCATCATCGCCATCGGCTTTGGTCGCCGCAAATTCAACGCCGATCATGTCGAGGTCAGCGGCCTTTACTGGCACTTCGTCGATTTGGTCTGGATGTTCATTTTCCCGATGGTCTATTTAATGTCCGTCAATCTCAACGTAAAGAGCTGAGGAGCCTATCGCGCGATGAGTACGCACGAAATAGCCGCAACAACGCACCACGAAGTCGCCACCAAAAAGCTTTTCATGTGGGTCTGGTTTTGGCTGCTGGCGCTGACGGGAATCGAAGTCCTGCTTGCCTACCTGCGCCTTGAGCCTCACGTCATGCTCATTCTTTTGGTGGGCCTGTCGCTCATCAAATCGGCGCTCATCGTGGCCTATTTCATGCATCTTCGCTTCGAAAAGATCGGCCTGTTCCTGATCATTGTGCCCAGCTTGGTGTTTTGCCTGATAATGATTTTGATTTTTGTGTTTCCCGATAGCGTGCGCATCGTCAACATGCAGACAATCCACATGTAAACCGAAGCCGTTTCGCGGTATGATTTTTGGCGGGGCTGT
>Ga0134126_10006768_pt1 | contig 14401 bp, 19 predicted proteins | sample KB31752_FD_96881 | JGI IMG/M metagenome (GOLD analysis project Ga0134126, IMG submission 96881) | Terrestrial soil microbial communities with excess Nitrogen fertilizer from Kellogg Biological Station, Michigan, USA - KB3-175-2 | ecosystem: Environmental > Terrestrial > Soil > Unclassified ... | reverse complement strand
TGGATACCGATCACCCCGCACCAATGCGGCACTTCGCAGTCGGTCCAGCGGAGTGGCGGAACATAGCCTGCATCTTCAGGGTCGGGCGATCGAGGTGCGGCTAGGCGGATTTTCCACCCGCAGGCTGCACGAGCTCGCCATGCAGATGCGACGAGGGGGCGTCGGTTTCTATCCCCAGTCGGATTTCGTGCATCTGGACAGCGGCCCCGTGCGCTTCTGGTGAGCATACCGGGAAGGCCATAGAACGGCGGCCGCGTACGACACAATAGTGCCAAACAAGGGCTCGGACTGTTCCCGACCGGCCGGCGCGCACATCAATGGGCCCGGGAGCGTAGCGGACGAGACATCAAAACCTGCGGCGGCGCTCCAATAACCTTCTGGCCGCCGGGGAAGGACCGCAGCCGCAACGAACAGCAGGCAAGTCTCCGGCCAATCTAACATCATCGGACCTTCCTCAGGCGTTCCATGGGTGGGCCTGATGCCGCAAGCGCTGGACGCATTTTGACCGTATCTACGCCTACGTAGATCGGCATATTGTGCGGGTTGTGTGTGGGAGCCGAATGGACACGAGTGCGCCTCTTCCTCAAAGCCATTGTCTGCGTAGCAGCCACACCTTGACGAGCTGCGTAAGCCCCATATAGGCAACCAGCGTCAGCAGCAGGATTGGCCAATATAGACCCGGTAAATGCACGAAGCCGAGTGCGAAGGCCGCGGGAGAATAGGGTAGCCAGATCCCAAAGGCCATGATCGACAGGGTTGTGAGCATCAGCAACTTACTCGCGCGGCTCTGCAGAAAGGGGATTCGGTTGGTGCGAATCACGTGAATAATGAGCGTTTGGGTCATGAGTGATTCCACGAACCAGCCGGTCTGGAACAGTGGTGCATGGGCTTGATCCCGACAGTTGAACACCCACAGCATGACGAAGAACGTGGTGTAGTCAAAAATGGAGCTGATCGGGCCGAGGAACAGGATGAAACGGGTAATCTCAGCGATGTTCCATGGGCGCGGGCGCGAGACCTGCTCGTCATCCACTGCATCCGCCGGTATCGGCACCTGTGAGAAGTCGTACAAAAGGTTATTGGTCAAGATCTGAATCGGAGCCATCGGCAGAAAGGGCAAGAAGGTACTTGCCCCCAGCACGCTGAACATGTTTCCGAAATTAGAGCTTGCACCCATTCGAATGTATTTCACGATATTCGCGAATACCTTGCGACCCTCAATGACACCCTGTTCCAGCACCGTGAGGTCCTTTTCCAGCAGAATCAGATCCGCTGAGGCCTTCGCGATGTCAGTTGCAGTGTCCACGGAGATTCCGACGTCCGCAGCGCGTAGGGCGGGAGCATCGTTGATCCCATCCCCCATGAAACCCACCACGTGCCCAGAATTCCGCAGGACGCGAATGACGCGCTCTTTATGCGCGGGTGAGAGGCGCGCAAACAGCGTTGCCTGCTCGACGGCTCCCGCGAGCTCGCCGTCGGTCATCTTTTCGACGTCGCTACCGAGTAGCATGGGATCGGGCGACAGTCCGACGTCTCGGCAGACCTTGCGACTGATTAGGTGATTGTCACCTGTGAGGATTTTCACGGCCACACCATGCTTGTGCAGCGCTGCCAGGGCGCGGTTGGCGCTGGCCTTGGGCGGATCGAGGAATGCAACGTAGCCTCTGAGGACGAGATCGCGCTCGTCGTCCCTGGCGCAGATGTGTTTTCCGCCCAGATCTTTCGTAGCGACCGCCAACACGCGAAAGCCGTCGTCGCTGAGGCTGTCGTACTCCTGCTTCAACCCGACGGTGCGCTCCGGGTCCATCGGGAGGAGTTGACCGTCCAGTTCAAATTCGGAGCAACGCAGGAAGACCTCTTCAGGGGCCCCCTTTGTCAGCAGAACGGCCTGCCCTGCGGGATCTTGCACAAGCACCGACATCATGCGTCGCGTAAAGTCGAAGGGCAGCTCATCCAGTTTTTCGTACTGCTCGAGAGTGGCTTTGGCGTGGAAGTCGGTACTCTCCAGAATGGCCCGATCGAGCAGATTCTTCAGGCCCGTCTGGAAGTAGCTGATCAGGTAGCCGAGCAGGAGCACGGAATCGGATTCAGCTCCGGTCACATCGCAATGACGCATGAGGACGACGCGGTCCTCAGTGAGCGTCCCCGTCTTGTCCGCGCACAGGACGTCCATGGCTCCGAAGTTCTGAATAGAGTTGAGCCGCTTGACGATCACTCGCTTGCGACTCATGGCGAGCGCACCTTTGGAGAGACAGACGGAGACGATCATCGGCAACATCTCAGGCGTCAGCCCCACGGCGACCGCCAAGGCAAAGAAAAACGCACCTTTCCAGTCATGTTTCGTGAGCCCGTTTATAAGAAAAACCAGCGGGGCCATCACCGCCATGAACTGCATCATCAACCAGGTGAAGCGATTGAGCCCCTGGTCGAAGCTCGTCAGCGGCCGAGCCGCGGTGATCGAATGAGCCATGCTGCCCAGATACGTTTGCCGGCCTGTCATGATGACAACGGCGGTCGCCGTACCACTCTGCACGCTCGATCCCATGAAGCAGACATTCTTCAGCTCGATCGGCGAGGCTTCCGTTAGCGATTGGGGCTCCGAGAGCTTCTCTACGGGCAATGACTCGCCGGTCAGGCTACCTTGGCTGACGAACAGATCCTTGGAGGAAAGCAGCCGCACGTCGCCGGGAATCATGTCGCCAGCGGCGAGCTTCACGATATCGCCGGGTACCAAGTTGCGCAGCGACTCTTCGCGGGCAGCGCCGTTTCGGACAACCGTCGCCGTGACGTGGATCATGGCTTTCAATTTCTCTGCCGCCGCATCCGCTCGGGACTCCTGGATGAAACGTAGACCCACGCTCAATGCCACCATGAGCGCCATCACGGTGCCGGCACGCGAGTCGCCCGTGAGAAACGATACTGCACACAGAATAGCCAGGAGGATTACGAGCGGATTTCGCGCGATCTTGAGAATCCGTACGGGCCAGGTTTGCCTGCGTTCTTGTGCTATCTCGTTAGGCCCCGTCGTGCTCGCCCGCGTTTGGGCCTCGAGGTCCGAAAGACCCGCCGCAGAAGTGTCCAGGTCGCGAAGCACTGCGGCGGTGGCCTTGCAGGCCGCGTCAAGCACGGCGGGTGCGACATGGATGTGCTGGCGCGGTGACTTGGTATCGGGCGCCGCCGCATTGGGGCCCGCGGGCGGCAACGAGACCCGGACTGCCGCAATTGCGGGCTGATCGGACGAAAGGCCACTTGTGCGGTTTGCGGCGGAATTACTCAAGGGTATTTAAGCACTTGAACTAGCTGGCTGGCGGTGCGTTGCTCAGGCCGGCCTGCGTCAGGATGGCTTAATAGTCCGTTCCCACCGCAGCCGGAAGAGAAGCCCCCGGGGAATATGCGGCCCCCGCCGCTATGATGTCCGCGCAGGCGACGAGCGCTACCAAAAGAGCACTCGAGTCGCATGCTGTGGCCGAGCACCATCGCATCCATGGGTGATTACCGCTGAGCTACGCTGGCTATTGATCGTAGGGCGCGGGCCCGCTGGCCTCATCCGCGATTGTACGTATGTACGATTTGGCGAACGTATCGCCACAGCTGATACCTGCCCGAGCAAGCCACCACAGAAGGCCGGCGGGCGGCACCTTCACCGGCGACATAGGCCAGCACGAAAGGAACGAACGTGCCGAGATCGCCCAAGGCACCAGCCCATTCCATCCGATCGAAGCGGTTTGCGACGCTGGCCAGGAGGAGCCTGCGACCCGAGGACCTCGTGGACACCCTGGGCCTGCAGGTAGCGCGCTCGAGTGGACTCCGGCATCTGATCAAACAGCGTATATCAGTCAGGGTCGGAACCCTCTGACAAAGTAATCCGCCCATGTCTGGCGGATCGCCTCACCGCTCGCCGCCTAAGGTGCTGGCTGCGACTGACCCTCCCGCCGCTCGCCGGGGCGGACCGAGCTTCGCAGCTTGTACGCTAAATCGGGGTACGTCGGCGGGATGGACCGTAAGGTGAAGACGGCGCGCTTGTTTTCGCGCCGAGGTCGGATAGATTCGGGAGGGTCAGGGGTAGTGCGAGCAGTCCTCAGGTGTGCGGCCGGTAAGCAGGTAATCATCCTCACCGATTCGATCGAGTGCAGAGGCGGCTCGATGTGGATACCGGATATGGACGAGCCCATTGCGCGTTATGAAAAGGGTTATTGGCTGCACCGACAGATGCGATGCTGGACCGTAGAGTGTCGTTCGATGCTCTGTGTCCAGTTCGCCGGGGAGTCCGGTATGGTCGGCCCACTGCTCGGCCCTAGAACGTCTGTAGCCCTGCGGGGGCCGTACGTGTTCGCCGGAAGGGAGCAAGTCGCGAAGCTCGCCATACAATCCGCAGGATGGATCCACGCAGCAACGTCGAAGACCTGGGAGATATTGAGGATCACGGCGGCGTCACCGACGCCTTAGTCGGCGACGGCGATGTGAACGCTTCGCCGACGATCTGCACCAGGGACGGGCGAAACAAAGAGTGCCTATGAACTGTGGAGCAGACCCAGGCACGTATGCGCACCGGGCCAGGTACAGTCGCGGTCAGTGAGACGCGCTCCCTGATCGCTAGACCTTACGAGCTTGCCAACCTTGATTCGCATATAGGTTGATGTTAAGGCATTGGTCTGATTTCTGGCTCCCCATAAGAAGAGAATGGGGCTGGTGAGTGAATTCAATGCTTTATTGATCTCCCAGGGGAGCCGGGATCTGCAGGACAGCGGACTGCTCGGTCACGGCATCATGACCGTGCCTCGAAGGCGTCACTCATCAATTAACTCGGCCGGCGCGAACATATTCCGCACACTACGCATTTACCGAGGTACCATGTTCGACCTTTGCCACCTAGAGTATCCGCACGGTGCCCAGGACCATCATCGGGAGTCGGCGATGCAACATCGGGGAGTTTTGTGCGGCGCACTGCGGGGGGCGACTCTTGCGATCATTGTTCTTCAGGCTCTGCCAGCGCAGGCGGTCCCGAGCTTCGCACGTCAGACAGGCATGGCCTGCGAGGCGTGTCACACCGTCTATCCAGAACTGACGCACTTCGGCCGAGTGTTCAAGGCAAGCGGCTATGTACTGGACAACCTCAAGCAGGTCCGCGATGTCAGTTCGAAGAAAGAGCAGCTTCTCGAGCTCGCCCAGACACCACCTTTGTCCATCATGCTGCAGGTTTCTTACACGCAGCTCAAAACCTCGGTGCCGGATCTCGCCAATGTGGATATTCCAGGAAAGGCGCAGAACGGAACCGCCGGGTTCCCGCAGCAGCTGAGCTTGTTCTACGCGGGTAAGATTGCACCGCATTTCGGTGCGTTTGTGCAGATCACTTACGCCAACGACAGCGGCACGATCGGCATCGACAATACCGATCTACGTTTTGCGGACACACGCATTGTAGGCGATCAGAGCCTCATCTACGGGGTATCTATCAACAACAACCCGACGGTCCAGGACCTGTGGAACTCGACCCCAGCGTTCGGCTTTCCCTATGCCGCGAGCAATGCCACGGTTTCGCCGTTAGCCGGGAGCGCAATCGACGGGACGATGGCCCAGAGCGTGGCTGGATTGAGCGCTTACGTTTTTTGGAACGAATCCGTATATGCGGAGCTAGGTGGCTATCGCTCTGCAAAGCAGGGTGCCACCAATCAGTTGACGGGTGCTGCGGGACCGCTCGATGGGACCACTTCCAACGTGATCCAAGGCGTCTCACCGTACTGGCGATTCGCCTATGAGCGCAACTGGGATCGGCACTCAATCGAAGTCGGCGTGTATGGAGCGCAGTTCAGGTTGCTTCCCGGAGGCAGCCCGGACGCACCCCTGCCGCTGGGCGGTCCAGTCAATCGCTTCAGCGATGTGGCTGAGGATGTGCAGTACCAGTTTCTCGGTGAAGAGCAGCTGGTAACGCTCGAGGCGACTCACATCCATGAATCGATGAATCTCGCGGCGAGTTTCGCGGCCGGGGCGGCGGCAAACCGCGCCGATGATCTGAACACAAACCGGATCTGGGCAACCTACTATTACCGGCGCCGCCTCGGCGGAACGGTGGGGTATTTCTCCACCACCGGCAGCACCGATCCCGGCCTCTATCCCGCTGCTGGAGTGGGAAGCGCTGGGACCGTAACTAGTGCCAGCGGCTCGCCCGGAACCAGCGGCTGGATCGGCGAGCTGAATTATCTGCCATGGCTCAACGCGAAGCTGTCCCTCCAGTACACGGTTTATTCCAAATTTAATGGAGGGGGCACCAACTACGACGGAGCCGGGCGCAATGCCTCTGACAACAACACGCTGTTTCTTTTGCTTTGGTTCGCCTATTGAGGATTGGCCCATGTCAGCAATCAGGGTCTACTTCCACTGGACGCGCCACAACCCAGAGCATACGGGGGCCTCACTCGCGGTTTGCGCCGCCAGCACATTCCTTCTGGCATTCGCCGCTGGGCCCGCAAGCGCGGATGAGCCAGAGGCAGAGTCCGTGGCGTACGCCCACCAGCTCGCCGTCGGCGTGTGCGGCACTTGTCACGGTCCGCATGGGAACAGCTCACAGCCCAAATTTCCACGCCTCGCCGGTCAGCAGGCGGGCTACCTGGTGACGCAGCTGAAGGCGTTTCGGGCTCAGACAAGGGGCGACCCTGATGCGCTGGGTTACATGTGGGGCATGGCCGGACAGCTCGACGACGCGACCATCAATGCCCTGGCCAGCTACTACGCAAGCCAGAAGCCTGGGGTGGCGACGCGGCAGGACCCCACCCTGGTAACAAAGGGCAGGGAGGTCTATCTGCACGGAATCTACTCCAAAGGCGTTCCGGCGTGCGCCGCTTGCCACGGACCCGATGCGCATGGCACCACAGACTTTCCACGCCTCGCTGGACAACATGCGCAATACGTGCTGAAGCAGCTCGGCTCGTTTCAGAGCAACATGCGTAATGTCGCCGTCATGCACGGCGTGGCGTTGAACCTGCGCATCGCGGACATGGAGGCTGTCGCGGCATACCTCGAGTCCCAGCCATGACGCACATCCGCGGCCGGCTTCCAGTTGCAGCGCGGTCGTCCGATCTGCTTTTGTCGTGGAGAACGTAAAGTCTGGCCGCGCAGATGCCGATTTATCTGACAGAGCAACTGAAGGACTTCAGAGGCCAGACGCGAGCGGAAGAGGATGTCCAGGCGTCTATGTGGGGCGTTTCGGCGCTGCTCGATGACGCGATGATCGACGGCCTGGCGGAGTATTTTGCGAACCAGGATCCGGCTCCCGGCAAGCGCGGCGATCCACTCCCGTGACATCGGCTTGACCGGAGCCGCCCAACGCCGGGCTCCCCTCTCTCATTTACCACGTCACGGAATCATAAGATTAAAGGCGAGCCCCACACCGCCGCCCTGCAGCGGTGCAACCGAGATGTCCCAGCGACGGGCGCGATACTCGCGGCGGTTCATCGAGAAGACGGCGGTTGAAATGCCGATTGCAGACCCGGCGACCGTGTCGGACAACCAATGTGCGTTGTCGTGTAGTCGCAAGTAGACCGTGGCGCTCGCTGCGCCGTATCCGAGGATACGACGGATCCATCGGAAGTCATCTCCTCCTGATTCAGCCAGCACCGTGCCAATCGCGAAGGCTGCACTTGCGTGTAACGATGGAAATGAAGTACCACCGGCTCGCCAGTCATTGACTTGTGGAGTCTGGCTCGGGCGTTCGCGACCAGCTGCAAATCGTAGCGCGAGCGTGGTGATAGAACTGAAACTGGCGGCTTCGAGCATGGTGTAGGATTCCACGCGGCCAGCCGAATCGTCGCTTAGCGTTGCGAATGCCCACGTTCCGGCGAGCATTGCAGCAGCCGGAATCGCATCGCGGAGGCTGTTCGGGTCAGTACCGTTGGGGACGGCCCGGCTCCCAGTCTCGAAGTGGTCCCGAACTTCGCCGTCGAATTGATGGGCTGCCGCGATCGTAACGAGCACGCCACCGAAGGTCAGCCAATCAGATCGGTCCCAGCGTACGGGCTCGGTAAAGTACAGCTTTGCGTCCTCGAGAATGTCCTTGGCTGCAAATTCCTCCGCGCAGCAGACCCTCGGACCGAGCGCGGATAATGCAACGAGCAGGGTAGCGCAAGCTCTAACATGCACCAATATGTCTCCCAAGGCAGATCCATTTAGACTCAGCGCTTCGCTACTTCAGGCCAATCGGACCGAAGCGCTGCGTACGTCTAAAAATCAAGCGCTCGACAAGCGGCCCGGCTTTGAGATAACAGGCTTCGCTGCAGGGTTGCCTCGGAGCATTAGCAGCTCTGGCTTGTATCGTGCCCGCGTTGGCGATCTTTCGGCTCGAGCCGTTGTGGTTGGCGCCCTCGCGGTCGCGGCGGCAATGGTGGTACATCTATGTGCTCACGCATAGGGTCCGCAGTCCAATTATCTTGCCGAAGCGCTGGGGACGCGTAATCCAAGGCGTCGGCAGCGTTATCTAAGCTTGATCTTTGGATTGTAGAGTAAATGTGGTGCCAAGCACAGTAAGTCGCTGGTTCTGCTCGGCACATCAGTGTGCGCGTGTCGCCTCGTGGGGGTTTCCCCCGCTCAATGGGTGACCCTCAAGCCCACGAATTCGATGCGCAAGCCGCCCGGAGTGACGTCGGACCTCCCTCCGTCTTCGGCGACTGTCGGAGGGCCCAGGCCATGGACATCTGCAGGGCGTGCACATCATGATGTGTTCGTGAGCTACGAGCAGAGGCAGTGGTCTGCATGAGCGTGGGTACCGCACCAGTCCGGTATGAGCGCGGCGCGATCACATTCCATTGGACAATGGCTGCGCTCATCCTCGTGGTGGGCGTGCTCGGTTTGCTGCACGACTCGTGGCCCAAACGCACGCAGGGCTTCTGGATCAACATTCACGCACTCCTCGGTCTGCTCGTGTGGGTACTAGTCATGGCGCGTTTCTGGTGGCGCAGCACCCATGTGCCGCCGGACCTCCCTCCGGATGTCGGCGAGTTCTCGCGGCGCTGGTCCTATCCCGTGCACGTGCTCCTCTATGCACTCATCTTCGTCATCCCCATGCTCGGGATCGTGACGTTCGTCTGGCATGGACGCGCCTTCGACTTTGGATGGTTCAAGGTCGATTTCGGCGTACGTTCGAATCGGGCCATCTTCCATCCGACCGAGGACGTTCATGGGTATCTCGCATACGCACTGTTCACCCTGGTCGGCCTGCATTCGCTGGCCGCGCTCTGGCACCACTATGTCCGGCACGATGGGGTTCTGCGGCGTATGTGGCCGGTTCGGCGCGAATGATGCTTCGAGGGGGCCGTTTAGCGAGTGTCGGATTTGACCTGACCGTGTCCGGGCCGCGCGCGCGCCCGTCTCGCGACGGCTGTGGGCTCGAGTTCCTCGGCGATTGCGAACTCGTCGGCGCCCTGAGGCTTACGCGGATGGCATGCCTCTGCGGAGTTCTCCGGTACCATGCCTCAGAGCCAAGCTGCCGAGGGACCGCGGCCGCGAAAGTAGAGGTCATCAACCCTCCAGCGCGCTCGGCTAATTACGCACTGCAGTAAGGTAGCTCCGTTCGCGAGCCATCGTCACAGATCATCGACAGGAACCGCTTTCCTCATGCGAAGAGCAGAGGCCGAAGCTTGCTTCTTCGTAGCACCCATTGCGGCAGATGTAAGTCCGCTCTGGCCATTTTGTCCGTCGCGGCCTCAGCCGTGTACGGACAGACCGATGAGATTCAAGTGTACGATCGCAGATCGCTGCGCCCGGCGTGATCAATCTCACCTGGCACAATAACTACACGCCGAGCGGCCATCCGACTTCCGCAGCGCCCGGTACCATTGTCCCCAATCACTCCTTGAATGGCGTCCCTGAATGGGCCTATGGTGTGACGGACTGGTTCGAGGCGGGGCTCTACCTGCCCCTATACATCATCACGGGCGAGGAGGCCGTTCTCCTGAATGGTTTCAAGCTTTGCGCCCTGTTCGTCGAGCCGGATGCGGCGCGGCGGAGGTTCATCTAATGTGCGCATCGAGGTCCCTTCGGCCGAGGGGTAAATTCAGCTGAAGTCATTGGGGTCCACCTGACCGTCCGCTTGCGTGGCATTGAACTTGGTAGCGTAAAGTTGTAGGTTCGCTGCAGAGAGAGAGCGACGTGCGGATGTTTTTACGCGGCATTATTTTCGCGGCGCTCACGCTCGGCGCCGCCACCACGATCCGGGGAGCAACCGACGAGGCCCTCGACCTGGAGTCGTTCAGAGGGAAAGTGGTCTACCTGGATTTCTGGGCATCTTGGTGCGGACCGTGCCGGGAGTCCTTCCCGTGGATGAATCGTATCCAGAGCGAGCTCGCGGACAATGGGCTGGTCGTGATCGCGGTTAACGTTGATCGGGAGCGCGCCGCCGCCGAGCAGTTCCTCGACAGCCACCCCGCTCAATTTCGCATCGTGTACGACCCACAAGGCAAATTGCCCGAGAAATTTGGGGTGCGCGGCATGCCGACCAGTTTCATCATCGATCGACAGGGGCGTGTTCGATCTCGCCACGAAGGGTTTTTTCTGAAAAATCGTGCCTCGCTCGCACAGGAGGTACGCGCACTGGTTCTGATCCGCTGAACCTCGAGAGGGTACCCATGCCTGGTCCACGTTTTGCGCAGCCGACGATTTTGCTGGGTCTGTCGCTGATGCTCGCTGGCTGCAGCACCCTCGGTGTCAAACCCTGGCAACGCGAGATCCTGGCCAGGCCTGAGATGGCGCTCACTGCGAGCCCGCTGGATGCAGCCATAGATGACCATGTCTACTTCAGCAAAGAGGCTGCCAGCGGCGGCCGCAGCTTCGGCGGCGGAGGCTGCGGGTGCAATTGAAGCGGCCCGCATCACCACTGCACCTGAGTCTCATGGCGGCCAGCTGCGCTTTGCTGACGCAGGCCGCACGCTCGCAAACCGCAGAAAACTCAGAGCAGCCGCTGCAGCTTGACAGCGCACTGCTCTATTACAAAGAGAACGCCGGTCGCGTGCAGGCCATTGAGCCGGTGGTAAGTCTCAAGAAGGATTTCGGGGATCTGCGGGTTCTCGACGGAACTTTGACCATCGATACTCTGTCGGGGGCGACGCCGAACGGGGCCCTTCCCGCGCACAAAGCGCAAACCTTCGTGGGCCCCTCGAGCCGCAGCCTGACACCGAAGCCCGGGACGAAGACGACCTTCTATACCGCCTCCCCCGGCTCTCTGCCTGAAGACCCCCGTTTCAGTGAGACGCGCGTGGCGGGCGATGTCGCCTGGACTCAACCTCTCGGGCTCGATGACACGGTCTCATTCGGCGGGCATGGGTCGGTTGAGGGTGACTTTGATTCCGCTGCCTTACACGGTGGCCTCAGCCACAGTTTCAATGAGAAGAACACCACGCTTTCAGCGCAGATCAGCGAGGAATACGATCGAATCCAGGCACGCGGTGGCAACCCTGTGCCCGGCAGCGATTACGAGCTGTACGAGCACGAGGGTAGCCAGAGCAAGACCGTAAGCGGCGCGCTGGTCGGGGTGACGCAGGTCCTGGCTCGCAACTGGCTCATGGACCTCAACTACACGTATGACCACTCCAGCGGATACCTGACCGACCCTTATCGGATCCTGTCCGTGCTCGATGGCGCCGGTAATGTCTCCGGCTACCGGTACGAGAACCGGCCCGACACGCGCGGTCGACAGAGCCTCTACTGGGTCAACAAAGTCGCGCTCGGGCCCACCGTGCTCGATATCTCCTATCGGCGCAGTAAAGACAGCTGGGGCATAGGGTCCGACACCGTGGAAGCACATGTGCGGATCGACCTCCGGCGCGGCATGTACCTCGAGCCGCACGCGCGCTGGTACCACCAAAGCGCAGCGGACTTCTACAATCTCTATGTGAGCGCCGCAGGCCCTCTGCCCACATTCATGTCGGCAGATCCACGGCTGGCGGCCCTGGTGGGCACCACATTCGGACTGAAGTTCGCTGTGGAGGCGGGGCACAAGGGTGAATTCAGCTTGAGACTCGAGCAGTACCAGCAGAGGCCGCATGATCAATCCAGCGGTCTGCCCGAGCTCCAAGGTCTCGATCTGAATCCGACTCTCAAAGCAGTCATCGTGCAACTCGGTTGGCACTTTGATTTCTGAAATGCGCGCCACGTCCGACGACCCTGATGACCTCTTGTCGAGTCCGCATGCACCCGAGTTCGATATTGCCGGCCGCGAGAGTGGCATCACTGCGGTGTCCTTCGCCGCGATGGCGAGCGGGTGCGAGTTACTGCTGGAGACATCCGATCTTGACGAGGCCGGGGGGCTCGGAAAGCTCGCCGCCCAGGAGGCGTGGCGCATTGAGGCGAAGTTTAGCCGCTACCGCTCAGACAGCATCGTAAGCGCGATCAATGGCAGCCAGGGTCGGCCGCTCGCCGTAGATCCTGAAACGGCTGCTCTGATCGACTACGCCGCTCAGTGTTATGCACTGTCCGGAGGTCGCTTCGACATCACTTCCGGAGTGCTGCGTCGCTGTTGGAAGTTTGATGGATCCGATCGAGTCCCGGAACCCGCCGCGGTGGCAAGCCTTCTGCCATTGGTCGGTTTCGATAAGATTCGTTGGCAACCGCCGCACATTACACTGCCGGAAGGGATGGAAATCGACTTCGGGGGCTTTGGCAAGGAGTACGCAGTGGATCGGGTGCTGGCTCTCGTCGCACAACGCTTCAAGGGAGCGACGCTCGTCAATTTTGGCGGGGATCTGGCGGCAAATAGGGCGCCGGCCAACGGGCCCTGGCAGGTCGGCGTTGAGCGTCCGGACACCGATCGCGAAGCACGGCTTCTCCTGGAACTTACTCACGGCGCGCTCGCGACCAGTGGTGACACGCGGCGGTTTGTTCTTCGCGAGGGAGTGCGCTATAGCCATATCTTGGACGTGCGTACGGGTTGGCCGGTGCGCAATCCGCCTCGATCGGTGACTGTGGCGGCTAATACATGCGTCGAGGCCGGGCTGCTCGCGACGCTCGCGGCGATCTACGGTGATGCTGCAGAGGCGTTTCTAGACGAGCAGACAGTACAATACTGGTGCCTGCGATAGCGGCCCTTTGGCTGCAGAGAACCCGGCCTCTCGCACGGGCCGGTGAGTTCGGCACCAAACCGAGTGTGACGGAAAGTCTGCGGGCACATCCGGTAAGTATTTGATTCCAAACGGGCACGAACGGACATGTCCGGCCCCTCTAACCGTTTGAATTCATTTGGGTTTCTTGGAGGGCATACGACTCACAATGCCGGGGGGTTGAGGTTCGAGTCCCCTCCCTTTCCACAAAGTTGTAACTCACTGATTCTAATATATATTGTGGCGTTCTATGCGTTTATGCCGGGGAATCGAATTGGCGCGTTCGCCGCCTGTTTTCCCGCGGCTCGCGGACGCTAGATTCAAATGTGATTTTCCACTTCGTCCAGCGAGGAGGGCCTTGGGGGCAACCGACGGGGCAACACATTTGCGCATGCGTTCGTGGGGGGCGGGGCTCGAAAATCGACTCTCGGTCGGCCTGGATCAAGCCGAGCGAGGTTAATCTGACGGGGACATTGAACGTTGTGCGCCTTTGTGCAGCACAAATTGCCAAGAACACTGCAGTAACGGGGGACGGAGGGCCCGGTGTCGTAATCAATGTGGCCTCAATAGCCGCGTACGAGGGTCAATTCGGTCAGGCTGCGTATAGCGCCAGCAGAGGAAGCATCATCGCCATGACACTGCTCGCGCGCGACCAAGCAAGCATCGGAATGCGCGTGAACACTATCGTTCCGGGACTGATCGACACTCCGCTTTTCTCGGGGGCGACTCCGGATATCATCTGCTCGATCGACAAGAACCGATAGGCGTTCAAATACTCATCACGCAGAATAAAGCAGTTGTCCGAGCTGAAGGCTGGTCGCTGTGGACTGCCGCCGACGCACGACAAGGAGAGCGCGTCGGTGAATCGAGCAGCAGTGTGAGCATCAACGGCCGGAACGCAACGAGGACCTTCGCAACGAGCCTGATGACGCTTGCCGAGGATCTTCGCGTTCCAGCTCCGATCGTCCACGACGTCCAGACCGTTACCTATGGGTTCGATAGCGCACAGACTCGCGCAACCAAGTGCACAACTATAAGCGACAGAAGTCGCTCAGCGACTGTTTGCCGTCGGATCACGAGAATCCAGAGCAAAAGTGCCTGGCGGGAAGCCATCGTCGGCATCGAAGTGAACCATGACTTCGCCTGTTTCGGAGGTCCCTTCAGTGTGTTCCCGGATTGCGTTGGTCACCGGAGCCTCGGCCGGATTGGGCGCGGCGATGGCGCGCGCTCTCGTGCGAAAAGGATGGCACGTCATCGCGGCAAGCCGATCAGCGAGTACCAGTCGCGAAAGTAACGGCGCGGTCTGCCATTTCGAGCCGCTC
>Ga0134126_10006767_pt1 | contig 14401 bp, 17 predicted proteins | sample KB31752_FD_96881 | JGI IMG/M metagenome (GOLD analysis project Ga0134126, IMG submission 96881) | Terrestrial soil microbial communities with excess Nitrogen fertilizer from Kellogg Biological Station, Michigan, USA - KB3-175-2 | ecosystem: Environmental > Terrestrial > Soil > Unclassified ... | reverse complement strand
TTCTCCGCATGCTGCAATGAGCCAGACACGATCAATGGTCATTGATCGTGTTAAAACGAATTACTATTGTTTGTACTAACATTGACAATGTATCTCACAAGATAGTAGTATCCGATTCCAAAAAACGCTCCGATGAGATAACCAGTGATAATTTGAGACAATGAAGAGTAATTCATTGCATAACGGATATAAACTACTGTGAAACCAAGAAGTTGTAAGACGATGAGAGCAATCACCTTCCTGAATGATTGCAAGTTGCCAGAGAGATTGTATGCAATAGCGACGAGCCAATAGCATGAGTAAAATGCGACTGTCTGTGCATGCAATGAAGGTAATTCGATAGCCTCTCCGTTATTTGTAAGCCAACTCGGTGATTTCATCATGCATCGAGACTTGTCTTCGTTGGGAGGAGCATATATAAATGACCATTGTGAAAGCAAGTTTCCAACAATCTTTCTGATGGCAAAGTTGAGTAAGATGTTTAGGATGTTTCCAATAATACCTGCAAATGCATGAATATCTCCGCTAAGTAGCCATATCAAAAAGTCTGCTAATGGAAAGAGATATGGAATAATGTCGACTATAGTATCTCTCAATTCAGTTATCATATTTGGAGATGATACTTTTTAACTAACGGCTTCATCATTTGAAATCTCATGGATATATCATTGCCGATTTATTTCCGCGTTCCATGTTCAGAAATAGATGGTACAATTGAAGAGTTTAAAAATACAGCTATTCATCACTTGATACGCAAGATCGCTTTGCGATTGGATAGCATGGATGGATATCCTAAATCCTAAATGCCATGCAAAGAGTGTGCTAAAGCCGAACATGTTGTTAATTCTTCTGCTGAAAGAAGTTGTAATAAAGTATAATTTTTGTCATACAGATGATCAAGAGATCATTAAAGAGTTTTATAAATGCCAAAGACAATGCATGTCGAAAGAATTCCAGATAGAAAACCAACAATGAATCCTTCCCTGAGATAGCTATAAACAACTTGTGGATAAGCTATTGGAACCAAATAGTCGGGTGTTTTATTAATTTTGTCTTTATTCTGTTCATGCTTGGCTTTGCAACGTTGATACACTTCAAATAGGTCTATACTTGCCATTGATATTTATGTAAATATCAATGTTGCTTTAACGACAAACATCGTAGTACTACGATGTCTCTTACACCGTGACAACGACATATGAGAGAATGTAGGTGGTTTGTGGATTGAGCGGATTACCATTGGTGAATGTGAACGAGTTGATTGATTGTTTGATGACGGGAAAATTGAGAGTAATACCCGGAGTAGTGGTGTTAGTTGTGTTGTCTGTGACTGTCATACAGACGACAGCTGCTTCGTAGTTGGAAGTGTTAGAAGGTAGACCAACTGTGATTGCGAGATGAGCGCCAACTATTCCGGAGGGCCCTATTCCTGTGGTAAATTCAATTTTACCCTGTGTACCGTTACCAGAACCAGATAGATTAGTTATTGAAGCAGTATTTGACGGATCGAGACTAATGGTAGCGCTGCTTGTGATCCTGATCAAATTAGTTATTGAGAACCAAATGAATAACGTCATGACGTTAAACACGGTCAATATTACAAGTACGTAATATATGAAACTAAGCCCGTTGTTATACATCAACGTTTTTCTATGACACTGCAGAACATATAGCATTGAAATTCATGTGGCATAGAGTGATTGATGGAGTGTCAGAAACTCCTGGAGTCACTCTCAAATGCAATTTATCTCCAGCGTTAAGCTGACATATTTCAATCATCACCACTGGTTGCCAATTAACTCCATGAGTCATGGCTACCTGTTGTCGTGAAAGTAATACATCTAGGGATGTAGTACTCTTCATCAAATCAATGTAGAAGGTTGACGCATTTTCATCAGTGGAAGCATTAGCGGTGAAGTTAACTGTGAATAAACCGTTTTGAAGGATGTTGAATACTCCAGTTGATGGATCGAATGTTCCTGCTGGTTGATTGAGTTTCACTTGATCAAATTGGGTGATATCTATCTGTGCGGTTGTTTGTAGGATGTCCTTGTAGACGCTGAACGCAAAGGTTGATACTTGGAGGAGACGATTGGGATATTCCCAGGTAGTTTTTTGATCAGCCTGACTTAACAAGACTTGACCAGCTTGTGGTAGAGAATCGGGGAGAGAGACACTTCCATCTGTTCCAGATGCTAAATGCGTTGCCCTACAGGTATTAGAAGAGTCGGTGAGGTCTTTGTTGATGAGTTTTTGTTGCGTAGCAGTTCCCACCAATTCGGTGGAAGCTCCTGGAACCTTATGTTGAACAACAGTGCTTGGAGGAATGTTATCAAGGGAGAACTTAATTCCCTTGAGAGTATCATCAACTCCTCTCACGATGATAGAGTTCTCATAGAGTGCTCTTGTTAACCCTTCAGGACCTCTGGGTCCAGTTGGTCCCATCGGTCCAACTGATCCTCTTTCACCACGAATGCCCTGAGGTCCAATAGTTCCACAATTTCCTCGGTGAGTAGTCATTTTCATAGATTAATCATTTGTATGTAAACATTTACTAAGTTGATATATTCCTGATATACATTCATTGCTTCATTCTTTGCTCTTTGCTCGTATTCCTCGATCAATCCATTGATCGATGATACCTCGTAAGCTATATTCTCAATTCTCGGAATGTATTTATACTTGATGTTCCACAGTATTTCCATGTATCTTCCGACATGTTCTTCGAAGACTTCTGGAGGAGTTTCTTGGATATTTCTCCTTTGTAACAAGAGAGTAGGAATGTTAATGAGCCTTTCGAACACACTGTTATCATCGTTGTCACAGAAGAACTCTGCAAAGCGTACATATTCGTTATCGTCGGTGAGATGCCAATTATGCGTTCTCATATCAAATGCACGCACGAAGAGAGGTGGACGAACATTGCGATTGATGAAAGGCCTTGAGAACAGTAGGTCCCCTTCCTGAATATATTTGTTCTTCTTACTATCAACAACAGCGATCATCAAATTCACGATTTGATGATCTACCTCCATTTACCACGGCGATATTGTTGCGCTGCACATTAATTACACACACGTCACGCTCAAGGCGCATTATGTGTTTAAAATTAAACACATAACCTACGTACGCGTACGCACACATGAGAGGTCAAAATTTTGACCCTCCCAAAATCCACTTTTAGCCACTTTTATCGCTACTTACTGATTTATTTGTTTCTTGTTTTGTTTGAAATAATGCAAAGATTATAAAATCGTATTTTTTATCCTCGTAGAAAGATGATACAAGAGTGTTTAGGAGACCGGTGAGTATTCTTTATTTATGGGTAAATCGGAGAAATGTTGTGTTAGAAAGTCCTTTACTTTCCCTACAGATTTGAAATCCTTGAGGACAACGACTCTTCTAAACTTGTTGAAATCTGTCGATACTCGTTTAAACTATGCTTTGAAGGATGGAAAGCGTGCGTTTCCATTAAGTTTAGCGCATACTGCTCAGAGAATAATGCAGTATTATCTGGTTGTTGATGAAATTGAGAGAAGAGTTGCAATTTATGAGTCATCTCGCCTGGTATCTAACATGATTACATGCGTTTTACAAGAATGAGCTAAAAATGACTTTTCTACCATTATAATGTTAGGAAAGTAATTGCAGCTGCCATCTATTCAGCAAAGGTATGAATGAAGGGCTGCAACCCTCCTGCTAGGTCTGTTTCTAGATCATTGACACTCCCATCAAGGAGTGTATTCGATACAGTGTCTTTCAATGCCCTGTTAGACAGTACCAAACGGAGTTGTCACTACACAAAACTTGTTTTGTGTAGTGACCTTCGATACTGTTAAAAATGTCGGATATTGAAGCCTTAGTTTATACATATCCAGACATAGAGGACCCAGAGTTTCAGCGTCTCTTAAGCATAAGAGAAGAATTCTGGCCAGAACATCAGATGTCAGCCAGAGACAGAATGAGACAATTCGTCCAACGCTTCATGCTCCAGTATGAAAGACAACTTTTATTCTTCTCAACAGGAGCTGGTAAAACATGCATGTCCAGTGGTGCTGCAGAACCTCTCGTTCGCGATATTGTCGGTGAACTCTATGAGTCTTACATCAAACCCGCTCGTACTAACATCAACAAGATTATTGTCATCCTCACTTCTGAGAACAGTCGTGATGACTTTATGAAAAAAGTTGTTGAAAACTGTCATCCTCACCTCTATGAGAAGCTCTACAATGCCAATGTCAATGAGAACATGATCACTAAACTAGCTGCATACACTAAAGAACTTGAAAAATACTACAGTTTCGAAACAAAGCAAACATTCATCACTAACATCTATGGACCAACTGCCTTATCGGAGAAGATAGAAGCTCCTGAGGCTGTCATAACATTCTATAACAACAAGTTTATCATCATTGATGAAATTCACACATTCTCCCGTGAAGATAAACCAGAACAAGCTGAAGAAGACTTGATCTATGCTCGTTATCATAACATTCTCCATCGTCTTAAGGGCATTAAACTGTTGTTAATGACAGCTACACCAATGAAGGATAAACCTCATGAGATTATTAAGATCATGAATCTTCTACTCCCGCTTAGTAAGCAGATGCCAGAGAATATGGATGTATTTGATCAAGATTTAATGAAGGAGTATATCAATGGATATGTTAGTTATTATCAGATGAGTGGTATTCGAACAATTGAGAGAGGTGTAATGATACCACTAGGAGATGATCCAGGTGAATTCGTTACCGTCTATCCTGTCAAGATGAGTGATTTTCAAGCGACTATATATAAGAAGACAATCAAGGAGAAAGATGTCTTTAACAGAAACTCACTGAAGAGTAGCAACATTGTTTACCCTCAGGGCATCCTTCATACTGACTTCCTTCATAACTATACTGAGAGTACTCGTGGAGGATATGAGCCAACAACTGAGTTTAAAAACTTTTTGAAGTCTCGCAAGAACAGAGAGATGCTCAGCGCCAAATTCTGCGCTGTCATCGATCTAGCTCGTAATCTTCCTGGCGTGATCTTCTGTTACATGAAACTCCTTGAGTTTGGTATCCACGACTTGGCAGCCTTCTTTGAACTCGAAGGATTCGAAAAGTACACTGCTAGAATCGAACATTCGTATAAGAAGAAAGAAGATGGAACACATGAAGTCTTCATCGAGAAGAAACTTCGTTTTGCAACATTGATAGGAGAAACTAAACGCATTAGAGGCAAATTTGACTCAATCCTCGCTCTCTCTAATCTTCCAGAGAATGCCAAGGGTGAATATCTCAAAGTCCTCATTGGTAGTACTGCCATTCGCGAAGGTTATGACATCTTCAACTCAGTCACTACTATCATTGTCTCTCCAGAACAAACAGAAACTTCAATGATTCAAGCTATTGGAAGAACTGGCAGATCGGGAGGTCTCGACAACCTTCTCAGAGTCATGCCTGAACTCAAACCGATCGGAAGCGTCTATAAGATGGCATCGTATACATCAGCACCCGATGCTGAAATATCTGCCGATGCAACGTCGACTAATTCACCGGCTAATTCACCAGCCAATATATTGGCTGGTGATGAAGACGAATACATCCTTAGCAAAGATATCGAGACATTCGTAGAATCAGCCAAGAAGGATAGGAGGATTAAAAAAGTAGAACGGATCCTTCGAGCCTGTTCAGTAAATTGTCAAACACATCATGACATCAACTATAACAAGCGTAATATTGATGGCTCATATGCCTGCTTATATAGTGATTGTGATTTCACATGTGCTATTCCACCTAATGAAGATGAAACGTTAGAATCAGATGCTATGGATGTTCTCTATCAAGGAGATAAGATTGCAACTGTTATCGATAAGATTAAGAACATGTTCAAGGAGAACTTCTATATCAACATGAAAGATATTGCAACTCTTGCCGATTCTCAGAGTTTAGCATTCAGAGCAGTAGAAGACATGAACACACAGAAGATGAGAATTTCAGACCGCTTTGGTCAAAATACTTATGTTTACTTTGACAGGAAGGGTGCCTATGTCTCGCCATCAAGTGTCATTAAGTCTACGGGGCCTGACGGCGTCACACCATCTGAGATTCATCCAGCAGAATATTCGCATTATATCACATCTGTCAATATTGTTTCACTTGAAGACTTGGTAAAACAACCATTGAGAATACCAGATTTGATAGAGAAGATCATGACAACAACTGCGCCTGTTACAGGATCGCTGGAGAGTGATCAAGCATTGTTAGACAAGTTTAAATTCTTCATCAGGAGAGAAGTTGTCAACAAGAGTGAAGTGTTGGAACACATTAGGGGAAGGGGAGATAGACAACAGAGAGGAGAAGTGACAGGGACGGCAATCTTCTGGGTTAACTATTCTGGTAAGCTACTTACTCATGGAGAGATCAAAGTGTTTGAAGGAGATGTAGGAATACTGAGAGTTCCTACTGTTATGGAAACTATTGGCAATGCCCATGATATTCGAATTGTTGCAAAACCATCCCAATGGGTTCACCCTGATAGGTATCTAGCAAGAGTGTTGAATAGAATATGGAGGAAAGTGATGGTAGACAAGTTTAAACCATATGAAGAAAAGTATAGATACTTTGGATTGACGATTCCTATAGAGGTTGACACACTGAGGATCGCAGAGAATGATAAAGATAATGCCAAGAATCCTGGTAAAGTGTGCTCATCTTGGAAGAGAGAAGAGCTTCAAGAAGTTGCAAAATATGTAGGAATTCCTGACATTCAAGAAGTCAGCAAGTTTGTTAAGGATTGGTGCTTCATTCTCACTGAAGAGTTTAGGAAGAAGGACATGTTGTTAGTTCTATAATATTACAGGACTTTTCAATGCTGGTATGTCATTGATATCAATGGCATATTATTGCGTTTTTAACAATCATCAACTCCAGTAATTCCTTTTGACAACAGGAAGTATATGTCGGACTACGATAGCGCGGCATTGGTTGGCTTGATAGTATTTCTCTCGGGAATTACTTCAATTGCCATTATTATGCTCTGTTATTTGATGAACAAGGTGTTTGAAATAGCAATTCTATATCTTCGGAAATCTGATGTTATGACTCCATTGAACCAAGCGAACAACGCTGTCAACGATAGTGCAACAGCATAATATCAACACGTTGATATTATGCGCTATTCAATTGTATTTTTATCCATCATCGATCATCTAATAACTTGTTAAGACGGAAGGTGAAGACATCATGAATCAAAACGAACTTCTAATTGCTATCTTTGGTGGTGTTGTTGGAGTTGTGCTTATCGTTGGTCTTATTTGTCTGATGTGGCGTTTGATCAAAAGATGTAAGCGAAACGATGAGTTTGGTTATCTTCTCAGCTCTGATCGCTTCAGCGAAACTCCGACACTTGAGTCTAACCTTCAGCATCAATATACACGAGTTTAGCATATCATTGATATATCAATGATATGTTTTCCTTTTGTATTTTTATTCATCATCGATCATCCAATAACTTGAATCGTTGATTATTAGTCAACGATTATGAATAAGGACGAGATCATCATGGTCAGTTTTTTCGGTGGCATCATTGGGTTTGCACTTGTCGTTGGACTCATTTTCCTGATGTGGCGTCCTATCAAAAGATGCATTTACCGTCTGCGGCATGATGGTCTTGATGATCCTCTCGCCAGTGATGTAACCACTGTCTCATACAACACTCTTGGGTCTAACTCACGTTGGCCTTGGCCTACCTGAGTAAAAGAGTAATGAATCAATGAATAATCAGGATTTCAAAACTCTACATCTCATGTCGAGTTTCAGACACAAAAATCAATGCAAAACATTGATTATCAAACTCAATTTAAAAAATTGAGTTTGATCAAGAACCATTGTTTTTCGATGGAAAGACGAAGGAAATCGCTGTTAGGTCCTTAAAAACAGATGCTATTACATCTGTTTCTTATGAAACAATATACAAGAATCAGCCGAGAACTATTTGGTTTTCAACATTGAGAAGTTGCAGTTAAGTTCTCTGACATTTACCAATGTATTGGTAAATGTTAATTATCTTGATATTTCATTTTTTCGCTGTATGCATCCTTGAGTCTTAAAAATTCAGGATGCGAGCAACCGAAGCCACCCACTCAAATAACAAAAGGAAAATAAGCAGAAACCATTATTACTTCAAATAATTGTGAAATTGATTCGCAGTTAGATTTCTTATGCAGTACGCGGGCGAGAGACAGCATCATGACAAAATACTTGGCTATCTCTCTAATTAAAAAAAATTAAACGGAGACCATTTTATGGGCAATTTTTCAGTCGCTTCATTGCAGGATTCCCTGCATTTGCAGTTAGGTCTCCTATGATCGTGCATGCAAGTCAGTCATTGTAATATGTTGCTGGTGGAACTCTTGTTGATATTGCCAGAGTTCTTTTTTCATCATCTCTATTCGAGACGATGAGATAGTGTAAACCAAACCCATTGGTCTACATCTTTTCTTTAACATGTTTTAAAAATCCATTCCTTAATTGCTTTCATGTTTTACTCTCTCTTTTCGAGAAATCCAGGAGGAATGGGGAATTCGCCGGCATTCACTACAACTTCTCTGATGGGTTTAAAGTGATCAGAATGGAAGACTCTTAACATGTTATCAAGTGGATAAACATGTAGATCTTTACCGGCCAAGAGATCCTTGAGTTGACCGACTCCAAAGCCCGACATCGTGATAACTCCTGAAATGTTGAATGAAACAACGAACCCCTTTGTTTCTCTGGCAGCCAGATTCCAGAATATCAGGCGAGGGACAGGGAATCCAAAACTCTTGAACCTCCTTGCGAGAGTTTGATATGTCGTTTCCCAATCACCACTTCTGCATTTTGCAATATCAAACTGCATATCAGATGCAACAAGTAGTGTTACTCCTTCCATATCCTCAGATGATAACTTAGCCTTCAGAGCATGCTGTAGAACCATCTCGAATGCTGCTTCAAAGTTGGTATTACAACCCCATGGAGCTCGCTTGATAAGATGATACTTGCTTCGATGAGTTTGATGATTCGAAAGATCAACCCAAGTAGGATGTTCGCTGAATGTCATCACACGATCTCTCCATGCCGGATCTGCAATCTGTGATACAACCCATCCAATGATTGTTGAAATTTGTATAGCTTGGACATTACCAGCGATAGGCGTGCACATCGATCCAGAAACATCAGCCATCACGATCGTCTTACCTAGATCAACTACCGCGGATCCTTCCTGCTTAGCTCTTTGAGCACATTCCTTCCTCAAAGTTTCAATGAAATCAGCTGCTTGCGCTTCGAATACATCTTCACCGCATGATGCATCATGCGGTGAATCAAACATTCCAGGGAACTGATGAATCTGAAGCCTACCACCATGAATCTTCTCTTCTCCCTTGTTAACCTTGGCAAGGAACTTCTCAAACCTCTGCGCTAGAGCAATCCACTCTGGAGATTCATGTCTGATCTCCTTCTTCTTTGTCAAGTTCTTGAAAGCTAGTTTACCAAGAATCCTCATAGCTCCTGATGGAACCTTAGAAAAGTCAATACTCTCTAAATCTCCAGTGCATAACTTCCTCTCCACCACATTGGAAGCTTGTCGAAGTTGAGATAGCACCTTCCTGTAACTGCAGAAAACTTCCGACTTATGCTTGGCCTTCAGATGAGGAATCAAGTTGTAAAGATGGAATGCTGTCATGTTTCCATACACTTTCCATCCTGCACATCCTTCAGTGGAAGCATACTTGCCTGCTAGTGTCACTACCACTGATCTATCCATAGTATCATGGATAACATTAAGCCAATCCTGATACAGAACCTTAGCATGATGTTTGGACAACGCCTTGATCAATGGCTTAAAATCTTCAGTACGCTTATTTGCTGCTAAAGCAATTCTCTCAAAATCTTTCCAGTTACCCAAGCATTCCTCATTTGGAAGGAGAGGAATCAATCCTAAAACTGTCTTCGGTGCCACAAGATACAGATCAAGAAGTGCTTGATAGTAAAGTGCTCGCTCACCAGCACCATTCTTAATGCAACGTGCATAAGCGATCAACAAAACTAAATAAGCTTTCTCATCTCTACGAGCATTACTCCAAATGTTCTTAACGTCAATACTACGTCCTCTAACGAGATCCTTAGAAAAAGCTTCTAAAACTAAATTATTACCCATTGCTATAATTGCAGGAGCGCCATTCTCTCCATAAACAATTCCTGCAGAACTATCCAGAGCACTTACTAAGTTCGCCATATCGTACTCTTATTTATGAGAAAGCAAAACTACAGTGTTTAATAACTGCATGCGATATTAACAGTAGCATCATCGATGGTACTTTCTTACTCCTCGAAAATCTTTGGAGTAACATACTCAACAACCGAATTGATATTTTTTACACCTTCGAATTCACCATGACTTGTTGAAACTGTTCTCAAAGGTTTTGAATGAAGAACTGCAGGTGGAAGCGATTTGTCATAGTAGATATCTCTTCCATCAACGAGGATGTTTCCGTTGTCATCGATAGTTTTAACAGATTGTTCTAACAAGATAGATTTTCCTCTTTCCGAACCAGTGATAAACTTGACTTCCCTGAAAGAAATGCCAGAGTCATGAAAAGTAGATAATTTGATAAGTTTATATGATCCAACAGTTTTAACAATGGGAACGTAATATTTAATCAAATTTATTCCTATATTCTTAATATTGGTCAGTCTACTCGCACATGATCGCAAGTGTGGATTTAAAACAACTCCCACGAGTGGAATTGCAAACATGACAGCAATACCAGCGAAGGTTAAAAATGACGTAGAATCTGACATTGTTAAGTATCGGATAATTTAACATGTTTAAATATTCGATTTACTAAATAACAAATGCAAGAGCCACTAAGTTCTCATTCGCTTGACAATGCTTATCAGCGTCTTTTCGATGTGTGTTTCGACATTGTCACAGCGTATAACAAGTGTTCAGCAACTGATATTGGAGGAGGTGTTGAAGGAATGAATGCAAAGACTGTTGAGAACGAGTTGACTGCTTACAAGGAAAAATATGATCAGACGACTCCAGACATTCATGTTGATGTAGCGTGTGAATTGTATGATAATGTAAAAAGTTCAGTTAACAGAGGCTATCTCTGTAATTCATGGTTGAAGAATGAGAAGTCATGTTTCTACTATGGAGCATCATACGATGATTGCAATGATTGTATTGTTCGGTTAGACAAGATGTTTGCTATGTTAGAATACATGAAGAGATCGACTGAACAATTTGTCGATCAAGCTCTCATTCTACGCCACCGATTCTTCTGTAATCTTTATGCTGTATTCATCGAAACTCAGAAGAGGAACAAGGATGCAACTCCTAGTAACTTGGAAACCTTAGAATCGAGATATAAGGAAATTCTCGATGACATTCCTAAACCAACAAGGAAGCCTGTTCCAGAACAGGGAGGATTAGCTTCTCTCTTTGGAGGAGGGAAGATGGAAGACATGATGAGCAATCTGAAAAACGCTCTTCCTAAAGTTGTTGAGATGGTCACTCAAGGAATGGAGAGCAATGGTTATCAGATGGATCCTGAAGAGAAAGGACAGCTCAGTAGCTGTGTAGAAAACCTAACATCATTCATGGATAACCCTGCCAGCATTCAAGACATTGCTCGTGATATTCAGAGTGGAAATGCCGACATCTCAACCATTGTTCAACGCATCATGCCTAAAGGTCCAGGAGCAATGGCTCCTAGTGGCAGAGCTCCGAAACCCCCTCCACCATCGATTGAATAATCCATCGATGGAAAATTCTAACATCATCTATTATTCTTATAATATCATTGACATAATACTTATTATGTCAATGAAGAATGACGTATGTACATGTGTCAAAACAATCTCTGAACGAAGAGAACTTGCCAAGGTTTTACTGACTTTAAATCAAGATGATTTGAATGATGACACGGTGCATTCCTTGAGTCATGCTGGATTTTGTAACATTAGAATAGTTGGAGATTACAAAGTTCCTGCATGCATAATCAACGAAACAGAAGGATGGAAGAAGATTTGCAGAACCATCCAACTCAATAGAAGATATCTAGTTGAAGAGATAAGTATTGAAGATGGAATTGTAACAGGAACCTATTATAGGAATCCCAAGCATACATTACTTCATGTATATCCAAGTATCATTGTTGAAGCTGATGAAGTATCAGACGAATAGGATCATGCGAAACATTTTCGCATGATTGTTTGTACTGTTAAGCAAGGTACGACAGTTGACTCATAACCAATCCTGATACAGCATGATTCTTTGGTTGGACAGGATTGTTGAGGAAAGCTTCTGTAATGACTCCAACGATTCCAACAAAACAAATACATGCCATAAGAATTGCAAGTGTTGCCTTTGTACGGTAATACTTGAACAAGTTGTTTAGATTCCTCTTCACTTTTGGTTTGCCATATGTGAAATAGAGATACATGATAGGAACTGATAGGAAGAACCCCAATCCTCCAGCAACTCCTCCAACTTTATAAGTGAACATGTCTGCATTAGTTTTCGGAATAGCGAGATTGGTATAACATACAAGAACGTAGAAATCAAAAAGTATTCCTCCAAGAAGCATATTAACATTGTAATGAACTTCTTCAGACGATGAAAGGGTATATAACCAACCAGGAAGAGGAAGATTGAACAATTGCAAACTGTGTAATATGGTGTAAACTCCAAATAGGGCAAGCACTACATCAATGACTCTTCCTGCAACTGTATCATCATTGTTGATAAAAAAGTTAACGACAGGAATGTTCTCTATCTTTGACTTTGCATCATAACTAAGAGTGAATGATAGAATGGTCACTGTGATCTTGATAATACCATACAAGAATAGAATAGCTCCTACAAGATAGGAAAAGAATTTATTCATCGTTAAAATGTTTTTTAACGATGAGATAGAATAGATCGAGGAGACAGTAATTAAGACATGACAATGCCATTGTCATGTCCGACTAGTAGTATGATTGCGAGCGATCTTCCACTGGCAAAGAACTCTACTTGCTTTACTTGTTGCTTGAATGACAGTAGGATCAAAGCTATCCGTTGGTAGGGAGAAGAACCACAAAGAGTGACGGAGGATTGCATAGGCAGCATTCCGAGCTTCGTGTGGAACATTGGCCTTAAATTGGATAAAGGCATTGTTTGTCTCTACACGCCGCAAGTGTTCCTTGTCGAGAACATCAGTGATGATTCTACAACAGTCAACAGGAAGGACATCAGCAGTGACGAGAGCTTGGACTGCTGCTTCTAACCACTTCTTATACTGGAGAGAAGTTACACTCTGGTTGCGTGGATACATTACAATGATGTGAGGAACAATCGATACTCCACTACGAGTCTTAAAGTCAAATTCAGTGGAAACGAAGAATGGACGAAGGGTGAAGGAAGTACCACTGACGCTTCCTTTAAGGGTGATTTCTTGTTCACCAACATTAGGTAATGCTGATGAAGTGGGAGGTGATGGTTGAGGAGAATCCTGTTCAACGGGAAGAGGCTCTGGGGGATTCTTGGGTGTTTCAACGACGATCGGTTCCTCTTTTGTTGGTACTTCTACAGGTGGGGAGTCTACTGGCAATGCATCATTGCCAGGTTTTAAAGATCTTCCTCTACCACGTCCACAACCACGCCCTCGACCACCACGACCACGTCCTCCAGATGTTACTGCTTCTGCCCATGCTACTCCAGGAACTGCCTTAGTGAGAGGAATAGTTGGTACTTCTTTACGTTGCACACGTTCAGTGAATCCTTTACTAAAGACTGCTAGGTAGTTGTAGTGAGAGGAATTGGGACCAAGGTGGATAGAGCGGAGGAATTGGAGGCCATAACGACCCAGTTCTGCCCAAATGTCTGCAAGAATCATGTTCCTGCATTGGACAATGTAAGTGTTTGGCACAAAATTGCGCTTCTGATCTGTTGTTTCCGTAGTCATTGTTACAAGATCTTGGACTGCTGCTTTTATGAGACATCCACTATTCCATGTTTAATAACAAGACTAACAAATTGAGATTTTTCAATACGTGGTTTATCTCAAACTATTTACGAGATGCAACAAGTTAATGATCGTCTAGCTTGTCCCCTAGAGGATGAGTCTGAACATTTTTATTGTGATGGAGGAGATCTGTTAGATTACTTTCATTTCAAAGTCTCCGAGATCGCAAAAGGTACCGAGTTGAAATCAGAGTATAAACGGATACTCTATCTCAATCAATCCTTCGGTTTCAGACAGTTCCTCGAATATAAATGTAATGTTACAGGGACGAATTTATACATTGTTACAGAGGAATACACCAGTCAAACCTGTACTATATGCGGTTCTTTAAATCATGCACCGTTTGATAACCGACGTATA
>Ga0134126_10006766_pt1 | contig 14402 bp, 9 predicted proteins | sample KB31752_FD_96881 | JGI IMG/M metagenome (GOLD analysis project Ga0134126, IMG submission 96881) | Terrestrial soil microbial communities with excess Nitrogen fertilizer from Kellogg Biological Station, Michigan, USA - KB3-175-2 | ecosystem: Environmental > Terrestrial > Soil > Unclassified ... | reverse complement strand
GGAGTCACAGTACCTAGCGTACATAGCGACTTTTTCGAACTTGGTGGTGATTCTCTGCAAGCAATACGTGTATTGTCCCAGATCCAAACGAAGTTCGATGTCGTATTGCCTCTTGCATCATTTTTCGAAGAAAAAGCTACACTTGCAGTTCTTTGTTCGAATGTAGAAGATGCATTAAATCGAAAGGCGTCTGCGGCCAGCTAGGATCCTGCGTACATCATGGCTTACATAGTTGTGCTCTGCTCCGGAACTTTGGGTGATGTTCGTCCTTTTATTACACTCGCAACCGCCTTAAAGAGTCGGGGAAATAATGTTCTAATTCTCACGAACCGACGTTATGAATCGGAATGCATGCAGGCTGGATTGCTTGCTGAGTTTCTGGATAGCCACTCTGAATCCACGGAGATGCTGGCGGATCTCCCCAATCTCAATACTCCACTGCGTGTTCAGCATTTTCTTAAACGGCATATAATCCCTCGTATTCTTACCGCAGTTTCAATTCTTGAACGCCGATCCATACATGAACCTCACATAGTAACTATGGCATTTTTTGGGCTTGCACAGCTTGTGGCCGAAAGATTTAAAGCCGGGTTGACAACTGTGTTTCTTGCTCCTGATCATCTTGCAAAATGGGAAACCGCTACGGCTTTTATTTCTCTCTATATGAGAGAAGAAATATCGGGACTTGGCTCTCAATTAAAAATTGCGCCTATCAAAGAGTCGACCGAGATGTTCAACCAGAAGAAGAATTGTATGGCCCTCTGGCCAGCTTGGTTTGAGCAATCTAAAGCGATACATCCGGAGGTTAAAAGGGTTGGATTTCTACCCACCAACGAATCTCCAAATGAACTTTCCGCGCAAGTTAAGAATATTGTTGAAGGAACGCCAGCCCCGATCCTGATTATTGGCAGCTCAGGAAGATCAGTATGGGGAAAACATTTTTTTGAACTTGCTGCTCAGTCCTGCGCAATGATCACGCGGCCAACTATCATGGTTGTGCAACACCAAAATGTTGTGCCGGATGTGCTCCCAGAAAACGTTCTTTTGGTTGAACGTTTATTCGATATTCGAAGAGTAATGTCGCGTTGCTCCCTCGTCATTCACCATGGCGGGATCGGAACGGTTTCAGACGCACTAGCAGCGGGATGTCCACAAGTGATTCTGTCTGATGGTTTTGACCGAACCACCAATGGCAAGATCGTGGAATTGCTTGGGGCAGGACGTGTATTGGACGTATCTAAATGCAACGATCAAGAACTCAACGCTGCGATAGCCGATTTAAATTCTTCACGAGAAATATATGAAAAATGCACAGATTATTCGACAAGAATAAAGCAACAAAATACTGCAGATGCCGCGTGCTCACTCATTGAATACCCATTGACTGGGCCGCTAGCTGGCTAATGAAACATTCGAAGACTCTTGCATTTCATCAAGAGTTGCCAATATCCGGTCCAATTCCCTATGCTCTTGGCGGCCGCGCACCCGATAGAACTCAAATACCTTTTGCGCCATGCGATCGGCATTCCCTTTACGGCTCCAGAAAACCGGGATCGTTGACCACACACAATTGATATCTTCATCTGCCATTTCTGATTGGGTCCATGCCAGCAAATCGCGCTTGCTGAAATCTTTGGTTTGTATAAGCGGCTGCTCACTCAATCGAATTGCAGACATTAAAGTTTCATTGTTCATCGGCGCAACTAAAAGATTTTCCGTGACACATTGCTTTTCCAAAGGCGTGCCGATCAAAGGCGTAGCAACGAAAAGATTGTTAATTGTGCCGAACTCCCGGGATAAATCTTTCGCATAATGAAGGGTTCTTCTCACTTCTGTTTCAGTCTCTCCTGGGAAGCCAATGATGAAGAAGGCAAAAGTAAGAATCCCCGCATCCTGTAAGCAGCTGGCGGCGTGGCGCACATCATTCAGATCTAACCTCTTATTAATAATTTCATTTAGTACCCGCTGATCTCCGGATTCCACAGCAATCGTCACAGAAACCGCTCCGCTTTTAGCCATTAATTGAGCGATCTCCGGTGTAATACTGTCCGCACGAATACCATTCGGCGTGTCCCAAGTAATATCCATGTCGCAAAGCGCTGTCAGCAAATCGATAGTTCGCTGAGGACTCAACGTCAAATTGTCATCTTCAAAATGGATATGAGTTACGTTTAAATGAGACTTGAGATATTCAATATGTTCGACTACGTCGAGCACCGGAATCATGCGATATTTATAACCGACTTGCGAGTGAACGCTGCAAAAGCTGCATTTATATGGACATCCTCTACTCGTATGCACTGGGGCACACCGTCCGCCAGCTTTACGGAAACGCTGAATGGCATAGCGTGGATTGTTGTACATGCGCTCGACATCCAATAAATCATAGGCCGGCATCGGAAGCGTTCCCAGCGAATCAATAAACGGTCTTGGTGCAGTGCGCAAGACTTTTCCATCCGTTCTCCTATAGACGATTCCGTTCACGCGATCTAATTCATGAAACTGCTTATCGCCAACGTCATAAACTTCCAGAAGCTGCCCGAGTGTTTCTTCACCCTCTCCCACAACACAAATATCAATCGCATTTTCTTGGGCAAGCAAATTTTCGGCGTTCGTTAGGACAGAAGCTTCAATCCCACCCATGACAATCTGTACGTCTGGATCAATCGACTTGAGAAGACGGGCAAGATAACGAGAATCCTCGATAAACATTGAAAAAGGATTCGTGATGCCGACGATGTTGGGCTTACTTTCAAGCAGCACCGAACGAATTTCTTGGTCGGAAGCACCCCATCGAACGTCATTATTACTACCGCGCTCCACATTGTAATAAGCCAGCGAATCAAAGATGCGGCAATCGGCACCGTGCCTTCTTGCCACCGAAGCCAAACACACCAGTCCCATTGGCAAATAAGACTGAAATTCATCGGCCAGTTTACGAGGATATGTTTGAGGAGGATTAATCAGAAGTAGTTTGACTGGAGTTTGGAGCAACGTCATAACTTTTACCTGATACCACTCTGGGCCAGACAAGACGGTAATTTTTTGTCAGTCTACTGCGATCAAAGTTCTTCTCGGTAAAAAATCTGCCTCGTTACGAATGCCGAACATATCAAGCGTCTGAAAATTAGACATCCATCCCCAAGTGCATTCTCTATGGACGAGTAATATGGTTGGGTATAGCTGACGACGATATCCTTAAATCAAGTATCTTTGATTTAAATATTGGTGATAAAAACACATTCCATCCCTTATTGAAGAAGGATCCGGGCCAATGAATTCTTCGAGTCTTTCAATAATTTTTTTCAGTGTTCTTGGATCAGCTTCCGTACTGGCGCTATTACTTTGGAAAATCAAGAAACGAAGGAATGCGAGGCTCGAGAGTTCGGACGCCGTATGGGATCAAAATGACAATAGTACTTCAAAATATAAAAACTTGCGGAGAAACCACTGTCTCCGCACATCCGAATACGTAACCATGAGTGACGGAGTTCGACTGGCAGTCGATGTGTACTTACCGCAAATGGCTGATGGTTTAACTCGTGTACCCACCATTCTTTTTCAAACGCGGTACTATCGCGATATTGAATTTCGCTGGCCCTTTTCCCGGCTTATTCGCGTCCCATGGGTAGAACAAGCGTTCTTTTTTGGAATGCATGGTTATGCCTTTGTCATCCTCGACACACGGGGGTCTGGTGCATCTTTTGGCCATCGGGTTTCCGATCTTTCTTCCCGCGAGACCAAGGACGGAACAGAAATTGTTGATTGGATAACTTCGCAGCCATGGTCCGACGGAACTGTCGCAGCTTATGGAGATTCATACGCCGGAGCTGCGGCCGTGATGTTAGTTGCTCAAGGTCACCCTTCCGTGAAAGCTCTTGCCGCGCTAAACAGTCCTTACGATTTTTATTGCGACATCGCGCTTCCCGGCGGAATAACCTGGGTTTCGTTCAATCAGTTGTGGAGCAAAACAGTAGAGGGCCTTGACCAAAACCGACTCGAAGGACTCTTGCCCAAGCTTCTTATAAAAGGTGTGCGGCCGGTGGATGCGGACGGATCGCGCGATATGTTGCGCAATGCGATTCAGTACCACAAACAGAATTACAAATATTTTGAGGCTCTAAAACAAATCACATATCGCGATGATCCGTTCGGCGAACAAACGCTCGAGACGATCAGCCCTTGTGGGCATTTTGATAAGATCCGAGCTGCAAATATCCCCGCTTATATTCTCACTGGCTGGTTCGACGTTTTCGGCCCGAATGCCGGGATAAGACTTTTTGCGAATTCTCCACATTCCGACAGCCGCCTTACCATAGGCCCTTGGACTCACGGCTTCGGCAGGATCCAACCTGGATATAAACTACGTTCCAGTCATTTCGAGTGGAAAATTGAGATTCTTAAATTTTTTAACAAACATTTGCGGGGCGACCCTCCTGCCAAGAAAGCAGATCCGATACATTATTGGACTGTAATAGAAGAAAAATGGAAGTCCACAAAAGAGTGGCCTCCACCTCAAACTTCTTTTCTGGAATACTTCCTTTGTGCAGATCAAAAATTAGATTTACAAAGCCCTGCGAACAACCCGATTGTTAGTCAACAAGTACAACAATGGAGTGTGAACAAGAACAAAACACGTTGGGCGCAACCATGGAAATCTCGGCTGGAAACGCTGACAGATCGCAGCGCCCTCCACTATGAAACAGAGATGTTGGACGCGGATTGCGAAGTCACGGGTCGTCCAACATTAATGATGTTCATTGGCTCAAGCACCAGTAATGATCGCTTTTTCGTCTATTTGGAAGATATCGATAAGGAGGGAAAATCTCGGTATGTGACTGAAGGCTTACTACACGCATTGCATCTCAAACGCGCACCGATCATAGACAAAGGCTCTGAGCTTCACAGTTTTCATCGTATTGACGAGACAATACCTGAATCAAACGACTTCCCAATCGAAGTCGCAATAGATTTATTTCCCATTTCCTACCTGTTCCTTTCTGGCCACCGAATTGGAATCTCCCTGAGTGGCTCGGATCTTGCTCATTTTGATGAACCCGTTGGTCACGTACCGGCGTGGCGCGTATATCACGGTGCCAAGCATCCATCGCGCTTACTTTTGCCGCAGATGCTGCGATGTTCAACAACGCGTTAAATCATTCTCGCACGATTACTATTAATGCTTGATGACCCTCAATGCAAATACGTTCTTTTAATTGAAGAATTAACGCGAGCAAATATATCCGCTGTCCTAGGCGAACTCATGACATATTTAGAACACCGTGAGCGCCCATTTGTGACAATTTACAGTCGGCGACCGATTTATGTTGCTTCCAATCTGACCCTCTTGGCGACTTTCAACCCAAGAGATCGCTCTGCAATCGAGATAGATGCTGCGCTGCTTCGTCGGCTTCGAATAATGGGATTTCCACCTTCAATCGATCAGTTATCGGAAATGTTGACCGGATCCGCGCTTTCTCAAGACGTAATTAAGAAAATCCAGAATATTTTCACCCAGTGCAAATCGAAAAACCCTGAGAGTTATGAGCACTTGATGCCATTCGGTCACGGAATTTTTGCGGACGTAAAAAACGAACAACCCGACCTGCATAGACTTTGGATAGAGCGAATCGTGCATCTGCTCAAACGTCCCTTAGTCGATCCCCATCCCTTCACGGACGTAATCTCCACAAACTACCCGTGGAAAGACTCAAATTTCAGGTTGTCATGATTTTACGAGTCCCAGAACGTGGCCATTTGGAAATCAGTGGCGATTCCTTCTCACTTCTGTCTCCCCAACCGACCTTTTGGAAACTGATTGATGCGAAGCTTCTCGGAATATCACAGATCGGGGCAGGTCGAGTTCGCCTAGATGGCAATAGTTTTGTGGGACGGGCAATTTTCCAAACGCCACTTTGGAAATCGTAGAAAAAATTCCGGGTGCGCTAGCTTCTCTTTTATCTTTCGCAACTAACGACGCATTTAGGCAGGAAAGAATAAAATCCGCAGCTTCCGAGTTGGGCGACCTAGCTGCCTTGCTTATCGCCACTTTCTTGAGCGAACTGAAAGCCTACGTGAGCAAAGGTCGCGAAGGCTTTTACAGGACAGAATCTTTCACGGGGTCACTTGTTGGAGGTCGCATAAATCTCACACGCACGATCAGCTTAAGGTCCCGTGGCTTGCGTCATGTCGTTTCTTTTGAGAAGCATGCACTCTCGCGCAATACCCAAAAGAATCGTCTCTTTCTTTCAGCTCTACGAGAAATTCAGGACATCGCGGACATCATCCACCTTGAAGAAGACCAAATTACTAAGGCACGCGAGCTGGCGATGATTTTTGAAGATTGCAGCGACTTCGAAGTTTTGTTCGCGAGGAGATCCTTGGTAGAACGCGCAGAAGCTCTTCTTTCACAAAATTCACCCGAGCAGGATTTAATCGCATTAGCAGGAGTGATTCTCTCTAATACTAGTTTTGAATACCAAAATCCAATCCTTGGCTCCGTACCCAGAACTTGGTTTCTTAGTCTCGAGGTATTGTTCGAGAAGGCTATTCGCAAAACATTAAGACGCACCCTTCCTTTAATTGATGTCAGGAGTGGAAGGGAGCGGTCCCGACCAATTTTCAGCACACAAGCAAATCTCTACCGGGCTAACCCCGATCTGGTATTGACGCAGCAAAATGTCGTTTGCGCCGTGGGGGATGTCAAATACAAATCATGGACCGGACTGGCCATCGCCGACGATATCTACCAACTCCTCGTGCACACGATGACTTTCGAAGCAACGAAGGCCTTCCTCATTTATCCAAATGACAGGTTTGAGTCTGTGTATCTCGGGACATCCTCCACGGGCTTTCCTGTATGGCTCTTCGCTGTAGATCTGAATAATCTTGCCCGCGATATCAATTTATGTGCCGAACAGTTAGAAGTCGTCACACTTCCACGGTTAGCTTGATAACTCCGTATGCGGCCAAATAGACATCCCCTTTCTAAGTCTGAACAGATGGCACGCGTGCGAAGTCGCAACACGGGCTTGGAGCTTTTGTTCCGGCGAGCGCTATGGAAGCTGGGACTTAGATATCGATTGAACGCTAAGTTACCTGGTGCACCGGACGTTGCTTTTATGACAGAACGACTTGCAGTATTTGTAGACGGTTGCTTCTGGCACGCATGTCCAGACCACTATCGTGCACCTGCAACTAATGTAGAGTTTTGGCGCGCCAAACATGACCGCAATTCAAAACGTGATCGACACGTCAACCGCTGTTTGGAGTTGGAGGGTTGGACAGTTCTGCGAATTTGGGAGCATGAGATTAAGCAGGATAAGAATAAGGCGACAGACCGCGTTGTGCGTTCGTTGAAATCAGCCTCGAAGAGAAAAGAGCAATTGGAACGACAGGCAATCATCGGAATCAGAAAAGCCGTACGAAACGGAAATTTAGGGGAACGATTTAGACCTCATGAAATCAATGCCCTCTTAAAAATCACGTGGGCTGACGGGTTTCTGGCAAAGCACCGAGTAGGGAACCCGGCAGGGCTCTCCGAATTATTCATTCGAATAGGAAAAGGTTTCTACCGCCTCGCCAAGTGAGCCTCTAGGTCACTCATTCTGACGATGCCTACAACTTTAGTAATGCTTCTATCGGATCGGTCGCATGTTATGGAAGTTTTTCCTTCTTCAGACCTTGCACTCAATACTGGCTTATCAACCTTTTCGGACTAATTGCTTGGTACGGCCAACTGGTTCCCATGAGAGACAACTCAAAGTCTCGGTAACCGCAGCAAATTGAACAAGTCAAGTTTTCGCGAAGATATGCGGTGGTCGGATCCACAGACTCGATGGACGCGATGCCAATCTAAATCCGGCACACAACTGGCACACAGCGAATCACTGATGGCCAATAAACATGCGGGTGTTCGCTGCGTGGGCGGGTGACCACAGATCAGCAACTACCCTCGAGTCACGTGGCGCATGTTGGCGCAACGCTGCGTCGGTGTATCGAACCGCGCGACCTGCCCGCCGGAGTAAGTTGCCATCATTGATGTCCCATCCGCTGGAGATCGTCCCTTTGTCATTTTTCGCGAAACGTCGGCCTGCGCATCCGCGCGCGACGGTTTCAATAGTAAGCCGCACTGAAGTGCACGCATGTGCAAAACTTCCTGTTGACACACTAAGGTTCTTCGCTTAGATTCTGGCGAAGTCTCTGAGGGGGGACTTTATTCGAGGAGGTGGGCCTATGGCTCGCTTCAGTTATTGTTCCTTCTTGCTTTTTATATCTCTAGCAGTGTCTGCCTCAGCGCAAGTATCCAGCTTTCAAAACCCTTCCGAAACCTTGCAAATTGCCCTTCGATCTGCAGCAGTTTTAGGTCTATCAGGTAGGTCCGTGGCAGTTCCCATCAGTGCGATTGGCCAAATTCACTCAGCGGATCAGGCATCTGATGGCAGTTTCTCGCTCGACATACTCGGGCCCCGAACTTTCCGAACGACGATAATTCGAGATAACGCCTCTTATACATACGTGGTCAACAACGACGACGGTTATGTGCTGTACAGAGGGAAAAAGCAATACTTAGCCTCGGACCACGTTTTTGGCGAGCGATGTCCTTACTTTCCTATATATAGTTTTTTGGGCGAACTGAACGCGCTCGACCTCCGGCTAAGCACGATCGCGCCAGTTTCACAGCATCATTCCAGTTATTTACTGCGCGCTACTTATATCGCCCTTGATTCCAGGGGATTGGTCAGTCCACCAACCGAAATTGAAATTGATGCTCAAACCTTTCTGCCATCGCGTCTGCGTACTCACATACGAAGCGACACTCATCCCGAGATTGTCACAACGGTGGAGTACTCCTACAGCGACTACCGTCAAGAAGGTTCATTTCTGCTTCCCCATCAGATCGAGGTAAGGGCCCAAGGAAAACTTCAATCTACCATTACGATTCAATCGATCCAGGTAAATTCCACAATCTCTGCCGCCGACTTCCGCGTGAGGTAAGAACTATGAAAAGCGCTCACTTCGCAGTGCTCCTAGTTATGTTAAGTGCGGTCGGTCTTTTGGGTCAGACCGATCCATTCAAAGCAACTGGAGATAACGCCAGTGGGAAGCAGCCTTTTGGCTCTTATGATGACGGAAGCTTTGATTGGGTAGATCTTTCGGGTGGCGGACTAAACATGCGGATCGATTTTGGCTCGATGTCTGCGCGCGGGCACGAAAGCAAATACGGTTTTGTCTACTCTTCTAAATTCTGGTCTGCCACAGATACGTTTGTTAGTCCTGGGATCGTAACCTCGTGGCATATGGAGCGCACAAATTTCGGAGTTCCTTCTGGGGGAGGAGTGGTCAACGCACCTGGTTGGCGGGATACTCGGGGCCGGCTCACGTATTCCTCAACGCCGGTTATCTGTCTGGTAAGAGGACGCCCACAAACATTTCATATTCTGACAGGATACGTCTATACAGATGAAAATGGAGCCAAGCATAATTTTCCTAACTGGAAGTGGAATGGATCAGGAGCTCCATCGCAGTGCGGATTGACAAAAACGGGATATTTCACTGGTTATTCAAGCGATACTACCGCGATGAAAAGCTCTATTGACGGTTTCTCGGGAACGATTACTCTGCCTTCTGGAGTAAGTGTAGGCAATTTCTCGGCTCCCGGCACCATATCGCCTGCTCCGGTGATATTCACGGACCCGAATGGCAACCAATGGAGTACAAAGACGGCTGCTAACGGACAAACCTTCGTCACCATCAATGCCAGTTCCACAGGTGCAATAACTTCGGCGCAGGTGCTCGATGCAGCAGGGGTCTGGCAAACATATACGGTAAATTACGCGACCATTTCTCTCGGCACTCCGACAGGGTCGATGAGTACGCCGGTTATTTCAAGCATTAGCCTTCCCAATGGCCGTAGCTGGACGTTCTCTTATGGAGGCGCATGGGGTGAGCTTAGCAAGGTCACACTTCCCACCGGCGGATACATCCGGTATATTTACACCACAATCAACAATTCCGCTTGGGCCGGAGGGGTGGTGGGGAAGGTGCCTGGACGATTCCTCACTCAGCGAATAGTGAGCCCTGACGGCACCGCCGCCTCAGAACAAACGACGAATTACTCTTATGTGGTCACCTATCCAAATCCAAACGCCCCGACGAATTCCAACGTCGTAACCACGGTCACTCGTCCCGACGGCAGTTACGAGATCCACAACTTCTCTCGTAACTTTGACGAAGCATACCGGGAAACGTCGGTAGAATGGCATGCTTCCGGTGGTGCGCTGTTAAAAAAGCAGATTAAGACATGGGAAAGCGACTCTAATGTTCCACTTGTTTCCTGGTCTGATTCGTCAGATTATTTTCAGTATGGTCTGCCTGATTACGGATTAGGCAATTGGCGCCCTAAAACTGTCACTACGATCCTCGATGACAATACTACGCAGAGTTCGGTCACCAAGACATATGATTCATTCTCCTATATTGATGATGCCGGTGTCTCTGTAACAACGACCCGGGGGAATGTAAAGAAACTGGAAGAAACCGACTATGGTCAGGGAAGCCCTGGGCCAGTCACCCGAGTGACCAAGTTCAAGTATTTACATGAGTACAACTCGGCATATTTAACACCCTATATCGTCAATCACGTGTATGCAAAATGGATAGGCACACCAAGCAACACATTGTCTTTGGTGGAAACGTTGTATGACACGACGACCCCGACCGGTATATTCGGCAATCCCAGCATTACGCGGGCAGCACTGCTTCCAGTGGGTACACCGAATCCCGATGATCCACCGGAATCGTCAGTCAGCGCGTGGCGCACCGCCACGAACTCCTTTGATGCACATGGCAACTTGATCCAGACCATTGATCCACAGTCGCATACCACAACTTTCGAATACACTCAGTGCAATACAGGATTGATAAGCGCGACGAATTTTGCAATCTCCGGCCAACGCGAGGAAAAAACGTGGAACTGCAACGTTGGCGCGGTTAGTCAAATTAAGGATGTAAATCTGGGACTGACGAATTTTCAATATAGCGATCCATTGAATCGAATAACACAAGTATCCCGTCCAGACACAAGCTATATCAATTTTAGTTATGATGATGTAAACATCACAGCGACAGCGACCCAAGAAATTAACAACGGCGCCGCTTCAACTTTAGTGGCGCAACACCAATTCGATGGCGTGGGCCGGCTGACAGAATCGCGTCTTTTCGGAGATCCATGCGGCTCGATCAAAACAGATACCATTTATGACCCCAATGGACGGATTTACCAAACGTCAAACCCCTATTGTTCCTCTTCGGAATCTACCTACGGAATGACCACGCAGCAGTACGATGGACTTGACCGCAACACCAAAGTTATTCCGCCAGACGGCAGCCAGACGTCGAACAACGCCACGACAAACTATTCCGCGAACTGCCTCACGGTGACCGACGAAGCTGAAAAAAAACGAATGAGTTGCACAGATGCGCTCGGTCGCGTGACCAAGGTTTTCGAGCCAAACTCTTCTGGCTCGTTGGTGAATGAGACCGATTACCAATATGACGTATTGAACAACGTGATATGTGTTGCACAAAAGGGAACGGACACTACTGCGTTCACAAATTGCGCAGCATCGCCAGCAACTTGGCGGCCTCGCTCGTTCGTTTACGACTCATTTTCAGAGTTGATTAGCTCGACAAATCCGGAAGCCGGATCCATCACATATTCGTACGATGGCGATGGGGAGATTCTTACAAAGACTGAACCTGCACCCAACCAACCGGGGAGTGCGACCGTAACGATCACCTATACTTATGACGCCCTCCACAGGCTGAAATCCAAGACATATTCCAATGGCGATCCAAGCGTAACGTACACTTACGATGAGTCTGCTTGTCTGGGGGCTGCAAGTTGCGCCAATATCGGGCACCGCACCAGTATGACGGACGCGGCTGGCTCCGAACACTGGTCATACGACGCGATGGGACGTGTGCTGGAGGACCAGCGGACGACAAACGCTATCACCAAGACGACGAGTTATGCCTATTATCTTGACGGGTCTGTCTCGTCCATAACCTATCCCAGTGGGAAGGTCATCAGCTATTCGTATGACGCCGTCACCCGACCAATTTCTGTCGCAGACACAACAAGCGGAATCGCTTATGCAAGCGCCGCGACCTATTCTCCAGCCGGAGGGCTGGCCAGACTTCAAAACGGAGCAAATCTTGTCTCCACCTTCTACTACAATAGCCGGCTGCAACCCTGCCGGATATCCGTTAAGAGTAGCGGGAATGCTCCAACTCAGTGCAGTGATAGTGCCAATATTGGAAATGTGATGGATTTCACGTACAGCTTTGGCATTGGGGTGTCTGACAATGGAACGCTGGCCCAACTCGCCAATAACCGCAACAGCGCTCGAACTCAGAGTTTCACCTATGATTCCCTCAATCGGCTTGCCACGGCGGCAACGTCCGCTTCCACTGGAACCTATGCCTGGGGACTTCAATTTGGTTACGATATTTGGGGCAACCTGCTCTCGGCAACGGTCACCCAGGGTTCTGCTCCTATGCTGAGCCAATCCGCGGACAATGCCAACCGGGTCGTGGGTTTCTGCTATGACTCCGCAGGCAACCTGCTGAACCAGACCGGGGCGTGTGGATCGAATCCCACGCTGACCTATCAATATGACGCCGAAAATCGGCTGGTCCAAACCGCCGGGGTCACTTACACCTACGACGGAGACGGACAACGAGTTAAGAAATCAAGCGGCGTTCTATATTGGTACGGCACCGCAGAGGAAATCCTGGACGAGTCGAGCGCCTCAGGGACGATCACGGACGAGTACATCTTTTTCGGGGGAAAGCGCATTGCGCGGCGGCATGTGGGAAGTCCTGATTCAGTTGCTTACTACTTTGCCGATCACTTGGGTTCCTCGCGGATCGTCACGGATGGGTCTGGCGGGGTTCTGGACGACGCGGATTTTTATCCGTTCGGAGGCGAACGAAGCTATGCGTCGTCTTCTGGAAACCATTACAAATTTACCGGCAAAGCACGAGACAGCGAGAGTCAGATGGATTACTTTGGAGCGCGATATTATGCCTCCACAGTGGGGCGCTGGATGACCCCCGACTGGTCGGAGAAGGCTGCTGCGGTGCCTTATGCGGATTTTGGCAATCCGCAAACGCTGAACCTTTATTCCTACGTAGCCAATAATCCGACAACCGGGGTTGACCCGGAAGGACATTTCCGGCTCGATTTCAATACGCCGATGTTTCAGAATGAAGGCGATTGCATGTACTGTGGGACGAGTTCGACAGACAAGCAGCAAGTACAGCAACAACAACAAAATCAGCAGGCCCAAAAGCAATCGAATCGACAGCCCGATGGATCTTATAAGGCTACGCCTAGCCAGCTTGCAGACCTGCGTGCAAAAGCCGAGAACAAGCAACACGTTTATTCTCCCCACGATTCAAAAGGTCAATGCGTCACCGCTTGTGAACGGTTCACGGGTGTGCCAGGTCCAACCTCATCATGGAGGCCAGGTAAAGCTGCTACCGACCTCACCGACAAAGACATAGGAACTGCAATTGCCACTTTCGTGGGTAACGAATCTAATGCCCGCTATGGAGGTACTCCTCAGAACTCGGGAGTTTTTATGGGAAGAAGTGTTGGTGGAATCTGGTTCGCGGATCAATGGCCCAAAGGCGATGGGAACAAACCTGTGAGCATCTGGTTCATGCCGACAAGTGACTCCCGTAATCCCGGTAATTCTGCGATGAGCGCGAGTTACTATCGGGTAATCATTGTTCCAAAACCGTAAAGTGAGCTGAGGGAATCCAAATGACTATCGTTCGCTGTTCCGCCTTTCTGTTCTTGATCACATCGCTGGGTTATGGCCAAGCTCTGCAAGAACATTCTCGAGTTGATTTATCGAGCCAAGCCGAAATGCCCATTCGGAGGCTCTATCAACAACTCGTGTCTCGACCGATTGGAGGTATCCCGACTCGACAAAGGATGAAGCTGCTTTCTCCTTATCTCAGCAGTTCATTGCTCCACAGAATTACCCAAGCGCGGGCCTGTGGTAGTGACTGGTTCCGCTTACATCCGCAAAACGACGTTAAGCCGCCATTCGCGTGGGGGGAATTCGGCCTGTTTTCGGGTGCTAATGACCGAAGCGGTCCGGATACATTTCGGATTGAGAAAATGGAATCGGAAAATGATGGAACGTTTCGCGCTTATATAAGGCTCACAGAAGGCACTCCGCCAGAGAAACCCTGGACTTGGCGCGTTGCAGCCGTCGTAGTTTCGGAAAACAAGAGGTTTGTAATTGATGATGTAATTTTTCTCAAGGACAAAGATATTGATACCGAAGATCGCTTGTCGGAAGTATTAACTAGCGGCTGTGATG
>Ga0134126_10006763_pt1 | contig 14403 bp, 8 predicted proteins | sample KB31752_FD_96881 | JGI IMG/M metagenome (GOLD analysis project Ga0134126, IMG submission 96881) | Terrestrial soil microbial communities with excess Nitrogen fertilizer from Kellogg Biological Station, Michigan, USA - KB3-175-2 | ecosystem: Environmental > Terrestrial > Soil > Unclassified ... | reverse complement strand
TCCACGCTGGCTGGAGTTCCGATTGCATCGGTCGCGGTCGCATGGATGGTCTGGACCCCTTCGGTAGTCACGATTTGCGCCGCAGGGCATTGCAGCGGAGCCACACCACCGCTACAAGTGTAAGTAATCGTCACGTCCGTGTTGTTCCAGCCGCCGGTGGGAGCAGGTGAAACTGAGAATGTTATCGTTATTGGAACCGTAACAGTGAAGCTTGCAGAATTGCTTGCGGCACCCCCGGCTGTCACGATCACAGAGACCGGCCCTGGCGACACGCCGTTTGGAACCGGCACAGTGATGCTGCTGGCAGACCACAATGTTGGTACTCCTACAACGCCCCCGAAAGTGATCGTTCCCTGAGTGCCCCCGAAGTTGCTCCCGGTCACGGTTACCACCGTTCCAATCGGACCGGATACAGGAGAGAGATTGGAGATGACCGGGGCGGCAGATGGACGCACCTCCACAGCACTGAAGTTATATGCGTCTCCGCTCGGCGCGATGTCATTGAGGGTGATATTTGTTCCCAGTGTCAGGACAGGGGTTTGTTGCACCCAGATATCATCCGCAACAGAGAACTCATGAACGATGGCCTGGTTTGCTCCCAGCGTCCGGACAACACCGTGCAACGGGTCATCGCCAACCGCAAAAGCCAGCGAGTTGGCGCGCGTGCTCAGGAATGAAACCGTGGGAATTCCCGCTCCACCATTCGCGGTCGCAACAGCCCCAATGCCGTTCGCGCCATTATTGCTGCCGTCCACTCCGATAAAAGTGACGACGGTCAATGAGGAATCTACGAATGAGGAGAACACAGACGCGACCTGAAGATTGTCAAGAATGTAAGGCGAGTAGGCGCTCCAGATCTCGGCAGTGCCGCCTTGTACATTGGTTCTCTGCACTAAGGTCCAAGTAAGGCCGTTACTGCTTGTCACCGTACTGCTGACCGGTTGGGGTCCGCTGCCGGCGCCCGCGAAGGCAAGTAGGAGTTCATTGCCGGACCTCGTGGACAAAGGTGCGGTCTGCAGAGAAAAAGCTTGCGAACCGTCAACACTCACCATCTGATCGATGGCCAGACCCGCAGAATTGGTGACGACAAATGGTAATGCGTTGCTATCAACGCCACCCACAGAAACCACAATGCTGCCGGTAATTGCTCCTGCAGGCACAGGTACCACAATGCTCGTGGGATTCCAGACGCTTGGCGTCGCTGGCATTCCATTGAACGTGATCACACTGGTGCCTTGCGAATTTCCAAAATTCACCCCGGTGAGCGTAATGGGCGTGCCTGCCGATCCCGAAGACGACGAGAGGCTTGTCAGGATCGGCCCCGTGCCTGGCGTTGGCGCAGGAAGAATTTCCACGATGCTCATGTCAAAGGAGTCGGTCGCAGGCGCAGTGTCATTCAGCGTCACGGAGGTACCGCTATTCGCTATTGTTTGTGCGGCCTGCTGCATCCAGAAGAGCGATCCGGTAAAGGATGAACATCCGAATTCGCATCCGGGGTCCGCTATCTGGTGAATGATGGTTTGTCCGGCGCCCGCAGCCAGACCTCCCGAGCTCGGGAATCCGTCGCTGACAACCCCCAGGACGAGAGAATTATTGCGGGAAGTAACCACAGTCGCGGAGGGTGGAACACCCGAAGAGCCGCGGGTCGCGATCGCACCGATTGCGCCAGACCCGTTGGTACCGCTAAGGTCTGCTCCGATAAAGCTCATTACTGTCACCGAGCAATTGCTGCCGGTTTGGGCTACTGAGACTGAAGCATCTTGAAGTTTGGAGGACGCGAGAGCCACCCAGATCTCCGCGCTACTGGTGAATTGCGAAGCGCTCCTCTCAACCAGAGTCCAGGTAAGCCCGCCGCCAGACACGATAAACGAGGACGTGTCCCCGGCGACCAGCGCGACAAGCACTTCGTTCCCGGCGCTGGTGGAGAATTTCGGCGTCGTCACTGAGCAAGATTGGCTGAAGGAACTGTTATTGCTCGAATCACCGGACACGATTTGGTCAACTGTGATCCCTCCAGGGTTGATGACGGGAAACCATGCTCCTCCACTCGTCGCGCCGTCAGCAACGGTTACCGTGACTTCGCCAGTACTTGCGCCGGCTGGAACCGTCGCGAGAATTTCGCCATTGCTCCAGTTGGTCACAGCGCCAGGTGCGCCGTTGAAGGCGATGCTGCCTTGCTGCGCACCGAAATTTGCTCCAGTGACACGAACCGCCGTTCCCGGCGCGGCCGAATTCGGGAATAACCCACTAATCCCAGGCAAAGGTAGAACCGTGAGAGGAACCCCGTTGCTAGTCACCCCGCCCACTGCGGTCACCGCGACATTGCCGCTTATCGCCGTGGAGGGGACCACGGCGATGATGCTGGTATCGCTCCAACTGGTAACGGAACCGATGGCTCCATTGAAAGTTACGCTTCCCTGCGCAGCTCCGAAGTTGGAACCGGTAATCGTGACTGAAGAGCCGTTCCGAGCCGATGTGGGATTCACACTAGTGATGGTCGGTGGAGGTGTAACAGTAAACGTGATCCCATTACTTGCCTGGCCCGCCACCGTCACTACCACCGGGCCGCTGGTTGCGCCCACTGGTACCGGCGCCGTTATGCTGCTCGATGACCAAGCCGTCGGAGTTGAGCTCGTTCCGTTAAAAGTGATCGTGCCCGGCGAACTCCCGAAATTAGAACCGCTAACCACAATTGAGGATCCGATGGCCCCGCTGCTCGGGGCAAGACTAGTGATCGAGGGTGCAGGTAGTGGAAGGGGGACGGTAATCTGCGAATCGAAGTTTCCATTTGCCGTCCCCTCAATATCCAATTCGCCATTAAAAGAGTTCGACGAAGTGCCGGTAAGATTGACTCCCACCCACAAATAGAACCGGTCGGTACCGGACATGGGAATATTGGCCGTAGTAGCGCAGCTCAGCGTCTGCTTCGTAACGGTCGTATTGAGCGCCGTAGATCCGGTGGCGGTGCACAACAGCGTCCCCGTCGCATTGTTGAGCTGAACTCTTGCACGGGGAAAAACCGTTCCCACATTGGCGGTTTTTCTCATCCATAAGCTGAAGCTCAGGACAGAACCGCTGGGGATTCTGCCGCTGGCGCCTGGCACGCCGCTCTGCGTTTCAAACTCTTTGATTTTGTATTCGCCTGCGGCCTTGTTTCCCAGAGCTGTGGTCAGCGTAACGCTGCTTGCATCCGGAGCCGTTGTGAGAAGCTTGTCGAACGTGGTGTTGATCGTGGAGGCTTCTTTGTGCAGCCTATATGTTGCCTGCTGTCCGCTGGCGTTTCCTACGGATACCAGCCACGCAAGGCAAACCCACGCCCAGATTGATACATGACGGCTACATTGCATTTTCCCATCTGCAGTACACCCTTTTTTCTGGCGTTCTCTCTGTCTTTCCATCGGGAACCTTATTTGTTCTGTACGCTTCAGTCTGTAATTGGGGCGACGTTAACACATTTACCCGGGATCCCTGCAGTTTCGTTCTAATTAATGGTCATATGCCTTACGAGCTACTGCTCATTCTGATTTCACGGCTGATTTCAACTAAGGTGTATTAACAAATAATGAACAACGTCAATCTATTCGGAATACTTCAACGCAACCATCGGTATATTTGCCTCTTACCTTTATCACAAAGCCTTTCTCCCGGTGGCGACGACGAGACACAAGTGCCAGCGCCAACTGGTTTCCACGTTGATCAAATGAAAGAACTTCATTTGACGAAAGAAGCACTCCAAAACCTCCCTTGATACACGCCGGCATTTCAAGACATTTCCTGGTATGGTGTGCACCTAGCTCCGCAAGGCGAGTTGCCTCTTCTTTCGCGCATACAAGGTCAATCAAATAGCCATGAAAGGTTTCAATTCCGGATGAATGAACAAGTTCTGATCCAGCGTTTTGTTGTCCCGGCATTGCATCCGGTCCAGAAAGAAAACAGAGTATGGCGCAAAATAGCATCCATTTCATGCGACACAAACACCGCATTGCACACGAACTCCTCTGCCTCCGCAAGGAATACTATGTTCCAATTTTGAAAAAGAAGGTCCCTGGATAGTCACAACTGAAGCGCTGCAAAGAACCATTTCTTTACAGAACCTCGAACTATCCGATCACGACTCCATATACCAGGGAAATCATCAGAACAACCATCGCGACCACTTGGCTGCCCACAGCTGGCTTGTCAAGCTACGCGGCAGGACGACAGGAATACATTGAATGTGCGTGTGAGTGTACGCGAGGTGTTTACTTTGTCAAGTGATTTTTTTTACATCTGACGGTACTGTGAAACTAATAAAATAGTTTTCATGTGTAACCGCGAGACCTTTACCTATGAAGGAAACGGCTCATCTCGCTTGGCATCTGTTCATATAACAGGATTAGATAAGTTTAAGTTGGTCGCATGATTTTTTTAAATGTAATCGGAGCTTTCTCAGGCTACAAGGCGCCTTATCAAGTGGGTTCCCAGGCTTGAGCTTGTCCAGAGATTTTTGCTTAAAGTACTTGCCTGGAGCAAGAAACAACTCTAGATCGTGTACTTTCTTCTGGCAATTCATGTTGCGCTATGTTATTTGTGCTTGCTTGGTTTCGACAAAGGAACGTATCACGTGGTCAGAGAACCAGAAAATAGCGCCCATGGCTCCCGCTTGTATTTGAGTCTGCGAGTTCTCAGTATGGTACTGGTACTTGCTGCTGCCGGCTTTCTCGCGGCAGGTGAAAAAGACTCCCCCGGGGTAAATACCAGGGCAGCAAAGCCTTACCGTCTTCCTTTTGGAAACAATCCATTTCTCCCCAGCCAGGCAAAGACCGAGACCTCAGGTTTTATCGACGCTTCGGCCTTTCCTTCCGCGGCATACTGTGGCAAATGCCATGAAGATGTGCATCGGCAATGGCGGGAATCCGCCCACGCCAACTCATTTCGCGCTCCTTTTTATAAGAAGAATGTCGACATGCTGATCCATCAAAGCGGCATCGAATTCACGAGGCACTGCGAGGGATGTCACAATCCAATTGCGCTTGTCTCGGGTGCGCTGACCAGCAATTCAAGCGCAGATCGCTCCTTTGATGAAGACGGAATCACATGCATGGTTTGCCATTCCATCCAGAAGGTGCAGAACACCAGCGGCACGGGTAGCTACGTCATGGGGATGCCAGCCGTGATGGTGGCTGTCGATGGAACGCCGGTTCAGGGTAAGCCGAGCTTCGATCAGATCCTGCAGCACCCCGAATTGCACCGGCGCGCGGTGATGCGCGATTTTTATCGCACACCTGAGTTTTGCTCTGTATGTCACAAGGCCGCAATTCCCAAAATGCTCAATGATTACAAATGGCTTCGTGCTTTTTCTGTTTATGACGAATGGCAACAGACTTCCTGGTCAAGACAGAGCCCACTCCCCTTTTACAAGAAGGACACGACCTCTACATGCCAGACCTGCCACATGCCGAAGATGGCCAGCGTGGATGATTACGGCGCTAAAAACCACCAGATCGCCTCACATCGTTGGCCCGGCGCCAACAGTGCGATTCCCTTTTTCTACGGCTACACTGAGCAATCTCAAGCGATTGCGGATTTCCTGAGAGACAGCCTCAGTGTGGACATATTTGCAATCAGCAAAAGAGAATCAGGGAAACAACGCCTTATCGCGCCATTGGATCGCCAAAACTTTACTCTTTTGGCAGGGGAAACGGTTACTGTCGAGGTAGTAATTCAAAACAAAAAGATTGGCCACAATCTTGTGCCGGAACAACGGGATTTTTATGAAAGTTGGGTGGAGTTTACTGCCACTGACAGCGCCGGAAATGAATTCTTTCACAGTGGCGGTCTCGATTCTAATGGTTGTGTTGACGACCAAGCACATACGTACACAAACCGGCTTGTGGCGAAAGATGGCAGTTTGCTTGATCTCCATCAGGTTTGGAACACTAAGGCAAAGACATACGACAACACGATTCCATCCGGCCAGTCCGACCTCGTCCGATTCAGATTTCGCGTTCCTACCACCGCACAAGGGCCCATAACTCTGGCCGCGAAGGTGAATTACAGACGATTCCGAAAACGCTTCACTGACTTTATCCTGGAGAAAAGCACGGAATACCCGGTACTTCAGCTCGGCTCAAAGGCTGTGTCTCTAAAGATCGGCAAAACGGAAGAGACATGGCCGACCGCCGGTAAGAATGAGATGCTGCGCTGGAACAATTACGGGATTGCTTTACTGCGGCAGCAGCAATACTGGAAGGCCGCAGACGCTTTTGAAAAAGCGGTTGAAATCAACCCTTCCTATGTAGACGGTTACATTAACCTTGCGATCGCGCACTATGCCAGACTTGTTGATACGCGTGTAGATGTCGATGGTCCTGGCAACATGTCTTTGGCCAATTCCTCTTATCAGGACTATGAAACAACGCTGCAGTTTTTGGGAAAGGCCTTGACTAAAGATCCGGCAAATATTCGCGCACTGTTTTATCGGGGTTTGATTTACCGTTTGCAAAACCGCCTCGAGGATGCGGATCGCGATCTCGAGACCGTGCTTAAAGCTTATCCACGCTTTCGGCAAGCCAGGCAAGAACTGGGCTATTCCTACTACCTTCAAAAGAAACTCAGCCGTTCGCGCGGTCAGTTTGAGGCCTTGCAGACCATCAATCCCGACGATCTCACGGCCCATTACTATCTGTCGCTGATTTATAAAGCGCTTCAGATGCCGAAAGAAGCAGCTCGCGAAGCAGCCCTGTATGCCGAGCACAGGGATGACCAAGGGGCCGCCCTGCTCGGCTTGTACTGGCGGAACAGCCATCCAGATGTCGCTCATGAAAACGAACCTTACCATGTGCACGATGAACACGAGAGACAAACGGGGATGGAGTCACGAAACAAGTAAATCAGGCAATTATTACGCAAGGGCGGAAGAGCCCGGCCAAGGCGCACGTTATTGTAGGGGGACCAAGTGCAATTTCTGAAGTGCTGCTCAATAGTTATCATCGCGTTTTCCCTCCAGCAACTCCATGCTCAAAGCGACATCGTTCCAAATGGAGCAAGGGCGTCATCCAAACCAGCGCTGACCTCTGCGTCCGCTCCCAAGAATGGAGGGCGGGAATCTTCTGCACAAAATAACGGCGCTCCGGTCAAGATTGTGGAATTTTTTGACTATCAATGTCCATTTTGCAACGCAACGCTGCCGGCGCTTCAAACGGCGCTGAAGAACAATTCAGAACAGATACAGTTCATCCTCAAACACGACCCGCTGCCAATTCATCCGGATTCTATGCTCGCCCACGAAGCTGCTCTGGCTGCCGGCGAGCAAGGCAAGTTTTGGGAGATGGATGCTCTTCTTTTCGCGCACCAACAAAAACTTAAATTCCCGGACCTGCTGGAATATGGTCGTCAGCTCCATCTTGATATGGCCGTTTTTGAGGAACGGCTCAAGTCCCACCATTACAAGCCAGCCATTGAGCAAGACATCGCCTTGGCTAAGGCGCTCGGCGTTGACGGCACCCCTACCTTCTTCATCAACGGACAGCAGTTATCCGGCGCACAAACAGCGGAAAATCTGGAGAGCGCGATCGCGGGCCGTTCTCCAGCCCGCGCAAACGACAACGCGGCCGCTATTGCCAGACTTAATCTATCGCAATCCCCGGTCCGCGGACCGGCGGACGCTCCGGTTACGATCGTTGAGTTCTCTGATTTCCAGTGCCCTTTCTGTGCTCGCGCTGTCTCGACGCTAGTTGAACTTCGAAAACAGTATGCGGGACAAATTAAATGGGTCTTCAAGAACTACCCTTTGACTTTCCACCCTGATTCGCAGCTGGCGCATCGTGCCGCTCTGGCTGCTGGTCAGCAAGGCAAGTTCTGGGAGATGCATGATCTGGTGTTCTCCACCCAGAATGCACTGAAACGAAATGACCTGATGGAAAAGGCTCAGACATTGAATCTTGACATGGTGAAGTTCGCAGCTGACCTTGAAAGCAAGGAAATCGCCAATCAGATTGAAGCGGACCAGAAAGAAGGTGATTCCCTGCATGTCAACGGTACACCCACGTTTTATATAGACGGCAAGGAATATACCGGAGCTCTGCCTTTGGAAACCTTCAAAGCTGCGATCGACAGAGAACTGGCGGCTAACCATGTCGCTGTCCCAATCATTCCGGATCTTCATCCAGAACTGAGCTTCGGACCCGCAAATGCTCCAATAACTCTCGTTTGGTACTCTGATCTCGAAAGCGACCTTTCTCTGAAAGCCACTCTTACGGTGAAACACATCATGAACATGCACCCTGGGAAAGTTCGGCTAATTTACAAGAACCGACCGCTGCAATCTCACCCAAATTCGATGCTACTTCACGAGGCTGCCATGGCGGCGAATGCCCAAGGGAAATTCTGGCCGATGCACGACCTCATCGTCGCCAATGCGGCGAATACGTCAAGAGAATATCTGCTTTCTTATGCCAGGCAGCTAGGTCTGGACATGAAACGGTTTGACTCAGATCTGCAAACTCACAAGTACCGGTCCCGAATCGAGCATGATTTACAGGAAGCCAGTCAAAGAAGCGTTCAGGGCACACCAGTGTTCTTTTTGAATTCGACAAGACTTGATGGGCTCCAACCGGAGAAACGCTTTGACGATCTTATTGCTTTCGAGTTGAATGGACACCTACAGGCGAGTTCGCGTTGAGCACATGAAGTAAGACAAGAGTGGCTGCAAGCGTCTGACCGATTTGTGACCAACCAGTCTTCACAGCCCCTCACAGGACCTCGTTGTTCAAAAATAACCAAATTAGGAAAGCCACTACTCATGCGGTTTTTTCCTAAATTAAGAATTTGAGAGGGGACTTAAAATCCGCAGGACCGAAAGGTCTGTGGGGGGGGCGAGTCCCCCTCTCGGCACCAACATCCCTGTCGCTGCGCTCCACACCGCCGACCATTATCTTGTTTGCGAAACTTGTAAAAGGTGCATGGAACAGTGGACTCGCAAAACGCTGCAAGAAGATGAGCGAGAACGAATGAAACCGTAATAACGAAGGAGCGGCGGACAGTCATAGTCCAGCATTTGCAGTAGAATCACGCGAGATCACCAAAGAAAACTTGCGACGGCTTGTCTGATTTTCGACAATAAGCCGCAGTGTTCCGCCGACAGGCGATGCACTACAATCTCCAGCATGAAACCCGCTCTTGAGTCTGACGTTTCCACGCTCGATGGAATCCTGAATGCCTCATATGAGGTGCTCTCCGGGCCCGCTGGACAGGCTCGCGACTGGGACCGTTACCGTACGCTGTTCGTGGACGGTGCGCGTCTCATGCCGGTGGTCGCCGTTGCTGGCGAGAAGCCGCGCGTGCGCCAGCTCAGCGTGGAGGATTACATCCGGCGCGTCGAGCCGATCTTTGCCGTCGAGAACTTCTGGGAACGCGAGACCAGCCGCAAGACCGAGACCTTCGGCCGCATCGCGCACGTGGTTAGTCAGTACGAATCGCTGCGGGATCCGAACGGGCCGCCGTTCGAGCACGACGCCAACAGCATACAACTGTTCTACGATGACTCCCGCTGGTGGATCATCAGCGTCATGTGGAACACGTCACGCAGCGCGTAAGAGCGTTTAGGACGGAAGAGTGTTCCTCTTTGTGAGCTCTAGACCTACTTCCCCTTCGCGCCATCCGCTTCCGCCGCCGGGACGGAAACTTTGGCATTGGCAGATCCTATAAGGCCGGTATTCATGTCCCGAACTCCCAGACGCAAAAAGTAGTTTCCTGGAGGCAGTTCAATGTTTTGCTGGCATGGAAACAGCCCTTGCATGAGCCTGCTGAATGTTTCTGGCTTCAAGTCCGCAGTACTCACACCGCCGATACTTTTCACGTATTTCCCTTTTTCGGAAAACGCCGCGATGGCGCATTCCAGTTGCGCATGGTGCAAGCCGCTGCTGTCTTCGTCAAAGCCTATGGCGTGCGGGTCCACGCCGAAGTTTACATATACTTTGTACTGCGTCCCCGCCGAGGGAGTCACGACGCCGGCATGAAAGGCGAGCGCAGTTGCAATCGGGTTCTGAATAGACATGGCATCGCTGAAATTAGCTGCCTGCAGCTTTTCTGACTGCTTCGTGGTATTCCTCGGGTCCACCGCATAGTAGCCCAGCCGATACCGCAGTTTGACGCCTGGCCGGTTCACCTTCACGTGAATTTTGCGAAACCTTCCGTCCCACTTCTTGTCACTGGGATAGTAAGCCAGTGTGTAATAGGTAGAGCCATCATCAATGCTCCGGCGGATGGCGCTCTCAAAGTCATTCTGGCTGTAGAAGGCTTTTCCTCCGGTCCTTTCCGCAAGGTCCTGCATGCTTTCGTGCGATGCTTCGAGTGAAGTCGATTCCTTGCCCAATGCGTCGCCCATGCGTCCGCCAATCGTCAGCGAGCGGCCGAGTGAATCGCGTCCCGTGCTTGCGGCCGTGAAGTACGATGATCCAAGCAGTCCACGAGCATCAATGGGATAAATTGCGATCTGCGAATCGATCATTGCCTCAGCGGCGGCAGCAAGTTCCGGTCCATAGTTACGCGTGCCCGCAAACACATTGTTGAGCTGCATATTGGGATCAATGGCTAGTGGGAACGCCTCGGAAATCCAGATCAGGTTTTTGCGCCCTGCGTAACCGGCAAGCTGCCGTGCAATCGTATTCATCGCAGTGAGTGTGTAGGCAATGCGGAGATCGGTTTGGGAAGCGACCCTCTCCTGTTCAAATGCCATCATGGCGTTCAGCATGCTCGGCGGAAGCATCCCCGAGTCGGCCACACCGGGGGGAAGAAGTTCCTGCGGTGCTCCGTCCGCGGGACTGTCGAGCAACGGCGAAGCTGACATCTTCAGCTTGCGAACAACTTCCTTCAAGGTAGCGTGGTCCGTAGTAAAGTCCTGAAGCAGGCGCAACTTTGCTCCCAGCAAGTACACCGCCACGGGACGGTCGTCGGGCATGCGCTCCAGATAACGGATCATCTGGTCCCGCACGTATGCCTGGTTCGGCATGGTCGTGTTGAGCCCGTCCAGCAGGATCACATTGAGAGCGCTATCAGGCTTGTAGCTGGGAATGTTGGTGACGACGTTGGGCGGAAGCTTTACTTTTGTCAGCGCAAGATCCACAGGCGCAGGTTGCTGCGGCGGCTGTTGAAACGAAAACACTTTAATAGCCTGATCTTTTCCATCTTCCACAACGGTGAAATCAGATTGCTTCAGGTCCGTGATCGGCTCTTCCTTCTTATTGGTGGCAACCACATCCACAACCACCATGCGAGTCACTGCCTTCAGAACAGAGGCTGATTGATAAGGAGGTGCTTGCTGGTCAGCCTGAGCAGGTGCCTGCATCGCAGGGGACGCACCATTCATTTGAGCCGCAGCGCCGCCCGATGCATGCTCCGGAGGAGAAGATTGTGCGTGACTCCATCTTGCGGCCGAAAACAGGAAGACTATAGCTAGAAGAGATCCGTATACCGCTCTTGCTTTGCGCATATCCAGACATGCTGAAGTACTCACGCCAGGATGTCAATCAGGTACTTACGATAGGGACTTCTGAATATCACTGCTGCTCGGCCGCCTGATCACCTTCGCTCTTTGACGCTTTGATCGCGGGATTTCCGCTTAATTCCCGAGGACTATGTAACCGGACGAGATAGTAGCTGACCGCAAGAGCCACTATAAGAGCGGCCATGCCACCCAGCACAGGACCACTGGTATGCGCGAAGTCGGTCTGGATGATGTGCCTGCCCACCGCAATGATTGCCACCACCAGAATGACTTCGGTGCGAATGTGGTAGTCCTTGAAGTACGTCTTCAGTGTCTCGAGCAGTTCCAGGCCCAGCATCAACAGCAGGACACCTGCAAACACATTTTGTACTGACTCCTGGACGGCATCGATCGATGAGATTGTGCCGAGATGCATGTGAAAGCCATCGACGAACAACGCATACAGAACCACTGTAGCGAGGATGACGGCCGCGATTACCAGCAGTCCCGCTGCCCCTACGACAAACAGTTCGCTGCCCCGCACCAGCTTTTCGCTGAGGGCCATCGTGCGTCGTGATACAAGGCGTCTGGGCATTACGGACTAAAGGCATGCCAATGCCGCATGCTGCTGATCGGCGCATGTGACGTATCGTATGCTGCTTTTCGATGGATGCGCCATTGCGACGCAAAGCCGCTCGATTGCTTACATCATTTTCACTTGAAGCAAAAACGGTGGGGCTGTGCTGCTTAACGATGCAGCGGGGCGCTGAACCGCCCCGCCGTCGAGCGTTTCTTTTACGCTTCTAGTCGCCTTTCACATCATTGGTCACCGAGCCATGGCTCACGCCGTGCAGGCTCACCCGGATGCCGCGTCGCCAATTGAGTTGCGCTGTTGTGCTCCAGTCAACCTCGTCCAGACGCAAAGAGCCCTTATCTCCGGAAGCAAGCACGCACATCAATATGTCGCCATCGCGCCAGTAGTCCAGCACCGGAACAACGGCGCTGTCGGTCAAGGCAAATACCGTGACGTTTTTGGGCCAGTCAATCGACGGGGACGCCGTTTTTACCGAGACCTCAACTGCCTGCGCTTTCACGGTTGTATCTGGGTCATTAGCGGCCGGCGCTGATTCTGCCGAAGGCAATGCTGTCCGAAGAAAGCCGGGTATCTCCGCTGGAGGCGGCGTGTCCTTCTGCGTCGCTCCAGCCGGCTCGCCAAAGCGATGCCAGCCTTTGCCGCTGTCAAATTTTGGTACATCCGGCATCAGTGATCTTGAAGGCGGCATGTTCGCGGCCACCTGCTGCGGAACAATAAAGTCGTCCATGACCCGCATGATGAGCCTGACCTCGCCCTTCAACGTCGGCCTCGGCCCCTTTGCCGGTAGCGTCAAGATCTTCCAGGGCCAAAGCGGAGGGAGCATCCATTCCACAACATCGCGCGTAGCGTGACCTTTTCCGATGACCTTCCCTTCCTTGTCCACTCGGTATCCCGCAACGGAGATGACCTTTGCCCGGACGGGAATATCGGTGGTCGGCAGGCCGTTGCGATCAATGGTCATCTTCAAATAACCCTTCCCCACGAAGTGTCCGGGTTCCTTTGCGTCTTCCAGGTGCCCGACAAGATAAGCGCCGCGTGGAAACACCGGCCTGCCAAACTCCTGGAGATTGCGCGGGTAACACAGGAATGGATCGCCAACACTGGTAGTTGCTGACGAAAAACTCGGCTCACTCAGCGTGCATTCCATCAACGTGCCGGCCGGGACAGCTACATCGTGCGTCACCACGGCAAGCGGCGCACCTCCATCGGCAGCCTGAGCGTTGACGGCTGGGAGAAGAAACAGAAGCAAAACAAGCAGATAGCGTAGGGTGGGTTGCATCTCGAGTCCTCCAGAGGGTGTGGATCTGGAGCCAGCCTCGCCGGGACGGTCCCAGAGCCCAAACATGTGCACTCGGCCGTGTGCTGGCGATGCAGACATTCCCCATGACGCTCGCTGGGAAGTAATTAACCACCCGTTTGGGGCAAACGCTACTTGCAATGAAAAGTGAGCCTGGTGGAATGAGCCTGCGAGCGCCCTGGTCACCCGGTCAAGGCTTAGCTCAGGTGCAAGTTGAGGGCCAGCTTAGCCCAGTCCACTTGTGCTGAACGGAAACGATTTCTATCGTTCGCAACCGCGTGCGTGCAGCAGTGTTGGTGCTTTTCAGCTAAGGTCTCTGGTGGATTTCAGCCAGCATCGTAACGCGAACCATTGCATACAAGTCGATATTTGAAAAATGAGAGAATCCTCATTCTCATTTCATCGCAAGTCGCGCCATGACATTTCCTCACGACCTATCTGGGTCACGACCTTGTTCCTCCTGCCGCCTCTCCCCGCTCTTGGTGATTGCGACGTAGGTAACGGTGTCCCAAGCGTTGTGAATGCCCACAAAGAGCAAAAGAAGAGCGACTCCTGCCACCAAAAACAAAGCCAGCGTCGGGTGCGGCACAAGAAGCTCGGCAGCCACAATGAGGGCGATGTACGAGGCCAGTGGCAACTCGACAAACCATATCCAGTCTGCAATCTCAGGCTGGTAGTCCGCGGTCCGGCGGGCGTGACGGATCACCTGGATCGCATACAAGGTTCCCGCAACCCCGCTGATGACCAGAGCGATGCCTGCGGCGCGAAGGTTATCCCAGGGCGCGCTCATGACGGCCGAGATCAGAAGCGCTCCGCAGAAATGGACGACGGTGGGGGTTCCGAAGGCGCGAATCTCTGCCATGCTGCGCACGGCCCGAGCTTGATCGATCAGTGTCATCACCACGAACTGCAAGCCCGTCAACGCGCCCGCGGACGAGCCGATGATCACGTAAAAATTCTCCCAGCGGGAAAGCGGCGAGACTGCTTCATCGATCATCACAGTGGGGTTCATCCTACCCTGTCTCGTTGGCCGAATGCCAACCGTAG
>Ga0134126_10006761_pt1 | contig 14405 bp, 12 predicted proteins | sample KB31752_FD_96881 | JGI IMG/M metagenome (GOLD analysis project Ga0134126, IMG submission 96881) | Terrestrial soil microbial communities with excess Nitrogen fertilizer from Kellogg Biological Station, Michigan, USA - KB3-175-2 | ecosystem: Environmental > Terrestrial > Soil > Unclassified ... | reverse complement strand
GTGCGCATCACTTGCACGGGCACGCTATATATGTGCCTTGGCCACGAGGATGCAGCGGATCTGCGCAAACCGTTGCGCGCTTCGGAAAGCGACGACCTGCTTTATTCGGCGATCGACGAAGCGATTACCCGCAAGCCGAAAGGCCATGATTTCGTTATGGACCGGCGCCACAAACGTCCTGCGCTTGCGCGCCACATGAGCGTGACGGGCGGCTGATTTCAGGCTGGACTGCGGCTTCCAGTGTCACTGGATTGCGCTCGGGCGCGCCAGCGCAAACATGCCCATCGCCGTGGTCGTGTCCATTCCTGCTATCGGGCTACCGTTCCTGACCCGCTTTGGCTGGCCGGACTCTATACCGCCGTTCGCCCGTAGACGCCCGACAACAGCATTTTCACAATTGACGCGGCATACCGGCATCGGAATAGGTGACAGTCCGGTCGCAGGATCGGGACCGTGGGGTAAGAAGAAAAAAATCACGGATTTGCCGTCGCGGCGGCATTCCGGTTCTTAGGGGGATGGACGTGGGAGCCCTCGACTCTTTGCTGAAGACGTTGCTTCCGGTATCCCGCGTCATCGACGCGATTACTACCGGGGTCGGCAAACGCTTGTCTTGGCTCATTCTCGCCGCGGTACTCGTGTCGGCAATCAATGCCACGGTACGCAAGGTTTTCGACACGTCTTCCAATTCGTGGCTCGAACTGCAGTGGGTGCTGTTCAGCATCGTATTCATGCTGTGCTCGCCCTGGACCTTGTTGGCCAACGAGCACATCCGCATCGACATCGTAAACAATCTGCTCCCCAAAAAGCTTCGTCATACGATCGATATCGTTGGGCACGCATTTTTTCTATTGCCCCTCACCATCATCATGACAGTAACCGGCATCCCGTTCTTCCTGCGTTCCTACGAGATCAACGAACAATCGGGCAATGCCGGTGGCCTGCCGCAATGGCCGGCCAAATCACTGGTCATGATCGGATTCGGAATGCTGTTCGTCCAGGCTCTTTCCGAATTGATTAAGCGCATTGCCATCATGCGCGGACTCATTCCAGACCCGCATGAGATGCAAGTTCATGCGCTCGAAGCGGAAGTCGAACACATCGTCGAGGCAATCGAGAAGCGCTGAACATTGGTCGTCGCCCTGGGGTTCTGAATGGAAGCCTTCTTCATCCAAAATATGGCGCCGATTATGTTTTTGGCGCTGGTTTTATTTCTGCTGCTCGGCTATCCGGCGGCCTTTTCGCTCGGCGCCGTGGGCTTGTTGTTCGGATTCATCGGCATCGAGCTTGGGCAGTTCGCGCCTGACTTCCTGCAGGCATTGCCTGAGCGCATTTACGGCGTGATGAGCAACGACACGCTGCTCGCAATTCCATTCTTTACCTTCATGGGACTGGTGCTCGAACGTTCCGGCATGGCGGAAGATCTGCTCGACACCATCGGGCAGTTGTTCGGCACGGTGCGCGGGGGCCTTGCTTATGCGGTCGTCTTCGTGGGCGCGCTGCTGGCGGCCACGACGGGCGTGGTCGCCGCTTCCGTGATTTCGATGGGCCTGATCTCGCTGCCAATCATGATGCGATACGGCTACGACCGCCGTGTCGCGTCTGGCGTTATTGCAGCCTCAGGAACATTGGCGCAGATCATTCCGCCATCGCTGGTGCTCATCGTCATGGCCGACCAGCTCGGCCGTTCGGTCGGCGACATGTATGAGGGCGCCTTCATACCGGGCTTGGTGCTGGCGGGCCTCTATGCAACTTACGTATTCGTCGTCACGATCCTCTGTCCGAAAGCCGCGCCCGGCCTGCCGGCGGAAGCGATCGGTTTTCGAGAGATGGACGGCAGCCGCGGCCTGATTTCTTTGGGAATTCTTGCAGCCGCGGCAGCCGTCTTCGGCTGGTTCATGATGCGCGGTTCCGACACGCATGGAGCCGACTTCGTTGTGCTCACCATGTTCAACGGAATCATCTTTGCGTTCGCTGTCGCGGTCGTGAACTGGCTCACCGATCGTTTTCTCGGCTTCCGTTTCTTGTCGAAAATGGCGCAACAGACGACCTTCGTTATGGTGCCGCCGTTGTTTCTGATCTTCCTTGTGCTTGGCACCATTTTCATCGGTGTCGCCACGCCGACTGAAGGCGGCGCCATGGGCGCAAGCGGCGCGCTGATCCTTGGCGCCCTGAAACGGCGCCTGACCTGGGACCTGATACGGCAAGCAACCGAATCCACGGCCAAATTGGCGGCCTTCGTGGTCTTCATCCTGCTCGGCGCGCGCGTATTCTCGCTGACGTTCTACGGCGTCAGCGGCCATATCTGGGTCGAGAACATGCTGACCTCGCTACCTGGCGGACAAGTCGGCTTCCTGATCTTCGTCAATGCCTTCGTGTTCGTGCTGGCGTTCTTCCTTGATTTCTTCGAGCTCGCCTTCATCGTAATCCCGCTGCTCGGTCCGGCTGCCGAACATCTTGGCATCGACCTGATCTGGTTCGGCGTCATTCTCGGCGTGAACATGCAAACGTCGTTCATGCATCCTCCGTTCGGCTTTGCACTGTTCTATTTGCGTTCGGTGGCGCCGCGCGAGTCCTACACGGATCGTGTTACAGGCAAACGCACCGACGGCATCACCACGGGACAAATTTACTGGGGCGCCATCCCGTTTGTGGTCATTCAGGTGGTGATGGTGCTGCTCGTGATCCTGTTTCCAGCGATGGTCATGCATTACAAAGGCACTGGCACGCAGATCGATCCGAGCAAAATCAAGATCGACATTCCGCAGATCGACCTGCCGCCACTCGATTTCAGCTCGCCGCCGAAGCAATAAGGCCACCGCGACTGGCAAAAAAAGCCTCCCGGAGCTTTTGTTCCGGGAGGCTTTTATTTGATTGCAGATCAAGCCAGCGAGTGACGGACCATGAAGGCGTCGTAGGTGAGCTCTGCGACCCGGAACCACTGATAGCCATTGTTCGTCCAGTCGGCCAACGAGTCGTGCACCTTCTTGAACATCGGATTGGTCGCCGAGATTTCGGTGTGCAACTCTCTGGCCGCCTTGAAAGAGGCTTCCATGACCGGCTGCGAGAAGATGTGAAGCTTTGTGCCGCTGGCGAGCAGACGCTTGAGCGCCGGCGGATTGAGCTGATCGTATTTCGCGATCATCCACGTGTTTGCATAATGTCCAGCCTGCGTGAGAATGGCCTGGTAGGCTTTCGGCAACGAGTTCCATTTGTCGATGTTGACGAAGGCAAACAGCATCGAACCGCCTTCCCACCAGCCCGGCGAATAATAGTGCGGCGCCACCTTGTAGAACCCCAGCTTTTCATCGTCGTAAGGGCCGACCCATTCGCACGCATCGAGCGTGCCCTTTTCGAGCGCGGGGTAGATGTCGCCGCCGGCAATCTGCTGTGGCACGCCGCCAAGCTTTTGCAACACGCGGCCGGGGAAACCGCCGATGCGCATCTTCAAGCCTTTCAGATCGTCAACCGAGTTGATTTCCTTGCGGTACCAGCCGCCCATCTGGCAGCCGGTATTGCCCGCGAGCAGCGAGATGACGTTGTATTTCTTGTAGAACTCATCCAGCACCTGCTTGCCGCCGCCGAGTGTGTACCAGCCCTGGTTCAGGCGGGCGTTCGGCCCGAACGCGACCGACGTGCCGAAGGCGAAGGTCGGATCCTTGCCGAAATAATAGTAGGAAGCGGTATGGCCCATCTCGACAGTGCCGTTTTGCACGGCGTCGACAATGGCGAGACCCGGAATGATTTCGCCCGCGGCAAATGTTTGAATCTGGAATTTGTTGTCGGTCGCCTCTGCGACTGCTTTGACCATCAACTCCGCGCCGCCGTAGAGTGTGTCGAGCGACTTGGGCCAACTCGCAGGCATGCGCCATTTGATCGTTGGCATCGACTGTGCAATCGCGGGCGCGGCAACCGCCGTGCCGGCGGCCAGACCTATACCGGCGGCTTTCAGAAATTGACGACGTTTCATAGCTTCCTCCCCCTGTCATTTCCGGTTGATCAGTCTGCACCGGTTCGCGCCGTCTGGAAAGACAGGCCATGTGACGCCCGCCGATAAAAAAAACGGGGCCGGCATTGCCGGCCCCGACCTTATCTATCTCTCAGATTCCGCTCAGCCTTTCGTGCGGGAGCGGATCATGAAGGTATCATAATTATATTCGGCGACTTGCCACCAGAGATATTCGTCGTTGCGGTAGGCGGCGATCGAACCCAGAACTTTTTTATAGTTCGCGTTGGTCGCCGACGTTTCCGCGTTCACTTCATTGGACGCTTTCAAGCAAGCCTCCATGATGGCTTGCGAAAACGGCCGCAAGATCGTTCCGTTCGAAAGCAGCCGCTTCAGCGCCTGCGGGTTGCGTGAATCGTAACGCGCCTGCTCTTCGACGTTGGCATAGCCGGCGGCGGCTTCAAGGACCGCCTTGTACGCCTTCGGCAGATCGTTCCACTTCTGGTTATTGATCAGCAGATGGTTGGTCGTGCCGCCCTCCCACCAGCCGGGGTAATAGTAATATTTGGCGACCTTATAAAAGCCGAGCTTTTCGTCATCGTACGGACCGACCCATTCCGCCGCGTCGATGGTGCCCTTCTCAAGCGCCGGGTAGATGTCGCCGCCGGCGATCTGCTGCGGCACGACGCCGATCTTGGACATGGTCTTGCCTGCCCAACCGCCGATACGCATCTTCAAGCCTTTGAAGTCATCAACCGTCTTGATTTCTTTGCGGAACCAGCCGCCCATCTGGCAGCCAGTATTGCCCGCAAGCAGGCACTTCATATTGGATTTTGCGCCGAACTCATCGATCAGCTTCTGTCCGTCCCCGTCATAGAACCACGCGTTTTGCTGACGTGCGTTAAGCCCGAATGGAAAAGCACAGAACAACGCCCATGTCGGATCCTTGCCGATGTAGTAATACATCGCGGTGTGACCCAACTCGACAGTGCCATTCTGCACAGCATCGAATACCTGCAGGCCGGGCACAATTTCACCCGCGGCAAATGTTTGAATCTGGAATTTGTTATCGGTGGCTTCCGAAACATATTTCGCGATGGTCGTGCACGCGCCGAACAGCGTGTCGAGCGACTTCGGCCAGCTCGCTGTGAGACGCCACTTGAGTTCAGGCATTGATTGCGCGATGGCCGGCGCGGCAACGGCGGTGCTGGCGGCGAGCCCGACGCCAGCGGTTTTCAAAAATTCACGACGTTTCATTGCGGCTATCCTCCCTCTGGAATTCTATTGGGCCCGCATGACGCTTCCCGCGCCCCACGAAGCCATGCCGGGTAGAATGCTGTGCGCGCGAGCCTGACGCAAGATGCTAAAATGACTAGTATTCGCTGCCGTTTAGCCGGTCCGGTCAAAGTGGCGTTGCGGTTCAGTTCTCGATCACGATCTTGGGCGCGACCCGCGTTTTGCCGCCCTGAAGCTGATCGCGGACGTTCGCTGCGATCTCAAGAAATACCTTTGCGTGAGCGCCTTCGGGCTCGGTCGCGACCACCGGCAACCCGGAATCCGACTTTTCGCGGATGCTCATATGCAACGGCACCTCGCCGAGGAAAGGCACGCCCAGCCGTTCGGCCTCCTTGCGCGCGCCGCCATGGCCGAAAATATCCGTGCGCGTACCGCAGCTAGGGCACAGGAAATAGCTCATGTTCTCGACGATGCCGAGCACCGGGACATTCACACGTTTGAACATGGCAATGCCGCGCCGCGCATCGACCAGCGCAAGATCTTGTGGTGTTGAAACGATGACGGAGCCTTTCAGCGGCACCTGCTGCGCCATCGTAAGCTGCGCGTCGCCGGTGCCGGGCGGCATATCCACCACCATGATGTCGAGCTTGCCCCACTCCACCTCACGCAGCATTTGCGTTATCGCCGACATCACCATCGGTCCGCGCCAGATCATCGGCGTTTCCTCGTCGATGAGGAAACCGATCGACATCGCCGTGAGGCCGTAGCGCTCGATCGGCCTCAGCCGCGTGCCGCCGATGGTTTCAGGCTTTTCGTTGATCGCAAGCAACTTCGGCAGTGACGGGCCGTAGATGTCGGCGTCCAATATGCCTACTTTCAGCCCGAGCGCCTGCAAGCCCAGCGCCAGATTGACCGCGACGGTAGATTTGCCGACGCCACCTTTGCCGGAAGCAACCGCGATGACGGTATCGACGCCGGGAATACCAGGCTGCACTTTATCGCCAGGATGCGCATGCGCGCGCGCGGTCGGAGCTGGTTGCGCTGGCCGCGCGGCCGCGCGTTCCGCGGTCAAAGCCACCAGCGCCGATTGCACGCCGACTATCGCCCGCACCGCCTCTTCCGCCTGCTTGCGCACCGGCTCCCACGCCTTCACCGCCGCGGCATCCACGGTGATTGAGAAAAACACCTTGCCGTCGCTTGCCACGATGTCGGACAGCACGCGCGCCTGCGTTAACGGCGCGCCGTCGGGTGATGGCACTTTCGCCAGAGCCGCCAGAACGTCTTCTTTGATCGCCGCCATATCGCGCTATCCTCGCCGTATAGGGCCGCCACCATAAGGTCGGCGGCGAGCCGGTCAATGCGCCGAAGGGTGGTTGACGCGGATGGCACCGCAATGACCTATTGCGTGATCAACATCCTTGGATTGAGACAAGTATAGGGAGCAGAACGATGGCGAAGGTGGCATTTTTGGGTTTGGGTGTAATGGGCTACCCCATGGCCGGGCATCTCAAGAACAAGGGCGGCCATGACGTCACCGTCTATAACCGCACCGGCGCAAAAGCTGAAAAGTGGGTGGCGCAATACGGCGGCAAATCGGCATCGACGCCCAAAGCCGCAGCCGACGGGCAGGACTTTGTCATGGCCTGCGTCGGTAATGACAACGACTTGCTCGAAGTAACCCTTGGCAAGGATGGGGCCTTCCAAGCGATGGGCAAAGGGACCGTGTTTGTCGATCACACCACCGCTTCGGCCGAGGCCGCGCGTGAGTTATTCGACCGCGCGAAGAAAGGCGGCTTCGACTTTGTCGATGCGCCCGTGTCGGGCGGCCAGGCCGGCGCCGAGAATGGCGTCTTGACCGTGATGTGCGGCGGCGAGGATACGGGCTTTTCGCGCGCGGAAAAAGTGATCGCGGCGTATGCGCGCGCCTGCAACCTTATAGGCAAGCCTGGCGCCGGCCAACTCGCCAAGATGGTCAATCAGATTTGCATCGCCGGACTGGTGCAGGGCCTGGCTGAAGGACTGCACTTCGCGAAAAAATCCGGCCTCGATATCGAGAAACTGATCGCCACGATCTCGAAAGGCGCGGCGCAGTCATGGCAGATGGAAAACCGCTACAAGACCATGGCTGCGGGGAAATTCGATCACGGATTCGCCGTCGACTGGATGCGCAAGGATCTGGGCATTTGCCTCGGCGAAGCGCGCAAGAACGGCGCCAACCTGCCTGTTACCGCGCTGGTCGATCAATTCTATTCGGAGGTCCAGAAAATGGGCGGCAAGCGGTGGGACACATCGAGCTTGCTGGCGCGGCTTGAGCGCTAATCCCGGTCAGGCGTGTGCGCTTGGACGCGCCGATACCTCGGCGTGCCAGCGTTTCACGCGCGTAAGCTGATCGGGAATCGCGAGCTTCGACACTTTCATGAAATCGGTCGCGCAAAGCGCGGTGATATCGGCGACCGTAAAGCGGCCGCCGGCAACGAATTGGTGCTCGGCCAGTTGCCTATCGAGTATCGCGAGAAATTCAAACACGCGCGGCTTGTTGACTTCCGCCCAATCGGACACCTGCGGCACTTCCAGCGGCTTCATCGCCGGATGGCTGTGACGAAAAATATGCGAGACCGGAAAGAATAAATTCAATTCGGCGCGTCTGTTCCACATTTCCACCAGCGCAATGTCCTTCGCGCCGGTGCCGAACAGTGGCGGCGATGGCTGCTGCGCCTCGAAATAGCGGCAGATCGCGATCGACTCGGTAATGACGGTGCCGTCGTCTAGCGCCAGCGCCGGCATGCGCTGCAGCGGGTTGACCGCGGTGTATTCAGGGGTCTTGTGCTGCTGGGCCACAATGTCGATCTGCTCGGTCGGCACCGTGATCCCCTTCTCGGCCAAAAACACCCGCACCCGGCGTGGATTGGGGGCCCTGCTGCTGTCATAGAGCTTCATCGACCGCCTCCCGGTCATTTCAGGTGAAATACCAGCCGATCATGCGGTCGAAGGCCTGTCAAAGACGCGGCTAACAAACGTTAACTGTTTTTTTTAGCCCGCTCTTAAGGTTGGTTTTAAGGATTGTGAGCAAGGTTGTCGTTCCGAGTTTGTGCGTGAAGCCGCGTGAAATGACGTTTGCCAACGACCAACCCAGCCTGGCGGTGCCGCCGGAAACCTCGCCGGTCAAACGCCGGCTGGCCGCTCAATATGTGCGCGATGCCCGCGACCGGCTGACGTCCAGCAGCGGCACCCGGCCGGCATTCGACTACGAGTTGCTGCGCCAATACGCTCAGAATCGGCTGTCGGCATCGCTGGTGATCTTGCTGCTGGTCGCCACCATCGGTTTTCTCTCGAGCCTTTGGACCGGCGCCGTGACTGCCGGCGCGTGGACCGCATCGGTGCTGGTCATCCACACGGTCATCATTACCAAATGCCGCCAGTTTCTCGCCCAGCCCATGGCAGAGGCTTCCACCCGCATCTGGCGGCTGCGCTTTATCATGCTCGATCTGTTCTATGGCCTCGCCTGGATGTTCATCCTCGTCCATCCGGTCGGCGCGGACGAAAACTCGAGCACGTTCATGCTGTTCGTCATGCTGCTGGTGGTGGCGGTGTCCAGCATGCTGGCATCGAGCCTGCCCATGGCGGTGTTTGCCGCAACGTTCCCGGTGACCGCCGCGATCGCGCTCAATTTCGCGCTGCAGGGAAATCTCCACAATTACATCCTGGCCATCATGGCGATGACGGCCCAGGGTTATTTCGCGCTGCTCGCCTATCGCCTCTATTCGACAACGCTGGCGACGCTCGAAGCCCGCGCGGAAAAGGACGCGCTGATCGGCGAGCTTGAGCAGGCGAAGGCAATTTCGGACGAAGCGCGGCGGCGCGCGGAAGCCGCCAACATCGCCAAGTCGCGATTCCTCGCACAAATGAGTCATGAGTTGCGCACGCCGCTCAACGCCATCCTGGGCTTTTCAGAGGTGATGAAGACCGAAGTTTTCGGCGAGCATGCGGTTCCCGCCTACAAGGAATATTCCGCCGATATCCATAATTCCGGCGTCCATCTGCTTGGCCTGATCAACGAAATCCTCGATCTGTCACGCATCGAAGCCGGCCGTTACGAGCTTAACGAGGAATCGGTATCGCTGGTCGGCATCGTTGAGGACTGTCACCACTTGCTCAAGCTCCGGGCGACCAATCGCGGCATCACGTTGCATGAAATATTTGAAGACGATTTGCCGCGCTTGTGGGCGGACGAGCGCGCGCTGCGGCAGGTCTGTCTCAATCTGCTGTCCAATGCCATCAAGTTCACGCCGCAAGGCGGCGAAATCTGGCTAAAAGCCGGATGGACTGCGTCTGGCGGTCAATTCATGAGCGTCAAGGATACCGGGGCGGGCATTCCGGAAGAGGAAATTCCGATCGTGCTGGCGTCCTTCGGCCAAGGCTCGAATTCCATCAAATCCGCCGAACAGGGCGCCGGGCTTGGATTGCCGATCGCCAAAAGCCTTGTGGACCTGCACGGCGGCACCTTCTCGCTGAAATCCAAGCTGCGTATCGGTACCGAGGTGGTAGTGACTTTCCCGCCTGAACGGGTGGTGACGGCCATGGCGCCTATGACCGACGTAGCCCCACCGATCGCGCCGGCCGGTGACGGCGCCGAGGCCGCTCGCGACGAACGGCGCAAGCTGCTCAAGCGGCCGCTATTTAGCGTCGGAACCTAAACTCCGCCGTTGCGGCTAATCACCCAATTGCGTTCCCAGCCCCGCCCCTTATGTTCGCTGCCGATTCAACACCTGACGACTTTCATGACCACAATAGAGACCCCTTGCGTCAATGTTTGTACGCTTGACCCCCGTTCGGGGCTTTGTCACGGCTGCGGGCGCACGATCGAGGAAGTTGCGCGGTGGTCGCTGATGTCGGCGGAGGATCGTGCGCTGATTATGGGACAATTGGCCGCGCGTCTCGCTGCCGTCAGCCTTCCCCAAATAACGGAAGGGTGACGCCGTGAGCCGCCGCCTGACCTGGTCTCTTCTGTTTGGCGTTGCATTGTCGCTCGCCGTGATGATCGCGAGCAACGACCTTGATCCGATCGCCAACCTGCTCCGGCGCGACTTCGCGGCGCTCGTGATCAAAATCGCCATGGCGGTGTTTGTCGGCGGGTTGGTGCTCGTCGTCTTTCGGAAACGGCTCTCGAAGGCGCTCGAAGCGGTGCTGTTCTGGGCCGCGATCATGCTGCTGTTGCTGGTCGGCTATACATTCCGATTTGAACTTCACGATGTCGTCGACCGCGTGCTGGCGGAATTGATCCCTGGACGGGTGGTAACGCATGGCCGCACGGTCGAAGTCGTACGGGGGCATGGCGGTGATTTTTCCGTGTCAGCGCACGTCAACGGCGCGCGCGTGCCGATGGTCCTCGACACCGGCGCCAGTTCGGTGGTGCTCACGCGCAACGCGGCCAAAGCCGCCGGTCTGCCGATCGAGGTGCTGAACTACACTGTCAACGTCGAGACCGCGAACGGGTTGACGCGCGCCGCACCGGTTACGCTCGATCGTCTTGCCGTTGGCGGCCTGACCGAGCGCTCCGTTCCCGCGCTGGTTGCGCAAGCCGGACAATTGAAAAACAATCTGCTTGGCATGAGCTTCCTCAACCGGCTGGATAGCTGGGAAGTACGGGGCGACAAGTTGCGCCTGCGCGGCGGTCCTTAGAGCATGATCCCGAAAAGTGGGAACCGGTTTTCGGAAAAGATCATGCTCAAACAAAAGGCTAGAGTCTGATCCGATTCAATCTGATCGGATCAGACTCTGGGGACCGTGCCATCACAACATGCTGATCAAGAACCGCAAGCCTGCGAGCAGCACGAAGATGCCAAAGGCGATCTCTAGCTTGCGGCGTGGCAGCCAATGCGCGAGCCGGACTCCGAAAGTCGTGGTGTAGCTCGAAACCGGCGCCATCAGCACGAGGCCGATCAACGAAACGAATCCGATCGACAACGGCGGCAGCACCGCCATGTGTTTCCAGCCTGCGATCATGTAGCCGATCGTTCCGGCAATGGTAATCGGCACGCCAATGCCGGCCGAAGTCGCAACCGCGCGCTGCATCGACACGCCGTAAAGCGTCAGCACGGCGTTGGACACTGCGCCGCCGCTGACGCCGACCAGTGAAGAAAACAGCCCGGTGATGAAACCGTAAACCGTGAGCGGCCCGCGGCCGGGCAATTGCGTGCCAAGATTCCAGTCCTCGCGTCCGAACAGCATCTTGGTGCCGATGAGGCTCGCAAATACGACGAAGGCCAGCTTGAACACCTGCGGCGGCGCGAACGCCGCGACGACGGACCCGAGCACCACGCCCGCAACCGCCGGCACGGTCCATATTCGCATCACGTCCGTAAGGACAGCGCCTCTTTTCTTGTGGCCGAGATAGGAACGCACCGTCGTCGGCACGATGATCGCGAGCGAAGTCCCGATGCAAAGCTGAATACGCACGTCTTCCGGCACGCCAAGCACGCGAAATACTTCGTACAGCACCGGGACAATGACGGCGCCGCCACCAATGCCGAACAGGCCCGCGAGCACGCCGACCAGCGCTCCGGCGCAAACGATCCAGAGCGCGAGCCACGCGATCTCGCCGATCGGATATCCCAGCAGCATGATTCCCCGGAAGAAGGCGGAAGGCGGGTCAAAATTTAAGCTGCGATGTGCGCCAAATTGGAACCTGTGTCCAGCACCTGCGCCAGCGCGTCAGCTATGACGCGGGCGTTGGCCCCCGGCTTCACCGCCTCGGTCGCGATCTGCCGCCGGAATGCGCGGGCGCCTGGTACGGCATGGAAAAGCCCGAGAATATGGCGCGTGATTGCATGCAGACGCACGCCAGCCGCCAGCTCGCGCTCGACATAGGGCATCAACGCCACGAGCACCTCTTTGGCCGAGACGAACGGCGGCGCTTCGCCGAACAAGAGCGGATCGACCTGCAAAAGACGCCACGGCTCCTGATAAGCCGCCCGGCCCATCATCACGCCGTCGACATGGGCCAGATGCGCCTGCGCCTCGTCGAGGTCCTTGATGCCACCGTTGATGACGATTTCAAAATCGGGATGCGCGGCCTTGAGCCGATAAACACAATCATAATCGAGCGGGGGCACCTCGCGGTTTTCGCGCGGTGATAATCCCTTCAGCCACGCCTTGCGCGCGTGCACGATCAGCGCGTCGGCCCCCGCGCTTTTTACCGCCGCCGCCAACGTGAACAATGCTTCGTCCGGATCCTGATCGTCGATGCCGATGCGGCACTTCACCGTGACCGGCAACTGCACCGCGCGCTTCATTGCCGTGACGCTGTCCGCGACCAACGCCGGCTCGGCCATCAGGCACGCGCCGAAACGGCCCTCCTGAACGCGGTCGGAAGGACAACCGGCATTGAGATTGATCTCGTGATAACCGAAATCTTCGCCGATGCGCGCGCATTGCGCGAGCGCCTGCGGATCGCTGCCGCCGAGCTGCAGCGCCACCGGCTGCTCGAAAGGGTCGAAGCCGAGCAGGCGCGCGCGGTCACCGCGCAGCACCGCGCCGGTCGTGAGCATTTCCGTATAGATCAGCGCGCGGCGCGTAAGCAGGCGGTGGAAAAACCGGCAGTGCCGATCGGTCCACTCCATCATAGGTGCCACGGCAAATCTATGTAATTGATTTATCTGCATTTTTCGAGTACATTCAAATCGTTAGGTCGCGTCGTGTGCACTCTATTCTACGCCACAATGCGACGTTTTTTCCGGCTTTTCGACGCCTCAGTGCACACGGAGCGCACACGCGTGGCAACTATCACCAGATTGAAATCAGGTTCTTGGAGAGTCCAAGTCCGACGAAAGGGGAAGTATGTCAACGAGACATTTCTCCGCCGAAAGGACGCGGAGGAATGGGGCATCGATATCGAGCGGCGGATCGATCGCCAGGAACCGACAACGACGCCCCATTCCCGTGATGTCCAACTCTTCGGCGACCTCATCGCGCTCCATCGCCAAGACTTGAAAGAGGTTGGGAAAGACATTGGTCGTTCCAAGACTGCCAGCCTCATCTTCCTGGATGAAAGACTTGGGCATCTTCGTCTTCCAGAGCTTGATCGAGAGCGCTTCATCAAATTCGGAAAAGCACGCGCGCTGGAGGGGGCCGGCCCGGTGACTGTCGGCATCGATCTTGGATATATCAAAACGATTCTGTCTCACGCCGCCGCTGTACACGGTGTCGTTGTGTCAACTGAACCAATCGATCTCGCCCGGATCGCTCTTGGACGTCTCGGACTCGTAGGAAAGGGCGATGAGCGTGATCGCCGCCCCACCCAGGACGAACTCGATCGTATTATCTTTGCATTGGAAGCAAACATTCGGCAACAGATTCCGGTTGGGCGTGTCATCCGATTTGCGGTCGCAACGGCAATGCGGCAGGACGAAATTGCAAGAGTTGAATGGTGCGACTTTGATGCCAGCGGCCGAATGCTCCTTATTCGAAATCGAAAGGATCCCCGAAAGAAGAAGGGAAACGATCAGCGAATTCCTCTGTTGAATGTATCAGGCTATGACGCATGCAAGATCATCGAGGAACAAGGACGGTTCTCAAATATTCGCGAAGGCCGAATTTTTCCGTACAATGGACGATCCGTTGGAACAGCATTTCGTCGCCAGTGCCGGGAATTGAAGATCGATGACCTTCATTTTCACGATTTGCGCCACGAAGGCACGAGCCGGCTTTTCGAGGCGGGGTTTTCCATTGAACAGGTCGCGCTCGTCACCGGGCACAAGGATTGGAAAATGCTGCGCCGCTACACTCACCTAAAGCCGGAAACACTCCACTCAATCAGTTCAGCGCGGGTAGCCTGACAGGCGCCGAAAACATTGGAGAGGTGAAGAGCTCATCTGGAGCGGGCGAAGTGTCAAAGGGAAGGAAGCTGCGACCGCGTCGCCTGCGGGTGCAATTCGCGCAAAGCCTGGAGCGACAGGCGCGGCACCGCCAAGCCTTAGGCAGCGTCCTGAATGTCGAAGCGAGCCACCTTGCCCTCTCGAAGACGGAAAACGTGTCGGACCGTCTTGTCCTTAAGCCCATGCGTCTGTCCCTGCAGCGGTTTACCTTCAAGATCACGGATGGACTGCCGGACTTCTGCGATGATCGCGCCGTCTGCAGTTCGACGAAAGCTCACAGGATCGACGTGTGGACTGACCATAGTCCACTGGCGCGTCCAATACTCGCGTACGGCTTCGCGCCCGTGAACGTG
>Ga0134126_10006760_pt1 | contig 14406 bp, 13 predicted proteins | sample KB31752_FD_96881 | JGI IMG/M metagenome (GOLD analysis project Ga0134126, IMG submission 96881) | Terrestrial soil microbial communities with excess Nitrogen fertilizer from Kellogg Biological Station, Michigan, USA - KB3-175-2 | ecosystem: Environmental > Terrestrial > Soil > Unclassified ... | reverse complement strand
CTAAAAAATGCTTCCAATGCCGGAAGATTGGCGTGAATGTCGGAGAACAGTGCAATTTTCATGGTTGACTTTTTTTATAGGTAAGAAACTTCCAGGTTGGTATCGCCAGTATCGCCCCCGCAACCGGCGCTGCAATGTAAATCCAAAGATGCTCCATATGTCCTGAAACTATTGCCGGGGCTACCGACCGTGCCGGATTCATGGATGCCCCGCATATTGGGCCGGCAAACATGGCCTCCAAACCTACTACCGAACCGATGGCAAGCCCGGCAAACATGCCCTGCTCTTTGCTGCCGACAGCCACATTGATGATCACCAGCATTAAAAAGAAAGTCAATATAAGTTCAAGAACGAAGGACTGCATCTCGGGCCCCGCTGGCATCGTTGAACCCAGCAATTGGCTGGACGGGAACAGGAACTTCAACGTAAAGCTTGCCAGCAAGGCTCCTGCCAGCTGGCTGACCATATAGCCCGGAAGCCTGTTTGCCGGGAAACGGCCCGATACCGTGAATGCGATACTTACAGCGGGGTTTAAATGTGCGCCCGATATTTCGCCCAGGCTATAGATCATGCTCATCACCACCAGGCCAAAGGTGATGGCTACGCCCACATGCGAAACCGCGCCGCCCGATTGCTGATCGATAATGATGGCGCCGGTACCGCAGAAGACAAGCGCGAATGTGCCGATAAGCTCGGCCAGGTAATTTCTCATTAGTCCGTCTCCAATGGTTGTTCAGGTATGCTCATTTTAACCCAATATTCCAGGTGTTTGGCTTCTTCTATAAAGGCCAGCACCGCCTTTTTTATTTGGTCTCTTACCGTCCCGGTTTGCGCTAATATTTCTTGCTCAGTCCCCACAAACGAAGACGGATCGGGAAACGACCAGCCTAATCTTTTTACAACTCCCGGGAATATCGGGCACGACTCTGCGCTCGCCGCATCGCATACTGTGATAACGGCATGATATAACCTTCCCCGCTTAAAAAGGTCAAATACATCTTTGGTCGCATTTTTACTGATGTCAATGCCAACCTCCTGCATTACCTTAACTACGTTGGGGTTTAGTTTACCAGGCTCTAAACCCGCACTTTCGGCCTCGAAATATTCACCTCCATATTTGTTTAAAAAGGCTTCGGCCATTTGGCTGCGTGCAGAATTATGTATGCACACAAATAAAATTTTGCGATGTATCATATTTTAAAGATTAATAATTAGTCTTTTTATCATAAGCCTATCTTAACGCTTCTTCTCTCTAATAAAAGCGTGTCGCGCCAAACGCCGTTAAGTTTCCCTATCCGTTCGCGGGTGCCTATGAGCCTGAAACCATTATCCAAATGGATTTTAAGGCTTGCTGTATTTTCCGCAAATATCCTCGACTCCAGGGTCCAGAAATTGTTTTCTTCGCTGCCCTTCACAAGTTCGGCAAGCAACTGCCGCCCTATGCCTTTGCCGCGCCGGCCCTCCGCCACGTAAATACTTACTTCGGCCACTCCCGCTAAAACGCAATTGTCGGCTATGGCTGTTAAAGCCGCCCAGCCTAAAACAGCATCTTCTTCCATCATTACCAACCGGCAGTTTTTTACATGGTTGTTATCCCATTGCTGCCAACCGGCAACCTGGTGACTGAAATTGGCGTTGCCCGTGGCCAGGCCGCTCTCATATATGGCTTTAACCTCAGGCCAGTGTTTTTCGGTTAATTTTTCAATGTTCATGGCATGCTTAGCTACAGCAATCTGGTCCGCAACAGGTTTTTTCAAGCGGCTTTTCGGCATATACGGTTATGCTGAATATACCCGCATCGCCGTTTTTAAACGATTCCAGCTCTGCCTCGTCAAGATATTTGGCCAGTATATCATCGGGTATAAAAATTGGCTTTTCTTTTTGAACGGTAATATTTGTAAAGCCGTTTTGTTTGATCAGCTCAAGATACTCGTCTCTTTGTATGGCCCCGGCAACACAGCCCGCATACATTTCGGCCTGGCTTTTCAGATTTTCAGGCAGAGCCCCCACCAGTACAATATCCGATATGCTAAAATGCCCGCCGGGTTTCAGCACCCTCAAAATGTCTTTTATAACCGCGCCCTTATCCGGTACAAGATTTAAAACGCAGTTGCTTACCACCACATCAGCCACGTTGGCTGTAACCGGCATGTTTTCAATATCCCCGTAGCGGAACTCAACGTTGTTATAGCCAAGCTTTTCGGCATTTTGCCTGGCCTTTTGTATCATTGTTTCGGTGAAATCAACCCCGATCACTTTGCCTGTTTCACCGGTTTCGGCCCGGGCAATAAAACAATCATTGCCAGCCCCCGAACCAAGGTCGACCACCACATCGCCCTTTTTTATCTTTGCAAATTGGGTAGGCAGGCCGCAGCCCAAACCGAGGTCGGCATCCGGGTTGTACCCATCCAGCGCCGTGTAGTCATCGCTCATGATATTATAAACTTCGGTAGAGCAGCACCCCGAACCACAGCACGAAGCCTGGTTGGTTTCCTTATCCTGTAAAGCAATGTCGCTATATTTTTGCTTTACCAGCGCTTTGATTTCATCATCGGACCTTGTCATAATTATTGAATTATTGAATTATTGAATTATTGAATTAGTTATTTGACCATAGTCGATAGTCCATGGTCCATGGATTTTTTGCGTTATTTTATCTATAAATCATCAATCTTGAACCATCGGCTATGGACCATCGACCATGGACTAGCACCCATCGCTATATTACGATGTATTAGTCCAAATTTTTTTAACAGCAAGTACCCGGTTCTTTGTACGAGCTGAAAAAATCGCCTAATTGTTCGCTAAGCAATTTCCAGGCTTTGGGTTCAACACAATAGCAAACGCTCACGCCCTCAATGGAGCCCTGTATCAGCCCGGCCGACTTTAACTCTTTTAAATGCTGGGATATGGTAGCCTGCGCCAGTCCCAATTCATCAACCAGGTCGCCGCAAATGCATGCGTTTGCATTGATGATCTGTTGTAAAATAGCAATGCGCGCAGGATGTGCCAATGCCTTCAGCATGATGGCCAGCCTGTTTTGCTCTTCTGTGAATATTTCTGTTTTTGTTACGCCCATTATTATATCGCAATATTACGATTGATATTTGAAACTGGCAAATTTATTTTCAGTTTTTTTTTGAGATAATTTTAAATCATCACGCTGCCGGTGATCATTTTATAGTCGCTATATGTGGCTGCAGCTATTATGCAATCGCATGATAGCCAGCCGGCATGCGATTTTAATGTGGTTTTAAAATCGCATGCGTGTTTACCCGATCATTACCTGTATCTTTCTATGCTTGTTCCCGTCAGGAGATGGCATCTCATAATTTATTGCATCATGAAAAAGCTTCTCCCAATATTTCTAGTAGCCTTTATCGCCAACCTGTTAACAGTGCTCGCCGTGATATTTCTTTCATCGCTCGGCAACAAAAACAACGAATTACAAGGTGTTCTCCTGATGATCATACTACCGCTGATGTGGTTGCTAACCATTATCATCGCCTTGGTACTCAGTATTTTAAAGCACAGGGAAATTTTTAAAAAATCAATATTGGCCTATACCATATTGCTCCTGCTGTGCTGTACTCCAGTCCCCGTCGTTGCCATAGCACTTTTATGCCGTCCGCCCGAAACAACAAGTACTCCCGTAGTTTACACGTATAGGGGAGGCAAAGCATATAAAACAGAATCGTGGTATTATGTACCGGACGGCAAAAAATACGTTGACAAAACTTTTATCGCCGATTCAGCTTTAGAGCGCAAAGCAGATGACGACTCGGAATTTAGGAAAGACGGGGTATGGGTTTATTATAAAACCAATGGCGATACTTTAAAGACAGAATATTGGATTAACGGGCGCCAGGCGCCGAACAGCAAATAACAAAAGGAAACCGGTAAACGCCGGCAATTAATTGCAGCATGTGCCATCAGCCTGAATTGGCGGACATTTTACGGTACCATAGCTGCAAAATACGCAGCAATCGCCTTTAAGCGGCTTCAATTGAATTTCACAATTATCGCACACATAAAAATACAGGCAAGTATCCAGGGGCATAGTTTCTTCTTTTTGATGCCCGCATCCCGGGCAGGTTATCGTCGACAGTAATTTGATTTCAGAGATCATGATCATTTCTCGCTTACGGGGCGGCTATATTTACCGTTTTCCCACCTGGTAACTAATATTTCGAAAAAAAAAACGGTGCGGGAAGCACCGTTTTTAGTCGTTCAAAAGCCGGGCAATTTTTATTTTAACGTTAGTTCGATATTGTTTTTAATCCTGGCATTCCGTTTCGCCTCACCTAAATCCTCTCTCCAAAGGAGAGGACTTGGATGCAAATAATTAAATATTAGGATTTTAAGCCCCTCTCCTTTGGAGAGGGGTTGGGGTGAGGCGATTAACGGGCTGCATCAAGTTCACGTTAGTTTATGATTTTTTTATTGTTCTAAAACGCCGTAAATAGTTTATTTTCAATTACATTGTCATCGGACTCGCGTTATTTTACTGTTGCTTTTGTAGCGCGGCGCCAAATTTGGTCTCGTAATCTTTTACCTGTGCCTTCAGCTTATCGCTAAGGGCGGTTTGATGATTTTCGCCGGTTATGTTCGCCAGGCCGTTTATAAACGATATGCCGTATTGAACATCCCTCGGGCTAAAGTCTCCCGAATTATTTTGCATCAGGTAGTAATTATAATCCAGCTGGTCGGTTATATAATTGTCTACGCTCGTAGCAAATTTATTCCCCAAAACAACATTGTTTAGCGTATATGCCGTTTGTGCCAGGAATATTTTACGGTCGGCCACATCAAGCCCGGTGTTAATATCAGGCATTTCCTCGTCATATTTTTGCAGGGCCTTACGGGCCAGGTCGCTATGGCCGTCTTTCATCAGGCCCTGGATAAGGTCGAGGAATGTTGTTACCATTACCGGGTAAAACATGGTGGTCGACTCATGGTCCAGGTACCTCGCATGTTTAAAGTTGCCATACCTGAATTTCTTCATCATGTTGTCATACATTACCAGGCTGTTGATCTTGCTCAGCTGGTCTTTATTTGCCGTGTCGGGCTTAAATGGTATCAGGTGATAAGTAAAGCCTTCCTTATACAGGTATGGCTGCAGGCCTACCAGGTTTTCCTGGCCAATGGTGGTGGTAAAGCAAATGGGCCTTACCCAGTTATTGTGCGCCAGTATATCCAGCATGGCCAGGTTTTCCTTGGTCACATAGTTCGAGGTGTATTTCCAGGTCATTACGCTGGCCAGCTTGTCTTTCTGGTCGGGTGTTATCACGTGGTTCTTCAGCACATCGTCAGCATTAACGGTGATCTTAAAGTTTTTCGTAGGCAGGTAATTTTCCCAATCGTTTGCCGAAAACTGCATCTGTGCGGCCTTATTATCGGATGTTATAAAATCAAAAACCTCTTTTACGTCTACCGGCCCGTCTATCTTCCTGTCGTTAAAATAGATTACGTCGCGTACGCCCTCTTTATATTTATCGTAAGGCATAGTGATGGGCAATGGGGCCGATTGGTTCATTTTGCCCTGCATTTGCCTGATATACCAGTCGCCGGTAAACAGGCTCAGGTTCACTATCCGCACATCAGGCCTAATGCCTTCAACTTCCTGGTCGTACCATAACGAGTAAGTATCATTATCGCCATAGGTAAACAGGATGGCATTAGGCGGGCACGATATAAGGTAATCATAAGCCATATCATGCGGGGTCATTTTGGTCGACCGGTCATGATCCCCCCATTCTTTGCTTGCCAGCAATACAGGGGCCGCCAATAAGCAAATGCCTGTCGCCGTTATCGCCGCCATCTTCGGGCTCGCCTTTAACCTGATCAGGTCTGCAAGGGCGATCACTCCCAAACCTATCCATATGGCAAAAGCATAAAACGAGCCGACGTACGAGTAATCCCGTTCCCGCGGCTGAATGCTCGGCTGGTTAACATATAATACAATTGCCAGGCCGGTAAAAAAGAAAAGCAGCAGCACTACCAGCGCGTCGCGCTTTTTACGCTGAAAATGATGCACGCAGCCAAATAAACCCAATACTAAAGGCAGCGCATACAAAGGGGTATAAGTGGGGCTGTTGACCACCGATCTTGGCAGATGCCTGCCCCCGTCAAAAATACCCGTCGTCCAGTTGCCATCAATACCGGTCGAGCTTTGCTGCCCGTCGGCGTCGCTGTAGCGGCCGGCAAAATTCCACAAAAAATACCTCACATACATTTGGTATATCTGCCAGCTGAACATCCATTTCAGGTTATCGGCAAAAGTAGGCGGCGCCTGCGGGTCCATTTGAAGCCATTGGCGGTAAAACTGGGGGTCCTGGCCCTCGCTGCTATACATGCGCGGCAGGATGGTGGTATGGTCAAATTCATAGTTCGTCCTTTTGCCCGCATTCTCATACTTTGTTTTGCCCTTGCGGTAAATGGTGCTGCCCTCGGTTTGAATGGCATTACCGTCGGCGTCCCGCTTTGGCTGGGCGTCAAAGTACTGGCCGAACAGCAAGGGCGTTTCGCCATACTGGATACGGTTCAGATAGCCATAAAGCGTAAAGGCATTATCCGGATGCGAGTTGTTCAGGTCGGGATTAGCCGTGCCCCTGATGGGGATATAGGCAAAGGAGCTGTATCCGAAATAGATAAATGCCGCGCATAAAAAAGCCAGGTTTAACAGCGGCTTTTTGTATTTTATGGTGTAGTAGATGCCGCCCACCAATACGGCGATGATGATCAGGAAGAAGACCATTGCACCGCTGCCGAAGCCCATGCCGAGGGTATTAACAAAAAAGAGGTCGAAGTAAGCGGCTATCTGTACAGTATAACCCCTTATGCCGTACTGAACCAATACCAATATAAGCACCCCCGCCAGGAAGGTAATGACTGCGCCGCCCGCGTTAACATTTTTGCTGCGGCGGAAGTAATAAACCATGGCGATGGCCGGAATAGTTAGTAAGTTAAGCAGGTGGATACCTATGGAGAGGCCGATAACATAAGCGATAAACACTATCCAGCGGTCGGCGCCGGGCTCGTCTGCATGGGCGTCCCATTTTAATATTGCCCAAAAAACTACGGCTGTACATAACGATGATAAAGCAAACACAATGGTTTCAACAGCCGAAAACCAAAAGGTATCGGTATAGGTGAAAGCCAGCGCGCCAACCAGACCTGCGCCCATGATCATGAAAAGGCGGCCCTGGTCCATCGCTTCGCCGGCCTTATCGGCAAGCATTTTTTTAGCCAGGGCGGTAATGGTCCAAAACAGGAACATGATAGTTGCGCCGCTGGCCAGGGCCGAGCCCATATTGGTAAAATAGGGCACTTTGGCATTGTTGCCGAATGACAACAGCGAAAACATTTTGCCCAGCATGGCAAAAAGCGGGTACCCCGGCTGGTGGGCCACCTGCAACCGGTAAGCGCAGGAGATAAATTCGCCGCAGTCCCAAAAGCTAACCGAGGGCTCCAGTGTTAAAATATAGGTGATTGACGCTATGGCAAAGCATAGCCAGCCTAGCAGATTATTTATTTTTTTGTATTGCATGGATAATCACTAAATGGTTTATAGCAGGGTAAATATCAGGATTTTTATAGGTTATTTTTCAAAAAACAGTTTGGGCTTAACAACTTTTAACAAAATTAAATATACTATTACTTTTAAAGGCAGCAAATATGGTGAATTAGTGTGAAAGTCCGAAAAGTCGGGAAAGACGGAAAGTCCGAAAGTCGGGAAAGACGGAAAGTCCGAAAGTCGGGAAAGACCGAAAGACGGAAAGACGGAAAGACGGGAAAGTGCTAAAGCTGCAACAGGTGTTGAAAGCCTTTCATTTCATGCCAAATTAATAACGCCCATTTTTACTTCGCGCCCGGATTTTTAGATGAGGCTGCCGGCCTTGTTTTTCGTCAAATAGGCAGGATTCAAGAAATTTCATAAATTAGCCATCGCCATCAAAACCAGGTATGGCGAAAAAATAATGTAGACTATGCGCAGGGCAATTATGATACTGCTTTTTGGATGTTTGCTTTGCTTTGAGGGGTTTTCACAAACCAATAGCCCTTACAGTGCTTACCGCGATTGTGTAAAAAAATTTTATGAACTACTGTATAAAAAAATGTTAGCATCGGCGTGCTTGCAAAAATTTATGCAGAGGGCGGAATAAGAAATGAAACAGATTTGATTTTATGTGACAGCCTGGGGAGGGATGCTTACAATTATCAGACAGTTGTGAAAATAAGTTCCAACCTAACCGATTCAAGCCCGTCGCATATAATGACGAAGATCAGGTCATTTGATGGGGATCTGAAACAAAATTTTAGTTTATCACAAATAGATCGGTTTATAGGCAGCGCAAAAATATTTAATCAGGGAGAAAATTTTATTGATCACCTCAAAATAGACTTTCCCAACGGAAAGGCCGTGTACTTTTCTTTGAATACTGATACGCCGACACAAATAATTTCGATTTGGTTAAATAACGGCGATTTATTGGAAGGTAAATTTTCCGACAATAACCCTGAAAAACTGTTGTTTCCCGGTACTATCAACGACCCGGACGGCTATGTAAATATTCGGGAAAAACCAGAAACGGACGCCAAAATAACTGCCAGGTTTCTTAACGACGACTACTTTTTTTATGTTCCTTGCAATGACTGTAGCTGGTTGTTGGTAAAAAGAAGATGGAATGCAAACTTTATTGGATATGTACACAAAAGCCGTATTAAAAATTATATCGAGTTTCCAATGAAGTTAAAGCAAATGGTTAGAAAAGAATTAAATGAATAATAGGTTGGGGGGCCTCTTGATCCTTGCCGCAGCTGTGCGTACTTTGCGTGATCGCTGTCCCCTGTGGTGGGTAGTTTGCGTGGCACGCTGTCCGAATGTCTGTGACTTCGGACGACTATGCTCGCAGTTTGCAACTGCGGTAACGAAAAGTAAGATAATAGACAGCGCCCTTTCCCCGCTCCTCTCACGAGAATGACGGGCTGGGACTGCGCAATGGCTTCTCGTGATTTGAGGGAGCATTTTAATTGAACATAACCGGCAGCCGTAGTCTTTGCAAAAGTTTGGTTAGTTTTACTATTACTTTACGGTTTTTTGAGCTGAAACGGGCAGAAGCGAAATATAATGAACATATCGCACGTGATTTTGGGAATAGCTATGATCGGAACTGGGTTAATTTTAGCGAAAATTCAAATAAAATCCCGTCGAAATGGCGTGAAAGATACATTTGGATCAGAAATACGGCTATTAATAACAGGTATTGGCCTAATCGTGATCGGTGTAATAATAATAATTAGAGCGTTTATCGAATAGAATTTTGTACCCTCTCTCGCGAGAATGACGGGCTGGCAAGCGCGCAAAGGCTTCTCGAGATTCGGAAGAGCATTTAATAGAATATAATCCGCAACTTTAGCCTCTGCAAAAGTTTGATTAAAATGCGTAATGGCGAAATTCCTGTCAGCGCGATAACTGGGATCTGGGCCATGAGTAGTCTTTGCGTTCGTGGCGGGCTGCATACTCGCGGAAGAGGGCGAACAGCCTTTGCGGGCCGCGGCGCTGCAAACTCGTAGACAGGGAGACATAACTGTCGGGAAAAGAAAAGATGTTCAAAAAGAGCTGAAAGCTGATGGAACTACAGGTAATTAAATCTAGTAAGTATTTGATAATAGTGATTGGCTTGCTTTCGGTTATAATATTTTCTAGCCAAAAGGTTGATTGTCGGCCCGACTATAGGAAATTGATCCTCGGCAAATGGCATGGTAAACAAGATAGCTTAGATATAACTCTTCAATTCAATAAAGATGATGGCTACATTGGCTATTCAACAACAAATAAAAAATATAGCTTTCAGTACTCCTTTAAAAATGATTCGATTATAAAAGTGTGGGGAAGTAAGGAAAAGCCTCAACTCCATATTATAATAAGGCTTGATAAGGAGCATTTACATCTAAGGCCTTATCCAATTAAAATCCGGGAGGCTATTGATCTGATAGATCAAATAGATTTCGAAAAGCAAAAATGAGTAACAAGTTCTTCTCTGCGAATGACGGGCTGGGACGTTCGCAATGGCTTCTCGTGATTTGAAGGAGCATTAACAGAACATAACGGGCAGCCCCGCTTCTTTCGCGAGAATGACGGGCTGGAACGTGTGCAATGGCTTCTCGTGATTTGAAGGAGCATTTAATAGAATATAATCCACAACTTTAGCCAATTAGTAAATCAAAAAAACCATACAATGAATGTATCATATATGATCTTGGGAGTAGTCATGATTTGCATCGGAATCTCGATAGTTATCTTTCAAATAAAATGGCTTAAAAAGAGATTGAAAGACCCTTATGGATATCAAGTACGGTTTTTACTCAGTGGTTTTGTTCTCATCTTGGGAAATTGTTTTTGACAAATTTTTTTCATAAACGTGGTAAATAGGGCGTTAAAAAAAGCACCGGACGATCAATAAGCATTAGCAACATCGGCATGGATACAAAAAGTGCGCACTTAAGTCCGCATGCCAATCAGTAGCAGGCGAAGTAGCAGGCAACGGTTTAGACTACATAGTTCGCTGCAAGCAAACCGATGGTCCAAATAGGGGCTTTAACCTGGCGTATTTTGATTCGACGACGGGAACATATGGTTACAAAAGCCCAGCTCAATTTTATAACACTTATGTGGCTACAGGTCGGCAATAGGATTGATTGGTTATGAAAATAATGTGTGTACATCAAATTAATTAATATGAAATACAAAGTTTTTTTAACAGCGATTTTTTTTCTTGCAACACATTTGGGTTCCGGATATGCAGTCAATTTAGCAAGTGATACAACAAAGCAAAAGTTTAAATTTTTATACATTGTAAAATTTAACAACAGGCGACCTTTTGCTACTGAAAACGCATTTATTGATCCGCGAGAATTAGATAGCATTGAAGATGTTGCCTATCCAAAATTTGCCGAGGCTTGCCATTTGCTCGAAGTTGACAATTTTTTGGTTTTGAAAATACACCCTAATGCCAAGATATTAACATTAAATGAGTTTTTTAACTTATATAAAGTTCAGGATAAATACAGGAATTTTTCAATTATGGTGGACAACGAATTAATTGACTACCCTGAAACCATTTTAATATCTAAAAATCAAATTGATAACGTTAAAATTATCAAAGACATCAGAGGCAATTATATAAGCATAATATTAAAGGGGCATTATGAGTTAAAGAAAAAATACCCCAATGGCGGCCCTTTTCACTTATGACGTTGCCACTGACAGTTATTGTATACCAAAGCTATTGATAATTAGATAAATAGCAGCCATTGGACCCGGACAATCGGATTAGAGTATCAGGTTCAGGCTGTATACACGCTGTCGGCGCTTGCTGCCAGTTGCGAACCTCAGTACTAAGCTAAGTAAATGCTGTCTTTGCTGTCCGTAGACTGCGTCTACGGATACACTATGCCTGTAGTTTGCAACTACAGCGACAACAAGCCAATGGCACGAAAAACATTATAGAATACCCCAGCCAGCCCGCGCTTCGCTCCCCGCATTAACATAGCTGCCGGCCATACTGTTTTAACCCTTAAAAATTTGCAAATATAAGGCCGTTTTACGATTTAGTGGTGACAAAACCGTGTCACCTTGAAGGGGTCGTTTTTTGCGAAATTTTTTTCATAAAGCATTGTAAATAAGACGTTCCAAAAATAACTGGTGTGATGAACATGAACATGAACCTCATTGGCAGGGTATAAAAAGCGCGTGAAAAGGGTATACCCGGCGCTTCGCCTTGGGGATTGCAATGAAAAGCCAGCAGCCGTATGGGCGTGAGCGGCGCCCGGCGCCGACCTGGCTGACGTCATTGTGCAGTTTCTTTCGGACTTTCGGACTTTACCGGCTTTCGGACTAATAAATAAATCAAATTTTTATTTCACCACAAATAATACTTATTTTGGTGCCGATGCGGAAAACCGGATTTTTACCTGTGAAAAAACTTCTATTAATTGCCGGAATTATACTATTCTCGGTGCAGGCGGGTAAATCCCAGTCGGTACAGTTGCCGTATTCGTACCAGCTTGATCAAAAATTTAATTCAAGCATATACTCCATTAATAATTCATTCCACACATCGCTTAAGCCATTTTTGATCGATAGCGTCATCGGCCCAACCTATAATGCAGTAATGAACCGCGGCGTTGATAGCAGCCGCAAAGGCTGGGTTGTGCGCAAGCTGCTGAATGAACACTTATTCGACGTAAAAACTAAGGACTATACGTTTTATGGCGATTTCCTGGCCGACCTGCAGATCGGGCGCGATATCCCAAACAAAATAAACACCGACATAAATACCAGGGGCTACCAGTTTGGCGGTACGGTGGGCACAAAGTTTTCCTTTTATACCAGCGGTTACGAAAACCAGGCAAAATTTCCGGCGTATTTGAATGATTATGTGCAAAAAATCGGGTTTGTTCCCGGCCAGGCTTATGACCGCGACATCGGCGTAAGCAGTACTACGGCCGATTGGTCGTACGTTACGGCCACTTTGTCGTATACGCCCATAAAACAGTTGAATATCACCATGGGCGAGGACAAGACCTTTATAGGCGATGGCTACCGTTCGCTGCTGCTGTCGGATTTTGCCGCCAATTATCCGTTGCTGCGGTTAACGGCAAACCTGGGGAAGGTGCAGTATATGATGATGTGGGCCTACCTGGCCGACAGGGAGGCCATACGGTTTGACTCTTTCGGCAATAACCGCCGCAAATGGGGTGTGTTCCACTACCTCGACTGGAATATTACAAACCGCTTGTCGCTTGGCTATTTTAACGCGCTGATAGCATCCGAAGCCGACGATAACGGCAGCCCGCATGGCTTTGACATAAATTATATAAACCCGCTGCTGTTTTCCAATTCCCTGAATTCAAAATCTGCGCAGCCCGACAATGCATTTATAGGGTTTACGGGCAAGTATAAGGTATTTGATAAATCAGCAATTTACGGGCAGGTGCTTTTGGGCGGCAGCAACAGCGCTGGCAATAGCAACGGCATACAGGTTGGCCTGCGCGGCGCGGACCTGTTTGCGGTAACTAACTTTAATTATTTGTTTGAGTTTAATACAGCGAAGCCTTATACCTACGCCAGCAAGCAGCCTATTACCAGCTATACCGAATTTAATGAGCCACTGGGCGATCCGCTGGGGGCAAACTTCAATGAGTATATCGGCATATTAAATTATTCAATTGGCAGGTTTGATTTTATGGGGCAGCTTAATTACGCCCGGTATGGGCTTGACCCGGCAAATGCTGATTTTGGCAGGGATTTGAACAAAGCGTACAATCCTGCTACTGCGGCCTCCGGCCCGGTAGGGCAGGGGATACCTACCAAATTGTACTTTGCCGAAGGTACCATATCCTACGTCATCAATCCAAAAACCAACCTACGTCTTGAAGCCGGCGGCTTATTCCGCGACGAAACAAACAGCCTCGGCACTAAAAGAACTGTCCTGTTAACCTTTGGCGTACGCACCACATTCAGAGATCTGTATCACGATTTTTAGTGGAGAGTCCAAAAGTCGGGAAAGTCAGTAAAGTCGGAAAGAAGCTGCGGTTGAATTACCACGGCGGATTTGCTGACCCTCTCATTCACCGGTCTTCCGCCGGTAATTACGCGCAAATATCAGCCCGAGGGCTGCGCCAACACCCATTCCGATGGCCAAATTGTTAATGGCAATGCCTATGCCAGCCCCGATTGCAACACCGGCGCCATAAAACAGAAGTGTGCTTTTGCGCATTTTTCAATAAATATAAGGGGAAAAAGTCAGTAAAGTCGGAAAAGTCCGGAAAGTCCGAAAGACCGAAAGAAGCTACAGTTGAGGGAAAAGTCTGAAAAGTCGGAAAAGTCGGGAAAGTCCGAAAGACCGAAAGAAGCTGCAGTGGAAGGGGAAGTCAGTAAAGACCGAAAGAAGCTGTAGTTGATGGTATGGGCCGGAATTTTTCCCCCAGGCTATTTTTTATCTTTCGGACTTTACAAATTTCCGGACTTTCGGACTTCTTTCCCGTTGACGGTATGGGCCAGAATCCCCCCTAAGCTATTTTTTATCTTTCGGACTTTACTGACTTTCCGGACTTTCGGACTTCTTTCTCCTTTCCGACTTCAACCAAAAAACGCTATTTTTGCGGCATGAGCAAAGTTAAAGTCGGCTTAATACAAATGACCTGTTCGGCGAATAAACAGGAGAATTTGGATAAGGCCATTGGCAGGATCAGGGAGGCAGCGGAAAAGGGTGCGCAGATCATCTGTTTGCAGGAGCTTTTTACCTCGCTGTATTTTTGTGATGTTGAGGACTATGATAATTTTAAGCTGGCTGAAGCCATACCGGGCCCGTCGACAGATGCGCTTTCGGAGGCAGCCCG
>Ga0134126_10006759_pt1 | contig 14407 bp, 12 predicted proteins | sample KB31752_FD_96881 | JGI IMG/M metagenome (GOLD analysis project Ga0134126, IMG submission 96881) | Terrestrial soil microbial communities with excess Nitrogen fertilizer from Kellogg Biological Station, Michigan, USA - KB3-175-2 | ecosystem: Environmental > Terrestrial > Soil > Unclassified ... | reverse complement strand
CGGAGAAGCGGCGGATTTCCAGTAGCCCACCGCCTGCTTCCCCGGCGCGGGCCGCGCCAGCTTTTCGATCTGGTCCGCGTTTCCGAAGGCGGATCACCCGCTCGAGCCAGGGTTCGAGTCGCTGCAACGCAGCTTGACGAGCCCGGTCACGAGAATCAGTATGTCTGCCCTGCGATCTATTCGGATCGCGGCGGCCGGCGGTGCGCCCGCACCGCGAGAGATCGCCACCTCTGTCGGAGGGAGTCAGATGACCACCGAAGATACGGGGAAGCATTACGGGTGGATGCAAAGACACGCGTCAACGGCATTGCGCAAGTCGAAGCTGCGACGTCGGCAGATCCTGCCTACCTCGAAGCGCAATCAGTCGTGAAGGTCCTGGTGCAGCAGGTGTTCCCGAATTGCTCCCGCTATATCCATAAGCTGCAGCTCGTCGAGCGGTCGGGATTCGTACCGCGGCCGTCGGTCGAGACGCCTACGCCCGCGTGGAAGCGCTCGGAGTGGGCGTGCGATGTTCTTCCAGGGAGAGAACGATGACCATCCAACTGTATTCATGGCCGTTAAGCTCGGGTACGCGCGTCGCGTGGGCGCTCGAGGAACTCGGCGTCGCGTACGAGTACATCGAGGTCGACGCCAAGCAGGCCGAGCATCGATCGCCGCGCTACCTCGCGATCAATCCGCAGGGCAAGGTGCCGGCGCTCGTCGACGGCAAGCTGACGTTGTTCGAATCGGGCGCCATCCTCCTTTACCTCGGCGAGAAGTACGGCGTCGATCGGCATCTGTGGCCGGCCGCCGGCGGGCAGCCTCGCGCCGACGCACTGTCGTGGACGGTGTGGGCGATGACCGAGCTCGGCGCCTACCTGCTCGGGTGGGCCTACCACGGTCTCGACACGCCGGTATCGTTCAAGCCCGAGGATCGCAGCAAGGCAGCCGCCGAGTACAGCCGCTCGCAATTCATGCGATGTCTCGACGCGTTGCAAGCACGTCTCGTCGGCCGCGAGTATCTGCTCGGCGACTTCACGCTCGTCGATGTCGCCTGCGCGAGCTGGCTCCAGTTCGGCGCCGCGTTGGGGGTGAAGCTCGACACCCATCCCGGCGTCGCGGCGTGGCTCGAGCGCTGCTCGCGCCGCCCGGCGTGCGCGCGGGCCCGCTGACGAGGCATTCGCGCAGGGTTGGCGGCGCGCGTTTCCGAATGCTCCGGGACGGCCATCGAGTGCTCGTTCACCGGGGTGTTCCAGTTCATCGTGCACAAGCAGTCCGATCTGCCGGGATCGACGCTCGCCAGCCTGAAGTGGCCGCTGCTGGAAACCAAGGACGAATGGGTGATCCACGGCTTCAGCTACCCGAATTTCCTCGTCGAATTCGGTCCGCAGCCGGAGAAGCAGCAAGGGGTCTTCGCGCACTCGTCGGTCGACAAGGCGATGCGCGACGCCTACCGCAAGATGCGCGACTTCCTGATGTCGACGCAGAATCTCACCGAAGACGAGGCCATTTCGCTGATGTCGGTTGCGGTCGACTTCGCCGTCACGCAGGTCGTCGACGGCAACTGGGGTGTGCACGCTTCGCTGCGCAAGCGGGTATTCACCGGATAGGCAACTCGCGGCGCAGGCGCCGCTCGCTCGTCCCGTGCGCACCGCGGGGATCTGCGGACCGACCGTCCAATTCTGGAGGTGCGCTCGGGCACTGCGCGGATTCTTCCCGCAGTCCCCGCATTACCGTTGCAATCGCCTTGGGCGATGAGCCGCCTCGACCTCAAGGTCCCCCCGCGCGCGTGGCGCTATCATCGGCGCTTCCGAACTCCGCACCCTCACAAGGAGCCACGACGATGATCACCGTCTACGGCACGCCGCAGTCCCGCGCGATGCGCGTCATCTGGATGCTCGAGGAAATGGGCCTTCCCTACGCGATGAAGCCGGTCGCGTTCGACAAGCGCCACGAGGACCGCGAGTTCCTCGAAGCGAGCCCGACCGGATCGTTCCCCGGCTTCCGCGACGGAGATACCTGCCTGATGGAATCCTGCGCGATCCTCGAGTACCTCGGCGCGAAGTACGGGCCGACGCCGCTCGCACCCGCGTTCGGGGATCCGAGCTATCCGGCCTACATCAGCTTTCTGCACTACGGCGAGGCGTCGCTGAGCGCGCCGCTCAACGTTACGGTCGCGACGCGCTTCTTCGCGCCCGACGACCAGAAGCAGAACTGGGGTGCGCTGCAGGCGATCGAGATCTTCGTGCGCAAGTCGGCGGCGCTGGGGGCGCGTCTTCGCGGTCGTCCCTATGTCGCCGGTGGCACGTTCACCGCCGCCGACATCTCGTGCGGCACCGCCGTCGGTCTCGCGAGCTTTCTCGGCTTCGACGATCGCCTCGACCCCACGCTGAAGGACTATCGCGCGCGACTCGCGCAGCGGCCGGCGTTTCAGAAGGCGCTTGCCGCGCAGCCGGCGCATTAAGGACCAGTGCAGCGGATCGTCGCGCTCTTCGCCGCCGCGGTCCAGGTTGGTGTGAACGATGCCGATGCTTCCCAAACCGCCGCTCACGATCGACTACGCCGACGAAGGGCAAGGCGCGCCGGTCCTGCTGATCCACAGCTCGGTCAGCGGTAATCGCCAATGGCGTTCGCTCACCGACGTATTGAAGGATCGCTACCACGTGCTGGCGATCAACCTCTACGGCTACGGCGAAACGACGCCGTGGCCTGCCGATGCGCGGCAGACGCTGGACGCACAGGCGCGGCTCGTCGTCGCGCTGTGCGAAGCGCTCGATGAACCGCTCCACCTCGTCGGTCACTCGTTCGGCGGCTCGGTCGCGCTGAAGGCGGCGAGCCTCATGGGCTCGCGCGTTGCGAGCCTGGTGCTCCTCGAACCCAATCCGTTCCATCTGCTGCGCCTGCACGGGCGCGGCGAGGCGTGGCAGGAATGCTGCAGCCTGCGCGATCACGTGAAGCGCTACGGCGCGGCCGGCGACTGGCCGCGCGTTGCCGAGCGCTTCGCCGACTACTGGCTCGGCGACGGATCATGGAGCGCGATGCCGGAGAAGCGCCGCGCGGCGTTCGCCGAATCGCTGCCGCCGAACTTTCACGAATGGGACGCCGTGATGGACGAGACCGCGCCGATCGAGGATTGGGCGAAGCTCGCAGCGCGCACGCTCGTCGTGAGCGATCCGTCGACTCGCCTGCCGATCCGCGAGATCATGGCGCTCTTCGCGGCCGCTTGCCCGCACTGGACTTTTCGGACGATCTCCGGGGGCGGGCACATGGCGCCCCTCACGCGGCCCGATCTCGTCGACCCGGTCGTCCGCGAATTCCTGGACGCCGGATCGGCATGACTTGAGAACGACACGCGAGGACGACACCGATGATCGAAGGATCGTGTCACTGCGGCGAAGTGCGCTGGCGCTTCGACGGCGAGCCCGATGGCGCAACGGCGTGCAATTGCACGGTGTGCCGCCGCTACGGTGTTTTATGGGCGTACGACTACGAGGGCGAAGGCATTGCGGTCTTCGGCACGACGCGCGCTTACGTTCGCGGCGAGGCGATCGAGTTCCACTTTTGCCCGGCGTGCGGCTGCGTCGCGTTCTGGCGCGGCCGGCAGCTCGATAGCGAAGGCCGCCGTCGCATTGCCGTCAACCTGCGCCTCGCCGAGCGCGATGCCGTCGCGAAGATACCGATCGACCATTTCGACGGCTTCGACACCTTCTCCGATCTGCCGCGCGACGGGCGCTGCGTCGCCGACTACTGGTTCTGAGCGTACCTGACACCATGAACCGTACCAAGTCCGCGGTCGAGGCGCTCGTCGTCTACAGCAGATGGCTCGTGGCGCCGTTTCTCATCGGCCTCATCGTGGGGCTCGTCGCGCTGCTCTTCACTTTTGTCGTTAAACTCCTTGCCTTCATCGCACACATCCCGGGAACGGAGCCCACCGGCGTGATCGTCGGGATTCTCAATCTCGTCGATCTCACGCTGACCGCGAATCTGATCGTCATCGTCATCTTCTCGAGCTACGAGAACTTCCTCACGCCGATCCATTCGGCCGGCCATCCGGACTGGCCCGGAGGGCTCGTTAAGATCGGCTTCTCCGGATTGAAGCAGAAGCTCCTCGGTTCGATCGTCGCGATCGCCGCGGTGAGCGTGCTCGAATGGTTCATGGACCTCGACCAGCATGCCGACAATGCGAAGCTCGCGTGGGTCGTCGGCATCCTGATCGCGCTTGCGGTCGCCATGCTCGTGCTGGCAGTCGCCGATCGCGTGAGCAAGACCGATCACGTCGAGTGAGCTCCGCCCACGCTGCACCCCGAGAATCCTCCATCAAAATCGAATGGGGAACGCCCCGCTCGAGGTCACGATGATCTTCCGCCAGCTCTTCGACCCGCAATCGTCGACGTACTCGTACCTCCTCGCCGACGCCGACACGCACGAGGCGGTGCTGATCGATCCGGTGTTCGAGCAGGGCCGCCGCGACGAGGCATTGATCCGCGAGCTCGGGCTCACGCTGGTGGCGACGATCGACACGCACGTGCACGCCGACCACGTCACCGGCGCGTGGCTCCTGAAGCAGCGCCTCGGGAGCGCGATCGCAATCTCGGCAGCGAGCGGCGCGAAAGGCGCAGATCGCTATCTCGCGCATGGCGACCGCGTCGCGTTTGGCGGTCGCTCGCTCGACGTGCGCGCGACGCCGGGGCACACCGACGGCTGCATCACGCTCGTGCTCGACGACGAGCACGCGGCGTTCACCGGCGATTGCCTCCTGATCCGCGGGAGCGGCCGCACCGATTTCCAGCAGGGCGACCCGCACGCGATGTACCGCTCGGTGCGCAGTCAGATCCTCGCACTGCCTGCGGCGTGCCTTCTCTACCCGGCGCACGATTACCGCGGGCTGACGGTGACGAGTGTGGCCGAGGAGCGCACGTTCAATCCGCGGCTTGGCGGCGAAGCCGGCGAGGGCGATTTCGTCGGCTACATGAAGAACCTTGGGCTGCCGCACCCGAAGCTGATCGACATCGCGGTGCCGGCGAACCTTCAGTGCGGGCGACCGTCGGACGAGCGCGCGCCGGCTGCCGACCCCGCATGGGCGCCACTCACCTACACGTTCGCCGGCATCTACGAGATCCAGCCGCAGGCGCTCGAGGAATGCGCGTCGCGCGTGCAGATCGTCGACGTACGCGAGCGCGACGAGTTCGAAGGTCCGTACGGCCGCATCCACGGCGCGCGCTGGATCGCGATCGGTGAGCTCGCCGCGCGCTCGGCCGAGCTCGCGCGCGACCGCCCAGTGGTGACGGTGTGCCGCGCAGGTGTGCGCTCGGCGCAGGCGTCGGTGATGTTGCAGAAGCAGGGCTTCGCTGCGGTCGCGAACCTCGCCGGCGGAATGCTTCGCTGGCGTGCCGAAGGGTACCCGGTCGAGGGCGCCCGCGCCTAGCAGCCCTTCAGTACGTCTTCTTGCGCACCACGAGGTGGTAGACGACGAGCAGCACCACGGCACCGACCAGCGCGCCGACGAAGCCGGCCGACTGACCTTCCCGGTAGATGCCGAACGCCTCACCGACGTAGGTCGCGCCGATCGCCCCGGCGATGCCGAGCGCAGCGGTGAGGAAGAATCCGCTCGGGCCGCCGGGCGTGAGGAACCTCGCGATGATGCCCACCACGAAACCGATGACGATCGTCCAGATAATGGTCATGCGCTCCTCGAGCTGCGGGTCACCCCGGGACGCCTATCTTGCCGCAACCGCGGCCTCGGCGCGAGTCCGTCCGTGCGCCAGTCCGTCCGCAGGTCAGGCTTCGGCGGCCTTGGGCGCCGGGCGCACGGCGGGCGCCGCCTGCGTCGCGATCTCGACCTTGAGCGGCGCATCGACATGCAGCGTTCGCTGCGGGAATGGGATACCGATGCCCGCTTCGGCGAGCTTCGCGACGATCCGCTCGCGCAACTCCGAGGCGATCACCGCGGTCTCGAGGTCCTCTTCCATGTGCACCGGCGGCGTCGCATCGATCCAGTAGGCGAGGCGGAACTTCTGCGCGTCGGGCGCGAAGTCGTCGAAGATCGCGAGGGGCTCGGGATGCTTCAGTACGCGCGGATGCGACAGCGCGGCGTCGAGCAGCGCCTCGCGCACGCGTTCCGGGTCGACCCCGTACTCGACGCCGACGTCGAACTGCAGTCGCATCGCAGGCGACGAGTAGGTGAGATTGGTGACGTTGCTTTCGATGAAGGTCGAGTTCGGGATCAGTGTCTCGACGCCATCCTCGGCGCGAACGATCGACGCGCGAAAGCCGATGTTGGTGACGCGGCCACGGATCTCGCCGAACTCGATGTAGTCGCCGACGCGGAGCGGCTTCTCGATCAGCAGCATGATGCCCGACATCAGGTTCTTCAGCAGGTTCTGCGCGCCGAAGCCGATGCCGATCGCGAGCGCCCCGCCGAGGAACGCGAACACGGTGAGCGGAATGCGCACGGCGAGCAGGCTCGCCATGACGAGTAGCGCAACCAGCAGCGCCAGCGTCCACCGGTAGACGATGCTCGCCTGTGCGCGCGAGCGGCTGAGCATGCGGATCGCGATCCAGCGTGCGAAGTGCGCGAGCTTCAGGCACAGCCAGTAGCCGGCGATGATCAGCAGCAGCGCGCCAACCGTCTTGCCGACGGTGATCGAGCGATGCGCGATGATCGTCCTGCCGTCGGCGGTCTCGAAGCTGTCCTCGACGTTGAAGATCTCGAAGTTCCAGACGCGCCCAACGGCGAGCTGCGCGATCGCCCAGGCCTCGCCGGCCCGTTCGCTCCAGGTCCGCGGCACGGCGCCGCTCGTCGCGCCGGCCTGCCAGCGCGCGAGGAGCGCCTGCAGCGGCTTCGTCACGTCGGCCGCACTTTTCTGCACGATCTCGCGCTCGGCGTAGACGTCGCGCAGCGCACGCAGCGGCGCGGCCTGGGCCGGCGTCGCGCTGTGGATCTGCGCATCGAGCGTCGCGATCTCGCCCGCGGTGGCCGCGAGCTGCTCGTTCTGGTACTCGCTCCACGCCTGCAGCGAGGCGAGCGAGCCGACGAGATTTTCGTACGCGTCAGCGGTGTTCGCGCGCGTCGGAGCGTGCATCACGCTGTATCGCGTCGTCCATGCCTTGCGCTCGTATTCGTTCAGCCCGACGCGCATCCGGGCGACCTCGAGTTCGATGCTCGTGTTCTCGACCTGCTGGCGCCGCAGCTCCGCTTCGGCAGGTGGCGCCGCCGCAGCGGCCTCGCGTGCAGTGCGCCACGCTGCGAGCGCCTGATCGACATCGGCCGACAGCGCCTGCGATCGTGCGTCGAGCTTCGCCTGCACCTCCGCGAGATCCTGTGGCGAGAAGCGTATGTGGCCCTGGGTGGCCCGTAATTTCGCCACGGCGAGCCGCAGGTCGGCCTCGGCAGCTCTCTTCTCCTCGCCGGCATTGGCGAGCGCCTGCCGCGTCTGGTCGAGCGACGCCGTCGCTTCCTCGGCGCGCAGTCCGGCGAGTTCCAGCTGCCAGCGTGCACGGCTGCGCTCGGTATCGCCGCTCGCGTGATCGACGCGCTCCTGCGCCTGACGCACACCCGCCTCGCTCTCGCGCAACCGAACCTGGAGCCGTGTCGCGAGCCCATGCAGCAGCGTCTCGCGCGACTTGATCGTTCTCAGACGCTCTTCGACGGTGTCGCGCGATTTCTCGAGTCCGTCGACGAATGGAAGCGCGTACGGCGGCGGCGTGTCGAATCCGTGCCACGCATCGGCGCGGCTCTCCGCGTCGGTGCGCGCGGCGACGAGCCCGGCGCTGCGCACCTTGCCGTCGATCTGCTGCGACAGCGAGCGCTCGATCTGGTGCAGCAGGCGGATGCGGTCGGCGATCTCGACCTCCGTCGTGCCGGCTGGAGCGCCGTCGGCCGCAGCGCCCGGGCGCTCGAGCGCGACCAGCCTCTTGTGGATCGCGGCAAGCTGTGCGGCCGAATCGGGGCTGCCGGAAGCCGGGACGGGCGCCGCGGCCTTCGCCGGCGCTTCGTGCCGGAACAGCTTGATGACTTCGTCGGCTACGCCGCCGCCGTGACCACCTTCGCCGCCACCCTCGCCGGCAGCGCCGGCCGCGCCCGCGAAGGCGAACGCCGCAACGGCGAGGAACGCGGCGGCGCGCATCATCGTAAGGCCGCTGTGGGCCCCGCGGCCGCGTCGACCCATCCGCCGCCCATCGCCTTGTAGATGCTCGCGGACGACGCGAGGAGCGACGCGTGCATCGACGCCAGCGCGAGCTCGGCGGGAAAGAGCGACTGCTCGGCCTGCAGCACCGTCGAGTACTGCGCGTAGCCGCCGTCGTACTGCAGCCGCGCGAGGCGCTCGTAGTCGGTAAGGGACGCGACGAGCTTCGTCTGCGCGTCGATCTGGTCGCGCAGTTTCTGGTTGGCGACGAGCGCGTTGTCGACGTCGCCGAACGCGTTGCGGATCGCGAGCCGGTAGTTCGCGAGCGCCGCGCGCTCTCCCGCTTCGGCCTGCGCGACCTGGCCCGAGACTGCGCCGAAGGTGAAAATCGGGCCGGTGACCTGTCCCGCGTAGGACCAGATCCGCGCCAGCCCGGTGAATAGGTTCGAGAGGTCGGCGCTCGCGCTGCCGAGTGCCGCGGTGAGCGAGATCGACGGGAAGTAGAGCGCCTTCGCGGCGCCGATCTGCGCGTTCGCGCCGATCAGAGCCTGCTCCGACTGGCGCAGATCCGGCCTCCGCTCGAGGAGCGAGGACGGCAGGCCCGCGGGCACGGCTGGGAGCGCGAGCTCGTCGAGCGCCTTGCCGCGCGCGATCGGCCCCGGATTGCGCCCGGCGAGGATCGACAGCGCATTCTCGAGCTGGGCGATTTGCGATTCGATCTGCGGAATCTGCGCGGCGGCCGACTCGTACTGCGATTGCGCCTGCGCGACGTTCATCTGCGAGACCTGACCGTACTTGAACTTGAGCTCGAAGAGGCGCACCGATTCGCCGTAGACGCCGAGGGTCTTCTTCGCGATCGCGAGCTGCTCGTCGTAGCCGCGAAGCTGTAGGTAGTCGGTGACCACACTCGCCACGATCGACATCACCACCGCGCGACGCGCGTCGTCGGTGGCGAGCACGTTCGCGCGCGCGGCCTCGCTCTGGTTGCGGATGCGACCCCAGAGGTCGATCTCCCAGCTCGCCGACAGGGCCGCCTGGTAGGCGCTCTGTGGATTCGGAATCAGCGCCGCGAGCCGCGCGTTGTCGGGCTCGGTCGAGCGCGCGCGTCCGGCACTCGCCCCGTAGCCGACCTGCGGGAAGAGCCCCGAACGCGCCTGCGTGAACACCGCCGCCGCCTGCTCGAGATTGGCGACGGCGACTTCGATGTTGTCATTGTGCGCGAGCGCCTCGGTCACGAGCGCGTCGAGCGCGGGGTCACCGAACGCCTTCCACCATTCGACGTCCGAGCCGGTGACCGCGTCGGCCGGCTCGAAGCGGTACGCCTTCGGCGTGTCGATCGCGGGCCGAACGTACGGCGGCGCGAACGAGCACGCCGACACGAGCACCGTGCCGGCGAGCGCGGCGCCGATTGCGCAAGCGTGCAACGCGCGAGCGCCGCGGTGCATGGTCCGTGCGTGCATGTCAGTCGGCCTCGGACGGCCGGGCGGCCGCTGCGCCCCCATCGCCGCCTGCGTGATCGTCGACGCCGGCCGCACGCTTGCCTTCCCCACGCTCCTTCAGCCGATCGAAGATGTAGAAGAACAGCGGCACGTAGAGCATCGCGAGCGTCGTCTCGCCGATCATCCCGCCGATGATGCCGGTGCCGATCGAGTGGCGCGCGTTGGCGCCCGCGCCGAGTGCCAGGGCGAGCGGCAGGCAGCCGAGCGCGAAGGCGAGCGAGGTCATGATGATCGGTCGCAGCCGCTGCTCGCCGGCGAGCACGGTCGCCTCCATGATCGACTTGCCTTCCTTGCGAAACTCGACTGCCGCCGAGACGCGCAGCACGGCGTTCTTCGCCCCGAGCCCGATCAGCACGAGAAGACCGATCTGGAAGTAGACGTCGTTCTCGAGCCCGCGCGCCCAGTTGGTGACGAGCGCGCCGAGAATGCCGAACGGCACCGCGGTCATCACCGCGCCGGGAAGCGTCCACGACTCGTACTGCGCGGCGAGGACGAGGAACACGATGATGAAGCCGAACACGAAGGCGATCGACGACGTGCCGCCCGACTGCTTCTCCTCGAACGCGAGGCCCGACCACGCGTAGCGGTAGCCCGCGGGAAGGGTCTCGGCGGCGACCTTCTCCATCGCCGCGATCGCGTCGCCCGAGCTGTAGCCCGGCGCCGCGTTGCCGATCACCTTCGCCGCCGGAAAGCCATTGAAGTGCGGCAGCGTGTCGGGGCCGGTTGCCCAATGCGTGGTGACGACGGACGACAGCGGCACCATCTCGTTGTGGGCGTTGCGTGTGTAGAGGCGCGTCAGATCGGCGGGATTCCCGCGGAACGGCGCGTCCGACTGCATGATCACCCACCAGACGTGGCTGAACTCGTTGAACTGGCTCACCGGCAGCGAGCCGAACTGCGCCTGGATCGCGCTGTAGACGTCCTGGATCGGAATGCCGAGGAGCGACGCCTTCTCGCGGTCGACGTCGGCCCGGAGCTGCTGCGAGATGCCGCGGTAGGTTGTCGCGAGGCCGGCGAGCCCGGGCTCGGCGCGCGCCTTGGCGAGAAACGCCTGTGTCACCTCGTCGAGACGCACGGGGTCGCCGTCGCCGGTGTCCTGGATCCAGAACTCGAAGCCGCCGGTCGTGCTGATGCCGGGGATCGGCGGGGGCGCGACGGGGATCACCACCGCGCCGTCGATCTTCTGCGCCTGATGGTAGAAGTCGACGAGGATCGCGCGGGCGTTCTCGGCCTTCGCAGCCTTGATCGAGCCGTAGCGCTTGTCGAAATCGTCGAAGGTGACGAAGAACGTGCCGGCGTTGGCCTTGAGGCCGCCGTCGAGCAGGCTGTAGCCGGTGACCATCGTGCGCGTCGCGATGCCGGGAATGTCCTTGAAGATCGCGTCGACCTTTTCGGCCACCGCCTCGGTGCGGTCGAGGCTCGCCGCCTGCGGCATGATGATCGCCGCCATCGCGTAGCCCTGGTCCTCGTTGGGCACGAAGCTCGTCGGCAGCACGCGGAAGAGCTGCCAGATCGCGACGAGGAACACGACGAGCAGCACGAGCGCGACCGCCATGTGCTCGATCACGAAGTTGACCGCGTGCCCGAACGCATTGGTGACGCGATCGACCTGGCGGTTGAACCAGCGGAAGAAGCGCCACGGCGGCGTCGCGGTGTGACGCAGCAGCATCGCGCACATCGCCGGGGTCAGCGTCAGCGCGACGAAGCCCGACACCGCGACCGAGATCACGATGGTGACGGCAAACTGCTTGTAGAGCTGGCCGGTGGTGCCAGGCAGGAACGCGGCCGGGATGAACACCGAGCACATCACCAGCACGACGGCGACGAGCGAGCTGCCGATCTCTTCCATCGAGCGCAGCGTCGCGTCGCGCGGCGCGAGGTGGTGCTGTGCCATGTTGCGCTCGACGTTCTCGACGACGACGATCGCGTCGTCGACGACCATGCCGATCGCGAGCACGAGGCCGAACAGCGTCAGCAGGTTGATCGAGAAGCCCATCGCCAGCATGCCGGCGAAGGTCGTGACGAGGGCAACGCCGATCGCCACCGCGCAGATGAAGGTCGTGCGCAGGCTCTGCAGGAAGAGATAGACGACGGCGACGACGAGCACCAGCGCTTCGACCAGCGTCTTCAGCACCTCGCGGATCGACAGCCGGACGAAGTCGTTGGTGTCGAGCGAGATCGCATAGTCGATCCCTGCCGGGAACTGCGCCTTCATCGTCGCGAGCGTCGCACGCACCGCCTTCGACACCGCGAGACCGTTCGAGCCCGGCTGCTGGTAGACGGCGATCAGTGTCGCCGGCGTGTTGTCGAGCCGGCTGTCGATCACGTATTGCTTCAACCCGACCTCGACGCGGGCGACGTCGCCGAGGCGCACGATCGCATTGCCGTTCTGGCTCGCGCGCAGGATGATGTTTTCGTATTGCTTCGGATCGGTGTACTGCGCCTGCGTGACGACCGGGAACGTGAGCTCGACCGGCGCGCCGGTCGGCTTCTGGCCGACCTGCCCGGCACCGAAGAGCTGGTTCTGCGTGTTGATCGCGTTGGCGATGTCGGTCGTCGTGATGCCGAGCGACGCCATGCGGTCCGGGTTCATCCAGATCCGCATCGCCTGGTCGGGGACGCCGAGCACCTGTGCCTGGCCGGCGCCGGGAACGCGCTTCAATGCGTCGAGGACGTAGACGTTCGCGTAGTTGGCGACGTAGTTCGCGCTGTAGCGCCCGCCTTTCGCGTAGACCGCGATCAGCATCATGATCGACGACGACTTCTTCTGTACCGACACACCCTGCTGCACGACCGCCGACGGAAGCTGCGGCACCGCGAGGTTGACGCGGTTCTGCACCTGCACCTGCGCGGTGTCGGGATCGGTGTTGAGCCCGAAATAGACGGTCAGCGTGAGCTGGCCCGTCGACGTGCTGGTCGACACCATGTAGAGCATGTTGTCGACGCCGTTGATCTGCTGCTCGAGCGGCGATGCGACGGCGTCGGCGAGCGTCTTCGCGTCGGCGCCCGGATAGTTCGCCTGCACGGTCACCTGTACCGGCGTGATCGCCGGGTACTGCTCGACCGGCAGGTTGACCATCGCCACCAGCCCGGCGAGCACCAGGATGATCGCGACCACGGCCGCGAAGATCGGCCGCTCGATGAAAAAACGCGAGAACATGGAGGCGACCGCCGCGCCGGTCAGCGCGCGGCCCCCGCGGCCGGCTTGGCGGCGCCGGGCTCACCGACAAGCGGCGGCGCGGCAGTGACCGTCTTCGCCGCGACGGCCGCGGGTGCCGTCCACGGCGTCGTCTTCACGGCTGCGCCGGGGGTGAGCTTCAGCCCGCCGTCGACGACGACGACCTCCCCCGCGGTCAGCCCTTCCGAAACGATCCAGCCGTCGCCCCCGTACCAGTCGCCGACGACAACAGGACGCTGCTCGACGTGGCCCTGTGCGTCGATCACCCAGACGAAGTGCCCTTTTGCGCCCTGCTGCACGGCGCGCTGAGGTACGACGATTGCGTTCGGGCTGACTGCGCCGAGCAAGCGTGCGCGCACGTACTGATTCGGTCGCAGCAGTCCGTCGGGGTTGTCGACGGTTGCGCGAAGCTGGAACGTGCCGGTCGACGAGTTGAACGACGGCGCTGCAAAGGTGATCTTGCCGGTGTGCGGGAACACGCTGCCGTCGGCGAGCTCGACCTGCACGGTGAAGCGCCCGCCCTCAGGGACCCGCAGCCGCCCCGCACGCACGTCGTCGCGCACGCGGTCGATCTGGTTCTCCGACACGCTGAACGAGATCCACATCGGCGACAGCACCGAGACCGTGGTGAGCTGCGCGTTCGACGGATTGACGTAGGTGCCGTCGGCGACCTGCGCGAAGCTCGCGACACCGGCGACCGGCGAGCGGATCGTCGTGTAGGAGAGATTGAGGTTCGCCTGCTCGAGCTGCGCCTTCGACTGCTCGACGGCGGCCTGCGCCTGCTCGTACTGGCCCTGCGCGTCGTCGAGGTCCTTCTGCGACAGCGCGTTCTGCGCGACGAGCGGCTTCGTGCGCGCGAGGTTCGCTCGCGCCACTTCGGCGGCCGCCTGGTTGCGCTGCAGCGCCGCCTTCGCGCCGTCGACCTGCACCTGGAACGGCTTCGGGTCCATCTGGAACAGGACCTGACCGGCTTTCACCAACGAGCCTTCGACGTACACGCGCTTGTCGAGGAAGCCGGAGACGCGTGCCTGGATGTTGACCGCCTGCGAGCTCTGCGTCTGCGCGACGAAGACGGCGGTCACGGGGATGTCGTGCGGCGCGATCGTCAGCACCGATACGTCGGCGGGAGGTGGGGCGGGCGGCTTGGGCGCTTCGCGGCTGCATCCCGCGAGCGTTGTGGCGCAGACGATGACGGCAGCCGCCGCGCGAATGCGTTTCCCGCTGGTCATGAACGTACGTCCCCGGTCGAGCGTTGCTGGCGGACGTTTTTACAGCATCCGTGCAGAGTTGTCGACGCTCGCACGGGCGCTCTCGCGAGCGTGACTTGGGGCGCGCCGGCCGCGCTGTGCGAGGGCGTGGCTTGGGGCGCGACGCCGCGCGAGTTCGGCCGCTTGCGGCCGGTGCAGAGCGCGGCCGGCGCGCCCCAAGCCACGCCACCGCACAGCACCCGATCAGTGCTTGGCGGCGACTGCGGCGGGTTTGAAGCCGAGGAGCTTGTCGTGCGCTGCCGCGGCGATTAGCGGCTCGGCCGCAAACGACGGTACGGCGAAGTATTCGCTTCGCGACGACGACTTCAGCGTGTAGGTCTTCCCATCCTTCGACTTGCCAATCCGATAGACGACGTT
>Ga0134126_10006758_pt1 | contig 14411 bp, 8 predicted proteins | sample KB31752_FD_96881 | JGI IMG/M metagenome (GOLD analysis project Ga0134126, IMG submission 96881) | Terrestrial soil microbial communities with excess Nitrogen fertilizer from Kellogg Biological Station, Michigan, USA - KB3-175-2 | ecosystem: Environmental > Terrestrial > Soil > Unclassified ... | reverse complement strand
TTTTGGGGAAACCGGCACTCCCATGTACGACCCGCTGGCTATGGGCGTCACGCTTGACCCCACCCTGGTTACCATCCGAGCCATGCGCGTGGACGTGGAAACGCGCGGCCAGTTTACGCGGGGCGAAACTGTGGCTAACCGCACCAATACTGTCGAGCGCAACGTGCTCCGTGGCGATCGCTACGTCATCGAAGGGATGGATAAGGTCCTGCCCAACGCCAAGGTTTGTGTGGATGTGCGGGCACAACGCTTTCTCGACCTGCTGGTCAGCCGCCTGCACGGGAAATAGCCGAACCTATCCGTAGGCGCGCGACACCAGAAAAATTGCCATGCCGTAGAACACGAACATCAAGGTCAGGTAAGCCTTGGCGCGCGACCCCGATGCCGCGAATTCCTTCCACGCGAATATTCCCCACAGTGCGGCCACCATGGGCGCCGACTGCCCGATGGCGTAGGAGATGGCCACTCCTGTCAGGTTGGCAGCCGACATATTGAAGACGGTACCGATCCCCCAGATGAAGCCGCCGAGCAATCCAAACATGTGTCCCGACGCGGGTGCGTGGAAAAAGCCGCTGAAATCCACCGGCTTGCCGACCAGCGGATGTTTCATGAAGTACACGTTCCAGATGAAGCAGGAAAGCAGCGCGCCGAGAGTTAAGAATACGCACACGCTGTAAGGGCCCAGGGTGTTGCCACGGGTCATGGAGTGGGTCACAAAGGGGGCCCACAACCCCATCAGCACCCCGGAGACGATACAGGTGACCAGGCTCTTCCTGGACGCAGAACGGCCTGCGGTCACCAGGCTGCCATAAGCTTTACCGTCCAGGATCACGGCTATGAGAGCGCAGGCGACGCCCACGGCCAAGAATGCGGCGCTGCCCTTGGGCTGCAGCGCATAACTCAGCACCACACCCACGACCAATGCAATGCCGATGGATATGGGAAACGCGACCGCCAGCCCCGCCATATCAATGGCGGCCACCAGTAGCAGGTTTGCCAAATTGAAGACCACGCCGGCCACCAGGGCGTAAACAATGTTGGAACCGTCGGCGGCATGAACATTGTTGAGAAAGCTGGAGGCGTTCTGCCCGGTGCTGCCCATAGTGAAAGCCAGGATCACGGACACCACAAAAATGCCGATGGCGTAGTCCCAATAGAAAAGTTCGAAACGATAGTTTTTCACTCCCTTGAAGGTGTTCGCCCACGATCCCCAGCACACGGCGCTGGTGATCATCATTACAAGTGCTACGCCCAGGCTTTGCGGTGTGAACATCGTTTCTCCTTGGCTGTCTCCTGCCAAACGTGTATAGGTGCGGCTACTTACTGGCCAAGCTTAGAAGTTGCAGCACAGGTTGGCAGCAGGGTATCACCGATGACGCCTGGCGCAGTCGGCAAGTTTTGATCCGAAACCGCTGCAGGGCCAATCCGCAAAGCGCTAACCAGGGCCGTCGCATCTGCCGTACAATGCAGGTCCATGCCGGGCGACAACATTACTGCCCACTCCGCTTCCGAGGTGATCGCCACCCTGGCCGGTCGCCCCTTGTTGTCCAATCGCGGCATGCCGCTGAACCTGGACTGGGTGAAGGAAGTGCGGGTCAACACCAGCGCGGTGGAGCGCCGGGCGCAAACCCACGTCGCTCGCCGTACGATCAAGAAGGAATGGCAGGCGGCCTGGCTGTTGCGGGCCATTTCGTGCATGGACCTGACCACGCTTTCCGGCGACGACACCGAAGATCGCGTGCGGCGGCTCTGTGCCAAAGCGCGGCAACCCATCCAGCCCGCGCTGGCCCGGAATCTCGGAGTTGAACAACTCGAAATTAAGGTCGCGGCGGTTTGCGTGTACCACCGCTTCGCGGAAACCGCGCTACGCGCCTTGGAAGGCAGCGGTGTGAAGGTTGCGGCGGTCTCCACCGGCTTCCCCGCAGGACTGTCGTCTCTGGAAGAGCGGATCGCCGAAGTCCGCCGCTCAGCGGAAATCGGAGTTCAGGAGATTGATACTGTCATCACGCGGGCTCATGTGCTCGGCGGCCGCTGGCAGGCTCTCTACGACGAAATAGTTGAGTTCAAGCGCGCCTGCGGCAGCGCCCACATGAAAGTGATCCTGGGAGCCGGCGATCTACTCACCCTGCGCAACGTGGCTCGCGCCAGCGTCGTAGCCATGATGGCGGGAGCGGACTTCATCAAGACCTCTACCGGCAAAGAACCCACCAACGCAACTCTCCCCGTCGGCTTGGTCATGACCCGCGCCATTCGCCAGTACGCTCAGGAGACCGGCATGGCGGTGGGATTCAAGCCCGCCGGCGGCATTCGCACCGCCAAACAGGCCACCGAATGGCTGGCGTTAATGAAAGAAGAACTGGGAACGCCGTGGATGCGAGCCGAGCTTTTCCGTTTTGGAGCCAGCGGGCTGCTGAATGATATTGAACGGCAACTGGAGCACCATGCGACTGGGCGTTACTCGGCCGATTATCGCCATCCCATCGCTTAATCCAAGCTGTGAGCCATAGGGCATGAGCATTGCGGAAAAATTTCTGACCATGGAGTACGGGCCGGCGCCGGAGGATCCCAAGGAGGCGTATGCCTGGCTGGAAGCGCACGGCCGCCGCTTCGGCCATTTCGTCGCCGGGGAATGGCGGCAGCCCGCGGAAGCGAAATTCTTTGATTCGCTCGATCCGGCCACCGGGGAAAAGATTGCCACCGTAGCCCAGGGCTCGGCAGCTGACATTGACGCAGCGGTGCAAGCCGCGAGAAAGGCTTTTCCCAAATGGCAGGCGCTGAAACCGCACCAGCGTGCACGTTACCTCTATGCGCTGGCCCGGGCGGTGCAGCGCTATTCGCGGCGCCTCGCGGTGCTCGAAACCATGGATAACGGCAAGCCCATTCGCGAGAGCCGTGACATTGACATTCCGCTGGTTGCCCGGCACTTCTACTATCACGCGGGCTGGGCGCAACTGCTGAAGAAGGAATTTTCTGACTACGCGGCTTGCGGTGTGGTGGGACAAATCATCCCCTGGAATTTTCCCCTGCTCATGCTGGCGTGGAAGATTGCTCCCGCCCTGGCCACGGGAAATACGGTTGTGCTGAAGCCGGCGGAGTTCACGCCGGTGACAGCGCTGGCCTTCGCGGAAATCTGCAGCGAGATCGGCCTGCCGCCTGGCGTGGTGAACATCGTCACCGGCGACGGTTCCACCGGCGAAGCCCTGGTTAAACATTCACAGGTGGATAAGATCGCGTTCACCGGTTCCACCGAGGTGGGGCGCGCCATCCGTAGCGCCACCGCTCATACCCAGAAGCGGATCTCTCTGGAGTTGGGTGGCAAATCTCCGTTTATTGTTTTTGAAGACGCCGACCTGGACAGCGCCGTGGAAGGCCTCGTGGATGCCATCTGGTTCAACCAGGGCGAAGTCTGCTGCGCCGGTTCCCGCTTGCTCATGCAGGAGAGCATCGCCGAGGTCCTCATCGGCAAAATTCAGGACCGCATGCGAACCTTGCGCGTGGGCCCGCCCTTGGACAAGGCCATGGATATCGGCGCCATTGTTGCTCCCGTGCAACTGGAACGCATTCGCCGCTTGGTGGACCAGGGAGTCGCCGACGGCGCCACCTGCTGGCAACCGCAGATCGAAATGCCCTCGCGCGGGCTCTATTTCCCGCCTACCCTGCTCAGCAACGTGCACCCGACTTCCATCGTGGCGCAGCAGGAGATCTTTGGCCCTGTGCTCGCCGCCATGACCTTTCGCACGCCTGCGGAGGCGGTGGAGTTGGCCAACAACTCGGTGTATGGGCTGGCCGCCTGCGTTTGGAGTGAGAGCGTCAATGTGGCTCTGCACCTGGCGGCGCAGCTTAAGGCCGGCGTAGTGTGGGTGAACTGCACGAACTTGTTCGACGCCGCCTGCGGCTTCGGCGGATACCGCGAGAGCGGCTACGGTCGCGAGGGCGGCAGGGAGGGCCTGCGGGAATACCTGGAACCTTCGTGGTTCAAGGGCGCTCCGGAACTGAAGGACGCCGAAGTTCCTGCCATCGCTGCCAGTCCACGCCGGCACACGCCGGACGCTCTCATTGATCGCACCGTGAAGCTCTACATTGGGGGCAAGCAGGCGCGGCCTGACTCGGGTTACAGCATGGAAGTGGTTAACCCCAAGGGCGAACTGCTGGGTGAAGCGCCGCTGGGCAATCGCAAGGATATTCGCAACGCCGTGGAAGCCGCACGCAAAGCGGCCAGCTGGTCGCAGGCTACAGCGCATAACCGGGCGCAGGTCCTCTACTACATGGCGGAAAATCTTTCGTTGCGCCAGGAGGAGATTGCAGGCCGTCTGGGTGCTGCCGTGGGCGACAAGCTTGCGAAGAAGGAAGTCGCGGCCGGCATCGAGCGGATATTTTCCTACGCCGCCTGGGCCGACAAATTCGAAGGCACGGTCCATAATCCACCCTTTCGCATGATCGCCATGGCTTTGAATGAGCCGCTGGGAACAGTGGGCATGATCTGCCCTAACCAGGCGCCACTCCTGGCCTTGCTTTCGCTGATGCTGCCCGCCTTGGCCGCCGGCAACACCGTGGTGGCGGTTCCTTCCGAGACTTATCCGCTCATCATTGGGGATCTTTACCAGTTGTTCGACACCAGCGATCTGCCAGCGGGCGCGGTGAACCTGGTCAGCGGCCACAAGGCCCAGCTTCTGAAAACCTTGGCCGAACACGACGACGTGGATTCCATTTGGTGTTTCGCCGACGCGGAAAGCGCTGCCGCAGCCAAGGCCTTCTCCGTGGGAAATCTGAAACAGGTTTTCACCAATGAAGGGCGCGCCATAGACTGGTTCGACCCCGGCCAGGGAGAGGGCCGATGGTTCCTGGAACACGCCACTCAGGTGAAGAACATTTGGGTGCCCTATGGGGAGTAAGCCCGTTGCGGCTTCAGCAGCTGAAATCCTCAGTTGACAGGCTCGGGCACGCTGGCTAGACTCGGCCTCTCTCAGCGCTCCCGTAACGGCTATGGCGAAACGTCCCCGCATCGCAGTGGTAGGCAGCGCGAACATTGATCTCACTACCTTCACCGAATCGTTTCCCAAGCCGGGCGAGACCATCTTCGGGCAGAAATTCGATCTCGGCTTCGGCGGCAAGGGTGCGAACCAGGCCGTAGCGGCGCGGCTTTGCGGCGCTGAGGTTGTCATGGTGGCGCGAGTAGGGCGAGACCTGTTTGGCCCGGCCACCATCGAGAACTTCAAAAAGCTGGGCATAGAGGCTGCCCACGTCAAACCGGTGGATGGCCTCTCTAGCGGAGTGGCGCCGATTTTCGTGGAACCCAGCGGACAAAACCGCATTTTCGTGGTGAAGGGAGCCAACGAGGCGCTCAAGCCTGCGGACGTGGATGCCGCTTCCGAGGCATTGCGCAGCGCCGACTGCATTGTGCTGCAGTTCGAGATTCCGCTGGACACCGTCTATTACGCAATCGCCTTTGCCCGCAAGCACGGCATTCGCTGCATTCTGAATCCAGCTCCCGGCCAGCCGGTGAAGATGGCAGCCTTGGCGGGCCTCGACTACTTCGTGCCGAACGAGAGCGAGGCTGAAACCATTACCGGGCTGCCGGTTGGCGACATTGCGCAAGCGAAACAATGCGCTAAGCGGCTGCTGGCAGGCGGAATTCACCGGGTGATCATCACCCTGGGCGCGAACGGATGCCTGCTGGCCACCAATGAGGCGGTCGAACATCTGCCCGCATTTCCCGTAAACAGCATTGACAGCACGGGGGCGGGTGACGCATTCATAGGTAGTTTCGCCGTTTTTCTCGCTGAAGGTATGCCCGAACGCGACGCTTTGCAGCGAGCTAATCTCTATGCCGCGCTTTCCACCACTGGCGTAGGGACACAGAAATCATTTTGTGACCGCATCCGCTTTGAAGCGGCATGGGCCGCCCAATCGCAGGTCCGCTACGCCTCCACTCCCCATTGAAGCGCTTGCTGAAACTTTCTTGACTTACAAGCTCGCGACGGCGAGGTCTTTGCGGGCCATTTTTTCCCTTGACAAGCCAGTCCGCGGCTGCAAAATTGCTCACACCTCAGGCTTGATTCGTTTCAACATGGGCTCCGACGTTGCGGCCGCTGTTGCATGCGCCCGCCAGGCTCCAGTGGTGTAAAGCAGAGATCCTTTCGCTTTTCGGCGCGACCCGCCGACCGGGGGTAACTATGCTGGCTACGCGCACGCTGTGCAGAGTCTTGTCCTGTGCCCTGGTGCTTGTTCTTTGCCCGCTCGCCTACGGACAGGCGACCGGCAGTTTCTTCGGCACGGTAGCGGATACCACCGGCTCCGTGATCGCGGGTGCCGCCATTACCATCACCGCGCAGGACACCGGCGTCTCCCGCACCGCCAAAACCGATCAGACCGGGCATTATCTGATTCCACTGCTCCCGGTGGCGACTTATACGGTCAAAGTCTCCATGCAGAACTTCCAGACGGTTTCGCAGACCAACCTGCGCCTGCAGCTCGACGAGCACCGCGAACTGGATTTCACGCTTCCTCCGGCGTCGGTTTCACAAAGCGTGGAAGTAAGCGCTACCCCGGTGGCGGTGCAGACCTCCGATCCCACTTTGGGCCAGGTCATTACGGCGCAGCAAGTGGCGCAGCTGCCCTTAAACGGCCGCGACTTCGTCCAACTGGCTACTTTGACCCCTGGAACCACCCAGGAAACCAATCCGCAGAGCTTTTTCAACGCCGGCCCCAGCAGCGAGGTCTCCACACGCGGAACCTACTCGCTTTCGGTGGGAGGCTCGCGCGCCCAGAGCACTGACTGGCTGCTCGATGGCAATGACAACAACGAACTGACCGCTGGAGGCATCTCGATCCTGCCCTCGATTGACGCCATCCAGGAATTCAAGGTGCTGACTTTCAACTACTCGGCTGAATATGGCACGCGCGCCGGTCCGACAGTCCTGGTGACTACCAAGTCAGGCACAAACCAGTTCCACGGCTCACTCTTCGAGTTCTTCCGCAACACCAAGCTCGACGCCCGCAGTTTCTTCGCCGCCACCAAGGAAAAGTTCAACCTGAACCAGTTCGGTGGCGCTTTAGGCGGACCGATCCAGAAGGACAAGACCTTCTTTTTCCTCGACTACCAGGGCAAGCGCCAGCGCCATGGCGTCGCCTTCTCGGGCGCGGTACCGACGGCGGCGATGAAGAATGGGGATTTCAGGGGCGATCCGTTTATCTTCAGTTCCAATGGCCTGCTTACGAATCCCTACGCCACGGGAACGGAACCGAAGAATTTTCAGTGCGTGCCGGGCACGGAGAATCTGGCAGCGCCGGTGTCCGAACCTGTGCAATCGGATGGAAGTCAGTTGCCCGGTACCGCATGCAACGTCATTCCGACCTCGCTGTTTGATCCGGTGGGAAAACGGATGATTAACCTATACCCAAACGGCGCGAACACCTTCAACGCACTGGGGGTCAATTATGCAAACGTGCCGGTGCGGAAGCTGAATGAGGGCGAGTTCGATGTCCGCGTGGACCATAATTTTTCCAGCAAAGATTCGATATTTGCGCGCTTCAGCTATGACCAGGCCACCTCGTTCGTTCCGGGTGGTTCACCGGGGTTTGCCGAACAAGGCGCGTTTGCCAGCACACAGAACATAACCAATCACGCGCGCAACGCGGCGGTATCCGAGACTCACATATTTTCTGATCGCACGATTAACCAGTTTAGCGCTGGGTTCAACCGCATATTCAATCACATTCTTTCTTTCGGGAACGGCACGTGCGAAGCCGCTAATCTCGGTATTCAGGGCGCCAACCTCGACAGCAGATGCCCGGGCGCGCCGCCGGGACTCTCGCAATCGGCCAAGGATTGCGTGAGTTGCGGAATGACCTCCACCCTCATGGGCACTTACTGGTCGCTGGGCGATCGCGGATTTGCTCCCTTCCAGGGCGGAACCAATGTGTTCTCCATTTCCGACTCCTTCGACATGATTCGCGGCAAGCACGACCTCAAGGTCGGAGCGCAAGTCCGCGCCCAACAGATGAATGTGGAAACTAATTCGTTCCAAGACGGATTCTTCCTCGTGTTCGGCAGCTATACCGGCGATGCCGCCGCCGACCTACTGCTGGGACAGGTGCTCGGGGGCATTCACGACCAGACGTTTCTGGGGGCTACTACCGGCCGGCGTTGGAAGTTGTTCCGGCCCTACGTCCAGGATGACTGGCGCGCCACAAAGGACCTGACCCTAAATCTCGGATTAGCTTGGGCTCTGGCCAGTCCTGTCACCGAGGCCCACGGTCGCCAGGCAAACTTTAATTTTTCCACCGGCCAATTGCTGGTTACCGGACCGCTTTCAAGTTTGAACTGCAGCATCTGCGTCCCCAGCGATGGCACGGTCGGCGTTCAATTTGATAAGAGCGCCTTGGAGCCGAGGATCGGCTTGGCCTGGAAGCCCATGGGCAGCCAGAACACCGCCATCCGCGCCGGTTACGCCATCTTCCACGATTCCTCCTGGAATCAGGGAGGACAGGGTTTATGGCTGAATCCGCCCTATTTTGCTGAATCGGACAATTTCATTGGCTTCGCCATTGGGCCGTGTCCGTTTGGTAACACTACGGTTAACTGCGGCCTAAGCCGGAGTTTCCTGCCAGTCATCACTGCTCCTCCGAACCCCGCCTCATTTCCCGGCACTTTTTGGGCGCAAAATCGCAACTTCAAGCAGGGCACGGTTCAACAGTTCAATGTGAACGTGGAGCGGCAACTGCCGGGAAGCAGCGTGCTGACGGTTGGCTACGCCGGTTCGCGGAGCAGCCACATTCTGGTCAGCGACCTGAACCTGAACGTGCACTCTCCCAGCGCTTGCGGCGTGGTCCCTGGCTATACCCTTGGCTGCGGTCTGAGCACAACCACAAATCCTTATCCTGCTTTCGGAACTATCGCCAACTTCGGCGACGTGGGCCGGGCGAAATACGACTCGCTGCAAGTCAAGGTGGAAACCAAGGAGCGGCACGGCCTCTATGCGCTGTTGGGCTACACCTATTCCCGCACCTATGACTCCGGAATGCCTGACAACCTGGGCACCCCTCCAGGCGCGACCTATTGGCCGCTGCCCGGATCGCAAAAACTGGACTGGGGGCTGTCGCAGATCAACCTTGATCACCAGTTCACGGCCAGCGTTCTGTACAACCTGCCTTTCGGCAAGGGGAAGCATTTCGGCGGCAATTGGAGCGGAGCCGCCAACACGGTCCTGGGAAACTGGGAAGTAGATGTCATTGAAAAGGCCACGTCCGGCTTCCCACTCTTCGTGGTGGACAGCTTCAACAATTCGGGAGTGAATTTCCAGTGGAACGGCACCCCGCTCAACCGCCCCAACATGGTGGGCGATCCCAACCAGGCGGGCAATGTGGCCGCCAACCCTACATGCGTGGGTCCGGCGCAGGTGCATACACTTACCGCTTGGTTTAATCCCTGTGCGTTTATGGTTGCGCCCACGGGCGAACTGGGGAATGCGCCCAGGACGCCGATTGCCGGCCCGCGATTCGTGAACACAGACTTTTCGCTGATTAAGCATTTCCCGCTGCGCGAGCAAAAACAGTTGGACTTCCGGGCGGAGTTCTTCAACCTTTTCAACCACCCGCAGTTCTTCCTGAGCGGCGGCAGCAGTGCAAGCGGAATGCAGGATGTAGAAGAGCCGTCCAGCTTTGCGGTGGTTAATCAGACGGTGAACAATCCGCGCGTGATTCAGTTTGCGCTGAAGCTTATGTTCTAGGTAATGAAAAATGGGATTTGTCTGATCAGGCGAGACATTCGGCTGCGCGTTAGCCGCGCTGCGGCGCAATAATGTGCCCGCGGGCGACCCCGGGGGATCAAACTGGACCCCAGTGAGCCACAGCGGGACGAAAGAGAAGTTGTCCGCAACGGCACCTGTGCCCGAAGAGCCCCTACTCAGTTCAGGGGCGGGGACGCCGCGCTTTTACCGCGCAAGGTATATACGAACTGTTGCATGCGCTGCCGTTCCGTCTCCGTCTCCTGGCCCTGTTCTTTCAAAAGTTGGCCGTAAACCTGCATTTCCGATCGAGCCTTCAGCTTATTACCGGTCCTCATATAGGCTTGTGCCAGCCGGTAATGCGCATCCGCCAGCCGCGGTTGGGCGGCGAGCGCTTTCTGCCAGGAAGAAATGGCCGGGGCATACTGTTTATCTTCTGAATACCAGATACCTAGCTTCAGATAGGCATCACCAAAATTGGGATCAAGGCTGACGGCCTTCTGGAGCAGCGACTCCACTTGCGCTGAGCTGCTGCCCGTGTTCTGGTGCTGCTTCCACAGGCCGAGCGCGTAGTAGTAGTTGGCGTGCGCATCGTCCGGCCGCAGCCGGGCATAGCGGGCCAGTCGTTCCAAAACGCCCGCCAGTGGTGCGGCTCGGGAATTTCCATCCGGCTAAGAAACAAATACGGACGAGGATCCCCAGGGGCCAGATCGGATGCCTCGCACACATAGCGGGCCGCCTGCTCATAGGATCCGCTCGCGAACAACGCAGTTCCCAGCCCCAGCAGCATCCGCAGCGACTTGGGGAAAAGGCGATCGCCCTGGCTGAAAACTTCGATGGCCGGCTCCGCCGCGCCATGCACAAGCAACTCGGCTCCCCAATCGAAAAAATTGGCCTCGCTGGGTTCGAGCTTTGCCGCTCGCTGATACTGTTGAGCTGCCTCCAGAGGTTTGCCGCGTTTTTCCTGCACATCACCGGAGAAGTGATGGAGTTCCGCACGATCATTCCTGGCAAGCAGCGATTGGACTTGGGTTTGCGCCAGATCGTACTCACCGGCGTCACCGTAGGCGCGGGCCAGGTCATAGCTGCTCTGGTAATCGCCCGGCTTGACCCGGATAGCCTGCTGCAAATAGGGCAACGCCTCGCGCGCCCGACCCTGCTCAAGCAAAAGCTCGCCGAAACGGCGGTTGGCGCCGAAGTCGGAGGGTTGTCGTTTTGCGGCCTCGCGCAGGTTTTGTTCCTCTGTACTCGACGAAGCGCCCGGGGACGCCGGCGGACTTCCCCCCAGCGCCACTACCTGCCTGGCAAGCTCCTGCTTGGTGGGCGCCGTTGTGTTCGACCCGTGCCCGCCCAGGCCGGTGCTGTCGGTGACGCCCGCAATGGTGAATTGGGGCTCGTCAAAAAATTCGAGTGCTCCGGAAGAGCTTTTGGCTGCGGGGGATGACGAGAGGTTGAATTGTATGCTCTCCCTAGTTCCGGCTTGGACTACAAAGGGACCGGACGATGCGGCGAGGAATCCTTCCATGGCCACGCGTGCCGTATATGTCCCGCGGCGCAGTGCTGTGAAGCCACACACCCCATGCCGGTTCGTGCGGCTAACAGGGCCTTTGGTCTCGCCTTGGCGCTGCAACTGCACCGTAGCGCCGGAAAGCGGGCGGCCTCTGGGGTCACGCACCGAGATCAGTAGCCTGCCTTCCTGCTGTAGGCTCGGAGTCTGTTTACCGAAGGCAGGCAGTATGGCAAGGATCAACCCAACCGTTGCAAGCAGAACTCGGAGAGACGCGGAGTGGTTTGCGGCGAACCGGAGACAACGCATAAGCCAGCGGCACTGCGGCAATGAGGCCGCCATTTTAGTGGTTCCAGGCGACACCCCGCAACACAGCGCTCAAATAGTCCTCTAACGACTGGCTGCTCTCCGGATTTAAGAGTAGTGACGAACGGCGGGCAGGCATTACAATGCGCCACCATACGCTTACAAAGTCTGAGGTGAACGATGAGGTTTGGCCGGTTCTGGCGACTTCTGCTATTACTGCTGCTCCTGTCATGTCTCGCCTGCTGGGGCCAGGAGAAGCGCAAGATCATCATTGATCAGGACGCCGCCGGCCCCGCTGGCACCGACCAGCAGTCCATCTTGCTGCTCATCCAATCCCCGCACACCGAGGTGCTGGGCATCACCGTAGTGACCGGGGATATGTGGCTGAAGGCGGAGCTGGCGCACACCTTGCGTATGCTCGAGCTCATCGGGCGCACCGACATCCCGGTAGTGGCAGGAGCCGAGTATCCCCTGGTGCGGCGCAAAGCGGATACCGAGCTATGGGAGCAGCGTTATGGCTCGGTTGCGTGGCTGGGCGCGTGGACGCCGCGGTTCTACCATCCCGCCGATCAATTGGGCGATCTCCCGGAAGGCCAGCCCAAAACCAAGCCACTGGATGACGATGCCGCCCATTTTCTGGTCCGGTTGGTGCGCAAGTACCCAGGCGAGGTCACTGTTTATGAGGGCGGACCGATGACCAACCTCGCGCTGGCCATTTCCCTTGACCCTGATTTTCCGCGCCTGGCAAAGGAACTGGTGTTCATGGGCGCCAGCCTGAATCCCCAGACCGACGACCCTGAGTTCATCAACACCCCGCGCCGCGAATTTAACCTGTGGTTCGATCCGGAAGCAGCCCACATCGTATTGCGCGCCCCATGGAAAAGAATCGTGTGCACACCCGTGGATATTTCGGTAAAGACCCGCCTCACTCCGGAGCTGATCAACCGTGTGAAGGCAGGGCATTCCGCGGCCGCCCAGTACATCGGCAAGTACGCTCGCCTGCGCCCAAACTACAACTACTTGTGGGATGAGCTGGCGGTAGCGGCCTGGCTGGATCCCTCGCTCATCACCGCCAAACAGACGCGCTTTCTGGATGTGAACCTCGACCAGGGCGGCAATTACGGCGATACCCTGAGTTGGGCCGAGGGCAATAAACCCAATCTGGTGCCGCAACCCATCGAAGTGCAATTCGACCTGAATGCGGACAAGTTCTACAACCTGTTTGTAGCTTTGCTCACAGCACCTACGCCCAACGCTCACGCGGGCATAAGCCGAGCGACGAAACATCAGCCCAGCTCAAGTCCGGCAATGTAAGCCTTCTAGTGCGGCAGTTCCGCCAGCGCTTTCTGTGCCTGCGCGTGTCCGGGCTGTTGTTTCAGTAATTGCAGCAGAACACCGCGCGCCGCAGCAGCATTGCCTTCCACGCTGTAGATGCGGGCCAAATTGAGATAACACTGGTCAAACTCCGGAGCAAGGCGCATGCACTTTCCCAGCGTGCCTATTGCCTCATCGGGGCGCCCGGTGCGCACATACAGCACGCCCAAATTGTTCAACGCTTCCGGGTAATCCGGACGGAACTGCAATGCCCTTTGCAGATATTGATAAGTACGCTGGTTATCGTCGGCGGCTGCAAAGACCATCGCCAGGCCGTAGTTGGCTCCGGGGCTTTCGGGTTTGAGCGCAAGCGCCCGCTCAAACGTGGTGCGTGCCTGTTCCCAGAGCTTCTGCTGCCGGTAAGCATTGCCCAGGTTTTCCAGCGCGATCAGGTTATCGGGACTCAGCTGCACGGCTCTCTTAAAATATTCCGTTGCCTCACCTACACGGCCCTCTTGCGCTGCTATCAGCCCGAGATTGTTCCAGGCGTTGGGCAAAGTATCGGGATAGTTGGCGGGCAGTTTCACGGCCCGCATAAAACTTCGCTGCGCGTTCGCGGGCTGTCCTTTTTTCAAAGACACGCTGCCCAGACCATAGAGCGCCTCGGCGCTGGTCGGATCGTCCTGGAGCGCAAGCTCGAAAAATGCCTGCGCCTGATCGAAATAGCCTCTCTGAAAAAATACCGAACCATACGACAGGTAATTGCGGCGAAACTCGAACGTGTTGGTGACTCCCGCAAAAGGCAACGCTCGTGCCAGCCGTTCTGAAACGTTACCCGGCATATGATGGGAATCGTCTTCAATTCGTTCCGTATCCGCCGCACCTTGGTACACCTTAACAATTTGGCCCCGCTCATCAATCAGAAATGATGTTGGCAGCACCAGGTCGCGGTGGCGATCGAATAGATAACGATAAAGGATGTTGTAAATGGCGGTTACATCTCCCGAACCGCGCAGCACAGGAAAGGGAAACTGCGCTTCCCTTGCCGCTTCGTCAGAACTGCCGGAATCAACTTTCACCGTGAGCAACTGCAGGCCGCGGGCGATCCAACGTGGGTGGGCTCGGGAGAACTGCTCGAGTTCTTCCGTGCATTTCGCGGACTGTGAGCTCCAGAAATGCAACAGAACCGGCTTTCCTCGCAGCGCCTTCAGGTGCCACACTCGACCACGGACATCAGACAAAGAGAAATCCGGGGCGGCAACGGGGGACAGCAGCCAGGTTTCAACCCTGGCGGCAAGCGACTCTGTTTTCTGCGCGACCGGAATATCTTGAGAAATACGTGCCGGTGCCCGGAAAGGGTCGAGGCGCGCCGGTTGCGAGCCCTCTTCCACCCATATCCTGTGGTTGGGCGGAAGGTCGTGAAGGTCCTGCACCAGCCCGCTGGGCCAGCGAATTGAAGCCCGCACCGGCCCTTTCGTTTTTCCCAGGCCGAAGAATAGCTCCTTGCTCTGCTGGGAAAGAAATCCGGACCCTGCTTGCAATTCGCGGGTCTGCTGCCC
>Ga0134126_10006757_pt1 | contig 14412 bp, 14 predicted proteins | sample KB31752_FD_96881 | JGI IMG/M metagenome (GOLD analysis project Ga0134126, IMG submission 96881) | Terrestrial soil microbial communities with excess Nitrogen fertilizer from Kellogg Biological Station, Michigan, USA - KB3-175-2 | ecosystem: Environmental > Terrestrial > Soil > Unclassified ... | reverse complement strand
TGATTATTAATAATAAAAGCGAACTGGAGGTTTACCATAAGAGTAAGCTGGTTCCGGGGGTCGAGTTTGTACCTTCTTTTCTTGCTTCATTTATTATAGATATGGGTGGCGGCTCAGGGGTGTTAGGTACACAAAAAGAGCGCACAGTTTTTTTTAATAGTAATAAACTTGGGGTCGCTCCTGTTATTTGCTACGAATCTATTTATGGGGATTTTGTAACTGATTACATCCGCAAAGGGGCTGAACTTATATTCATTATTACTAACGACGGTTGGTGGGGAAATACACAGGGGCACAAGCAGCATTTGGAATATGGTTGTCTGCGTGCTATTGAAACTCGTAAAAGTATTGCCAGAGCTGCCAATACAGGTATTTCTGGGTTTATTGATCAGAGAGGAACTATTATTGAACACTCTGAATATTGGGTGCCAGCAGTAATGAAGAAGAGTATAAAAGAGAATAACCAAATTACATTTTATGTTCTATGTGGGGACTACATAGGCAGGGCAGCCTTGTGGTTTTCCCTGATAGTAATAGTAGCTGCCATTGTTATTAAAAGGAGGAAGATAAATGTCGCGTAATCTGAATCTGGAGCAAATTTGCATGCAGGTAATTGACATAAGCCGCGAAGCAGGTAGGTTTATGCAGAAAGAAGCATCAGGCTTTGATATATCAAAGATAGAACATAAAGGAAAGAATGATTTGGTGTCGTATGTAGATAAGGAAACGGAAAAAACACTTGTAAAGCGTCTGTCTGATGTTTTGCCGGAAGCAGGATTCATTACTGAAGAAGGTACAGGTGAAAAAGGCAACAATGCACTCACGTGGGTAATAGATCCTTTGGATGGTACTACTAACTTTTTACACAGGCTTCCTACCTACTCTATCAGTATCGCCCTGATGGAAGACGATAAACTACTATTAGGTGTGGTAAATGAGGTAAACTTGCAGGAAGTATTTTATGCCTGGAAAGGTGGAGGCGCCTACTGCAACGGAAAAAAAATACAGGTGTCTCCTATAAATAAACTGGACTCTTCTTTAGTGGCAACAGGATTTCCCTACAGCCTACTTAATAAATCTGACAATTATTTTAAAATTATACAGGCTTTTGTAGAGAAAACCCATGGAGTAAGACGTTTAGGATCTGCTGCTATAGATTTGGTTTATGTAGCCTGCGGAAGGTTTGAAGGTTATTTTGAATTTAACCTTAAGCTTTGGGACATTGCAGCAGGAATATTAATAGTGGAGGAAGCTGGTGGAAAAGTATGCGATTTTTCTGGCGGAAATGATTATCTTTATGGAAAGGAATTGCTTGCCAGTGGCAACTTACAAGAACCCATGCTGGAAGTAATTAAACAATTCTGGAACAAAGAATAGCCTAATTAATGTTTAAAGGAAAATGATACAGCAAATAATAATACTTATTTTAGTAGTAGCTGCCACAGCCTATCTGGTTAATATTTTTCGTAAAACCTTTAATACAAAAAGCGGCGCCTGTCCCGGAGGCTGTGGCTGTAGTAACATTGATATAAAGAAGATAGAAAAAGAACTGAAGGCGGTTGAGGTTAGAAGCAAACAGTAATAGCTATAAGAAAAGCTGGGAATAATAACCCCCAGCTTACCTAAAACAGACAGACTATACCTTTCTAATATCTGAAAACAGCAAGCGCAACGGGATCGATCTCCTTCTCTGGCTGTTGCTCCTTAGTAATCAGAAATGCTTTTCCTTTGTCTTCAATAGTAGTGCAAGCAATTAAATTTACCAGGTCTGTATCTCCTTCTTCTTTCTCGTCATGTACTTCTATAGTACGCTCTTGTTGGTTTAGCTTGCCCCATATATGTCTTTCTTTTTCTACGAATGCCTGAGCTATTTTTCCATCAAGGGCAGCATATACAAGAGTTTCCAGATCGTAAGAAGTTTTACCCGACCCTGCCAGTGTTTTGTAACGTTCTATGCCATCATTAAATGGCTTTTCTAATTCGTCCTTTATCAATTGCAAAGACTCTTCATGAAGTTCTCTTAAATTTCTGTTAGCAGGATTGCCAAGGCCTTTTGATAGTAGGTGTTGGTAAGTGTTTATATTATTATATATGTGATGAAAATATTCTGCGCCTGCTACTATTAGTGGAGCCTTTTCATCGTGCAAAGTTTCTTTTACTATTACATTTATGTTCCTGCTAAACTCATAAAGGTAAGGATCTTCAAAATCGTATCCTTTACCATTTACATTCTCACCCGTGAATTGATATTGCGCCAACACACCTTTCATTTTAGGGAAGTGTTTCTTTGGTTTTACTTCTTCAATAGTATACTTATTGCAGCGATATAATGATACGTGATTTTGCTCCAGAGCAAGCACGAAATAATGAAATTCATCCGCTAATGGAAGTACCGGTGTTAAAATAAAAGCGTTGGCAAGGCTAGTAAAAGTTTCAAAAGAAACAGGGAGCCTATATACGTAAAAATCACAATCAGTCGCAAATATAGCAAGCCCTTTATTGAGTGTCTTCCAAAAATCATCGTTACGTAAGAGTTCAAAAAAAGGACGCATATATTTCTTTACAAATTCCTCTTCAAAGCCTTTTGCTTCCAGCAAATCCATTACTTTATAAACTTCATTTTTATAAGCAATACGGTCAATGCCTTCATTCACTTCTACCCCGCTTTTATGGGTAGATAGATATATTGATGAAGCATTATCATTTCTGATCCGGCAAAGCTTGTTAAAATCATCTAATTGAAATATGTCCATATCTTCCGTCCTTTCCTCTTTTTTCTATTATAAAAAATAGTACTAAGGATTAGTTCCTGACCTACTAGTAGTATAAACTTTAAGAAGTAATAAGTTAGTTAATCTTATATAAGAGGAAACTAAAAAGGATAGCCTACAGAGCTATCCTTTTATATGTACACCTATATTAACAACTGAACCCAACTAACCAACCTCAAACCATCAACTTCCCTCTACCACACTTCCAACTTCACAACCAACCTGCTCTTCTTTTTTCTCTCTCCGCTACCTTTTCAGTCGCTGTTATTATATCAACAGGACAATTTTTAAATTTGTTTCGTAGTGTTTAAAATTTTTATAAGCTATTAAAATTCATTATTTTGAATTATCCTAAGTTCTTTATTATGAGGATATAAAATACTATTTAATTCAACTCTTTATATCAGTATGAAAGTATAACAGGGGTGATTTATAATGCTTATACCTTTACCTGCTTCCATTTTCCCTTTTTAAAGTAATACCAACACATTACAGTAATGACCAATTGAGAAGCTGGAATAGAAATGCATACTCCGTTTGATTTTAAGCCTAGCCCTTCTGACAATAGATAAGCTAAAGGTACCTGAACTATCCAACAACCAACAAAATTTATGATGGTAGGTGTTTTAGTGTCGCCTGCTCCATTCATTGCTTGGGTCAGTACCATAGCAATTCCATAAAAAATATATCCCGCTCCTATAATCTGCAATGCCTGTGTTCCATATGCCATAACTATTGGATCTTTAGTAAATACGCTTACAATAGGTGCAGAAAAGAAGATAAATAAAAGCATTACGAATGTAGTGAATATGGCATTGTACTTAGTAGTGAGTAAAACACTTTGCTCTGCCCGTTCCGGATGATTGGCTCCAAGATTCTGACCTACCAATGTAGCTGCCGCGTTACTTAAGCCCCAGGCAGGCAGAATAAAGAATACAAAATTACGGAAAGCAATCTGGTAACCTGCTGCTGCATCTGTACCTCCTGTTTCTGCTACTAAACGTGTCAATAATATCCAGCTACCACTGCCTATTAAAAATTGAAATGTAGCTGGCCATGCAATAGTAGCGATGGATTTAATAATAGCTGTATCTATTTTAAAACTACTTAGGCTCACTTTTAAAATGCTATCGCCTTTGAACAAATGATAGCACTGATACATTACCCCAACGCTTCTACCTGTTACCGTAGCCATAGCTGCACCTTTTAGCCCAAAGAAATGGATAAGAATGGGACATAAAATAATATTTGTTCCACTTGCAATCCAAAGGCTTTTCATGGCCATAGCAGCATCACCGGCACCACGGAAAATACCATTAATAAGGAACAAAAGCATAATGGCTGTTTCCCCACCCAACATAATACGGGTAAAGATAGCTCCGTTAGTAACAACCTCCTGACTACCTCCCATAAACTGAAGTATGTCGGATGCAAAAGTTATCCCAGCAATACTCATTAGTATGGATATAATAATGGCTACTACCAGCGATTGTGCCCCTGCATGTGCTGCTGCATTCGGATTCTTTTCGCCAATGCGTCGGGCCACTATGGCAGTGGCAGCAGTACTTAACCCAATGGCAATGGAATATATAATGGTAACGAAAGACTCTGTTAATCCTACTGTAGCAATAGCATCTGGCCCAAGTTTGCTCACAAAAAACATATCTACTATGGCAAATACGCTTTCCAGACTTAGTTCCAAAATCATGGGGATAGCCAGCAGCACTACTGCCCTGGAAATGCTACCCTGAGTATAATCCTGTTGCTCTCCACGAAGCGACTGCTTAATAATTGTTATCGCCTTACGGAAGTTGCTTTGTTTCGTTACTACTATCTCCTCCTCTGTATTTATTTCCATTTTAAAAATTGTTAAGCAGCTTTCTCTACGTAATCTTTCAGATTTGTACCAATAATAGCTGTCCATCCCATATTGAAATTTTCTTTTGAGAAATCAGGGCCATTAACTGCAATGGCTTCAATACCTTCGTGTGTTAACCTTGTCTTTGTTTTGTTTCCTTCCGGGAATAGCTCGAAGGTAACTAATGAATTGCCTACATAGCCTTTGTATCGCCAAGTGTAAGATAGCTTTTTATTTGGAATTGCTTCCACTACTTTTGACAAATGGATGTAGGTTCCGTCTTTTCCTCCCGGAAATGAGAATTCAAAGCCTGGTTCCGGTTTAAAATCTGATACTTCAAACGACCATTGTTTTATACGGTCTTTTTCTGTTAGCGATTTCCAGACTAACCCTACCGGCGCGTCATAAACACGCTCTATTACTATAGGTTCAGTTTTCATGGTTTACTATTTAACACTCTTAAGATATGCATCAAGTTGATCGAATGTACCTTTAAAGCCTTGGTCAAGCATTGGTTGCATACTAACAAATAATATACGTTCTTCTTCAGTAGCATTGAATGGCCCACCTTTCATGGTGATAGTAGTCTTACCATTCTTCTCCGTAAGTGTTACAAAGTTCATCACTTCTAAGGGCCAATTAGGATTAAACGGTGCACGAACCGCGTTACCATCTTTATCAGAAAACGAGTTGGTGAAGATAACCTGTTCAGGTGCCGTTATGTCTCTATACACAAATCTTCCCCACATTTCATGTCCATCTGGTGACTGCATGCAATAGTGGAACAATCCGCCCGGACGCAAATCTACTTTTGCTGTTACCATTTTAAATCCCTGAGGTCCCCACCATTTAGAAAGGTGTTCAGCTTCAGTGTATACCTTCCATACTAAATCACGTGGCGCATCAAACTCTCTTGAAAGAGTAAACACTTCGCTGGACATTAGTACCAGTTGTTCTTCAAATTTATCAATATTCTGGTTGCCCCCTTCTGTAGCTTTAAACTCTCTAACAACCATATCACGAATGTCTTTGGTTGGGAACAGGCTTCGCAAAGTAAGTTTAGTTTTGTCGCCCTGGGCTTCAAATGTTACTACTACCTCAAACCCAGAAGGATCGTTGTCTATGCCAGAGTCGTGCAGATATACTAATCGTTCAGGTTTTACTACTTCATGAAATTTAATGCGGTTAGGGAAATCGCCCATAGGGCCGTGCATAGTAAATAACCATTGCCCTCCGGTTTTGGTATTTATTTCTTTAAACGTATTTGTAAAGCGTCTTGGGCCCCACCAATTTGAAAGGTGTTTAGGATCAGTCCAAGCGTTAAATACCAGTTCACGTGGTGCATTTATAATCCGTGTTATAACGATCTCCCGCTCTGTAGTGTCGTTATGAATTTCCTTTTCTTTTAGCATTTTTCTTCGTTTTAGTTTTAGATTCTTTTGCTTGTAATTCCTTTAAATAATTGTCGAGTGCATCTAATCGATCTGACCAGAACTGGCGATATTGTTCTACCCAGTGTGATACTTCATTAAGCTTCTCTAGCTTAGCTTCACAGTAACGTTCACGGCCTTGTTGCCTTATTTCTACCAGACCGCACTCAGTAAGTATCTTAACATGTTTGTATACCGCCGTACGGCTCACATTAAAATTCTCTGCTACAGAATTTATATTAAGCGATTTATAAGCAATCATGTTTATGATTTCCCTACGTGTGGGATCTGCAATGGCCTGAAAAACATCTCTTCTCATATCAATATGGAACCTTTTGGTTGCACAAATATATATGAAACCTTTCGGTTGCACAAAATTTTTCTAAACTTTTTTACTTAATTTTGAATAGTGTAGAACTACAGACTTGTATTTCTGTGTTTTAACATTAAGATAATCAGATGGAAACGCTAACTTTTAAAACAAATATAAACTGCAGTAATTGTGTGGCTAAGGTTACCCCCTTTTTAAATTCAGATAAATCTATCACAAAATGGGAGGTAGATACCAACTCGCCAGATAAAACACTTTCCGTAAAAGGGAAACATATCTCTTCTGCTGCCATCAGAACGCTTGTGGCTAAGGCTGGCTTTAAAATACTAGAGGAAGGCACAATTACTACTAATTCAAAGACTGGCTTTTGGTCAAATAGTATTAACTGGAAGCGTGCTGGCTTTAATACCTTAAACTGCCTGATTGGTTGCTCTATTGGGGACTTTGGTACTATCATTTACTTCCAGTATAACCATGTGCATATAAGTATGTGGTTAATGATGTGTATTGCTATTTTAGCAGGGTTAACTACTTCAGTATTATTAGAAACTATTCTCTTAAAGGTGAGAGAGGGATTCAAGTGGGGTCAAGCATTATCTACAGCTCTTTCAATGAGTTTTATTTCTATGCTGGCGATGGAACTAGCAGAAAATGCTACGGATTATTTTGTAACAGGAGGTGGAAGTATTCCCATATCGAATCCCTTTTATTGGATGGCTTTGTGCATTTCGTTATTTGCCGGATTTATAGTGCCACTACCGTATAATTACTATAAGCTGCAAAAGTATGGAAAGTCTTGTCATTAAATAATTAACTTAGGTACATGAGCAGGAACAGCGACAATTTTTTTCAAGATGTTTATGAAGTGGCAAAACTAATACCAAAAGGTAGAGTTACTTCTTACGGAGCTATTGCCGAATATTTGGGTTTGAAAAGCGGAGCACGTATGGTAGGTTGGGCTATGAATGCCTGCTACGATATGAAAGGTGTACCTGCACATAGGGTAGTAAATAGTAAAGGCTTGCTTTCTGGCAAACACCATTTCCCTACTGCTAACAGCATGCAAAAGAGGCTGGAAAAAGAAGGTGTAAAAGTTAAAAACGATAAGGTGGTAAATTTTGAAAAATTGCTCTGGTTGCCCAGGAAGGAGCTGCTGTAATAGTATTTTTTTCATGTGCCAGTTGGCCTGATTTAGTTTAATAACTCTAAAATACTTGTTCCAAAGCTATTTCTGCCGATGTTGTGCTAGTGAAAACTACTATTGTTTACTAATGTAATATTACATGGCACAAGGTGGCACATTGTTATTGACATTGTAAATAGCATTGCTAAACCCTTGTTGCCTGCATTGTTAATTTTTAGCTATGTACTATTTATTGTGTTTTTACAAGTTTATCTGTGCCAAGTGGCACAGATAAATCTTTCTTTGTATGGGAAGTTAATAATAGTAACATAAAGTTTTCTTACTCCACCCAGACTACCAAACCCTTCAGGTATTCCCCCTCGGGATGAAAAATGTTTACGGGATGGTCTGCCGGTTGGTGTAGTTGATGAATGATTTGCACATTTCTTCCTGCATCTGCTGCTGCTCCAAATACTATCTTCTGGAACAAGTCTTTGCTAATATGTTGTGAGCAAGAAAAGGTAGCTAGTATTCCACTAGGTTTTATTTTCTTCATGGCAACCAGGTTAATGTCTTTATACCCCCGTGCAGCGCGATCTACAGAGCTTTTGTTCTTAGCAAAGGCAGGAGGGTCAAGAATAATGAGATCGTAAAAATCAGCGGGCATTTCCCGCAGGTACTGGAAGCAATCTTTTGCAATTCTTTTATGTGGAATAGTTGGATAGTTAATAGTAACGTTCTCCTCGGACAGTTTTACAGCCTCTTCGGAAATATCCAGTGAGTGAACTTCCTTTGCTCCTCCTGCTGCAGAATACACACTAAATCCTCCCGTGTAGCTGAATGCGTTAAGTATAGTCTTACCATTAGACAAAGACTTTATCAGTTGCCGGTTATCTCGTTGGTCAAGGAAGAAGCCTGTCTTCTGCCCTTCCTCAATATTTACTTTAAACTTCTGTCCGTTCTCCAATATTTCAACAGTAGCATCTGCTTTGCCTTTTATCCAACCTTCTTCTACCCTTACATCCTGCTGATTTTTGGAACTTCCGCTGGAACGTTGATAGATAGTAGTAAAGCCCAATTTATCAAAACAATTTATCAACAAATTTTTCCGTTGGTATATCCCTTCAATAAGGAATTGTACCACCAATACATCCTTATATACATCGGCAATCAATCCAGGTATAAAATCTCCCTCTGCATGAACCAGCCGATATGAATTGGTGGTTTCAGATATGACCAACGATTTCCGAAGTGCAAAGGCATTTTGTAGCTTTGTTAGCCAGTAAGTCTCTCCTTCAAAATCCAGTGGTTGTTTTCCCCAGTCGAACATACGACAGCTAATCTGGCTATCAGCAGAATAAAAGCCATAGCCCAACACCACTTTCTTCTGCCCATGCACTTCTACTATATCGCCTTCTTTAGCGTTGGCGACGCTTGCCACTCCGCCAGAAAATATCCACGGATGTCGATTAATAACCGATTTTTCACGTCCTGGCTTTAATTGTAATACAGGTAACTTCATAATAAGGAAATAAAGTTAGTATTATTTCTTTTCTTCTTTCAAAAGCGCTTATAATTTCTTAAATTCATAGTATACTTTAAGGCATACATGAATAGTCGTTCATCATACAACGAGGCATTTAAGGCAGAATTACAAAAGCTTAACAAGGCACAGCAGGCGGCAGTAGAACATCTGGAAGGACCGGTGCTTGTAATAGCAGGTCCGGGGACAGGGAAAACGCAAATCCTATCTGCACGTATTGGCAACATTCTTCTTAGCACACAAACCAATCCGCATAATATACTCTGCTTAACCTACACTGATGCAGGGGTTATTGCTATGCGTAAACGGTTGCTGAAGTTTATTGGGCCGGATGCCTATCGGGTAAATATATATACCTTTCATGCATTTTGTAATCTGGTGATACAGGAAAACCTGGATTACTTTGGAGTACGTGAACTGCAACCCATATCTGACCTGGAAAAGCTAGAGGTGTTTCAGGAACTGGTAGATTCTTTTGATTCCAAGCATCCGTTGAAACGATTTTCCGGTGATGTGTATTATGAGACCAAGAGGCTAGAGGAGTTGTTCAACATTATGAAAAGGGAGAACTACTCTGCTGAACTGATTGAGAAGAAGGCTGAAGAATACCTAGCTGACTTGCCAACACGAGAGGATTATATTTATAAACGGGCTAATTCTACCAAAGGAATAAAAGCGGGTGATGTGAACCAGCGCAAGGTGGATGAGGAGCGTGATAAGATGACACTTTTGGTAGCTGCTGCACGGGAGTTTGAAACCTATGAACAGATGATGCGGGAAAGACAGCGGTATGATTTTAATGATATGATCCTATGGACGCTAGATGCGTTTAGGAAGAATGAGGATATGCTGTTGCGTTACCAGGAACGTTACCATTACTTTCTGGTGGATGAATACCAGGATACTAATGGGGCTCAGAACGAAATACTGCACTTGCTTACTGCCTACTGGGAACAGCCTAATGTGTTTGTGGTAGGAGATGATGATCAATCTATCTACCGTTTCCAGGGTGCCAACGTAAAAAACATTATAGATTTTTCTGACAAGTATAAGTCCGACATAAAAACAGTTATTCTGACGGAGAACTATCGTTCTACTCAGTCTATCCTGGATGGTGCCGGAGCTGTGATTAAGAATAACCGGGAAAGACTGGTAAATAAGTTAATCGGGTTGAGTAAAGACTTATCCGCTCAAAACAAATTACTATCAGATAATCCATCTGTTATAAGGGAGTATTATAATACCTTGCATGAGGAGGCCGGAATAGTAAAGGAGCTGGAACAATTGTATAAAGAAGGGGAAGACCTAAGTGAAGTGGCAGTGATATACCGTAACCATAGGCTGGTAGAAAATATAGTAAAGGGACTGGAGCTAAGAGAAATTCCTTTTAACATAAAACAAAAGGTAAATATACTAGACTTGCCTTTTGTAAATTCTATCATAAACATACTACGTTACATACACGAAGAATATGAAGAGCCTAATAGTGCCGAGTATTTGCTGTATGAAATTATGCACTATCATTTCTTTGATATTCACCCACGGGATGCAGCAGTTATAGCAAGAGAGTGCAGCAAGAAGCACGAGGGATACAGAAAGTCCTGGCATGAACTGATGAGGAGTAAAGAGCGTATGTTTCAGCTGAATGTATCTTCTGCCAAGGCAATATCGGAACTGGAAGAAAATCTTTCTTACTGGATAAAAGAAGTGGCAAACCTAACGGTGCAGGGGTTGTTTGAAAAGATACTATCTAGAGGTGGTATACTTACTTATGTAATGAAATCGAACGAGAAGATATGGCTGATGCAGGTAGTATCTACCTTCTTTGATTTTATTAAGACTGAGACTGCACGAAATGCAGGGACGAGGTTGAAGGAAATAGTAGCTACTCTGGAAAAGATGAAAAATAATGGTATACCATTATTTCTGGAGAAAGTAGTACACGCAGAGAAGGGCATAAACTTTGTAACAGCGCACTCCTCCAAAGGGTTGGAATTTAAGCATGTGTATTTGATAGCTTCTGCATCCCGGTATTGGGAGGCTGGTTTTTCCCGCAGCCGTACCTATAAAATACCCGATACACTTTCGGAAGCAGAAGGTGAAGACCGTACAGAGGAGGAAAGACGTTTGTTTTACGTAGCTATGACGCGTGCAAAACAGAACCTTACTATTTCTTATGCTGGCAAAGAGAATAATGATAAGGAACAAGAGATGTCTCAGTTTGTTGCTGAGATAATAGATGGTACAGGAATAAAGGTAGAACACGTAAGCTTGCCGGATGAACATATTATTACTTTTAAGGCTGAGATAATGGTAGAGGCTGAGAAGCCAACTGTTCCACTTATTGATAAGGAGTTTTTGAAAGAAGCGTTGAAAGATTATAAGATGAGTGTTACTCACCTTAACAAGTACTTGCGTTGCCCGCTTTCTTTTTACTTCGAAAACATTATACAAGTACCAACTGCCAGAAGCGAGAACATGGGCTTTGGTAATGCCATGCACTTTGCACTCTATAGCCTATTTCATGAAATGGTAAAATCTGAGAGGAAGGTTTTTCCATCTAAGGAACAGTTTTTTGAGTTTTTTCAGAAGGGGATGAAAAATTATCATTCTCACTTTAACGATAAAGAATATAAACGCAGAACGGACTATGGACGTGAGTTATTGCCAGAGCTTTATGACTACTACATAAATAAATGGGAAAAGGTAGTAGCTGTAGAATATAGAATAAACAATGCTGAAGTGGGCGGTATACCTGTAACTGGAGCGCTGGACAAGATGGAGTTTGACGGTTTTAAAGTAAATGTAGTAGACTATAAAACAGGAAGCCCTGATAGCGGGAAGAAGAAACTGAATCCGCCGAATGAGAAAGATCCTTCGGGCGGAGACTATTGGAGACAGATTGTATTTTACAAAATATTATTAGATAACGACCGTACAAGTAAGTACGATATGATTTCTGGCGAGATTGATTTTGTGCAAAAAGACAGTAAGAAGAATTTTGTGAAGGAAAAAATTTATGTGAAGCCAGAGGATATTAAAGTTGTATTAGGACAGATAAAGGAATCCTATGGTAAAATTATGAATCTGGAATTTGAACGGGGCTGTGGTGAAGAGGATTGCCGCTGGTGTAATTTTGTTAAATACAACTATAAGGCAGAGCATGCTGAGCTTATAAAAGCCGAAGAGGAGGATTAAAACCAAACAATTATGTCTCCGTTATTAATAGGTATTGTAGTAGCTGTTCCGTTCGTGATTATTCAGTTGTTTATACTGCGAAATTTATTCAAGCGGTATAACGACCAGAACCGCAAAGATTAATAAAACCCAAAGCTGTACCAAAAGCTTACATTAACCCCCATAGTGTAAATATGGGTGCTGGTGTTTTTTACTAATGGTGTAAGGCTATACTTGATAGAGGGCTCAACAGTAAAAATGATGTTTTCTGAATATTGATAGTAAACACCAATTCCTGCATTAACATTAAAGAGTCTTGTATATCCATCATGCTTTAATGTGCTTCTTTCTACAGTTTCAGTGCCTTTGTTAGGAGCGCTAAATTTAAGGTCGTAAACCAAACTTGGGGAAACTCCTGCAAAAGCTGATAGACCTACATAGTTGTTTCTTACACTATTAGTTCTGAGTCCAGGGCCTTCGCCAGTGCGAAAATGCATAAGTACAGGTATCTCCCAATAATCAAAATGGTATGAGCTTGAGTTTTTATCCAAATAGTAACATTTTTTGCTATAGTCAACACCAGCAGATAGCCAGAAGTTATAACCTATGGTTTTAGCTACGTTTGCTCCAAAGGTATAGCCTAACCGGGATTGGGAAGAGCTATTTAACATTCCCAGCTCAGGGGCTCCTGAAAGTCCTACCATTACTTGGGCAAAAGAGCAATAAGGTATAAAAGTAAAAATTAGAAGAAGTTTTTTAATCATAAAAAGTCTTTTAACAATACTAATACAACTTGTAGTGTTAGATAAAAGTTATTAACTCTCCTTTATTCTGATGGAGAATATGACTTAACAGATGGATAAATAATAAATTATGCTGTTTGTAAAGCCCTTTTAAAAGAAAGGTTGTTAGTACTATAAAGATAATTACCCAAAAGCCAGCTTCCTGCAGCGCCTGTAATATGCCATAGCCAGTGTGTTCCCATAGGTAAGAGCGTAGGCATTGAGTTGTCTAGATAACGAAATAGTAATGATATCATAAACAACCCACAGGCTACTAAAAGATATTTAAGGCCAAAGAATCTGGACCGAAGAAGCATAATGAGAGCCGGTAAAAATATCATAAATCCTGTTATAAAATAGGAGACGTTTACAGCATGATGTCCTTCCAGGTGAAAATACTTAGTCCGTAAAAAAATGAATCGAAGTGCAAAAGACAATCCTATAATTAGAACTACCATCCATGCTTTAGGTAAAATTTTATACCAGAAATAAATACTGACTAATAGGGTAAGTAAAACTATTGGTAATACATCCATATATAAAAGGTATTCGGATGTACGAAATGCATGAAATAAAGTGCTTCCTATACCGCCAATAAATAGTAAGGGTAAACACAAAGTAAGAAAGGGATATTCTTTATACCTTCCTTTTAGTCGAATACCCCAATATATAACAGGTACAAGAAATGCCAGTGAAGAAAGTGCATTCCATGGTTCTGCTATAATATGATGCAAGTTGGTTTCTGCATACAAAGGCCCGCCATCCGGCATTTTTATATTAAGTACATTGAAAATATTCATTGTATGTCCTGTGTATTTTACACAGAAAAAATCAGTAAAGTTCATTTTACATTTAAATCATTCATTCTGTAACCCGACTGAATATTTGATGCTAATATAAGATACATCTTTGGAAGCTGTATTCAATAAGTTTCTTATTTTTGCTTGGGTAAGCAAACAACATACAGTTATGTGGAAAGAAGAAAATAATAAACTGAAGAGCACATTTACATTTCGTGATTTTACGGAAGCATTTGGGTTTATGACTAAGGTAGCATTGATTGCAGAAAAGATGGATCACCACCCGGAATGGTCAAATGTATGGAATAAGGTTAATATTGAGTTAAGCACTCATGATGCCGGCAATAAGGTTACGGATAAAGATAGAGAACTGGCAAAAGCAATTGATAAGCTGTTGAGTTAGTAATTTGCTCGTGTTACTATTTATATTTAATAACTAATTTAGGGCGTAATCCGGCAGGTCCATTGTTGTTATAAAAAGCCAGCCCTCTATAAGGAGTATCATTTGTCTGCGCCATCACAATGCCATGATCTGAAGAAGGTGCATTTAGTTGGATTAATACAATATTTGTAATATCAATAATATAATTCTCAAAG
>Ga0134126_10006756_pt1 | contig 14412 bp, 13 predicted proteins | sample KB31752_FD_96881 | JGI IMG/M metagenome (GOLD analysis project Ga0134126, IMG submission 96881) | Terrestrial soil microbial communities with excess Nitrogen fertilizer from Kellogg Biological Station, Michigan, USA - KB3-175-2 | ecosystem: Environmental > Terrestrial > Soil > Unclassified ... | reverse complement strand
CCTAGCTCGGCTCGATGGCCTCTCTGCCGGGTACGGCGACTCTCTCCCGGCCCAACAATGCCTTGTAGGTGGCCATCTGCGCCAGAAACGCCCGCTCCCAGGTGAACTTGCGCAGCACCCTCGCTCTCGCATTGACGCCCAGGGCCGCGACATCTCTCTCATAGAGCCCGGCGATCGCCTCCGCCATTCCCGCCGCGCTTCCCGGCTCGGCCAACATCCCGACGGTCTCGTCGACGAACTCCGGAATCGCGCCGGCGCGCGCCGCCACCACCGGTCGACCGCAGGCCATCGCCTCCAGGAGGACCAACCCGAAGGTCTCCTTCGTCCCGGCATGTACCAGCGCATCCGCGGACGCCAGCCACTGCGCCAGCTCGACGCTGTCGCGCCGGTACGGCAGCATGGTCACGTTGTCCGCCGGGCGGGACTGCCGGTCGCCGCCGATGAGCAGCAGGTGATAGGGCGAGCCCAGCTTTGCGAACGCCTCCAACAGCACCGGCACGTTCTTCTCGCCCGCGAATCGTCCCGCATACACCAGCACCCGCGCCGACGGCGCCAGTTCCAGCCGCTGTCGCAGCCAGTCGCCGCGCCGCTCAGGCCGGAACACCTCTGCGTCGACCCCGAGCGGCTGATGCACGGCGTGCCGCACCCCAAGCCCGTTGAGCAGGTCGCGCATCAGGCGGCTCGGCGCAAACACCACGTCGAAGCGCTCATACAGCCACCTCACATAGCGTTCCAGGGCCCGCTCGGCGAGGCGCCCGCCGACGCGGCGGCTGATGATCTGCGGCAGGTTGGAGTGGTAGAACGCAGCGAGCGGAATGCCGCGGCGCCGCGCGAGCCGCCACGCCGCCCACGCCGGGTGGAAGGCGTCGCCCGCCTCGATCAGGTCCGGCTGCAGCGCGTCGAGCAGCCGCGCCCAGCGGCGCGGATCCAGCGGTAGGCGATAGTTGAAACTGCCGGGCACCGGATAGCCGGCGAGCGTGCAGACGCCGCCGCGCTCCGTGCGGTCCCGTGCTCCGGGCACCACCAGAGTGTGCTGCCAGCGGCTGTGCGCCGCCAGCCAGCCATGCTTGGCGGTCAGGTAGCGTTTGACGCCGCCGCTCGTCGGCGAATAAAAGAGCGTCGTATCGACGAGGTGCAGGCGATCATTCACGACAAGGAGTTGCCACAGCAATCTGCTTGCCCGGCATTGCACCTTCCCGGGGCGGGAGTTGTCAAGGCGCGCTGCGCGCCAGCGACGCGGCGTTTCTCAGGCTGCCGTTGACTGTGGCTGGGGGATTGCGCCCTGACGCAGCGCCGCCGCGGCCTCGATCACCTCATCGGCCGTGTTGAACCGTTCCTCGCGCCGCTTGGCGAGCAGGCGCGAGACGATCGGCGCATGGCGGGAGAGCGACAGCGGCAGGCGTGGCGGCGGAGCGTTCACGTGCTGTTGCAATACCTCGATTGCCGAGCCGCCCGTGAACGGCTTCTTGCCGGTCAACATCTCGTGGTAGATGACGCCCAGACTGTAGAGATCGGAGCGCGCGTCCAGCTCCTAACCCAGCGCCTGCTCCGGGCTCATGTAATACGGCGAGCCGCGCAACACGCCGGTGCGGGTGCTGTGCGCGCCATCGAGCGTGCGCGCCAGTCCGAAGTCGATGAGCGCGACGTCATCGCTCTCGCGCAGCATGACGTTCGGCGGCTTGAGGTCGCGATGCAACAGACCGGCGCCGTGGACCACGCGCAGTGCGGAAGCGATCTGCTCTACGTAGCGCAGCGTTTCGGCCTCCGTCACCCCGAAGTACATGCGCGCCTTGAGGTCACCCCGCGGGAAGTATTCCATGGCGAGGTACTCGAGCCCCTTCTCGACGCCATAGCCGTGAATCCTGACCACCGCCGGGTGGCGAATGGCGAGGATGGCGTTGTATTCGCGCTCGAGCGCCTGGCGCCCCGTGGTCGCCTCGTGGGAGGCCCTGCTGACTTTCAGGGCCACGTCCGCCCCGAGAGCGGCGCTCGCGGCCAGGTAGACGACCGCCTTTTCCGACTCGCCGATCTTCTTCGCGATCGAATATCCGGGTATATCCGGCGGCGCATCGGCTTCGGGCGCTTGCGGCTCAGCGGACTGCGCAGTCTGCGGCGACTCAGATGAAGGAGGCGATTGTGCGGGCGGGTCGAGCGCGATGGCCTGGGCCGTGTGTGCCAGGTCCGCGAGGCGGCGGGCAACGCGTTGCTCGATGCGACGCAGTGCGACGCGTATGGCCGTCTTCAGTCGTTCGGGTGTGAGCAAGCGCTTCGGCAGATAGTCGGCGGCGCCGAGCTGCAGCGCCCGCACGGCCGTGAGCTCGTTGCCGTCCTCTGCCAGGGCGATGACGGCGGAGGCGACGTTCCGCAAACGGAGCTTGCGCAGCAGGTCCAGTCCCTGCGCCTGGGGATCTTCCGGGCTGCTGCCGAAGGGCGCCGCCAGGAGGAGAACGTCGCACTCGCGGCCGGAAACCATGGCGCTCCAGGGCTCGAATTCCGCCAGATCGATCGCGCCCACAGCGGCGTCTGGGCACAAAACGCCCAAGTGCAGCCGCAGCCACTCGCGATATTTCGCATCGCTGTCGACGACGAGTACGCGTGCCGGAGAGCCTGTCCGCCTGGTTTCCACCTGCCACCCGAGAACGACCGTTCTCTGAGCGGAAAACGATGGACCAGCCAGGGTTCCGTTGTCGCTAGCCGGCGAGCGATTCTGTGAAGCCCGTCATCCGCCCTGCCGGGACCTGTGACCGAAAGCAAATAATGAAGCGGCCCAGGGCCGCTCCCCGGGCCGGGGGGCGAATTAAGTCAAAGGGGTTGGCCGCTCCAAGCGGCAAATCCGGCTCTGATCGGCGTCATCCCTGCGTCTCGCCCCCGGTGGCCCGCGTGGCTACGCCAGGCGTACAAAATCGCTCCATGCGATTTTGTGGGCTGATCAATTACGCGGCAGCAGGAATCGGGTGCCGTGATAGGTGAGCACTACCCCGTCCGGCCGGATGGTATCGACGTGCACGCCGCCGGGAAGAGAGTCCCCTTCACCCAGCCGGTGCATGTTGATCATGACGAAGCGATCGCGCGGGCGATCGGCGAACACATGGAGGTCGAGGTGCAACGACGGCAGCCCGGCGCTGTCGACGATCTGCTGGTAGAGCGGCAAGTCGCCGTCGGCGGCGCCTCCCGGTGCGCCGGCGCCTTGCGCGGCGCTCGGCTCCACCGCTGGCGCGTAATCGCTGGGGTCGCCCCCGGGGGCCGACGGGCCAGCGCTCTGATCAGCGCCGCCTGCGTGAGGAGCCTCCGCGGCGAGCGGGCCGGACCCGGCCGGCGGCGGGACGGCCGCAGAGGGCGGTGGCGCGGCTGATGTCGAGGGTGATGCCGCGGAACGTGCTGCTGGCGGCGGCCCGGCAGCTGCCGGTGCCCGCTGTGCGACCACGGGGGCCGAGCCGGCGGAGCCTGTGGCCGGTGGCGTGCCTGCCGTGGCGGCGGAACCGGCGCTCTGGTCGGGGACGTGCCCGGCCGGCAAGGCGCTTGGCGCGGCTTGGGTTGAAGCCGCGGCCTGTGGCGCTGACGGGTGCCGCAGCAGCATCCAGGAGACCACGATGACATTGATCCCCAGGAGCACCGCGATCGCCACGGCCCAGATCGGCAACGACCGCCGGGGCGGTGCAACCTTCACCTCGAAGAGCGATGGCCCGCTCTGCCGCTGCCGGTCGCTCTCGGACTTCTTCAAAGCATCCAGGATGAACGACATGTTGGTTACTCGTGCGCCGCGGTCAGGAGGGGAGAGCCTGGCCTCGCCACCGCGCCGGCCAGGGCAATCTGTGTTCTGACACCTGCGATGCCATCCACCGTGAGCCGGTGATTGCGCTGGAACTGCCGCACGAGGCTGGTGAGGCTGGAATCGTATACATCGCTCGCGGGTTCGGGATTCGACACACCTGCAAGCTTCTCCAGGCTGCGTCGCAGCCAGCGTACGCCGGCGCCGCGCATCCCGACGGAAAGCGTCTGCACCGGGGCCGCTTCGGGCCGCCACAACATGACGTAATCGCCCATCCAGTAGCTCGACAGCTCGCCATCACCCACCTGATGCATCCCTTTGCCGAGATCGATGCTGGCTTGCTCTCCGTCGAGACGTGTCAGCACCACCTCGTGACTCGCGCCCGCGGTGTCGGTCAGCATCAGGATGGCCGGCCGATTGTAGAGGCGCAGCTGCCCGAGAGAGCCGCGCTCGGTGAGGCACGCCAGTCCGTGTTGAGTCGCCTGTGTGCACGGATCCGTGCCATCCGGGGTGTAGCGGATTCCCCAGAGCCCGAAAAGTGTGGTGAAAGCCGCGTCGGTGCTCGTGTCGCGCGAGTACTTGGTGAGCAACGCGGCGAGGGACTCGCCTGCCTGCGCGCCGGGCGTGTCGCTTGCGGAGGTTACGCTGCTTGCGAGTGTGGCGCCGGCTGCGGGTGGGGCAGTGCCACTGGCCGTCCGTGGCGGCAGACCCTCCGGCCCGCGCATCCGTGCGGCGCTCGCGGGGATCGAGGACACGTTAAGTGTCCTCGATGAAGGCGCCCAGGGCTGCAGACGCCAGAGCGCGAGACTCCCGACGGCAAGGAGCACTGCCACGGCCGCGGTTGCGGCCCAGGGCAGCCACGGGGGCGTGAACCGCTTGCCGAAGACTTCCGTGGCCGCATTGCGCACCAGCGGGCCCGTGATGCGGTGGCGGTCCAGCGAATATCCGCCCAGTAGCGCCCGGTCGCAGATGACGTTGATCACCCGCGGCACGCCGCCCGAAAGCCGGTAGATCTCCTCCAGGGCGAAGCGGTTGAAGATGTCCGCGGTCGCGCCGGCGACGCGCAGGCGGTGGCGAACGTAGGAAGTGGTCTCCTCAGAGCTTAGCGGGTTCAGGTGATACCGTCCCGTGATGCGCTGCGCGAGCTGGCGCAGCTCGTTGCGCGCGAGCAGCTCGCGCAGCTCCGGCTGGCCGATGAGGATGATCTGCAGCAGCTTCTGGGTGTTGGTTTCCAGGTTGGTCAGCAGGCGCACCTGCTCGAGCACCTCGGGCGCCAGGTTCTGCGCCTCGTCGACCACCAGCACCACGCGCCGTCCGCCCGCGTGCGCGCGCAGCAGATATTGGCTCAGGATATCGACCAGATCCTTGAGGCTCTCCGTCGCCGAGTCCGGCACGCCGATGCCGAGCTCCTCGCATATCGTGAGCAGGAACTCGGGCGCGGTCATTCGCGGGTTCAGGATGAGCGCGATCTCGGCGTTCTTCGGCGCTTGCGCGAGCAGCGAGCGCACGATCGTCGTCTTGCCGGTGCCCACCTCGCCGGTGAGCTGCACGAAGCCGCCGGCCTCGTTGATGCCATAGAGCAGGTGTGCCATCGCCTCCGCGTGCCGCTCACTGAGATACAGGTAGCGCGGATCGGGAGTGATGGAGAACGGCTTTTCGTTCAGGCCGAAGAACGCGAGATACATGGATGGATGAAATTCACTCGATCGTGTTGCCGCGCCGCAGCGCGCCGCTGCCGAACCGGGCCCGGACCTCATCGACCGCGGCATCGACGCTCGCGGACCGGCCGGGGTTCTGAGCCTCGGCGGCTCGTCCTTCGAAGAGGCCGAGCTGCGAGGCCGGGCTCAACTCGGTCAAGACCACCCCCAGAAGCCGAAGTTTCGCACCGCAGTGCTCTCCGAGCCAGCGGGAAAGCAGCTCCCGGGCGACATTGCGCAGCGTACGCTCTTCCTGGGTCGGTGGCGCGATCGCCCGCTGCCGGGTGAACGTCGCAAAATCGTGACGGCGGATCTTCACGCCGACACGTCCCGCCATCAGTCCCCGGGCCCGCAGACGCTGGCACGCGAGGTCTGCCAGCCGGCAGAGTTGCGCATCGAGCCGGCGCGGGTCGGCCACATCCTGTGCGAACGTATCTTCGGCGCTCAGGGACTTCTCCTCGAGATCGGGCTGCACGGGGCGGTCGTCGACCCCGGCTGCGCGCTCGCGCATCCGCGGCGTGTCGCGGCCGAAGAGCGGCCACAGCACGGCATCCGATGCCGCACGCAACTCGCCCAGGGTGCGCAGTCCGGCGGCCTCGACTTTCTCGCCAAGCTTGCGCCCGAGTCCCGGCAGGCGCCGCACCGACAGCGGATCGAGCACCTCGCGGATGCGCTCCTCCGGCACGACCGTGAGACCGTCCGGCTTGTCGAGATCCGAAGCGATCTTCGCTACCAGCTTGTTGCTGGCGACCCCCACCGAGGCGGTGAGCCCGGTGCGTACCCTGATGCTGTCTTTGATCCGCCTGGCGATCGCGGCGGGCTCGCCGAGCAGCGCTCGGCTCTCCGTGACATCGAGGTACGCCTCGTCGAGCGAGAGGCCCTGGACGAGAGGCGTGATCTCGTGGAAGACGCCGAAGACTTTCCCGGAGACCTCACGGTAACGCTGCATGCGCGGCGGGATGCAGATCGCTCCGGGACAAAGGCGCAGCGCCGTGTGCATCGGCATGGCCGACCGGACACCGAATTTACGCACTTCGTAGTTTGCGGCGGCGACCACTCCGCGCCCGCCGGGCCACCCGACGATCACAGGTTTGCCGGCGAGCCCGGGGTTGTCTCGTTGTTCCACCGACGCATAGAACGCGTCCATGTCGACGTGCAAGACCGCGCGGGTCATAGTATGAGGACGCTGTCCGCCAAAGTGACCAGCGCCAGAAAGGAGCCCAACACGACGTACGCGCCCCCGAGCGCCGCGGCCGGGCTGCTCATGGCGCGCTCACACGGCCCGGACAGGGGTCCTGGCGTCGGGCTCCCGTGCCGCGCCGGGCTGCCGGCCACCCGAGTCCGCATGCGCCACGCCAAGCTCGTGCGGCGCGAAATCGTCCACGTGCACGAGGCTCATCACCTTGCGGTCAAATTCGCGCAAGCTCACGGCCTCCGTCTCGGAGATGATCCCCAGCGCCAGCGCCTGTGTGATCTGGCCGGGCAGGTCGAGCGCCGTCACGCGCCCGGTCTTGACGCCCTCCACGCGGATACGCTTCTCGACCGGCTCCAAAGCCTCCGCGAGCCGCAGGGCTTCCTCGAGAAGCCCCAGCGGATTGCCGGGCTCGAGCGTCCAATAGATGTGATGACAGAGCCGCTCGCGCGACTCGCCGGAGCGGGTCACGAGCTCTGCGACCCTGCGACCGAGCCGATCCGACGGCGCGGAATAGGCACGGCCCCGCGGGAAGACGACCGCACGCATCACGCCCGCGAGCAGTCGGTTGGGAAAGTTGCGCAGGAAGCCGTGCAGCTGCTCCTGGGCGTGATAGAGGAGGTTGCGGCACGCCCACTCCACGATGGGCAGATCCTCCGCCGGCCGGCCCTGGTTGTCGTGGTGCTTGAGCACCATCGAGGCGAGATACATCGCCGACAGCACATCCCCCAGCCGCGCCGACAGGCTTTCCTTCTTCTTCAGGTAGCCGCCCAGCGTCAGCATCGCCACATCCACGGTGAAGGCGAACGAAGCGCTGAACCGGACGATGTGTTGATAGTAGCGGGCGATGGGACCCGACACGGGTGCGCGGGCAAAGCGCGCGTGGGTGAGCGCCATGACGAGTGAGCGCACGGCGTTGGAGATGGTGAAGCCGATATGCGCGAAGAGGGCTCGATCGAACTCGTCGACGCCGCGCACGCGGTCCGGATCGCGCGCGGCATTCATCTCCCGCAGCACGAACGGATGGCAGCGCACCGCGCCCTGGCCGAAGATGATCAGATTGCGAGTGAGCAGGTTGGCGCCTTCGACCGTGATCGCGATCGGCACGGACTCGTAGCCGCGGGCCAGATAATTGTGGGGCCCCAGGCAGATACCCTTGCCGCCATGCACGTCCATCGCATCGTTCGCGACCTGCCGGCCCATCTCGGTCACATGGTATTTCAGCATCGCCGAAGGCACTGACGGCTTCTCGCCGCCGTCGATGGCCCCCGCGGTAACCGAGCGGGCCGCGTCCATCGTGTAAGTCAGCCCCACCATGCGCGCGAGCACGGCCGCCACGCCCTCGAACCGTCCGACGGGCATGTTGAATTGGCGACGGATCCGGGCGTACGCCCCGGTCGCCCACACTGCTCCTTTGGCTCCTCCCGTGGCGTTGGAGGGCAGGGAGATGCAGCGTCCCACCGACAGCTGCTCGACCAGCATGCGCCAGCCTGCTCCCGCCATGCTGGGACCACCGATGATGTAATCGAGCGGCACGAATACATCACGACCCTCGATGGGGCCGTTCTGGAAAGGAATGTTGATCGGGAAATGCCGCCGGCCGATGCTGATCCCGGGCGTATCGCGCGGAATGAGCGCGCAGGTGATGCCGATATCCGCCCGCTCGCCGAGGAGCTGCTGCGGGTCGAACATCCGGAAGGCCAGGCCGATCACCGTCGCTATGGGCGCCAACGTGATGTAGCGCTTGGTGAAGTTCAGGCGGATGCCGACGATCTCGCGGCCCTGCCACATGCCGCGGCAGACGATGCCGGTGTCGGGGATGGAGGCCGCATCGGAGCCGGCACGCGGGCCGGTGAGCGCGAAGCAGGGCACTTCCTCGCCACGCGCGAGCCGCGGCAGATAGTGACTCTTCTGCTCCTCGGTGCCATAGTGGTTGAGCAGCTCCGCCGGGCCCAGGGAGTTGGGTACCGCGACGGTGGAGGAGCAGGTAGCGCTGCGGCTGGCAAGCTTGGCCAGCACACAGGAATGCGCGTAGGCGGAGAACTCCAGGCCGCCGTAGCGCTTGGGGATGATCATCGCGAAAAAGCCGCGCGACTTGAGGTAGTCCCACACCTGCGGCGGCATGTCGCCCAATTGATGGGTGATGGCCCAGTCATCGAGCATCCGGCAGAGCTCTTCGCACGGCCCGTCGAGGAAGGCCTGCTCCTCGGCGGTCAGCTGCGGTGCCCGGGCCGATAACAGCTTCGCCCACCTCGGCGCACCGGTGAAGAGCTCCCCGTCCCACCAGACCGTCCCGGCCTCGAGCGCCTCCCGCTCCGTCTGCGACATGGGCGGCAGGAGCTTCAGGTACGCCTTCATGAAAGGACGCGTGATGATTGCCTTGCGCAGGGGCCGGATATTCAGCAGCCACAGTCCCGCGAGCAGCAGCCACAGGAATCCCTTCCACGCCCCGGCGGGCGTGCCCGAAGCTCCGAGGAAGGTATAGGCGACGAGGAGCGCAGTGAAGGTCGCGGTGAACGCGAGCAGCGACAGGCGGCGGTAGGCGAGGAACAGCACCGCCACCACGAACGCCAGAGTGATGAATCCTCCCGTCACCCCCGCGAGTTTACTCCAGCCGGGTGCCTATCCCAGCAAGGACTTCACTCCCTCGCGCTCTTCTTTGAGCTCCGCCAGCGTGGCGTCCATCCGCTTGCGGCTGAACTCGTCGATCGCGAGCCCCTGGACGATCTGGTATTCGCCGTTCTTGATGGTGACCGGATAGGAGTAAGTCACCCCCTCCGGGATGCCATAGCTGCCGTCCGACGGGACCGCCATGCTCACCCAGTCACCCTCCGCGGTGCCGTGGAACCAGGTATGGACGTGATCGATGGCGGCCGAAGCCGCCGAAGCCGCCGAGGAGGCGCCGCGCGCCTTGATGATGGCGGCGCCGCGTTGCTGCACCACCGGGATGAAGGTCTGCTCCACCCATGCGGCGTCGACGAGCGCGCGCGCGGGCTTGCCTTTGACCAGGGCATGATTGATGTCCGGATACTGCGTGGGGGAGTGGTTGCCCCACACCGTCATGCGGCGGATGTCGGTCACGTGGACGCCCGTCTTCTCCGCCAGCTGCGACAGCGCGCGGTTGTGATCGAGCCGCATCATGGCCGTGAAGTTGCGCGGGTTCAGGCCCTTGGCGTTGGAGCGCGCGATCAGCGAGTTGGTGTTGGCGGGGTTGCCGACGACGAGTACCTTGACGTTGCGATCGGCCGCCTCGTCCAGCGCTTTGCCCTGGGCGGAGAAGATCTGCGCGTTGGCGAGCAGCAGGTCCTTGCGCTCCATGCCCGGCCCGCGCGGCCGCGCGCCGACCAGCAGCGCCACGTGGCAATCGCGGAACGCGACCTTCGCATCGTCGCTCGCCGTTATCCTGTTGAGCTGCGGGAACGCGCAATCGGCCAGCTCCATGACGACACCGTTCAGCGCCTGCAGCGCCGGGGTGATCTCGAGCAGGTGCAGATTGACCGGCTGATCCGGTCCGAGCAGCTGTCCGGAGGCGACACGGAAGGCAAGGGCATAGCCGATCTGTCCGGCGGCGCCGGTGATCGCGACGTTCAAGGCTGGCTTCATGGCGTACTTCGATCTAGCGGGAGGAAAAGGACCGCGATTCTAGCCCGTCGCTCGGGGGTCGCTCAAACCGCGAGCTGCGGCTCTGCCCGGCGGCGCTTATCATGAAGGCATGATGATGGTGGAAGTCCGTCGTACGGAGGACGGGGTCGCTCTCGATCTGACAGGCGAGTGGCGGGCTCTCGCCTACCCGCAGATCGACCTGGCGCTGGCCGGGGTGGATCTTGCCGGCGCGCGCCGGCTCGAGATCGCCACCGCCCGGCTCGCCGCGCTCGATCTGACGGGCGCCTGGCGGCTGCGGGAATTCGTGCGACACGCGCAACATTCGGGTGTGGAGGTGGCCTTCTCCGGCACGCCGCCGGATCAGATCCGCCTGGTGGACCAAGTGCTTTCACCGCTTGAGACAGGTGAGGCCGTGCCACTGGCCCTCCATGGCGGCGGGCCCCGCGGCCCGCACATCCGTGCGCGTGCGCTCGCGGGGATCGAGGACACGTTAAGTGTCCTCGATAAAGGCAGCCCCGCTAGCCCCGTAGAAGCCGAGGTCGCAACCCTCACGTTCATCGGCCGCCACGCGGTGACACTCTGGCGCGACATGATCGGCGCGCTCGCTTTCCTGGGAAAGCTGGCCAGCACGGCGCTGCACTCCCTGAGGCGCTTGCGGGCGCTGCGGCCGATCTCGATCGCGCGGCACGTGTATGACACGGGCATCACCGCCATCCCCATCGTCGCGCTGATCGCCTTCCTGATCAGCGTCATCATCGCCTACATGAGCGCGCAACAGCTCCGCGGTTTCGGCGCCGAGATCTTCGTCGTGGACCTCGTCACCATCGGCGTGCTGCGCGAGCTCGGCGTACTCCTCACGGCGATCATCGTCGCGGGCCGCTCCGGCAGCGCCTTCGCGGCCGAGATCGGCTCCATGAAACTCAACGAGGAGGTCGATGCGCTGCAGGCGACCGGCGTCGATCCGTTCGAGGCGCTGGTGCTGCCCCGGGTGCTCGGCCTCGTCGTCTCGCTGCCGCTCCTCACCGTCGTCGCGGACCTGATCGGGATCGTGGGCGGCGCGGTGCTCTGCGCCTCGCTGCTGCACATGCCGCTCGATCAGTACGTCAACCGGGTGAGCCAGGCCATCTCGCCCTCCACCTTCTGGGTCGGCATCATCAAGGCTCCCGTCTTCGCCGTGCTGATCGCCATGGCCGGGACTCACAGGGGCATGCAGGTGCGCGGCTCCTCGCGGGAGCTCGGCCGACTCACCACCGTCGCGGTCGTCCAGGCCATCTTCCTGGTGATCCTGGCCGATGCCCTGTTCGCGGTGCTCTTCATGGAGATCGGCGTTTGATCTATCCAGTGCTGGAAGTGCGGGGCCTGGTCAACCGCTTCGGCTCCCAGGTGGTCCACGACGGGCTGGACATGGAAGTCCGCGAGGACGAGGTGTTCGGCATCGTCGGCGGCTCCGGCACCGGTAAATCGGTGCTGCTGCGGAGCATCCTCGGCCTGCAGCGCCCGCAGGCCGGCACGATCCGCATCGAGGGGCACGACATCACGCAGCTCGCCGGCGCCGCGTTGCGCGCGGTAAAGGCCCGTTATGGCGTCACCTTCCAGCAGGGAGCGTTGTATTCTGCTCTCAACGTGCTGCAGAACGTGCAGCTGCCGATGGTCGAGTACCTCGAGGCCCTGTCCCCGTCGGCTCGGGATGAGCTCGCGATGCTCAAAATCCGCCTGGTGGGTCTTCCCGCCGACGCCGCGCGGAAATATCCTGCGGAGCTCTCCGGGGGCATGGTCAAGCGGGTCGCCCTGGCGCGGGCGCTGGCGCTCGATCCCCGGCTGCTGTTCCTGGACGAGCCGACCTCCGGGCTGGATCCGATCGGCGCGGCGGAGTTCGACGAGTTGATGTTGTACCTGCAGAGACAATTGCGGTTGACGGTAGTGATGATCACGCACGATCTCGACTCCATCTTTCGCACCTGCAATCGTGTCGGTGTGATCGTGGACCGTCGGATGGAGACGGACACGTTGGAGCGGATCGTCGATCACCCGCATCCCTGGATACAGGCGTACTTTCACGGCCAGCGCGCCAGCATTCACCTCAAGGTCGGCCATGGAGCGTGAAGCGAATTACGCCGCCGTCGGCGCCTTCGTGCTCGTCGTGGCACTCGTCGCCGCGCTCTTCGTCTACTGGTATTCCGGCACTCGCGTACACCGCAAGTACGACCACTACGAGATCTATTTCAACGGCAGCGTCAGCGGTCTGGAGCAAGGCGCGGCCGTCAGATATCTCGGCGTGCGCGTCGGACGCGTCGTCGAGATGCGTATCGACCCTCGCGATGCGGGTCGCGTTGAGGTCATCGCCGCCATCGAATCCACGACGCCGATTTCCCCCCGCACGCTCGCGGAGCTCGACCTGCAGGGCGTGACCGGCCTGCTCTACATCGACCTGCAGCAGTCCGCGAAGCCCGCGGCTCCGCCGGTGCCGAGCCTGCAGTATCCGGTGATACGCGCCGCGCCGTCGCAGTTCGATGTCTTCCTGGCGCAGCTTCCCCGTCTGTCAGCCGCCGCTGGCGGCGTGATCGAGCGTCTCAATCGACTGTTGAGTGACCGTAACATCGATGACGTCTCGCGCAGCCTGGATAGTCTCTCGCAGGCAAGCAGCTCGCTGCCCGACGCCGTGCGCAACCTCAACCAACTTCTGACGCAGCTGCGCACTGCGACCACGGAACTGGCCGCTACTGCAAAGAGCGCCCGAACCGTAATGGACACGGCGGGCCCGCAGGTCGTCTCGACCATGCGGCGCCTGCAAACGGTGGCTGACAACCTGTCGCTGGCCACGGATCAGCTCGATAAGCTGATCGGAGAGAACCGCGCCGACGTCCGCTCGTTCACGCGTGCGAGCCTGCCGGAGATCGAGGACTTCGTGCGCGAGGGCCGTGCTGCCGCCAAGCAAATCCGCCAGCTCTCCGAGAGCCTGCGTCAGAATCCATCGCAGCTCCTGTATCAACCAACCCCGGCGGGCGTGGAGATTCCACGGTGAACCCAACCTGGAGAAATCTGCGGCGCCTCGCGCCCGTCCTTCTGGGCCTCGTCGTGGCCGGCTGCTCCAGCCTCCTGCGCAGCAACGCGCCACCCATTCAGGTCTACACCCTGAGGGTCGGCGCCGCATCGTCCGCTGGCGCCACGGATGCCCATCCGGCCGTGGCCGCATCGCTGCGGGTGGCGCATCCGCTCGCCGGTCCCGGTCTCGGTACTTCCCAGATCGTGCTGCTGCAGCCCGACCATCGTGTGAACGTCTATGCGGCGAGCGCATGGGCCGCCGACGCGCCGGCACTCATCGAGTCGTTGGTCACCCAGACACTGCGCTCTGCGGGTGAGTGGAGCTCCGTCGAGGACGCGGAGAGCCCCTTTCCCTCGGACTATCTCCTGCAGATCTCCATCCGGCGTTTCGAGGCTGACTACTCTGCCGGTGCCGATGTGCCGCCCACCGTGCGCGTGACGCTCGACTGCACATTGGGTGCGGAGGAAGGACGCACCATAGTCGCCAGCTTCGTTGCGGATGGATCCGCCGCGGCCGGCGCCAACAAGCTGAATGAGGTCGTGGCCGCCTTCCAGCAGGCGACCGACCAGGCGCTGGCGTCGCTGTCGCAACAGGCTTTCGCGGCGGTGCGCGGGACTGCGCCCGCCCAGTCGGGTTCCCGGAGCTCCCGCCGAAGCTCTGAGCGCGGCGGGATGTGAAATACCGGCACGAGCACCACGCCGGCAACTTTGCGGACGTCCACAAGCATGTGACGCTGCTGGCGCTGCTTGCCGCTGTCATTCATTGGCGCAAAGTCGCCTGCGGCGCTTTGCGCGGCCAGCCCTCTTACGGGACTCGATCCCGCGGCCCAGGGAGCGGCCCTGGGCCGCTTGGTGACTTGCTGTTCACGTAGATCTTCTGCTTGAAATACCGTCACGAGCACCACGCCGGCAACTTTGCGGATGTCCACAAGCATGTGACGCTGCTGGCGCTGCTTGCCGCTGTTATTCATTGGCGCAAAGTCGCCTGCGGCGCTTTGCGCGGCCAGCCCTCTTACGGGACTCGACCCCGCGGCCCAGGGAGCGGCCCTGGGCCGCTTGGTGACTTGCTGTTCACGTAGATCTTCTGCTTGAAATACCGTCACCAGCAT
>Ga0134126_10006755_pt1 | contig 14412 bp, 9 predicted proteins | sample KB31752_FD_96881 | JGI IMG/M metagenome (GOLD analysis project Ga0134126, IMG submission 96881) | Terrestrial soil microbial communities with excess Nitrogen fertilizer from Kellogg Biological Station, Michigan, USA - KB3-175-2 | ecosystem: Environmental > Terrestrial > Soil > Unclassified ... | reverse complement strand
TCAGGAACATCTTCATCTGCATCGATGTGGTGTTCTGGGCCTCGTCGAGGATAACCACGGCGTTGGCGAGGGTGCGACCGCGCATGAAGGCGAGCGGGGCGACCTCGATGACGCCGGAGGTGATGCAGCGCTCGACATGCTCGGGCCGCATCATGTCGTAGAGGGCGTCGTAGAGCGGACGGAGATAGGGATCGACCTTCTCCTTCATGTCGCCGGGCAGGAAGCCCAGCCGCTCGCCGGCTTCGACGGCGGGACGCGACAGGATGATCCGGTTGATGTCGCCGCGCTCCAGCAGCGTCGCGGCGTGTGCGACGGCGAGGTAGGTCTTGCCAGTGCCGGCGGGACCGACGCCGAAGACCAGCTCGGCGCGCTCCATGGCGCGCATATAGGCGTCCTGCGCCGGGGTGCGGGCGACAATGGTCGCCTTGCGCGTGGCGATCTGCGCCATCCTGACCTTGCCCTTCCTTTCGAGCGTCGGCAGGGTGAGCTGGGAATCGTCGCTCTCGATCATGCGAATGATCGAATCGACGTTGGCGACATCGATCGAGCGGCCCTCTTCGAGCATGGCATAGAGCGATTCGAGGACGCGCCGGCCCTGGTCGATGGCCGAAGCCGCACCCTTGAGCAGTACGTGGTTGCCGCGCGGCGTGGCCGAAATGGCGAACCGCTGCTCGATGAGCGCGAGGTTCTGATCGAAGTCGCCATAAAGCTGGGCGGCGAGGCGGTTATCGTCGAAGGCCAGTTCGAGCTGGGAAGAAAGCGCGTTGTCGGGCGTCGGGGACAAATGCCTGTTCAACCGTTGGAGCTCCCGCTTTGGACGGAGCGCACGATCGAACCCGGAATCCGGCAATGGCTAGTCGTCAATCGCGCTCCACACGGCCGCGTCCGGGCAATCGCCGATCGATGCTCAGGCGGCCGATGACTCAACAAGACTAGCAGCTTTGCGTTCCGAATCTGTGACAATCTTGCCTTGGATTGAATTATTCCCGGCCGCCACGATCTCGATCGGCTGGATGGTGCCGATGAGACTTTCGGGCGCGTCGAGGTGGACCGCCTGCAGATATGGGGAGCGGCCGCCCAGTTGACCAGCCAGCCGGCCCTTTTTCTCCAGCAAGACATCGAGGGTGCGGCCGACGCAGGCGCGGCCGAAGGCACGCATCTGCTCGGTGGTGAGCTCCAGCAGCCGCTCCAGTCGCTCGGCCTTTTTTTCCTCCGGCACCTGGTCGGGGAGGTCGGCCCCGGGCGTGCCGGGGCGCGGCGAATATTTGAAGGTGAAGGCCGAGGCGTAGCCGACCTCGCGAACGAGGGCGAACGTCTGTTCGAAATCCGCATCGGTCTCGCCGGGAAAGCCGACGATGAAATCACCGGACATCGCGATATCCGGGCGGGCCAGCTTGATCCGCTCGATCAGCCGGAGGTAGTCGGCGCGGGTGTGGCGGCGGTTCATCGCCTTGAGGATTCGGTCGGAGCCGGACTGCACCGGCAGGTGCAGATAGGGCATCAGCTTGTCGAGATCGCGATGGGCTTCGATCAGGCCATCGTCCATGTCGCGGGGATGGCTCGTGGTGTAGCGCAGGCGCGCGAGGCCGGGGATCTCCGCCAGACGCCGCAGCAGCTCGCCGAGCCCGACCGGTCTACCCGCCGCGTCGAGGCCATGATAGGCGTTGACGTTCTGGCCGAGCAGGGTCAGCTCCAGGACCCCGGCTTCGACCAGCGCCTGGGCTTCCCGCAACACATCGGCAACCGGCCTGGAGACTTCGGCGCCCCGCGTATAGGGGACCACGCAAAATGAGCAGAACTTGTCGCAGCCTTCCTGCACGGTGAGGAAGGCAGTGAGGCCGCGGGCGCGGGTGGCCTCGCGCGAGGGGAGCGGCAATCTCGCGAATTTTTCCGCTAGGGCGAAATCCGTGGCGACACGCCCGTCCCTGGCAGCGCGCTCGGCGGTCTCCCGCGCGGTGAGGTTGCGCGGCCGACCGGCCGCCTTTTCGACCAGCTCGGGGAGGTGATGATAGGATTGCGGCCCGACGACCAGATCGACGCCCGGCACCCGGCGGACGATTTCCTCGCCCTCCGCCTGGGCCACGCAACCGGCGACGCCAATCAGCATCTCGCGTGAGCCGGCGGCGGCACGCTCGGCCCGCAGCGCATTGAGCCGGCCGAGCTCGGAAAAGACCTTTTCCGACGCCTTTTCGCGGATGTGGCAGGTATTGAGCAGGACGAGGTCGGCGTCTTCGGCGGAGGCCGTCGCGACATAACCCTCAGCCGCCAGCGCATCCGCCATGCGGTCGCTGTCGTAGACGTTCATCTGACAGCCATAGGTCTTGATGAACAGCTTTTTCGGTTGCGGCGTCGGCTCGGTCATGGCGCGCCTCTTAGCAAAATCCGGGCACAAGGGAAACCGGATGCGGCTCGGCTTCCCTCCCCCGCAGCAGGGGGGAGCGGCAGCCGGGCGGGAGTCGCTGCGAGCGTTGTGCCCCTGCGGGGGAAACCTCCACCCCGGCGCTCCCCGCAAGAGGAGGAAGCACGGCCCGGCCGGCTGCCGTCACGCCGTCGCGAGCGCAGGGCTGGCGGGCGCAGCCGCCGCGCCGTGATCGACCACCAGCGTCTGGCCACGGTTGAGCGCCACCAGCATGCGGCGGACTTCGCCTTCCGCCCATTTGGTCAAGACCTTGCGGTCGCCGTCGGGCGGAAAGGGGATGGGTGTACCGAAGGCGATGGTCACGTCCTTGGTGCCGCTCTTGAGCAGCGCGCTCACCACCTGCCTGAACCCCTTGGCGCCGACGCCGGAAATCCCCGGCCGCTCGGCGCGGCTGATCGGCATGCCCTGCAGCCTGGTGTAGGCGATGCAGACCGGCTGCAGCAGCACGTCGGCGGCGCCGCCGTCCTTCATCGCCTGCTGCGCCGCGCCGACCAGCGCCGAGCGGAAGGGCTGGACGTGGGTGCCGAGGTCGCGATGGCCCTCGGCGAAGAGCAGAACCGCACCGTTGGCCGCGAGGCGCTTGGCCATTTCGCGGCTGGTGCGCTTGGTGTCCTGGCGGCGGTTGTAGTCGATGAAGATGGTCTTCTGCAGCGAGGCCATGAAGCCGACGAAGAAGGTTTCCTTGACGCCGGACTTGGCGACGAAGGTCACGTCGGCCTTGGAGCCGACGACGATAATGTCGTTCCAGGAGATGTGGTTGGAGAGCAGCAGCGTCGGCCGGCCATGCGCCGGCTCGCCCAGCGTGGTGACGCGCACGCCCAGAAAGATGCAGCCGCATTTGTGGAAGAGGCGCGGCAGGAAGTTCCAGCCCAGGCCGAGCCGGGTGATCACGAACTGGCACGGTATGCCGACGATCATCACCGGCACATAGACGAAGATGAAGAACAGCGAGCGGGAAATCATCGGCCGGCCCCCTGCCTGAACACGACTGGTTTCCGGTTAGCCAAGATTGCGCGCCATGACAAGCGCGGTCGCTGGCGTACCGTCCGGGCGTGGATAATAGCCCTTGCGGCGGCCGATCTCGGAAAAGCCGAAGCGCCGGTAAAGCGCGATGGCCGGTCTGTTGTCCTCGGCCACTTCCAGGAACATCCGGCGGGCCGGGGACATCAGCAGGTCGGCAAAACCGGCCTCGAGCAGGGCTGCGCCGATCCCCTTGCCGCGGCGCTTGGGATCGACGGCGATGGTCAGGAGCTCCACCTCGTCGGCGGCGTGGCGCAGCATGGCGAAGCCGAAGACGTGCCGCCTGGCGTCGCAGGCGACATAGGCGGGAGTCCGCTCGGGATCGGCGAGATAGGCCGAAAACTCCTCGCGCGGCCAGCCGCGATAGAATCCGGCGGCGTGCAGGCGGGCGATCGGCTCGGCATCGCGCGTCGTTGCCGGCTCGACATGGAGGCCCGCCGGCGCCATCCAGAACTTTTCCATCAGGCCGCTCCCTGCCGGGCAATCCGCGCCCCGTCCTGCGGCTTGGCATCGGCGGAGCGGACATAGCTGGCTTCGGGCGGAAAAAGCGAGGGCGTCAAATCGGCGGCGTAGCCGGCCAGTTCGCCAATATCGCAGAACGGCGTCGTAATCGGCGTCGGCGTCACCTGCTCGGCGAGCCGCAGCGCATCCCCCATCGGCAAGAGAAGCGGACCATCCCAGGGCTTGCCCGGCCCGAAAAAGCGCTGGACATAGGCCTCCCCGCGCCGCGCATCGAGCAGCACCGCGGTCGGATGGCCAGGCTTGGCGTAAAGCGAAATCGCCTGGAGGCTCGGGACGCCCACTACCGGAATGCCAAGCGCGAGGCCGAGCCCGCGCGCGGCCGAAAGTCCAATACGGAGACCGGTGAAGGAGCCGGGGCCAGTGGTGACGGCGATGCGCGTCAAGTCCGCATAGGCGACGCCATTGCGGGCGAGCAGCACCGCGATCCGGTCGAAGATGATTTCGGCATGGCCCTGGGCGATCTCGTCGATGGAAACGTCGGCCGAATCGCCCCTGAGCAGCGCAAGCTGCAGGCGCGGCGCGGCGGTATCGATGGCGAGGACGGTTTCCATGGCCGGGAGATAGGCGCGCGGCGGCTTTGAGTCGAGCCCGTTTGGCGCGGCAGGCACACTCCTACTTCGCCAATTTCACCGCCGTCATCGAGATTTTGGAAGGGGTCCAGCCTGAAAGCAGTCGCTTGACGTGACCGCGGCGTGAGGGCCATTCGGGCACAGCCCTCATGGCTTTGAGGCCTAAAATCGGTCCACTGGACCGATTTTGCCGCCGGAGGCGGCCGGCTAAGTGCCCTGCGAGCATAGCTCTCCGGGCTTTGATCGCTCAAAACAGCCCACCGGGCTGTTTTGCCGGCCTTGGCCGGACGCGATCAAATCTGCTGGACGCCCTCGACGCCGGGGACGAAATGGCGGAGCAGGTTCTCGATGCCGGCCTTGAGGGTGGCCGTCGAGGACGGGCAGCCGGAGCAGGCGCCGCGCATGTTGAGGAACACCTGGCCGTCCTTGAATCCCTTGAAGGTGATGTCGCCGCCATCCATCGCCACCGCCGGGCGGACGCGGGTTGCGATCAGCTCCTTGATGACTTCGACGGTTTCCGAATCCTCGTCGTCGAAGAATTCCCCGCCGGGCGAGGGCTCGGCGACCGAGCCGTCGTCGATCATCGGCTTGCCGGAGAGGAAGTGCTCCATGATCACGCCGAGCACGGACGGCTTGATGTGGTTCCAGTCGGCGTCGTCCTTGGTCACCGAGATGAAATCGGAGCCGAGGAATACGCCAGTGACGCCGGGCACGCCGAACAGGGCCGTCGCGATCGGCGAGATCGCCGCGGCCTCGGCCGAGCGGAACTCATGCGGCTCGCCGGGGACGACATCGCGGCCGGGCAAGAATTTCAGGGTCGCCGGATTGGGCGTGGTTTCGGTCTGGATGAACATCTTCTCACCGCCGGCACAGTTGGAACGGTTCTAAAATAGGATTTCGGAGGCGCCAGCACAAGGAAAACTTGAGGGTAAGTGTCCGGATTTACGGACAGGACGGCAGCAGGCCCTCGCCCTTCGACGGGGTCAGGGTGAGGGCGGAAGGTGCAGTGGTCCCGAAGCCCTCATGGTGAGCCTGTCGAACCACGAGGGCGGGCCACCGCTTCCCGGTCCCTCAACCATAGGTCTCAGGGCGTTCGGCGCGCGCGACGTGCCACCGGCGCGCCGCCAAAAGCGCGCCTCACCCCAAAAACCCCACGATCGCCCTCACCTCTTTCATCGTCGCCTCGGCGATGACCGCGGCACGCTCGGCGCCGTTGGCCATGAAGGCGTCGATCGACGCCGGATCGGCCATCAGGCGGCGCATCTCGCCGGCGATCGGGCCGAGCACGGAAACGGCGAGGTCGGCGAGCGCCGGCTTGAAGACGCCCCAGCCCTGCCCGCCATATTCCCTGAGCACCTCGGCCTTGGATTTGTCCGAGAGCGCCGCGTAGATGCCGACGAGGTTGTCGGCTTCGGGCCGGCCCTCGAGCCCCTTTTCCTCGCTCGGCAGCGGCTCGGGATCGGTGGTGGCGCGGCGGAGCTTCCTGGAAATTGCGTCGGCGTCGTCGAGCAGATTGATGCGCGACTGGTCGGACGGGTCCGACTTGCTCATTTTCTTGCTGCCGTCGCGAAGGCTCATGACGCGCCGGGCCGGGCCGGTGATCATCGGCTCGGTCAGCGGGAAAAATTCCGGATCGAACCCCTGCTCCCGGATCGACGGGCCGAAATCGTTGTTGAACTTGGTGGCGATGTCGCGCGTCAGCTCGAGATGCTGCTTCTGGTCGTCGCCGACCGGCACATGCGTCGCCTTGTAGAGCAGGATATCGGCTGCCATCAGCGAGGGATAGGCGAGCAGGCCCAGCGACTCGCCTTCGGCGTTCTTGCCGGCGGTTTTGTCCTTGAACTGCGTCATCCGGTACATCCAGCCGATGCGGGCGACGCAGTTGAAGACCCAGGCGAGCTCGGAATGCTGGCGCACCCGGCTCTGGTTGTAGATCATCGATTTTTTGGGATCGATGCCCGCCGCGACATAGGCGGCGGCCAGCGTCCGCGTCGATTTGCGGAGATCGTCGGGGTCCTGCCAGACGGTGATCGCGTGCATGTCGACGACGCAATAAATCGTCTCGTGCGTCGCCTGCAGCGGCACGAACCGGCGGATGGCGCCGAGATAATTGCCGAGATGCAGGTCGCCGGACGGCTGGATGCCGGAAAATACGCGAGGGGTGAAGGGCATGGTCGTCCGCTCGAATTGGTCAACGGTGATTTGATTAAGCCAGGTGCCTCTACCCTCTCGCACGACCTTCCTACAAGAGCGATGGAGCACAAGACCTCAAGGTGAGCCTGTCAAAGCACCAGGGGTCCCGTGCACCCGGCCCATGGTTCGGCAAGCTCGCCATGAGGGCGGTGTGGCGTGGAGGGGTTGCGTCACGCCCCCCGCCTCAGCCGCTTCAGCAGCATGCCCATCGGCTGGGCGCCGCTCACATGCACCAGGGCGAAATAGAGCACGAAGCCCAGCGTGCAGAGGAAGGCGAGCGCGACGAGTTGCACGACGAGGTGGGCGTGCGCCGAAAAGAACGGCGACATCACATAGGCGAGGCCGTAGAGCACGATCGCCATCGCCACCGATGCGGCAATGATGAGGCCGTGACGCCCCCATTCCGTTGGGGCGAGCGAGAAGTGACCCCGCCGGCCGAGCCAGATGGCGAGCAGCACCGCATTGGCCCAGGCGGCGAGCGAGGTCGCAATGGCGATGCCGACATGCTGGAGGTGCGGGAAGAGCAGCAGGGAGACGGCGATGTTGATCGCCGCCGAGATGCCGGCGAACCACGTCGGGGTCAGGGTGTCCTCGCGGGCGAAGAAGCCGGGCTGCAGCACGCGGATCAGCACATAGGCAGGCAGACCCGCCGAGAACCAGACCAGCGTCATCGCCGTCTCGTCGGTCGCCGTCGCGGTGAAGGCGCCGTGCTGGAAGAGGACGCGGACGATCGGGTGGGCAAGGGCGATGAGCGCGGTCGCCGCCGGCATCGAGAGCAGCATCGAAATCAGGAGCGACTGGTTCTGCGCCGCATCCGCCTCCTTGTCGCGGCCGCCTTTAAGGTGCCGCGCCAATTCCGGCAGCAGCACGGTGCCGATGGCGATGCCGATGATGCCGAGCGGCAGCTGGTAAAGCCGGTCGGCATAATAGAGATAGGCGATCGCCGAGGGCGCCCCCGAGGCGATGATGGTGCCCACGAAGATATTGATCTGGGTGATGCCGCCGGTCAGCACGGCCGGCACGGCGAGAACCCAGAAGCGGCGGACATCGGCGTCGAATTTGGGCCAGCGGAATTTCGGCACGAAGCTTGCCCGCCGGATCGCGGCGTAGACCATGGCAAGCTGGGCGATCCCGCCGGCGATGGTGCCGATCGCGATCCACACCGCCGTCTGCACATCGGTGTTGTGATAGAGCACCAGCGGCAGCATGAAGGCGATCATCACGATGTTGAGCAGGATCGGCGCGAAGCTCGAGGCGGTGAAGCGGTTGAGGCCGTTGAGCACCGCCGAATAGGCCGCCATCAGCGACATGCACATGAGATAGGGGAAGCAGATCCGCGTCAGCAGCACGGTCAGGTCGAACTTGGCCTTGTCGTCGACGAAGCCAGGCACGAAGACTGGCAGGATCCACGGCATGAAGATCTCGACGAGCAGCGTCACCGTCCAGACGACAACCGTCAGCCAGGAAATGATCCGCCCGGCCCAGAGCCGCGCCGGCTCCATGCCTTCCTGCTCCAGCTCCTTGGCGAAGAGCGGGATGAAGGCGGTATTGAAGGCGCCCTCGGCAAAAAGCCGCCGAAAGAGGTTCGGGAAACGGAAAGCCGCGAGATAGGCGTCGGCGGCAAAGCCGGTGCCGAGCACGGCCGCGACCAGCGCATCGCGGACGAAACCGAGGATGCGGCTGCCGGTGGTCATCGCCCCGACATTGAGGAAATTGCGGTAGAGGGTCATCGGCGGTGGTGATCCCGAGCGCGATCGGAGGTTCTGGCGAAACGCCCCCTCATCCGACGCGGCGCGTCGGCCTCTCTCCCCGAGGACGGGGCATGGCATCGCCTCTTTCCCACCTCTCCCCTGGGAGAGAGGTGGGATTGCGTAAGCAAGCCGGGTGAGGAGGCCTCGCCAAAGCTGAAAAGTAACCTCACCGGCACGCCGTTCTCATCCCGCGGCCACAGCCCTCGCCTCTTCGGCGCGGTTGAGCGGCTGGCTCTCGAATACCTCGAGCAGCGCGTCGCGGATACGGCGCTGGCGCTGCCGCGACTGGATCTTCTGGCCCATCAGGTCGGTCACATAGAAGACGTCCACCGCCTTTTCGCCATAGGTGCCGATATGGGCCGAGGCGATGGTGAGGCTGAGGTCGGAGATGGCCCGGGTGAGCTGGTGCAGCAATCCCTGCCGATCGAGGCCGGATACCTCTATGACCGTGAACTTTTCCGAGATGGTGTTCGAGACCTGGACCGATGCCGGCAGCGAGAACGGCTTCAGCCGCCGGTTGTGGCGGTTCTCCTTGCCGAGGTCGATGAGGATTTGCCGTTTTCCCGCAAGGAGCTGGCGCGTCATCTCGATGATGCGGGTGGCGCGGACCTTTTCGTCCTCGTCCGAGGTGAAGGCGCGCCGGAGCCGGAAGGTATCGAGGGCCTGGCCATCCCGCATCGAAAAGATCTGGGCGCCGATGATCGAGGCGTCGCTCATCGTGCAGGCGCCGGCGATCAGCGACAGCAGCCGCGGATGGTCGGGCGTATAGAACGAAACTTCGGTAATGGATTCGAACGACTGCACCCGGATTGCGCCGGCAAAGGGTTTGCCGGCCTGGTCGGCGGCGTGGATCATCCGGGCGTGTTCGAACTGCAGTTCCGGCTCGGCCCTGAGCCAGTAATGATCGTAGTGACGCCCGAGATAGGTGTCGACCTCGTCGGCCGGCCAGGACGAGAGCTTTTCCCTGAGCGCCTGCTTGGCGTCCTCGACCCGGTTGCGCTGGCTCGCCTGGGAGTGACCGCCGGAGAGCAGGGGCTCGGTCGCAAAATAGAGCGAGCGCAGCAGCGAGCCCTTCCAGCCGGTCCAGACGCCGGGCCCGACGGCGCGGATGTCGCAGGCGGTGAGGATCATCAGCAGCGCCAGGCGTTGCGGCGACTGCACGACGTCGGCGAAAGCCTTGGTCGTCTCGGGGTCCTGGATGTCGCGGGACTGAGCGATCTCGCTCATCAGCAAATGATATTCGATCAGCCAGGCGACAGTATCGGTCTCGGCGGCGGAGAGGCCGAAGCGGGGGCAGAGCTTGCGCGCCACCCGGGCACCGCCGATCGAATGATCCTCCGGGCGGCCCTTGGCGATATCGTGCAGGAACAGCGCCACATAGAGCAGGCGCGTATCGTTGAGCTGCGGCAGGATTTCGTGGGTCAGCGGCAGCTCATCCTTGAGACCGCCATTGGCGATCTCGGCCATGACGCCGACGGCACGGATCAGATGCTCGTCCACCGTGTAGTGGTGGTACATGTTGAACTGCATCAGTGCGACGATCTTGCCGAATTCGGGCACGAACTTGCCCAGCACGCCGGATTCGTTCATCGCCCTCAAAATGCGCTCGACCGAGAGGGGATCGGTCAGGATCGAGAGGAAATAGGCGTTGGCCTCGGGGTCGTTCCTGAGATCGGTATCGATCAGGTGCAGCGAGCGGCGGATTTCCTTGATGGCGTCGGGGTGAAACAGGAGGTCGCGCTGCCCGGCGATCAGGAAGCATTTGACGAGGTTGACGGGATTCTTCTCGAAGGCGTCGGGCGTGGCGATGTTGAGCCGGCCGCTGTCGACGACAAAATCCGCTTCGCCCTTGATCTTGATCCTGCCACGGCGGAACGGGGAAAGCACCAGGCCGACGATATCGGGAAATTCCGGCGCCTTGGCGTGGTTGAATTCGAGGCTGGTGCAGAAGATGCGTGTCAGGTCGCCAACGTCCTTGGCGACGAGGAAATAGCGCTTCATCAGCCGCTCGACGCCCAGCATGCCGGCGCGGTCCGAGAAACCGAGGCGATCGGCGAGCTCGGGCTGGACGTCGAAGGTCAGTTTCTCGTCGGCGCGACCGGTCAGGAAATGCAGGTGACATCGCATCGCCCAAAGAAAGTCCTCGGCGCGGGCGAAGAGGCGATATTCGGCGGCGCTGAGCACACCCTTGTCGACCAGCTCGGCACCGGTCTTGACCCGATAAAAATATTTGCCGATCCAGAACAGGGTATTGAGGTCGCGCAGGCCACCCTTGCCGTCCTTGATGTTGGGCTCGACCAGGTAGCGGGTATTGCCCATCTGCCGGTGGCGCTCTTCGCGCTCGGCCATCTTGGCGGCGATGAATTCGGGGCCGGTCTTGGGCACGATCTCGCTGTCGAAGCGGGATTGCAGCGTCGCAAAGAGCGGCTTGTCGCCGGTAAGATAGCGGGCCTCGAGGGTCGCGGTCCTGACCGTCATGTCGGAGCGCGCCATGCGGATGCAGTCGTCGACCGAGCGGACGGCGTGGCCGACCTTCTGACCAAGGTCCCAGAGCATATAGAGGATGTATTCGGTGACCTGTTCGCCCCAGGGCGTCTGCTTGTAGGGCAGGATGAACAGCAGATCGATATCGGAGCCCGGCGCCAGCGTGCCGCGGCCGTAGCCGCCGACCGCGGCGATCGAGATGGCCTCGGCGCCGGAAGGATTGTCGACGGGATAGACCCGCTTGACCGCGAACTGATGGACCGCGCGGATGATCTCGTCCTGAGTGGCGGCCAGGTTCATGGCGCAGCGGGTGCCCCTGCCGGTCGCCACCAGCTCGCGCTCGGCATCCACGCGGGCATTGGCCAGCGCCCTGCGCATATGAGCCAGCAGGATGGCGCGCGCGGCCGGCGTCTTGGCGGACTCGGCGCCCAGCTCGGCGTCGACGGCGGCGAGCAGCTCGGTCGCCGTCCTCAATACGAAAAGCGGTTTGCGCGGGCGGCTATCGGGAGCGGCGAGCAGCATCGCGGGCCTTCTTCAACTCGTAGAGCAGTTCGATGGCCTCTCTGGGCGTCAGGTCGTCCGGCCGAACCGCATCCAACATGGTTTCGACCGGGTTAACATCGTTCTGCCGCGGCGGCGGTTGATGGGCAAAAAGCGGCAGATCGTCTAGCACGGCCCCCATTCGACCGGAAGGGCCTTGCGCAACGGCCCGCTGTTCCAGGACCGCCAGCACCTGCCGGGCGCGACGGAGCACCGGCTCCGGGAGCCCGGCGAGCTTGGCCACCTGTATGCCGTAACTGCGGTCGGCGGCACCGGTTGCCACTTCGTGAAGGAAGACCACCTCGCCCTCCCACTCCCTGACCTTCATGGTGTGGTTGGAGAGCCGCGGCAGGGTTTTCGCCAGGCTGGTCAGCTCGTGGAAATGGGTCGCGAACAAGGCCCGGCAGCGCGTGTCGTTGTGCAGGGCCTCGACCGTCGACCAGGCAATCGAAAGGCCGTCGAAGGTCGCGGTGCCGCGGCCGATCTCGTCGAGGATCACCAGCGAGGATTTCGTGGCGCGGTTGAGGATCGCCGCCGTCTCGACCATCTCGACCATGAAGGTCGAGCGGCCGCCGCCGATGTCGTCGGAAGCGCCGACGCGCGAAAACACCCTGTCCACCACGCCGATATGGGCACTTTCCGCCGGCACGAAACTGCCCATCTGGGCAAGGATGGCGATGAGCGCGTTCTGCCTGAGGAAGGTCGACTTGCCGCCCATGTTGGGGCCGGTAACGAGCCAGATGGCGCCCCCGTCATCGCCGCCGGAAAGATCGGCGTCGTTGGTCACGAAACTCTCGCCGAGATGGGCGACCATGGTTTCGACCACGGGATGGCGGCCGCCTTCGATGGCGAAAGCCAGCGATCGGTCGACATGCGGCCGGCAGAAATTGCGGCTGGCCGCGAGATGCGCCAACGCCGCCGCGACGTCGAGGGCGGCGAGTGCGTCGGCTGTTTGCCGCAAGGCTTCGGCGGCGGCCACGACATCACCGACCAGTCGGGCAAAGATTTTGCCCTCGTGCTCGAGCGCCGCTTCGTGGGCACGGGCGATGCGGCCCTCGAGCTCCGCCAGCTCCTTGGTGGTGAAGCGCATGACATTGGCGAGGGTCTGGCGGTGGATGAAATCCTGCCGGAGCGGCTCTTCGAGCAGCTTCTGGCTTTGGCCTGCGGGCACCTCGACGAAGTAGCCGAGCACGCCGTTGTGCCGAATTTTCAAGGACTTCACGTCGGTTTCGGCGACGAGGCGAGCCTGCAGCGCGGCAACCACCGCCCGGGTCTCACTGGCGAGGCTCCGCTCGGCATCGAGATCGGCGGCATATCCGGCGCGGACGAAACCGCCATCCCGGGCAAGGAGCGGTGGGTCGTCGTCGATCGCCGCATCGAGCTCGCGCGCCAGCGCCTCGGGCGCGGCGGCAAGCGTTTCGCCGATCGCGGCAAGGCCGGCGGGAGCGTCGCGAAGCCCGCCGAGCAAACGGCCGAGCTCACCCGCCGCGAGGATGGCGGCCGAAACGGCGCGCAGGTCGCGCGGGCCGCCGCGATCGAGGGCGAGGCGGGTGAGCGCCCGCGTCAGGTCCGGCACCGCCTTTAGCGCGCCCCTGAGCTTCATGCCGAGCACCGCGTCGGCAGCGATGGTCTGGACATCGTCGAGCCGGGCATTGATCGCTTCGGGATCGCAGAGCGGAGCAGCCAGACGGCTGGCAAGGAGCCGGGCGCCGGCGGGCGTCACCGTCCAGTCGATCTCGGCAAGCAGCGCGCCTTTCGCTTGCCCGCGCTGCGTCTGCAGCAGTTCCAAGGAGGCGCGGGTCGCCGCATCGATCGCCATGTGGCGGGCTATGTCGGCCTCGGCCGGGGCCCTGAGCGCCAGCGGCCGGCCCTTCTGGCTGTCGCGGATGTAAGCGAGAAGCGCGCCGAGCGCCGCCCTGCCGCCGCGCGAAAACGCCGATGGATCGACGAGCCCATCGGGAAAGGCCGCGACGATCTCCCTCGCGGCCGCTTCGGACTCGAAGGCGTCGGTCGGCAGGATCACCGCGACGGTCTCGGCCAGGCGAATCTTGAGCCCGTCGAGGGCGTCGCGCGCCGTTTCGGAAAGCAGCAGCTCGACCGGGGCGAGCCGCGCCAGCTCGTCGCCAACCGTCAGGTCGGACAGATCGATGACACCAGTTTCGCCGGTCGAAACGTCTGCCCAGGCGAGAGCGAAGGCGCGCTCACCGTGGCGGACCATGGCGAGGCTGGCGAGAAAATTGCTGGCACGGGCCGGCAGCAGATCGTCCTCGGTCAGCGTGCCGGCGGTGACGAGGCGCACGACGTCGCGCTTCACCGGCGATTTGCTGCCGCGTTTCTTCGCCTCGGCCGGGTCCTCGACCTGCTCACAGATGGCGACACGATGGCCGAGCGAGATCAGCTTCTTCAAATAATCCTGGGCGGCATGGATGGGGACGCCGCACATCGGGATGTCTTCGCCCAGATGCTTGCCGCGCTTGGTCAAGACGATGCCGAGGGCGCGCGAAGCCGTCTCGGCGTCCTCGAAGAACATCTCGTAGAAATCGCCCATCCGGTAGAACAGCAGATAGCCCGGATTGACCGCCTTGATCTCGAGATACTGCCCCATCATCGGGGTGACCGCCGCCGCCGGGGCAGCCGCCAGCTCGGCCAGCGCCGGTTCGGGATCGTAAGGGGCCTGTTCGGTCATGGGCGGGCAAATTAGGGGGTTTGGCGAAGGCTGCCAACGGGGGCCAAACGGAAATCATGCAACCGTTGCAAAGACCGCGAAGGTCAGCGGACCTCGAAGCGGAGAACGCGCGTCCCGCTTCGCGTTACGGGCTATGGGCGCGAAGCGCCGGATGAGGGGGTTCGCTACCCTTTCAGGACATCCCGCCAGGAATGCTTCGGCTCATAGCCGATGAGGCGCCTGGCCTTG
>Ga0134126_10006754_pt1 | contig 14413 bp, 12 predicted proteins | sample KB31752_FD_96881 | JGI IMG/M metagenome (GOLD analysis project Ga0134126, IMG submission 96881) | Terrestrial soil microbial communities with excess Nitrogen fertilizer from Kellogg Biological Station, Michigan, USA - KB3-175-2 | ecosystem: Environmental > Terrestrial > Soil > Unclassified ... | reverse complement strand
GACGATGAACGCCGCCACACTTGCACTGCCGTTTTTGATCGGCCTGATTGGCGTCGCGCTGGCGTTCGACTTTCTCAACGGCATGAACGACGCCGCCAATTCGATTGCGACCATCGTGTCGACGCGCGTGTTGCGCCCGCAATATGCCGTCGCCTGGGCGGCTTTTTTCAATTTCATCGCTTTCATGGTGTTTGGTCTGCATGTCGCGGAGACGATCGGGCGCGGCATCGTCGAGGCCAATGTCGTCGACTCGCGCGTGATTTTTGCCGCCCTGTCTGGTGCGATCGTCTGGCAGATCGTCACGCAACGATTGGGCATTCCCTCGTCGAGTTCGCATGCGCTGATCGGCGGGCTGGTCGGCGCCGGCATCACCAAAGCGGGCCTAAATGCCGTGGTCTGGTCCGGCGTCGCCAAAACCGCCGCCGCCATCGTGCTGTCACCCGGCGTCGGATGCCTGCTTGCATTGCTATTGATGCTGACGGTGTCGTGGGCATTTTTGCACTCCACGCCCTTTGGCGCCGACCACATTTTTCGTCGCGTGCAATTCTTTTCGGCGTCATGTTATGCGCTCGGGCATGGTGGCAACGACGCCCAGAAGACGATGGGGATCATCGCGGTGCTGCTGTTCTCGCAAGGCAAACTCGGTCAGACGTTTTACATTCCATTCTGGGTCGTGCTGGCCTGTCAGGTCGCGATGGCTGCCGGCACGCTGGCGGGCGGCTGGCGAATCGTGCGCACGATGGGATCGCGCATCACGAGTCTGACGCCGGTGCAAGGCGTGTGCGCGGAAACCGCCGGCTCGGTCATGCTGTTTGCGGCGACCAGTCTGGGCATTCCGGTATCCACCACCCACACCATCACCGGCTCGATCATCGGCGTCGGCGCGGCCAAAAAAGTGTCGGCGGTGCGCTGGACGGTGGCTAAGGAAATCGTGACGGCCTGGATCCTCACCATCCCGGCGGCCGGCTTGCTGGCCGCGCTTTTTTATTGGCTCGCCGGACTGATCGGCTGATGCACGTCACTCGTCGGTGAGGGCGCGGACAAGCTTGCCCAAAGCCCGCAACGCTCTTTTTAGCAACCAATTGCCGCGATGACGTTTGCAAACAGAATTGGAATTCCCGCAAACGAGCCGAAATATAGCAGCGCATGAAGGATCATTGCTGGAAACTCATTGATAAAACCAGTCGACCTAATTCGAGTCCGGCATCTTGACCGCGTCCTTCACAATCGGAAGCGCCTCAAGCTTGCGAACGATCGCGGCCATGCCTTCGGCCGACAGGCGTTTGATGGTTATATCAACGTCATCATATTTTGAATTCGAGTCAGGCGTGCACGTAAACCTGCTAATCCGGCCCGAGGCAAATCCGAGAATCTCGCTCAGGCTGTTCAACGACATTTTACCTCTGGCGACGCGCAGCCGGACATGCAGCGTTTGGCTGCGGCGCTGATACCATTTTTCCAGCGGCTTTATGCCGGCGAGGATCAGCAGAATGATAATCGTTGCAGCGATCGCCTCGACGTAGAGGCCGCCGCCCACGGCAAGGCCGATGGCGGCCACCGTCCAAAGGCTCGCCGCGGTGGTAAGCCCGCGCACCAGATCGCCGCGCAGCAGGATTGAGCCTGCGCCGAGAAACCCGATCCCCGAAACAACCTGCGCGGCCACGCGCGAAGGATCGAGAATCACATTCGGGCCGAGCACGGTCGCAAACCCGTAGGCCGAGACAACCATGAAGAGGCACGATCCGACGCATACCAACATGTGGGTACGCAATCCGGCCGCCCAAATAAGACGTTCGCGCTCGGCGCCGATCAGGCTTCCGAGCCCGGCCGCTATCACCAAGCGGATAATCAGTTCCCAATGGGCCAACATCTCTGCGCCTTTGAAATCCGCAAGCCCCCGCTAGAGGCCTCGCAAACTATAGGCCGCCGCGGATACGAAGTCTCCAAATCCCTTAGCTGAACTGCGCAGGCGTGGTAGATGATCCGCCGGCTGAACAGCCCTTTCGTAATTCCACAGACCGCGTGAGTGACCGACACACAAACTATTTGCACATGCCGCATTATTTACTTACAGGCGCCGGCTTCAGCCGAAATTGGGGCGGCTGGCTTGCCAATGAGGCCTTTGAATATCTTCTCGGTGTACCAGAAGTTGATGACTATCTTAGAAAAGTTTTGTGGGAAGCCAAACTGCGAGGCGAGGGTTTCGAGGCTGCGCTGTCGGTAGTTCAAGCCGCTTACACCTCCAGTAAATCGGCTGAGACCAAACACCATCTGGATACGCTCACGCAGGCAGTCATCGGAATGTTTACGGCGATGCAGACGGCATTTAATAAGCTAGACTACCGAGACGATGAACTTCGCTTGCAGCGTTTTCTTTCGCAATTCGACGCGATATTCACGCTCAATCAAGATACGCTTTTGGAATCACTTTACGCCGGCCCAATCCGATGGTCTGAGCGATGGTACGGGTCTTACCTACCGTATATGAAATTTATAAATGAACCGGCCCAGCCATATATTTTCATGTTGCGTGAACCCATGATGCAGGAATCGGAATTCATTGCGCACGAGAATGATCAGCCCATTTATAAGCTGCATGGCTCCTACAATTGGTTCGCAGAGCCGCAAGTCGAACGATTAATCGTTATGGGCGGTAACAAGACCGCCAGCATTGGTACATTTCAAGTGCTGAGCCAATATCAGACTGAATTTCAAGCACTTCTATCACAGCCTGACGCCTATCTCATGATTATCGGCTACGGCTTCGGCGATTCTCACATCAACAGCACCATTCAAATGGCAGCGACGAAAGGCTTGAAGTTATTCATTGTAGATATCTTGGGTGTGGATGTGATCGACAAACGCAACGTGCGAGCGCAAATAACCCAACCCGCGACCAGTCTAATGCAAGCGCTAATGCCCCAAATTATCGGCGCTTCACGCCGACCATTAAAGGAGATCATCAACAGCGACCCAGTTGAAAGCGAGAAACTAATGAGATTTTTTAAGGAGCAGGCCCATATCACTAGGATTGCACCGCAGCTCGCTTCGCAGAAATAGTATCGACAAAGTAGGCATACGAAAATCACACAGGTGCGCAATGAACGAAATGACCAAACCGCCGATCAAAGGCGAAGAGCATTGGACGACCAAAGACGGCGGCGTGAAGCTGTTCATGTTCGAGAAATGCGCCGGCGACCCTGCAAAAAGCATCGGCACGATCCTGTTCGTGCACGGCTCGTCGATGGCCTCGCAACCGACTTTCGATCTGCAGGTGCCGGGGCGGCCCGACAGCTCGGCGATGGAGCACTTCGCGCGGCGGGGCTACGACTGCTGGACGGCCGACATGGAAGGCTACGGCCGCTCGACCAAGGACCGCGACAACAACGCGCCGATTTCGCAGGGCGCCGACGATTGCTATGCCGCGGCGCTCTATATCCAGAAGCTGCGGGGAAAAAGGCCCCTCCTCGTCTACGGCATTTCCTCCGGCGCCTTGCGCGCCGCGCTGTTCGCCGAGCGGCACCCCGACATGGTGGCGCGGCTGGCGCTCGACGCCATGGTGTGGACCGGCGAAGGCTCGCCGACGCTCGAGCAGCGCCGCAAGCGGCTGCCGGAATTCATCTCAAAGAACCGCCGGCCGATGGACAAGGCCTTCATTCATTCGGTGTTCGACCGCGATCATCCCGACACCGCCGAGCGGAAAGTGATCGAGGCTTTTGCCGACGCGGTAGTCGCGCTCGATGACTCGGTGCCGACCGGCACTTATGTCGATATGTGCTCGAAATTGCCGGTGGTGAACCCGGAAAAAATCACCGTGCCGACGCTGGTGATGCGCGGCCAGCACGACGGCATCGCATCGATGCAGGATTTGCTGAAATTCTTCGAGAAACTGCCGAACCCCGACAAGCAGTTCACCGTCATGTCCGGCATTTCGCACGCCAGCTTCCAGCAGAAGAATTACATGACGGTCTACCACATCCTGGCGAGCTTCTTTGCGCAGCCCGAGCCGGTGTATCGGGGCTAAAACATAATCTCCTCTCACCCAACCGAGCATCCCAATGCCTGATGGCTCCGCCACGGCTCATCTTTATCGCCCGAAGCTCGCGACCATTTTGTCCGAGGGCTACGGCCTGTCCTCGTTTCGCCGGGATGTGATCGCGGCGCTCACCGTCGCCATTGTTGCTCTGCCGCTATCGATGGCGATTGCGGTCGCTTCCGGCGTGACACCGGATCGCGGCCTCTACACCGCGATCATCGGTGGGTTTCTGGTGTCGGTCCTGGGCGGCAGCCGCTATCAGATTGGCGGGCCGGCAGGAGCCTTCATCGTTCTGGTGGCCGCGACTGTCGCCAAATTCGGTGTCGATGGCCTGCTGGTGACGGTGTTGCTCTCCGGCCTGATGCTGACCTTGATCGGCCTGTCGCGGCTCGGCTCGCTTATCCGCTACATCCCGCACGCGGTGACGGTTGGTTTCCCCTGAGGCATCGCGGTCACGATTTTGGCGAGTCAGTTCAAGGATCTTGGCGGTTTGACGCTGTCCGGCATCGAACCGGGGCCGTTGCTTCCGAAGGTCGCGGCGCTCTGGCAGGCACTCCCGACCGTCAGCCCGGCGGCGCTGGCTGTCGGCGCCGGATCGGCCGCGCTGATTTTCCTGCTGGGACTTTGGCGGCCGAATTGGCCCGGCATGTTGTTCGCGGTGGCGCTCGCTTCGGGCGCCGCCGCGCTGTTGCCCTGGCCGATAGAAACGATCGGCAGTCATTTTGGCGGCATCCCGCGCGGCTTGCCGGCGCCGCACCTGCCGGCGATCACTCTATCGCTTGTGCTGGATGTCTTGCCCGCCGCACTCTCCTTCACGCTGCTGGGCGGCGTCGAGAGCCTGCTCTCGGCCAAGGTCGCCGACGGCATGACCGGCCGCAAGCACCGTTCGAACATGGAACTCGTCGCGCGGGGCATCGCGAACGTGGCCTCCGCATGCTTCGGCGGCATCAGCGTGACCGGAACGATTGCGCGCACCGCCACCAATATTCGCGCCGGGGCGCGCAGCCCGCTTTCCGGCATCATGCATGCAGGCTTTCTCCTGCTCTTCATGGTCGCCGCCGCTCCACTCGCGAGCTTCATCCCGCTCGCAGCGCTTGCCGGCGTGCTGGTGGTGGTCGCCTGGAACATGGCGGAAAAGAAAGAGTTTCTAATCCTGCTGCGCGACTGGCGTAGCGCCGTTGTCCTTATCGCCACGTTCGCATTGACGCTGGTGGTCAATCTGACGGCCGGCATCATCGCCGGGTGCCTACTGGCGGCAATGTTCGCCATTCTTGGCCACGCCGTGGCGAAAGAAGACGCCTAGCTGGGCTTATTTCCGGAGTCTTTGTATCGGTGATACGGCTCTAAATATTTCACGGAGACTATTGCGCATCAAACAAGAAGCGCTCAATTAAATTTTAGGGAAACTTTGGGGGAAGAGCCGTGGGGCCAAAAATCCGGACGTTTTTTTACAACTGGTTTATCTTCGGTATTGGTATTTTCCTCATTTTGCTGTTTATCGCCGCGCAATACGCGCTCACACCAACTGAAACTCCTCCGGCTCAACAAACCGCGCAACAAGCTCCGGCGCGCACGGCCAATATCCAGGCACCGCCAGCCGGGCTGTCGCCGACTCCTTCAACGCCCAGCAAGCCGGCGCAAATGCCGGCCATGTCCCACAATAATATTGCCGCAGCTCCGGCTGCGGCGCCAACGCAAACCAGCGGGCAATCGAGCGCGGCGCCCGCCAGCGGCGATGCCGCCGCTGGTCGACTGGTATTTCGCAAGTGCCAGGCTTGCCACTCGCTCGAACCGGGCAAGGTCGGTATCGGACCAAGTCTCGCCGGCATCGTCGGCAGGAAGGCCGGCAACGCAACCGGCTTTAACTATTCGACGGCGATGAAGGCTAGCAATCTCACTTGGGATGCCGCCACCCTCGATAGTTATCTGTCGGATCCGCAAAAGGCAGTACCCGGCAACAAAATGCCGTTTCCGGGACTCAAAACCGAAAGCGAACGGCGTGCCGTAATTGCTTATCTCGCCGCCGGTGCGCCGGCGGCGCCCGCAGTCGCGCAGCGAACGCCTGCCCCGCCGCCCGCCGCGGCGCCAGCCGATCAAGCCGGAGCCAATTACGTCCCCGCTATTCGCTACACGCTGCGCTCAGGCATCGCCGAAGGCCGCATGGTCTTTATCGGGGTTGGCGGCGCCATCGACGAGCAGGTCAATCCGGTACTCTCAGCGGCAGAAAATCAAGTGGTGCAGATCACGCTGATCAATGGCGAAGGCGCCGAGCACGACATTGTCTTCGCCGATCAGGGTCCGACCGCCATGTCGCCCCACATTACCGGCAAGGGCGCCAGCACCAACATTGCTCTCGTTGCCGGCAAGGCCGGCGATTACATCTATTTCTGCAGCCTGCCGGGCCATCAGTTGGCCGGCATGCAAGGGCAATTCCTTGTCACACCACGCCCGCCGGCGCAGACGCTGGCCGAGGCCGACATTTCACGCCAAGCCACCGATTTGCCGCCGCCGATCGGCAAGCGAGAGCCGCAAACCGTGCGCGTCGATCTGGTCACGGTCGAGTTGGAAGGCCGGCTCGCCGAGAGCACCACCTACGGCTATTGGACTTTCAACGGTAAGGTGCCGGGGCCGTTCCTGCGCGTTCGCCTCGGCGACACCGTCGAGGTTCACCTTAAGAATTCCAGCGATAGCGCGATGGTCCACTCGGTGGATTTTCACGCGGTCACGGGTCCGGGGGGCGGCGCCGCGGCGACGCAGACCAATCCAGGTGAAGAAGCGACGTTCAAGTTCAAGGCGATCATCCCGGGACTCTATGTCTACCATTGCGCCACGCCGATGGTGGCGCACCACATCGCCAACGGAATGTACGGACTGATATTGGTCGAGCCCGAGGGCGGGCTGCCGCCGGTCGACCGCGAGTTCTATGTGACAAGGCGAAATCTACACCGAGGCGGCGTTCGGACAGCACGGCAGCCAAGAGTTTAATGTCGAGAAACTGTTGAATGAACGTCCGGAGTATTTTGTGTTGAATGGCGCGGTTGGCGCACTGTCGAAGCTGCATCCGCTCCAGGCAAAAGTCGGCGAGACGATCCGCGTCTTCTTCGGTGTCGGCGGTCCGAATTTTACCTCTTCATTCCATATCATCGGGGAAATGTTCGACCGAGTTTACAATCTCGGCGGAGTTCTGAGCCCGCCTTTGCAGGGAATTCAGACTGTATCGGTGCCGCCGGGCGGGGCCGTCATTACCGAACTCAAGCTTGAAGTGCCGGGAAACTATCTCTTGGTCGATCACGCGCTTTCTCGTCTGGAGCGGGGTTTGGTAGGAATCCTCCACGTTGAGGGCGCCCCCTATCCTGAAATCTTCGACGGCAAGGTGATGCCGGGATCGGGCCATTAGGCGGCCTGAAGTCCAGTCCTCATGGCGAAGACATTCAAAGTCGGCGATCGGGTCAGTTGGAATTCGGAAGCCGGGCGAGTGCGTGGCCGGATCATCCGTGTGCATTTGAATAATGTCACCCGCAAGGGCTACGTTCATCACGCCAGCCCGGATGAGCCGCAGTACGAGATCAAGAGCGACAAGACCGATCACGTCGCCTTGCACAAGGCCGCCGTGCTCAGGCACCTGCATTGACCGCGAAGGGAGCTCGGGAGCCCGATCACCGGCATGACGATTCCGTTTTTTACCATCGGACACTCGACTCGCCCGATAGCAGAGTTCGTTGACCTGCTGCAAAACGCCGGAGCTCGTTTCGTCGTCGATGTCAGGACCGTTCCGCGCTCGCGCACCAACCCGCAATACAATGCCGATGTGCTGCCTGCATCCTTGGCCGAGTCCCAGATCGGATATGAGCAAATCGCGGCGCTCGGAGGCCTGCGCGGACACAATCGCGACGTGCCGGATACGGTGAATGCGTTCTGGCAGAATCAGAGCTTCCACAACTATGCCGACTACACGCTGAGCGAGACGTTTCGTCTTGGAATAAGCCGCTTGCGCGAATTGGGTCACGCCATGCCGTGCGCGATCATGTGCGCGGAGGCCGTATGGTGGCGATGCCACCGGCGAATTATTACGGATTATCTGATTGCGTCAGGCGAAACGGTTTTTCATATCTTCAGCCACAACCGCATCGAACAGGCGCGCATCACCGTCGCGGCCAAGCCGGGCCCGGGCGAAAGCCTTCATTATCCTGCGGTCAATTAGTCCGATAGACGACCGGCTTCGGCTTGAAGTCGCCGGCAATCTCGGAACCCAAAATCGCGTCCCAGGGAAATTGATTGCGGCGGGCGAGATCGACCATCAGCGAAATATTGCCGTTCGACACCGGCGCCAGCCAGAATTTCTTTTTGAGCCGCGCCAGCGCCGCCGGCACGTCGGGCCAAGCATCGAGCCGGTGCCAGGCGAGCGTGAGATCGTGCAGCGTCGCATCGGGCAAATTCCGCAAGCCGAAGCGCGGCAGGAAGCGTTCGAGATTGCGCCGGTGCAGCACGTCGAGCTTGGCGAAAGGCTGCCGGCCGGAGCGCACCTCCTCCATGCCGGGCTGGTATTCGCCCCGCCAGGCCTCCGCGAAAGCCGTCCAATCGAGCTTGTGACCCAGAGGGCCCAAGGTTTTTTCGGCCTCCCGGGCGATCGACGTGCGCCAGTCCACCAGGGTTCCGAACACGTCAAAAAACAGCGCTCGCACGCCGGGGATGGGGGTGTCTGCGACCATGAAATCGGGCCCCAAACGCGGCCGCCTGAGCGGCGGCGACCTCGGCTAAGTCATTGATAAAATGGCGGGAGCGACGGGACTCGAACCCGCGGCCTCTGCCGTGACAGGGCAGCGCTCTAACCAACTGAGCTACGCCCCCGCGGGCGTTCGTCGGAGTTATAGACCACCCCACCCCAAGTCAAGGTAAACGATCCCGGGGTGCGGAAACTGCGAAAAAGCCTTATTTACCGCTAAGAATCGATGGTCAGACGCCCCCCGAATCGTCTATGCGGGCAAGGTGTTTGGCGCTCCGCCAAGCTCACGGATTCACGAGGAGGGTCCTACGATGGGAATGGTTCCTGGAAAAGCTCCGACGCCGCCGACCGTCACATTAAAGCATCTTGCGGCCGCGCTCGCGGAAACCCACGAGATGTCGAAGAAGCAGGCGGAAGCCGTGCTCGGCGATTTCGTCGGCAATATCGTCAAGCATTTGAAGAAGGGCGAGCGCATCCGCATCGGCGGCCTCGGCATCCTGCAAGTGCGCAAGCGCGCCGCGCGCATGGGCCGTAACCCGGCCACCGGCGAGGCGATTCAGATCAAGGCGAGCAAGAAGGTCGCCTTCCGCGCCTCCAAGGAATTGAAAGAGTCGGTCTAACGTAACGACCGGATCCTCCGGGCAGAATACCGGCAGGCTGGGAGCGAAAGCTCCTCGCCTGCCGTTTGCGTTTGAAGTTTTGATCACAGCGTCAGCCCGTCTTCGCCCTTCGGGCTTCGACGGGCAACCTTCGCGCGATAGGTTCGCTCGCCAACCGAAGCGCCGCAGGCGCGAAGGTTGGTGGACCGACCAGGGTCAAACTGGGCACTGGGAAATCAAGATTTTTTTGATACCAAGGACGTGAAAGTCGCCTGCCCATTTGGCCGAACCAACTAGGTCCTCTAGTTAGGAAGGCTGTTTCATAGGAGGGCTAAGGCCTCCTGGGCTGCCAAGATGACTGCCTTCCAACGGGGGTCGTCGATAAAGGCTGCTCCGATTTCCTTGTCAATGAACGTAGGGGTCTCATCGGACAGTTTGCGCATCATCTTTGTCAGGCGCGTCAGCGCTTCAAGCTGTCGTTGGTTAAGGCCGGTGTTGTCCCTCTTCAGATATTCTTCCACCGCAGCGTCATCCAAGAAGCTGTTGAAGGTCTCACCCGGACTACTTATCTCCGGGCCCTGCCCCGACCAAGAACGCCGCTGCTTCTCTTCATCGGCTAGCCAGCCAACGGCGTCCTTCACAAGGCCAAACCACACATTCATGTCTTCCGCCATGTCTATCTCCGAAACTTGAACAGATCATAGGGAATATGCGCCGCTTCGGTCTTTCCCGGATATTGACCCGGAATGGGATTACCATTCACGTCTCTAAATGATCCGTTGTTTTGGTCCACGACGTATGGCTTCTGGGAATTAGGATACGGGCTGTCCGGATCGCCCGGCATGACGCGGATCCGGTCGTTCTTATTGTTCGGATTGACGTATTCCATCCCGCCATTCTTGCCTGATGGCTGCTCAATCCAGTCCGCCGGCACGCCTTCGGGCTTTGGCGGGCACGGCTTGTGCGCCTTAAGCGCTTTCGCCAATCCAATCAGTTCATTGATTGCCGCCTGAGCGGCACTCTTCGGGAGCGATATGAGTGGAGCAATTAATGCCGCTCCGTACTTCGCCTGAATATCTACGGGACTATCGTACAATCCCGGCCAATCAGTAGCCTGTGTTGGATTCTGCCCAGCGTAGCCGTAAGGGCTAAGACCGCCAGCGAGTCCGAGCGGATCGGCCTGGATATAGAAGCCCGTGCTCGGATCGTAGTCTCTTGCATTGTTGTAGTAGAGACTGTTCTCCGCATCAGCATACTGGCCGGGGAACCGGAAGTTGGTTGGGGTCGTAGTCGTCGGCGTCGCATATGTCTCGCCGAACGGCTCCTGCTCGCGGTCCCAAACCACAGTGCGGCTCGGATTGGTGATCTTCTGCGGATTGTCCAGTTGATCGGAATGAACGTAGACGATGTTGCCGGAGCCGTCGATTTGGGCCAGCAGCATCCCTTCCATCCAGACGTATTCGGCCGTCGTTGTGCCGGTCGAGCCATCGGCCTCGGCAATGATGTTGCCGCGGATGTCGTGAATAAAATGCGTGGTCGTCCCGCTGAACGCCTTCGAGACGCGCTGGCCGAACGCATTGAGCTTGAACGTGACGGTCTGGCTGTTGACCGTCATGGACTCCAGCCGGTCGCGCCCGCCGAAGGTGTTGGAGATCGCACCGCCGCCGACAAACACGCGGTCGTCGGTCGCGAGATTGCCGTTGGAGGTCCACGTAAAGTGGCGCGTGTTCGTGCCGTCGCTGATGTGATCGGCGCGGTTTTTGCTGGTCACGCGCGTTGTCGTGTAAGTCGTCGTGCCCACCACCTTCGTCGCGCGCCCAGAGTTGTTATCGTAGGTGTAGGTCCGCGAGCCGTAAGCGCCGGACGCGGTGTGCAGGCGGTTCAGGTCATCGACCGTGTAGGTCTCGCTGCGTCCCGAGTTCACGCTGTCGGTGATCGACGTCAGGTTTCCGGCGTTGTCGAAGCCGTAGGTCAGATTCTGGAGGTCCGTGCCGCTATAGGTCGTGACAAGATCATCCAGCCAATAATTATTATCGTAAGTCCTCGTCTGGGCTTCGCTGTTTCCATACGTGAACGAGGCGATGGGACCGAACGGCTTGTGCGTGATCGAGCTGGCCAGCGTGGTCACGCTGCCGCCGCTGCTCGGCTTTGTCGTCACGGTCGTCAGATAGCCGCTGGAATCGTATGTGTAGTCGACGTAACGACCCGAGGGATAAATGATTTCGGTGATACGATTGGCGAGATCGTAGGAATAGCTCGTCGCGTAGGTCTTGCCGCCGATGACGCGCGTCTCGGACGTGATGTTCCCAAAATTGTCGTAAACTTCGGAAGTGCTGCCCGTTTCGTCGGAAACAGAAGTCAGCCGCCCGACGCCCTTGTTCCCGCTCGTCGTGTCATCGTAGGAGAAGGTTTCGTTTTCGCCGGAATAGCCGGTGATGCTGACGCCGGTCAGGCGGTCCACGGCGTCGAACGTGCGTGCCGTGGCCACGCTGCGCGCGTCCGTGATCCCAGTCAGGTTGTTATCCTCATCGAACGTGAAGGACCACGAGCCGGTGTCGGGGCTGCTGCGCGCGATAGCGTTGCCGAAGGCGTCGCGCGTATAGCTGGTCGAGAAGGTCAGGAAGTCTGTCTGCGCAGTGACGTAATCGAGATTGTTATATGTCGGCGCCGCTGTGTGCGTGAGCGGGTCTGTGACGGTGGTGGGGCGGTCGAGCTCGTCCCAAGTCTGCTGCCATTGCTTGCTGTTGGCGTCTGTCGTGGATTTGCGGTTCTGGTTCTTGTCGTAGGTATAGCTCGTCGTCTGGCTGCTGCCGCCTGCTCCCACAAGCGTCAGCCGATCCCCCAGAACATCATAGGTCGCCGTCCATGATTTCTTTGTTGTCCCACCGGAGTCCTTAACACTGAACGCTGTGATATCGCCGAGGTCGTCGAGCGTATAATTCATCGTCTCGCCCGCGGTATTCGTAATCTTTGTCACGCGGTGCGCATTGTCATAGTCGTAGTCGAGGGTCGAGGAATCGGGCAGCGTGATAACATCCACCTGACCGGAAGCGGTATAGGTGTAAGAGGTCACCTCGTCAGTCGTCGCATTGACCGTCTTGCTCGTGAGCCAGTTGCGGTTGTTATAGACGAGGTCTGTTACAACGCTGTTGGGATCGGTGATCTGCGTCGGCTGGCCGGTGCCGTTAGCGGTGTTGATCGTCGTCACGTGTGAAAGCTGGTCGGTGATTGAGGCCAGAGCCCCGCTCGAATAGGTGTAGGTATTCTTGACGGTTGTCCCCGTACGCGGAAACGTTTCCGTGAGCATTTCACCTGTACCGTCGTAGGTGTAGCTCCAGATTTGCGTTTCACCGTTTGTGGAGCCGCCTGTCGTGTCAGTGAGTGTCTTGCTGGTCAGTGTGCCTGTGGTGCTGTCGTATCGGTAATCGACGGTCTGGTTGGTCCGGGCGACCGTGTACGGCTTGTGAACCCATGTGCTGTCATAAGTAATGGTCGTGGTACGCGCTCGACCGGTGCCGTAAGCCTCCGTAATGCTGGTCGGCTCGCCGTGGCTGTTGTTGGTCCAGTGCGTCGAATTGCCGTTCCAGTCGGTCGCGGTCGCGAGATAGCCGTTGGTATCGTAAGTGAAGCTACGGGTCGCAGCGACGACGGGAGAATTGGCAGCGCGGGCAATCGACGTAACTTTGAGGATGCCTTGCTTCCACGCAAGGGTATACGTTTCCTGTTCGCCAAGGGCGTTCGTGACCACCCGGCTCGTGCTGCTGGGATACGAGACTTGCTCCTCGTCTGCACCGCCCGCATGCTGCGCATCTGTTGCGCGACCGGCTACATCATAAGTCCAGCTCGCAAACGTATTACCGTTTTCGTCGGTGATGCTCGTCAGGGCAAATGGGTAACTCGCGTTCGAGTAGTTGTAAGTCTGGCTTGTTGACGGGCTCGTATTGTACGTGACTGATGTCAATTCGTTCTGACTACCTACCGCCGTGTAGCCATAGGTTAAAGTGGCCGAGTCGGGTGTACTAACTCCGGTGAGAAGGCCGCTCGTGTAGCTGAATGACAGTGACCGGCTATAGGAATCTGAGACGCTGGTGAGAACGCCGCTCGTGTAATTGAGCGTCAGCGTGTAACCGTTCGGATTTGCGATCGAATTGAGAGTGCCAGTGCCGCTCGCGACTGTGTAGGTCTCAACCGCGTCGTCATGATCCGTGAGCGTGTAGGTGCTCCCGGAGTTGGTGAGTGTAATGTCAACGTCGCTGTCGGGCGTCCATGCACCGCTGACGTTGATGAAAGTAATGGTTTTTCCGTCGGGACGTTCGGCATCGACTTCGTTGGCTGTTACATTCCGTAGATAACGATCGTAGTTCGAGCGCCAGTTGCGACCGAGCGTCGTGCTCGTCGTGCCCATGCTGTTGTAATAGCGAATGAACGCCAGCGGATTAGTGCCGAGTGTCGTGTAGTCGGTTACTTCCTCGAAGACATTGCCGGTCGCTACGTCGATGGGATCGCCGACTTGGGCAAGATCACATGGGCACGGCTTATTCGGATCGTGCGGGTCTTCGTGCGGCGATGGATTTGGAACCTGCGGGACGTACGCGAAAGGCCGTCCCGTCTGCTTAGGGCCAATCCATTGACCATAGGTGCCCGGCTGAACCCAGCCGCATGCGGTGTACGTGCCGCCGCTCGCGTCAGTCGCAAGGTCATAACCGGTTGGCGCCTTGATGGTTTCGATATCAGGCTGCGCGTTGTTGACCCGCAACCCATATTGCCAGGCCTGCACCTGCCCGTTCGCGATACTGAAATTCGCGCCTACGGTGGTATTGCCGCCGACGCTCAGACTGGCAATGGAAGAAGCATCTAGATACCCGGCGGAAACGTCCACCGCGTGGAGGTTGGCCCCAGAATAATTGTCCGAAATCCCGTCGAAGGTCACCGAGCCGTTAATCGAGCCGCTAACGCAAATACTGCTCGAACAACCCGCATGCACGGCACACTGCGACAGATTCCATGCTGGCCCGAAATACGTGTAGGTCACCGCGTGGGCTTTTGGCGCAGTGG
>Ga0134126_10006753_pt1 | contig 14414 bp, 14 predicted proteins | sample KB31752_FD_96881 | JGI IMG/M metagenome (GOLD analysis project Ga0134126, IMG submission 96881) | Terrestrial soil microbial communities with excess Nitrogen fertilizer from Kellogg Biological Station, Michigan, USA - KB3-175-2 | ecosystem: Environmental > Terrestrial > Soil > Unclassified ... | reverse complement strand
TATCGACGAAATATTCAGGGGGACAAACACCATCGAACGAATCGCGGCAGCCAAATCAGTGCTTACTTATTTAACCGATAACAAAAACTTTGTGTACGTATCCACCCACGACCTTGAGCTTGCCGAACTGCTTGATAACGATTACGCGGTTTACTCGTTCGAAGAATCGGTAAACGATACGCGCCTGGTGTTTGATTATAAGATGAAAACCGGCGTACTTAAAAACAAAAACGGCATCGCCATACTGGAAACCATCGGCTACCCCGAATCCGTGGTGGAAGACGCCTATATTGTCAGCGAGGAGTTAAAGCGCAAATATTTGTTGTAATTTATTGCTTTATTGAGTTATTGCTTTATTGTTTTATTGTTTTTAGTCAATTCTAACATCCTACTTCCGCAATCGGCATTCCGGCTTCCGCATTCAACAACGTTTCGCCTTCCGCATTTTTCTACTCCTCCACCTCAAATTCCTTTTTCAGTTTAATGTCTTCTGACGAGCTCCCGATCATTACCTCAAATTTGCCCGGCTCAACGGTCCAGTTCATGTTTTTATCAATAATGGCAAGGTCATCGGGATGCAGGGTGAAATGGATGGTTTTGGTTTGGCCGGGATCAAGCGGAACGCGTTCAAATCCGCGCAGGTCGTACTCGTAGGTCGTAACATCGCTCACTTCCTGCTTTAAATATAGCTGCACGACCTCGTCGCCTTTTCGCTGCCCGGTATTGGTCACATCAACCGATACCTGTACATCGCCCTGCTGGTGTTCTTTTTCCGGCGACACCTGCAAATTGCTGTAAGCAAAGGTGGTATAACTTAAGCCATAACCAAAGGGATATAAAGCGCCGTTCACGCTGGTTTTGCCCCAGCTGTTTTTGCCGCCCTGGGGCGCCTGCGAACCGGGTTTGAAGGGAAAATTAAATTCGATTTGCCCGGTGGTTTTTGGGAAAGTGATGGAAAGCTTACCGCCGGGATTATTATCGCCAAACAGCGTCTCCGCAATTACCTGCCCGCTTTCCGGGCCGGGGAACCATGCCTCAAGGATAGCCGGGACATACTTGTTTTCCCAATTGATGGTCAGCGGCTGCCCGTTTATCATCACCATTACCACCGGTTTGCCGGTGGCTTGCAAAGCTTGTATCAGCTTTAGCTGGCGGCCAGGTAAATTCAGCCCGGTACGCGACAGGCTTTCACCAACCCTGTCAATATCTTCGCCAACCGCGGCTATAATTACATCCGCTTGTTTTGCCATGGCGACAGCCGAATCAATGGAAGCCTGTTCCTCAGTGGTTAATGGTGTTTCAATAATTTCGCTTTCCGGCCAGGTGGCGTCCACAATATTGCAGCCTTTCGCATAATTTACAGTCGCGCCGCCGCCCATATAATTTTTTATTCCGTCGAGCACACTGGTCACCGGGTTGTGTGATGGGCCGTAGCGGCTGATGGCATAATTAGTTTCGGCAGCCAGCGGCCCGGTTACCAGTATGTTTTTTATGGCTGATTTATTTAAAGGCAGTAAATAATTTTCGTTTTTCAGCAGCACCATCGACTCCCGGTTCATTTTCAGGCCCATTGCGGTCGCTTCGGCATTGTGCACAAGTTTATCGGCCGCCTTTGGGTCCTCAACATAGGGATGGTCGAACAAACCAAGCTTAAACTTTACCCGCAGCACATCGCCCACCCTTGAGTCAAGCGTTTTCATGGATATTTTGCCCTCTTTGTATAAGTGCCTTAACGGCATAATATAGGTTTGGGGCATGGTGAAATTGGTGCGCACATTTAGCCCCGCCTCAAAAGCCTGCCTTACCGCTTCCTCAGGGCTATTGGCGACATGATGTTTGCTGTACAAATATTCCACTGCTTCACTATCAGATACGACATAGCCGTTAAAGCCAAATTTCTGCCGCAGCAGCTCGGTTAAAAAAAAGTAGCTGCCGGTTATCGGCTCGCCGTTCCAGTCGTTATAGCTGCTCATTACGCCCAGCGGGTGTGCCTCCTGGATCACCCGGCGAAAGGGATAAAGGTATAGCTGGTACATTTCCCGGGGCGCCACATGCGGGTCGGTGCGGTCGGCGCCATCCCTGCCGCCCTTTGGCATGCTGTAAACGGCAAAATGCTTTAAGGTAGAGGCAACGCCTTCCTCCTGGACGCCTAAGCACATTTGCTTGCCCAACTCGGCAATTAAAAACGGGTCTTCGCCATAGGTTTCTACCACGCGGCCCCAGCGCTGGTCGCGCGATACATCGAGTATCGGCGTATAAATATTGGTATAACCCAGCGCCTTTGCTTCACGGCCGACAACCTCCCCGGCATGGTGTACCAATTCCCTGTCCCAGGTGCTGCCAATGCCGATGGGGGCCGGCAACGATGTGGCCCTGTCGTGGTTGAGGCCGTGTATGCCCTCATTTGTAAAATCAACAGGAATGCCCATGCGGGTTTGTTCGACAAACCATTTTTGTATGGTATTTATTGCTGCAGCGTGTTTGCTGTAAGGGTAAGAGTACTGTGTTGGGGCGGCATCCGTATGCGAGGTTAAATTGTTCAGCTCCTCATCAATATTGGCAATGCCGTCCTTCCAAACTTCGTTTTTCCATGATTCGGCGGGCATTTCCTCTTTCAAAACACGTTTATAACCGTATAGCGTTGCCAGCTGGCAGGTTTCTTCCTCAACGGTCATCTGGCTTAGCAGGTCGGCAACGCGTTTATCTATCGGTTGTGAGGGATCCTCAAAAACATCCATCCTGCCGTTTTTATTAAAATCTATCCAGCCATTGTGGTAGATATTTTTTTCCTGGGCACGGGCGTTTATAGTTAGGAATAACAGTGGCAGCAGCAGTTTTTTCATTGGGAATTTGAAATAGGTACTGTTCAAATATAGGCTTGATTTCGGAAATTAAAACGCCGGTTACCGAATTGTTACTATCGTATTTTGTTTCAATATCTTTACGTGGCATTAGTATTGTTTAAAACAGCAAAACAACTTTATATGGTTGCCCGATACCCGATTTGCCTTTTTTTACTTGTTTGCTGTACAAAAATTACTGCGCAAATAGCTCATGTGCCTCCATCTGATTATATCTGCGGTAAGTGGGAATCGATTGAAAAGTCGCTCGTTATACAAGTCTACAAACAAGATAAGCAGTTTAAAGCAAAAATAATATGGTTTCGCGATACCGACGGCAAGCCAATGGACTACTGGAAGGATATACACAATCCCGACACCAAGCTCCGTAACCGTAAAATACTTGGAATGAGTATTTTAAACGGGCTTAACTACAACAGCAACACCCGCAGCTGGGAAAACGGCATAGTTTACGATTCCAGGCATGGAAGATACTGGAACGCTTCAGGTTATATCGACAAAAAAGGGCATTTAAGGGTAAGAGGCTACTGGCATTTTAAATTCATCGGCCGCACCATGACGTTTTACCGGGTGTTTTGATTGCGGATTTCGGATTTCGGGTGTTTGATTTCAGATTTGGGAATTGGCGCTGAAAAAAAACGCCCCGGACTTACCCCCGGAGCGTTTTTCAAAATATGAATGTGATAACTGCTACTGTCAACTGCAATCTTGCCACTCACCACTCTCTTCTCACCACTCACTCAATTAGCCTTAGCAAACTCGCCGTTAGCGGTAATAGCAACGTCATCGCTTAACATAGCAGAGCCTGCCTGGGGTGCGAAGTTAAAATCAGAGCGTTTGATAACGCCGGTAACTTTAAAGCCGGCATCATCTTTTTTGCTCATGGGGTTGGTTATTGTGCCCCGGTACCAAAGGTCCATCGTAACCGGCTTGGTTACACCATGCAGGGTAAGGTTGCCGCTTAGCTTGTAATGGTTTGTCGAAACCGGCCTGATTGCGGTACTGGTAAATGTAAGCGCAGGAAATTTCGCAACATCAAAATAATTGGCCGATTTTAAATCGTTGTCCCGGTACTCATTATCTGTGTTTACCGAGGCGGTATTTATCGTCAGCTGAAATTTGGCATCGCTGAAATCAGGCTTGGCGGCCACGATGGTACAGGTAAAATCTTTAAATATACCGTCAACGTCCGATACCATTAAGTGGGTAATGGTAAATCCGACTTTCGAGTGCATCGGGTCGTTTTTCCATGTGGCTTGAGCGAAGGTGCTGATGCTGAGCATTACAGCAGCAACTAATAAAATTGTTTTTTTCATGATGTGCGTTTAATACGAATAGATTTATCTCTTTTTTTGTGACAAACATAAGCAGAAAAACAAAATAAATGTTTAAACATTTATTTTGTGACATTCGGGTGATTTGCCACCTGGATGCAGTTGGAAGATTTGATTTTAACTTGACATTAATTTGTCTTTTTGTTAAGATTGTATATAATTAATATCTTATTTTTCAACCCATTGTCTTCTTAATTAAATCACATGAGACATTCACGATTAAACCTTGTGCTGTTAGCTGTGCTTTTTATTTCATGCGCAGGATCGGGCACTACTGCACAAAAGATGCAGCAAAAGATATCCCAGTTTGACCGGGCTGGTTTTTCGGATTTCCTGATAGACAAAAACGGCGTGTACCACGCGGTTTTCCAGGAGAGCCCGGCAATAGGGAAACCAACCTTTATTTACTATTCGGTTTCAACCAATAAAGGGGCCAGCTGGAGCAAGCCGGTAGCGCTGAGCAATGACGGGACCGGAAATGGCGCCGGAGGCCCAAGGATACTGGAGGATGCCGGCGGAAAAATATACGCCATATGGAAACGCTATGGTAAAACCGGCGGTTATCCCGTAGGCGACGATATTATGGATGGCCCGGGCGGGTATCGTGTCGGTACGCTATTTTACAAAGTGCTGAGCGGCGGCGCGTGGAGCAACCAGGTTCAGCTAAACGAACGGGAAGCCCGGCAGGGGTCCTGGTTTGCCGCTGCGGCTCCTTCAGGCGGGGTATATGTGTTTTGGTCGCAGTTATACCCGCAAGCCACCATTGCAGATTGGCCTCACTGCGATTATCTCCGAATGGCAGGATTGAACGGAACCAGCTTTGCCTACAGGGATCTGAATAAACCGCCTACCCCACCGACTCAACAATACGCCTATTTTAACCCGACTGACGGCGCTATAAACCTGGAGGGCTATATCGACCGGGGCGGAAACGTGCACATGGTTTATGAAGATAACGTTAATGACATACAGGAAGTCAAATACTTCGACGGCCATGCGCAAAAAATAGTATATACCTACCCGAAGTATAAACAGGGGAATACCTTCAATAACCCGGGACGTTTACTCGTTGACGGAAAAGGCAATGACCACCTGATATTTTTGCCCTGCGAGGCCACGCTGGAGAGTGAGCAGCTATGGGACATTAACCTGGCAGCCAACCAAACGAATGTTTTAACATCCATTGAAAAACCGAACGTTAAGATCAAAGGTTTCCAGGCAAACCAGGGCCCTAACGGCGCGATGGCCATCACCATTGAAGCGGGCGCGGTCGGGGAATCAAATGAAGCGTTCGGCATGTATTACGACCATGGAACCTGGAAGGATGTCGGGCTGACTCGTAACGCGTCAAAAGCGAAGTTTTTTTCAAAGGATTTTATTGGAGTAGGCGGATATCTTACAAATGTTTCCCTGCTAACGGCATATAGCAGTACCTTTGCAACGGTCGCCTATGATGCCGGCGGGCGTAAAAGCATGCTGATGACGATAAGCGCACGTACGGTTGGAAACAGCGGTTACAGCCTCGACAACCCGTTCCTCGTTTATTCGCCGGTCGATCACTGATGCGGTGGCTGGACGTGATTAGTGCGGGATAAAAAAGGACGAAGTAAATTTAAAAGACGATTCTCATTGCTGACAGTCGCAAAGTGCATGTATTTTATCCTTTTAAGCCTCTTTCCTTTGGACTGGGGTTGGGGCCAGGCAATTACCGCATTAGACCGGAGCTATGATAAGAATTAAAAACAATACTTTATGAAATTCAGGGAACTCGGAAAAACCGGCGAAAAATTATCCGCCATAGGCCTCGGCTGCATGGGCATGAACCACGGCTACGGCACATTTAATGATGAAGAATCCATCGCCACGCTAAATCTTGCGCTTGATCTCGGCATCAACTTCTGGGATACCGCCGACGTTTACGCCAACGGCAAAAATGAAGAGTTGGTTGCCAAAGTATTGGCCCCAAACCGCGACAAAGTTTTTATAGCCACCAAATTCGGTTTCAGGCAAAGGGAGGGCGGCGACAGCTATCCGGGCTCTTCCGGTTCCTATTTCGACGGTTCGCCCGCTTATCTAAAAACTGCTGTGGAAAAAAGCCTTCAAAGATTGAATATCGATACCATCGATCTTTACTATGCCCACCGCGTTGATCCGAATGTACCGGTTGAAGATATGGTGGGCGCTATGGCCGGGCTTGTTAAAGAAGGCAAAGTGCGTTACCTGGGCTTATCCGAAGCATCAGCGGCATCGCTCCGTAAAGCCTGTGCGGTGCATCCCATCGCGGCGCTGCAAAGCGAATATTCGTTGCTAACGCGTGATGTGGAAGCCGAAATACTACCCGTTTGCCGGGAATTGGGAATTTCGCTCGTTCCGTTCAGTCCGCTTTCGCGTGGACTAATCACAAATACTTTTAAAATTGATGACCTGGCAAGCACCGACTTCCGCAAGACGCTGCCCCGCTTCAGCGATGATTTTAAAGAAAACAACCAGCAGCTTGCGGAAGCGTTTGCGCAGTTGTCCGCGCAAAAAAACTGTACGCCCGCCCAGCTTGCCATAGCCTGGGTACTGGCCCAGGGCGACGATATTATCCCTATCCCAGGCACAAAAAAAACGAAATACCTGCGCGAAAATGCGGCATCGGTCGATATTGAACTTTCATCAGCCGACCTGCAGGATATACAAAATGTGATAAACAAATATCCCAATACGGGTATGCGCTACAGCGAAGGTGCGCTTAAACTGGTGAATAATTGATCGGAGTTGTAGTGGTTGCAGATGTTGTAATAAGTTGAAAGGTTAGTCGTTCCTTACAACTTTTATAACCTTTACAACCTTTATAACTTTTGTAACAACCCTTACAACCAATTCACAACTTTAGCTTATGTGAAACCCGGATCAATTCGAGCAGCCGGTAATAACGATAGCAAACGCTTACCATCCAGCTATAGTCTTCACAAGCTTTTTTCTTGTTATCGATAGAGCGGTTGAAGGCTTTAATTCTTTGTGCAACCGTGCTGTAATGCTCCTTAAAATTCTTCCCGATAATAGTGTCAGCCAAAATATTAGAATATTCCACACCTGATTCACTCTGCTCATTTCCGTTCATATCCCTTGATTAAAGCACCAGATTTTGCTCAATGCTGTTATGCCGGTTTAGCAATAGAACTTATGTTATTGCCGGAGTCGGTCACTGTTGCTGAACAACGTGTGTAAACCGCAATTGTTTGACTTATAAGGAGTAAAAATTGAGACCCGCTTCAGGTTCATCATCCGTTTTTGTAAAAAACAACCCGTTAAAACCTCATAAAAATACCGTTAAAACACCCCCTTAAAGCCTGCGTATTAACTATTAGTTTTGTAAAACCTAAGCGCTATGGAGTCATTTGAAGTAATAATTAAAAACGAAACCTACAGGATAATACGCGATAGCCCCGGTAATTGTATTTTTAGCGTATTTAATTATGCTACCTGTCACATCATCCAAAGAAATGACTTTGGGATCTGGAAAAAAGTTGAACACCGTTTTGGGGCTGATAACCTTCCAATCGATGAAATCGGCGAAGCGATAGAAAATCATTACCGTGAAAAGTCGCGGGTTTGCAATGAGCAAGTCCCGATGGCCAGGAACAGATAAGCACTTCGGGAGAAACACAAAAAACCAAAAATTCCCAATCCAGGTTTTCGATCTTGGTTCCTGGTTCTTGGTTCTTGGTTCCTGGCTCTCCTCTATTTGGCCGTTTTAAAAAACTCCTCCACTTTGTTATTAAAATCATCCCTGTGTTCTATAAGGGTAGGATGGCCGGAGTGCGGTACCACCCATAGCCAGGCGTCGGGAATATTTTTATAGATCAAAACGGTATGCTCAATGGGGATCAGGTCGCGGTCGCCGCAAATGATCAGCGAAGGGCATTTAATAGCTTTTAAAGCTGACAAAGGGATATTAGGTTGCTGGTAATCGAGTAAAAATATTTTCCAGTCGTTTTTTTCTTTGGCTGTCGTGCGCTTCTTATTTTTTTGTTCTGCATATTGTTTTTCCATATCCTTCCACAGGGATGGGATAAGCGCGGTTGAATCGGGCCATAAATTAGCGCCCGTAGATGCCAGCTTGATTACCTTATCGGGATGGCGCATGGCCAATACAAGGGCGTTGATGCCGCCATCGCTCCAGCCGATAACGTAGGTCTTTTTTATGTGCATGGTTTCAAGCAGGGCGTTAAAATCGTCGGCCATCATTTCAAAGCTGAGCGAATCTTTGGGGTCGGTTGATTTCCCGTGAGCACGGCTGTCGACGGCGATCACCTGGTATCTTTTTGAAAAATAAGGAATAGTATTGCTAAAGGCAGAAATGTTTCCGCCATTGCCATGTATCAGCAGCAGCGGCTCGCCTTTACCATAAACTTCGCAGTACATCCTGATGCCGCGGACATTATAGTATTTTCCAGCGGCCGGGTTGTTACCATATTGCTGGCTGAAGGCGGTCAGCATCATCATTTGTAAAGCAAATAAAAGAAGGGCTATTTTTTTCATGGCGTTGGCTATTTGATTACCGGCCTGGAATTTATATTGCAGGCAGCAATAAATATATATCTTTAAAACATTAAATCACAAAAATTTATGCAAGACCCGGCTGCCGCCCCTCTGCCCCAAACAACGGCTCAACGAATAAAGTCAATCATCGGCGGTTCTCTTGGCAACCTGGTCGAGTGGTACGATTGGTATGCCTATACGGCTTTTTCATTGTATTTTTCGGGGGCGTTTTTCCCGTCAGGTAACCAGAACGCCCAACTGTTGAATACTGCCGGTATTTTTGCCATCGGGTTTTTAATGCGGCCGCTCGGCGGCTGGGCTATGGGCTCCTTCGCCGATAGAAAGGGGCGTAAGGCGGCGCTCACCTTTTCAGTTTTATTAATGAGCGCCGGTTCGCTTATTATAGCCGTGGCGCCGGGGTATAAACAAATTGGCGTTGCCGCGCCCTTGCTGCTTGTTTTGGCGCGAATAATACAAGGGCTAAGCGTTGGCGGCGAGTACGGTACCAGCGCCACCTATCTCAGCGAAATGGCGGCCAAAAAGCACCGGGGCTTTTACTCAAGCTTCCAGTATGTAACGCTGATCATGGGCCAACTGGTGGCGTTGGGCGTACTGGTACTGCTGCAGCGATTTTTTTTAACGGACAAACAACTGCATCAATGGGGCTGGCGGATCCCTTTTGCCATCGGCGCAATATTGGCGCTTATCGTCATGTACCTGCGGCGCAGCCTGCACGAATCCGTTTCGCTCGAGGCGGATAACGGTAAAACCCGCGCCGCACGCGGCACCATAAAGGCGCTGCTTGAACACCCGAAAGCAGTTTTTACAGTCATCGGCTTAACAATGGGCGGTACGGTGGCTTTTTACACATTTGCCATCTACATGCAGAAGTTCCTGGTAAATACTTCGGGATTTTCAAAAAACAGCGCTACGCTTATTTCAACCCTTACCCTTGTTGTGGTTATGCTGATACAACCCATTTTCGGTGCATTGTCGGATAAAATTGGCAGGAAGCCGCTGCTGATTGCATTTGGCATTTTAGGCACGCTTACAACATACCCTATTATGATGGCATTGAGCACCACCAAAGATGTTTGGATAGCATTTGCGCTCATCATGTGCGCCCTGGTTATCGTGAGCGGCTACACCTCGATCAATGCCGTGGTAAAAGCCGAGCTTTTTCCGGCAAACGTACGTGCGCTTGGCGTTGGGTTTCCTTATGCAATAGCAGTGTCCCTTTTCGGCGGCACTGCCGAATACATTGCCCTCGATTTTAAAGAGCACCACCACCAGGAATGGTTTTACTGGTACATTACCATTTGCATCGCCCTTTCGCTGGTGCTGTATATCACGATGCGGGATACGAGGAAGTATTCGAAAATTGAGTGAGGTATTGTTGTTGTAAGGTTGGAATGTTGTAAGGTTAGCATATGGACGCACTCTTTAACATTACAACTTTTCAACCTTACAACATTTCAACAAATTTCAACCTTACAACATTCCAACATCTTCTTCTTATTTTTGCCCCCACATTTATGACCGATACAAAAACATTACACCAGCAGGCCGTCGATCTTTTACAGCAACTAATAGCCATACCGTCATTTAGCCGGGAAGAAGGGCTGACCGCCGACCTGCTGGAAAAGGCTCTGCAAAGCCGGGGTATTAAAACGCACCGCAAGCTGAATAATATTTGGGCAAGGAACGAGCATTTTGACGCATCGAAGCCCACCATCCTGCTCAATTCGCACCACGATACCGTAAAACCAAATTCGGGTTATACCCGCGACCCTTTTGACGCTAAGATCGAGGACGGCAAGCTTTACGGCCTTGGCAGCAACGATGCGGGAGGCTGTTTGGTATCGCTGATCATGGTTTTCGTGTATTTCTATCATCACCAAAACCTTAAATATAATTTCTGCCTGGCGGTAACTGCCGAAGAGGAAATATCCGGGGTAAACGGCCTGGAGCTCATTATACCGGAGCTCGGCAAGCTGGATTTCGGCATCGTCGGGGAGCCTACGCTGATGCAGCTGGCCATTGCCGAAAAGGGCTTAATGGTATTGGATTGCGTGGCGCACGGCAAGGCAGGCCATGCCGCCCGCGAAGAAGGTGAGAACGCTATTTATAGGGCCTTGCCCGATATGGAGTGGTTCAGGACTTACCGGTTTCCAAAAGAATCCGAAGTTTTTGGGCCGGTAAAAATGTCGGTTACCGTAATCAATGCCGGCTCACAGCATAACGTTGTGCCGGCAAGCTGCAATTTTATTGTTGATGTAAGGGTGACGGATGCCTATCGCAACGAGGAAGTACTGGAGATTATCCGCCGGCATGTAAGCTGCGATGTAAAACCGCGCTCCATCAGGCTAAAGCCTTCAAAAATTGATAAAAACCATCCCATCGTGCAAGCCGGTATAGCTTTGGGCCTTAGCACGTATGGTTCGCCAACAACATCCGATCAATCGTTACTGGATATTCCCTCGCTTAAAGTTGGCCCAGGTGATTCCGCACGATCACATACTGCCGATGAGTTTGTTTATGTGGAGGAAATTCATAAGGGAATTGATTTGTATATCAAAATGCTGGAAAAGATAGTGTGATTTACAGGATTTTCTTTCAAAAGAAGTAAGTTTGAAATTCGTCGCAACACATAGTAGTGTCAATGCGTGGCGACAAGATCGCCACGCTACACTCGCAATGGCAACACGGGCGATGTGGCAGGAGAATTATAATATTCGTAAATCAAATGAGTAAAATCTGGCAAAAATCCGTTACGGTAAATGAACTGGTTGAAAACTTCACAGTCGGCCGCGACCGTGAGTTTGATTTGCAGATGGCTGCTTTTGACGTGCTTGGCTCGCTTGCTCATACCCGGATGTTGGAAAGTATCGGTCTGATGAGTTCCGATGACCTGCAATTGGTTCAAAACGAATTAAAAACTATTTACCGGGAGATTGAAGATGGTAAATTCACCATCGCGCCGGAGGTTGAGGACGTGCACTCCCAGGTTGAACTGCTGCTCACTCAACGTATTGGTGAAGCCGGCAAAAAAATACACAGCGGCCGCTCGCGCAACGACCAGGTTTTGGTTGATCTTAAACTGTTTTTCAGGCATGAGCTGCAAGGGATGGTTGAGGAAACCGAAAAGCTCTTCCGGCTTTTAGTGGAACTGAGTGAAAAGCATAAGAACGTTTTATTACCCGGCTATACGCATTTGCAGATAGCCATGCCGTCCTCTTTCGGTTTATGGTTTGGTGCGTACGCTGAAAGCTTGTCCGACGATCTCGAGATGGTTTTGGCCGCATGGAAGATCACCAATAAAAATCCGTTAGGCTCGGCAGCGGGCTATGGCTCATCCTTCCCGCTTAATCGTACCCTAACCACAAAATTATTAGGTTTCGAAAGCCTTAATTATAACGTCGTTTATGCCCAAATGGGCCGCGGTAAAACCGAAAGGGTTATAGCCCAGGCGCTGTCGTCCATCGCGGCCACGCTGGCAAAAATGGCCATGGACCAGGCGCTGTACCTGAGCCAGAATTTTGGTTTTGTAAGTTATCCCGATACCCTTACCACCGGCAGCAGCATTATGCCGCATAAAAAAAATCCCGACGTTTGGGAAATCATGCGCGGCAAATGCAATCGCCTGCAGGCCCTGCCAAATGATGTAGTCATGATGGCCATCAACCTGCCATCAGGCTACCACCGCGAGCTGCAGTTGCTAAAGGAATTATTATTCCCTGCCTTTAGCGACCTGAAAAACTGCCTGCACATGGCAACCTTTATGCTGCAAAATATAACAGTAAATGCGGATATTTTGAGCGACCCCAAATATGCCTACCTGTTCAGCGTGGAGGAAGTTAACCGTCTTGTGCTAAGCGGCGTTCCGTTCCGCGATGCCTACAAGCAAGTTGGCGCCGCCATTGAAAAAGGGGAATTTAACCCTAAAAAGGACGTTAACCATACTCACGAGGGCAGTATCGGTAATTTGGGAAATGAACAGATTACCTCGGCATTTGATAAACTGGTCGCAAATTTTGATTTTGAAAAAGTGGAGAAAGCGATTAAAGCATTAATCTCGTAATCGGTGAAATCAAAAAAAATAATCGGTGAAATCTTAAAAAAACAATCGGTGTAATCAAAAAAATAATCGGTGAAATCATAAAAAATATGCACGGACGAAACCGAAACGATATCTATCCCGGCCTTGAAGTCGACATCATCCTTAAAAAGGACCAGCGCTCAGGTAAAAAAACGCGTGGCATTGTAAAAGACCTGCTTACCAGTTCCCCATACCATTCCCGCGGAATAAAGGTTCGGTTGGAGGATGGACAGGTAGGCCGGGTTGCGGAAATAATTGGGGATTAGTCCGAAAGTCGGTAAGTCGGAAGGGTATTGTTAATTTAAGTTTTTGTCGTAATATTACGTCAAATACCAAACTGTTCATTTTATTTAACTTCCGGACTTCCCGTCTTTCGGACTTTCGGACTATCCTCAACTTATGGCCAATAAACTACAGGCTGATAAACGTTTCTTCTATCGCATAGATGCACATTATCGTTTGATAATTGCGCTGGCTGTTGCCGCGGTTGTGTTTTTATTCAATTACCACAGGGCTTCTGCTCCCGCGTTGTCTTTGCTTACATGGGTTGGCTGTGCCTTAACCATAATATTCATGGATTGGGTAATCATCATAACGTCGCACCCGCTCGAGGTAAGGAAGATCGCCAAATTACAGGATTCCAGCAGGACCTTCCTTTTTGTATTTATATCGGCTGCATCCATTGCAAGCCTGGTGGCCATCATTTTCCTGTTTAAGTCGACCAAAGGTGTGCCGGGCGCTGCAAAAAACGAACATATATTGCTGGCGATGAGCGCTGTAATCGTTTCGTGGTGGATGCTGCATACCATATATACGCTGCGTTATGCGCATCTGTATTATGATGTCGATACCGATATTGACGGCGATGTGAAAGGCGTTGGCGGCTTGCAGTTTCCGGGTAAGCAGCAGCCTGATTACCTCGATTTTGTCTATTTTTCCTTCATCGTAGGCATGACCTTCCAGGTGTCCGATGTAAATATATCTTCACGAAGGATACGAAGGGTATGTATCATGCATTCTCTCATGTCATTTGCTTTTAATACGGCTATATTGGCGTTGAGTATTAACGTGGTGTCGGGTATGATATCCGCTTAGGCCTGAACCGCTGATTTTAATGATTTGAGGATTTCGTTGATTTTAAAAGATCAGTAAAATCTGCTCAATGGAGCAGTCTATTGTGCTTCAAAAAACCAAAGCCCGGGTTTAGTCAGTTATCAAAACAGCCCCTTGTTATCATCCAAAAACTGCGGCCTTTTTATATCCAGCCCCAATTCTTTATTGATTTGCTCAACAACATAATCAGCCAGCCGTGGCGAAAACTCTTCTTCGTGCTGGTGCATCAAAAACCAAACCGACTGCAGGCCCATTTGCTGCCATTGTTTTATGCGTGCTACCCACTCGTCAACGCGGGCATAGTCGGTAGGGTGAAGCCCGTTTCCTACAAAGCGGATAAAGGCATGGGGTGTGGGCAATTCCATATGCACAACGTCCCTTCGGCCGGAAGCATCGGTTATTGCGGCGCCGATTTTTAACTCGTGCAGCAGGTTAAATATTTTGTCGCGGTTTTCGGGGATGGCAAACCATTCTTTATGC
>Ga0134126_10006752_pt1 | contig 14415 bp, 16 predicted proteins | sample KB31752_FD_96881 | JGI IMG/M metagenome (GOLD analysis project Ga0134126, IMG submission 96881) | Terrestrial soil microbial communities with excess Nitrogen fertilizer from Kellogg Biological Station, Michigan, USA - KB3-175-2 | ecosystem: Environmental > Terrestrial > Soil > Unclassified ... | reverse complement strand
TCCGCAACCCAAGCGATAAGCCGCAGTCTTTTCGCATCTCACTACAGGATGCTCTCGAACTCCCGACCGGGGCCGCCACCGGCTACACGGGCCGCAGCCCCTGGAAAAGCGATGCCGCACGGCCCGCGCTTGCACTCGATGCCCGCGTGCCGCACACGTTTCACCTCGAACCGTTTGAAGTGCTAACCCTCGACCTGACCCCACGCTGAGCAGCTCAGCCAAATTCCCTATCGAATGGAAGGAACAATGCAATCACCCACACTTCTCGTCATGGCCGCCGGCATGGGCAGCCGGTACGGAGGACTCAAGCAGATCGATCCCGTCGGACCCTCGGGCGAGACCATCATCGACTACTCCATCTACGACGCCATGCGCGCCGGCTTCAGCAAGCTGGTCTTCGTCATCCGCAAAGACATCGAAGAGCCCTTCAAAGAAACCGTGGGCGCGCGCTTTGAAAAACGCATCCCCGTCGAATACGCCTTCCAGGAGCTCGACAAGCTCCCCGCCGGCTTCTCCGTTCCTGAAGGCCGCACCAAGCCCTGGGGTACAACCCAGGCCGTGCTCATGGCCGAAGACGTCATTCACGAGCCCTTCGCCGTCATCAACGCCGACGACTTCTACGGCGCCGAGAGCTTTCGCGTCCTCGCCAGCCACCTCAAGTCCGGCTCGCCCGAATACGCCATGGTCGGCTTCGTCCTGCGCAACACGCTTTCCGACTTCGGCTCCGTCGCGCGCGGCGTGTGCAAGGTCAGCCCCCAGGGCTACCTCGAGCGCATCGAAGAGCTCACCAGCATCGAGCGCGACGGCAATGGTGCAAAGAACACCGCCCCTGACGGCACGGTCACCAACCTCACCGGTGACGAGCCCGTTTCCATGAACTACTGGGGATTCACCCCCGCCATCTTCCCTCAGCTCCGCCAGGTCTTCAACCGCTTCCTTCAACGCAGCGGCAAAGAGCTCAAGACGGAAAGCTACGTCCCCATGGCCGTCGGCGAGCTCATCAACGCCAGCGAAGCCAAGGTCAAGGTGCTCCGCTCTGCCGATCCCTGGTTCGGCGTCACTTACCGCGAAGACCGTCCCCGCGTCGTCGACAGCATCCGCGCCCTGGTCGATAAGGGTGTTTACCCGGAAAGCCTGTGGAAGTAACCGAGTCCGCGGCGCTCGAATCCGTCGTCCGGCAATTTTGCCCATGCGACGAATTCCTCAGCGCCGCCCCCTTCGGCACGGGCCTCATCCACCGCTCCTTCTGCGTCACCGTCAGCTCCGGCGCGCAATTCGTCCTCCAGCGCATCAACACCCGCGTCTTCCCCCACCCCATCGCCCTGATGGAAAACATCGACCGTGTCACGGCGCACCTCTCACAGATCGCCGCCGGCACTCACCGCCGCGCCCTCGAGCTCGTTCCCGCCGCCGACGGCCGCTCATGGGCCATCGCCCCCGACGGCGCGTACTGGCGCATGTACCGCTATCTCGCCGGTACCCGCACCGTCGACCGCATCGAGTCCGCCGAGCAGTGTTTCATCGTCGCCTGCGCCTTTGGCGACTTCCAGCAGCAGCTCTCCTCGCTCCCTCCGCCGCGCCTCCACGACACCATCCCCGGCTTCCACGACACACCCCGGCGCATGGCCGTCCTCGAGCGCGCCATCCAGGCCGATGCCGCCAACCGCGTCCGCCACGCCGGCCCGGAAATCGACTTCGCCCGCCGCCGCGAGCCCCTGGCCCACGTCCTCCTCGACGCCGGTATGCCCGAGCGCGTCACCCACAACGACACCAAGATCAACAACGTCCTGCTCGACGCCGCCACCGGCGAAGCCGTCTGCGTCATCGACCTCGACACCGTCATGCCCGGCCTCGCCGTCTACGACTTCGGCGACATGGTACGCACCGCCACCTGCCCCGCCCCCGAAGACGAAACCGACCTCAGCCGAATCCACTCCCGCTTCGACTACTTCGAGGCCCTCGCTCGCGGATACCTCGCCGGTGCCGGCCCGTTCCTCACCCGCAACGAAAAAGAGCACCTCACCGCCGCCGGCAAGCTCATCACCTTCGAGCAAGGCGTCCGTTTCCTCACCGACTACCTCTCCGGCGACACCTATTACCCCGTCAGCCGCCACACCCACAACCTCGACCGCACCCGCACCCAGTTCCGGCTCCTTGAATCGATCGAATCGCAGGAGCGTCCAATGGAACAGGTAGTGCGGTCGCTCCTGTCACCTGCGGACCGACGAGGCATTCCGATGTAAATTGGCTGAACGAACTTGTCATTCTGAGCGCAGCGAAGAACCTGCTGGTGCATCTTCCTGGTTCGGAGACCGCGATCCAGGTCCGACCGTTCTCGCGGTCCCATTTGCCACCAGCCTGGCGCGGATAAAATGAATCTACCGGCTCCTGGATCCGAATGGGATCCTCAATTGCCTTGGAAACACGGAGTTTAGAATCATGGCCCTGATGAAGACCTCAAATCCTGCTCTTGGCGAAAACACCTTCCGCAATGTGCCCGGCAGCGGATACGGCGGCAGCCTGATCGACGCCGCCACCCGCATGACCCTGAGCGGAACCGTCAACAAAACCGGTCTCCTGCTCGTGCTCACCTTCGGCTCGGCGGCCTGGACCTGGTTCCGCTACCTCGCAGCCGGAACCCCCGCGGCCATCGGCGGCCTCATGACCCTCGGCGCCCTCGGCGGCTTCGTCGTCGCCATGGTCACCATCTTCAAGAAGGAGTGGTCGCCCATCACCGCGCCGCTTTACGCCCTGCTCGAAGGCCTTCTCCTTGGCTGCATCTCCGCCATGATCGACCTGCGCTACCCGGGCATCGCCGTCCAGGCCGTCGGCCTCACCTTCGGCACCCTGTTCGTGCTGCTGTTCCTCTACAGCTCGCGCATCATCCGCGTCACCCAGAAGTTCGCCCTCGGCATCGTGGCCGCCACCGGCGGCATCATGCTCTTCTACTTCGCGCAGATGATCCTCGGCTTCTTCCACATCCAGTTCCTGTCCAGCGTGAACGGCAACGGCGGAATCGGGATCCTGTTCAGTCTCTTCGTGGTTGCCATCGCCGCCCTCAACCTGGTGCTTGACTTCGACTTCATCGAGCGCGGCGTCAACTACGGCGCACCCAAGTACATGGAGTGGTACGGCGCCTTCGGCATCATGGTCACGCTGGTCTGGCTCTATCTTGAGATCCTGCGCCTCCTGTCCAAAACCCGCAGCCGCAACTAACCCTCGTCCTTTCGCAACAAAGGCCGCTCCAGGCGCATCCTGGAGCGGCCTTTCCAACTGCCGCCAAACCCCGTCCTCTCGCCCGCTTTGTAACAGGGCACGCTTCACAGTTTGCTGAAAGCAGTCCCGGCCGCATTGTTTTGAAGGGGCACGGCTTTAGCCGTGCCGTTCAGGTGCTCTAAAACCCGTGGGGCTTTAGCCCCTGAGGGATGGGCTTGATGTGCCGTTCGCCGAAACGCGCATTTTCAGCAAACTGTTGAGTCCTGCTGCTGACCTCTGACAAATCGCGTCCTGTAACAGGGCACGACTTTAGTCGTGCCACCAAACCGTATTTTGAATGGATCAGGGCTTAAGCCCCTGCCGACTTTTCATCCGGCCAATCATTTCGCGCTCCACCCATCAGGTTCAACTTCCCGTTTCGACCGCCGGTCGCATAGCCGCACCCCTCGACCCCCACCCGCGAAACGCATAGATATACCAGCCCAGCCACGCCGGCGCGGTCCAAACGTAATAAAAAGTCCCCATCGGCACCTTGGCCACCGCCGCCTCGATGAGGGCAGCTCCGCCAAGCACGAGTAGCGGCAAAGCCGAGCGGCGCTCTTCCAGCACTCGATACAATCCAGCCAGCACCGCGGGAATCACGATCGCTTCATCCGAATTGAACCCGTAGGGAGTGGCGACCGCTCCCACCAGCAGCAGCAGCAGGCCATCCCGGTTCCAGTCCCATGCGTGACGGCGGCGCCAGAAGTACACCACAGCCCACACACACGCGCATGCTTCCGGCAGAAACTCCACCCAGACCGCCTGCTTCGCCACAAGAAGCCGGAACCCCACGCTCAGCGTGGGCACCGGCATGTCGGCCACCTGGACCTGGTGCATGGTGGCTCTGTACTGCATCCAGAGCTGCGGATCCAGGAAAAGCGGCACAGCCAGGGCGACGGCCAGCGCCAGCAGGAACCCACCCAGCATCGGCATGCAGCGTCGTAATGCCATCCACAGCACGAGCGCAAGACCGAATGGAAGCAGCAAGTGGGGTTTGAGGGCGAATGGCATCAGCGCCGCTCCCGCCCAGAACGGGCGCTCTCGATGCAGACAGAGAAACAGCACCACAGATAACAGCAGAAAGTCTCCGATCTGCCCTGCCATCTGCGACGTAACCGCCGGCCCGAACACCAGTCCCAGCAGGTGCCATTTGTTCCGGGGGCGTCCATGCATCCGCCACAACAGCCAGAGCGAGAGCCCCAGAGCCATCACTTGCGCGACAATCCAGCCGATCTGGCCCGCCGGCGCGCTGACATATCCCAGCGGCAAAACAAAGAAAAGCAGAATCGGCGGGCTGAAGCTGATGCGCGGCTCGGTGATCAACTCTCCGGCTGCACGTTGCAGCCGAAGAATCTCCGCTGAGTCGTATGGATTGGCGTGGTGCGTAATCAACTGCCCAGCGGCCCAGTACTCGATGAAATCGCCGTACCGGTTGGGCGAACCTTGCCCATTCCCGATCAACCGCACATACGTCAGGATCATCGTGCACACGCAGGCCACAATCAGGGTGGCCGCTGCAAAAGCCCTGAGGTGGTCAACCAATTTTGAGGTTCGGGGCTCGACTCCTGGATGCGCAGCGCTTGCACTGCGCTCTTGGGGAGGGGGTGGGGGCATGGCACCAATGTACAACGCGATTGGGTTCAGTGCCTTGATACTACGGCGTCGGCAGCCGCACCCGGGAACTCCTCGTGTCTGGAATGACCGTGTGCTTTCGTGATCCCGGCCGGTCGCCCCAGGCAGCCGGCCGGGCCTCAGACACACCTTTGCGACCCAGTGTTATTGCGGCGGGAGCGTCAGCCTCTTCCGTGCCGGAGGCTGCGTCGCGGCAGTGTTCACGATCCCCGCATCGGTGCCGGTCGTTGCGGAATCCGTTGTGGTCGCCATCGATGCCAACTCGGCCTTACCGTACTTCGGCGCGCTCACATACCCGTGGATGTGGTCTTTGCTGATGTCGTTGATTACCACTTCCACCGGCTGCTGGCTGTCCGGCGTGTAGAACATCACCGGCTGGAACAGGTTGATGTGCTTCTGCTGGAGATTTCGGTCGTCGACAATTAGCTCCAGATCGGCAAACTGGTGCTTGACGTTCGCCTTCCTGAGCCGGATGCCGAACGGTCCCTTGTGCTGGAATTCCTTCGACTTATAGATGTCGAACTCGGCGTAATTCCGTTCACCCTTTTTTTCCAGCAGCACCAGCTCGTCGTGCGTGTGCGCAATCGAGCCGGTCAGCTCGGTGCGCGTATTCACCAGGTCGCCCTGCGTCCCGGCAAGCGCATTGCGGGTATCCTCAATAGCCTTGCCCTGCGCGTCGAGTTGCGCCTGCAGCTTCTTATAGCGCGAGTCGACCGGGTGGTGCGCGGCAGACGGCCGCCCATGCTTCGCTGCCGCCGTCGGTTCAGCCTGCGGCGCAGCCGCGGGCACAGCCTGGGCTTCATTGCGCGCCACCAGCATGTTCACCTTCGTCGTCAGATCGCTCAACTCGTGCTTGGTGTCATTGAGCTGGGCCGTGGCCTGCGCGTTTTTGGCGGCAAGCGATTGCGCGGCGTGGTGTTCATGAATGGCGTAACCGCCCAGCGAACCGCCCAGCACGGCAACTGCGGCATACGTGAGAATGTGCTTCCTGGCCATGGTGGCCGGCGCAGCAGAGAACTCGAACATGGTCTCCTCCAGGGGGAACGAGGAATCGTTCTTCTACTCTGGACAGAGCACGTCGCATGCCAGTCGCTAACTGGCTCTCATGCCGCGGTTTAACGCAGCTCCTCAATCTCCATCTGGTGAAAGAAACTCCCCGTCAGGGAAGTTCTTACGCTCAGGCAACCTACTTACGCCACGCTCCATCGGCGCAGCCCGTATCGGTCCTGCTAAGCCTTCCATCTGCCACGGACTTCCGCAGGCCGGGCCGCGCGGACTGGCATTTACACTTCAATCACTTGCCAAACCACCGTCCCAGAAAACCTCCGTACGCGAACTTTGTCCCATTGAGAGACTCCCCGACTTCAGGCTGCGGTGGAAGAGGTTCGCCGTAGAACAGGGCACGCGGATTGTCGATGCACAGGCGCCTGGCCGTCTCCTGCCCATAGGTCTTCTCCAGGTGCTCAAAGCCCGGGGCCATGGCCGGGGGACGCCCCCTCATACTGTGAGCATCGCTGGCGATCAGGTGCACGTAGTTTGCCTGGATCAGACGGCGGCACAGAGCCTGTGAACTTTTTCCGAAGTGACCCCAGAGCGATGCTGCCGTGATCTGCAGCAGGCAGCCCATGTGCACCCAGTCAGCCAGCGGAGTCGGATTCTCCATCAGTGACGGATTGCGCTCCGGATGCGTAACGATCGGAATGATTCCCGTGCCGATGATTCGGAATAAGACATCGTTGTAAACGTCTATGTTGACGAAATCGGGAAATTCGACGAGCAGGTATTTCGAACGATTGATCGTGAATTGGGTGGGCTCCCTCTCGAGCTCCGCCAGGTTCTCGTATGACAAATGGAAGTCGCAGCCCAAACCAAGCGTGATCGCATCGCCGAAATGTTCCCGCAGAATCTGCAGCCGGTCCTCGTTGACCTGGCGCTGGTAGGGATACCGGGCAGACGCGTGAGGGGTGGCGACAATATGCGTAATGCCCTGGTCGATCGAGGCCTGGGCAAGTTCGATAGAGGACTCTAGCGTCTTCGGACCATCGTCTACGCCGAAGATCAGGTGATAGTGGACATCGAACATCCCAGACATCTCCACGTGGCCGGCCCATCAATGACAAATCCGAAAACCGCGCCCGTAGGTCTCGAATCCTGCAAGATTATCGGCGGCGCTGGTAAGTGTACATCCGATGCACCAATTTTACGCTGTCTAACACCGCGTTGGGTCCGGCGCAGCAACATAAGTGCACGGAATAAAAGCACCTGCCCCATAACCACGGTCTTGGCCCAGGGCGGTCGACCCTCGGTCAGAGCGTCGATATGCTAGCCTACAGCCAGCATCGGATTGGGACAGTAATTCGATAGAACATGCCGTCGCATTTCCCGCCCGCCCTCCGGGTTCGTTTCACACGGAGCCGCGGTTCGACTCGGATCGGCAGCCCATGAATTCCCGTTTGAGCACCATTCTTGAATCCACCCGCACGGCCGTTGCGGCGGCACGCGAACGCGTCAGCACGGCGGAACTCGAGGCCCGGGCCGCGGCGCATCGCCCCCGCGGATGGGCCGCATCCCTGCGCCGGCAGTCCGCAAAAGGCCCGGCGGTGATTGCGGAGATCAAGAAGGCGTCGCCCTCTAAAGGGTTGATCCGAAACGACTTCGACGTCGAGTGGATCGCCCGCCGATACAGGGCAGGAGGCGCCGCCGCACTGTCGGTCCTGACCGACGAGCCGTTCTTCCAGGGGAGTCTTCGCAACCTGGAACTCGCCTCGGCCGCCGTGCCCCTGCCCTGCCTGCGCAAGGATTTCATGCTCGACGAGTACCAGATTGTCGAAGCGCGGGCGCACCGGGCGGACGCCATTCTTCTGATCGCCGCGGCGCTCACCAACGACGAGATGAAGCGCTTTGCCAAGTCCGCCCATGGGACCGGCCTCGACGTCCTGGTCGAGGTCCACACGGGCGAGGAGCTGGACCGCGTGCTCGACGCCCTGGGCGAGGCCGGGGCCGACGCCATCGGCGTGAACAATCGCGACCTGAAGACCTTCGACGTGCGGCTCGAGCGCTCCCTCGAGCTAGCCGGCCGGATTCCGTCCTGTGTGGTGCGCGTCGCCGAGAGCGGCATCACGACGGCCGAGGACATTGCCCGCCTCCGCGCGGCGGGGTTCGACGCCTTCCTCATCGGCGAAAGCCTGATGCGCCAACCGGATCCGGGCACGGCGCTCAGAGAGCTGCTCGCAGGAGCTGCCCCTGCCATCAACCGATAGTGCAATCATTGCAATCGCGCTAGAATGTAATCATTGCAATCGTGGAGGTAGCCCTTGCCCACCAATCTCATTGTGCGCAACGTCGACGAGCAGATCGTGCAGGCCCTCAAGGAACGCGCCGCACAGAACGGCCGCAGCGCCGAGGCCGAGCACCGCGAGATCCTCAAAGCGGCCCTGGCCCGTCCCCGCAAACGTTCGCTTTACGAGGTGCTCGCATCCATGCCAGACGTCGGGCGGGACGAAGACTTTATCGTGAATCGTGGCTGAGATGTATCTGCTCGACACCAATGTCATCAGTGAGTTCCGCAAAGGACCCCGGGGAGATCCAGGCGTTCACCAGCTCCTGCGCGCAAACGAGGACAAGCTCTTCATCCCTGTTCCGGTTTTGGGAGAGCTGAAGTTCGGAGCAGAAAGCCTTCGCCGCAAAGGGGATCTGCCGCAAAGCAGACAGCTTGACCAATGGTTGAATGCCGTTCTTGAGAACTTTGAAGGACGGATTTTAAGCTTCGATTTCCATTGCGCTCTTCTATGGGGCAGGCTCCGCACTGCAAATGATCACAACCTGATTGACAAGCAGATCGCCGCCATCGCACTCACGTACGACCTTACTGTGGTCACTCGCAACGTCCGTCACTTTGAAAACACCGGCGTTCGCCTGCTGAACCCTTTCCTCGCGGATCGCACGCCCGAAGCATCCTCCGACTGAGCCTGCCGATGAGCCTCTGGATCAAAATCTGCGCCAACACTTCGCTCGAAGACGCTCGCCTCGCCGTCAAAGCCGGCGCCGACGCGCTCGGCTTCGTCTTCGCGCCCAGCCCGCGCCGCGTCACCCCGGAACACGTCGCCGCCATCACTCCGCATCTGCCTGCGTCGATAGAGAAGATCGGAGTGTTCGTCGATGCCGCGCTCGATGAGATCGTCTCCGTCGTTCGCACCTGCGGACTCACCGGCGTGCAGCTACATTCCGCGTCGGGCGCGGAACTCCCAGCACAGTTGCGGGTAGAGGTCGGGCCAGGGCTACGCATCCTGCGCGTCGTGCATTTCGCACCCAACGCTGCGGAGCGGGCAAACGCCTTCGCTGCCGATCCGAATGTGAACGGCGTGCTTGTCGACTCGCGTACCGCAACCGCCGTGGGCGGCACCGGCATTGCCTTTGACTGGAATGAGGCCAGCCGCACCGTCTTCACCGCCACTGCTGCGGCTCGGCTCATCGCCGCCGGTGGACTCGATCCCGGCAACGTCGCCCGCGCCATCGCCACCCTGCATCCCTGGGGCGTCGACGTGGCCTCTGGAGTCGAACTCGCTCCCGGCCGCAAAGATCCGGCCAAGGTGCATGCGTTCATTGCCAACGCCCGCGCCGCGTCCCTGTAACCTTCCCCTCGGGATAGCCGTAAGCAAATAAATAGGGCGCCTTCCCGCATTCCGATAGCGTCCTATACGTGAAGTCAAATCCCGGAGGTTGTCATGGGTCCGTTCCTTCCCCCTGTCGAAAAACCGAAGTCTCTCCTCGTCAAACTTGTGTACGCAATGACGCGCAGGCAATTCGGCAAAGTCCTCACCCCAGTGAAAGTCGTATACTCCCGCTTGCCGCTCGCATTCGGCATGTTCGTCGGAAAGATCCCCAAGCTCGACAAGAAACTCGTATTGCCCTTGGAGACGCAGTTCCTCGTGCGCGAGCAGGTCGCCCGCATCAACGTCTGCGAGTTCTGCATGGACATCGGCCGCGCCTTCGTCATCCAGGCCTCGCTCAACGAAGCCAAGTTCGACGCCCTTGAGCAGTACCGCACCAGTCCGCTCTTCAGCGATGCGGAGCGCGCGCTGCTCGACTACGTGTCTGAGCTGACCAGGGACAGAAACGTGAAGCCGGAAACCTTCGCGCGCCTCGCCAAACACTATTCCGAACGCCAGATTTGCGAAATCGTATGGCTGGCCGCCACCGAACACCTCTACAACATCACCAACCTCGGCCTCAACATCCACTCCGACATGCTCTGCGACATCACCAGGAAGGTTGTCGCATAAGAACATTCTCCCGAAAGGCGAACCTCAAGCGGCCAGAGGCTTGATCTTCCGCCGTCGCTTCTGCAGTTCGATCCATAGCTCGTGCTGCAATTGGGCCTTCGAGAAAAAGTCGGGAGAAAGCTGCAAAGCCTCGCCGAGCCGAATACTGAGGTCCGTAGTAATGGCGGTGCGGCCATTCAGTATGCGGGAAATAGTGGCACGCGCCACTCCGATATGTTCGGCGAGTTGAGTTGCGGTGATATCACCAAGGAACTCCTTTAGGAGCTCGCCTGGGCTGGCGGGATTGTGCATCGTAGTCATGGTCTTTGCTCCCTGGTGGTAGTCCTGATAGTCCACGAGAATCGCATCCTCTCCCTCAGATGTGTAACACATCGTGTTACGTCCGAACCGTGAGGATGCCGTCCTCCGGCGCCAGGTCGATTCCCAAATCAGGGCCTAGTACACTGAAGAGAATCGCCTCTGCGGGCGATTGTGCTGGAGGCCTCATGTCATCCGTCATTCTTCCCTCTGCCCCATCCGAATCGCGCCCCGGCCGCTTCGGCATCTACGGCGGGCGCTATGTGCCGGAGACCCTGATGGCCGCCCTCGAGGAGCTCGAGCGCGAATACGACATTGCCAAAGCCGACGCCGCATTCCAGCAGGAGCTCGACCTGCTCCTGCGCGACTTTGCCGGACGTCCCACCCCGCTCTATTACGCGAAGCGCCTCAGCGAAGAGCTTGGCGGCGCCAAAATCTATCTCAAGCGCGAAGACCTCCTGCACACCGGCGCGCACAAAATCAACAACGCGCTCGGTCAGGGCCTGCTCGCCAAACGCATGGGCAAGCACCGCATCATCGCCGAAACCGGTGCGGGCCAGCACGGCGTCGCCACCGCCACCGTCTGCGCTCTGCTCGGTCTCGATTGCGTCATCTACATGGGCGAAGTCGATATGGCCCGCCAGGAGCTTAACGTGCTCCGCATGCGCCTGCTCGGCGCCGAAGTCCGCGGCGTTTCCTCCGGTTCGAAGACGCTGAAGGACGCCATCAGCGAGGCCATGCGCGACTGGGTCACCAACGTACGCACCACCTACTACATCCTGGGCAGCGCCCTCGGAGCGCATCCGTATCCCACCATCGTCCGCGACTTCCAGCGCTGCATCAGCCGCGAGATGCGCGAACAGATTCTCCAGAAGGAAGGCCGCCTGCCCAACGCGATCATCGCCTGCGTGGGCGGCGGCTCCAACGCCATCGGCGCGTTTTACGAGTTCCTTCAGGACCGCGATGTGCGTCTCATCGGCGTCGAAGCCGGCGGCCGGGGCACCGTACTCGGCGAGCATGCCGCGCGCTTCTCCGGCGGCGTGCCCGGCGTTTTGCAGGGAACGTTCAGTTACGTGCTGCAGGATGACAACGGGCAGATCGCGCTCACTCACTCGGTTTCCGCGGGGCTTGACTACGCTTCGGTCGGCCCCGAGCACGCCATGCTGCACGACTCCGGCCGCGCCGAGTACACCTCCTGCGACGATGCAAGCGCGCTCGAAGCCGTAGTCAAGCTCGCGCGCACTGAGGGAATCCTGCCCGCGCTCGAAAGCGCGCATGCTGTCGCTGAGGCCCTGCGCATCGCCCCCGCGATGAAGCCGCATGACATACTGGTGGTGAACCTCTCCGGACGCGGCGACAAAGACATGGGCATTCTCGCTCAGCAGCTGCACATCCAGGGAGCCTAGATTTCCATGCCCATCGCGTTCCATCACAAGCCCGGCCTGGTCGTGTATGTCACGGCCGGAGATCCCTCGCTCGAAGCGACGCGCGACATTGCCGTCGCCGCGATCGACGCGGGCGCCGACGTGATCGAGCTGGGCGTTCCCTTCAGCGATCCGCTGGGCGATGGTCCCGTGATCCAGCGCGCCAGCGAGCGAGCCCTGACCCGCGGCACGCGTCTCAGCGATGTGCTGCGAGTGGCGCGGGAGATCCACACGGCACGCCCGCAAGCGGGCCTGATTCTCTTCACCTATCTCAATCCCATCCTGCGCTACGGGCTGGCGCGCTTTGCCGATGAGGCCAGGGCCGCCGGCGCAGACGGCGTCCTCGTCATCGACCTCATTGTCGAGGAGGCTCGCGAGTATCTCGCCGAGATGGATCGCGTGGGCCTTGCGCCGGTGTTTCTCGCCGCGCCTACCAGCTCCGATGAGCGGCTCGAGGCCATCGCCACGCACTCGCGCGGATTTGTCTATGCCATTTCACGCACCGGCATCACCGGCAAGCAGCAATCGATGACCGCCGATGCCTCAGCGCTCGTGGCCAGAATTCGTCGATGGACCACGCTGCCGGTGGCCGTCGGCTTCGGCATCTCCAACGCGGGCCATGTGGCCCAGGTGGCGGAGTTTGCCGATGCTGCGGTGATCGGCAGCGCCATCGTGGAGTTGATTGAGCGATCGACACCGCAATCAGCGGCCGGCGAAGTGGCCCGATTTATCAAGGGCCTGCGCCAGAGTGAAGCGGCGCCGGCCCGGTGAAGAAGTCGGCTGCTAGCCGTTAGCCTCTCGCCTCTGGCTTGTTCCTTGCCGAGAACAGCAGTGAGGCACGCGCCATCGAAATGAGGCTGGTAGCTGGTAGCTGGAAGCGTGAAGCTGGAAGCTCACTCTCGAGGAACGCATGACGCTCGAAGAATTGCGCAAACGCATCGATGTTCTGGACCGGCAGTTGGTGGAGCTGCTCAACGAGCGGGCTCGCGCCGCGCAGATGGTGGGCCATCTCAAGGCCGCTACCTCGCTGCCGGTGTATGAGCCGAATCGCGAAAAGCTGGTTTACGCCAACGTTCGCGCGGCCAACACGGGCCCTCTGCCCGACATCGAGCTCACGCATATCTACGAGCGCATCATCGACGTCATGCGCGCCTTGCAGCGCAATGAACTGGCTTCAGAGAGACACGCCCAGGAGGCGGCGAAGCTCGCACCCGCAAACGCGGAAGCGCGCGATGCCGCGGGCCAGGACAAAGGGGCAAAGGCCCCGGAGACAGGAAAGAAATCATGATTGTAGCCATGCAGGAACAGGCCACCGAAGAACAGATCGACGCGGTCATCGACGCCCTCACCGAAGCCGGCGTCCAGGTCCATCGCACCACCGGCGAAATGCAGACCATCCTCGCCGCCGTCGGCCAGACCGCTCGCCTTGACCTCAGTACATTTGAGATCATGCCAGGAGTCATGCACGTTCACCGCATCAGTTCTCCCTACAAGCTCGCCGGCCGCAGCTTCCGGCCGGAAGGAACCGTCATCGAGTTTCGCAATGGCGTCACCGTGGGAGGCAAGCAGGTGGTCTCCATGGGCGGCCCCTGCTCGGTCGAGACGCGCGAACAAATCTTCGAGACCGCGCGCCGGGTAAAGGGCGCGGGCGGCACGTTCCTTCGCGGGGGAGCCTTCAAGCCACGCTCCTCGCCGTATTCCTTTCAGGGCATGGGCATCCCCGGCCTGGAGATCATGCGCGATGCCGCCGAAGCTCACGGCCTGCTCGTCGTCAGCGAGGTCATGGAGATCGCGCAGATCGAGCCCATGCTGCCTTATGTCGACCTGTTGCAGGTGGGCGCGCGCAACATGCAGAACTTCAACCTGCTGCGCGAGCTGGGTCTTGTGCGCAAGCCCGTGCTGCTCAAGCGCGGCATCGCCGCCACCATTGAAGAACTGCTGCTGGCCAGCGAATACATCCTCTCCGGCGGCAACTACGACGTCATCCTCTGCGAGCGCGGCATCCGCACCTATGAGACTTCGACGCGCAACACCATGGACATCTCCGCCATCCCCATGGTGAAGAAGCTCTCGCACCTGCCCATCGTCGGCGATCCCTCGCACGGCACCGGCCGCCGCGACATGGTCGCTCCCCTGGCCCGCGCGGCGGTAGCAGCCGGCGCCGACGGCATCATCGTCGAGGTCCACCCCAACGCCGATAAAGCCGCCAGCGACGCCGCGCAGACGCTCTTCCCCGATCAGTTCGACCAGCTCATGAGCGAACTGCGCCTCATCGCCACCGCCGTCGGAAGAACGTTCTAGTCGACCGAATCCGCTCCCTCGGCCGACGCGCTGTCATCCTCCAGCGGCTGTTCATCAAGACCGCTGTCATCCCGAGCGCAGTCGAGGGATCTGCGGTTGCTCTTCGACCCCAACACCACGAACTCACCGTGCCCCATCCATCGCGCAGCTTCATCGCGCGATGGGTGGGAAACCACCAGCCACCCCACACCAACACCCAGCGACACCCTTCCGCTCCGCTT